>ERZ1643251.1273-NODE-1273-length-29445-cov-12.239265_pt1 | contig 29445 bp, 30 predicted proteins | sample MGYA00579261_ERZ1643251 | MGnify/ENA primary metagenome ERZ1643251 (study PRJEB29033, sample SAMEA4952267) | chicken gut metagenome | biome: Broiler Chicken; feature: Gastrointestinal Tract; material: Caecum | place: Ireland | collected 2018 | study: Broiler... | reverse complement strand
AATATTTCTGCATAATAGCAATATAAAAGAATTGTCCATAAAAATATGTGACAGTTTACAAATTAGACAGATTTGCCCGAAATATGTATGAATCGGTCATCAACCGCAAAAAGCTCTCCGATAACGGTGTGGGTTTGGTATCGGCAATGGAGAACATTCCCGACACGCCCGAGGGCAGGCTCTTTCAAGCGGTCATTGAAGGCTTCAATGAGTATTATTCGGAAGATTTACGGCAAAAGGTCAATCGCGGCCTTCGCGAAAGTTGGATCAAGGGAAATTCCACAGGCGGGAAATTATTGTACGGCTATCGTGTCGCAGATAAAAAATATAGCATCGATGAAGCGGAAGCGAAAATCGTGCGAGAGATATTCCTGAAATATGCACAGGGTTTCAAGGCAAATGTGATCGCAGACGAATTAAAAACTCGCAATCTCCGCCGCAAGAATGGCAAACTGCTTGATCAGAAATTCGTTTATGCCATCTTGCATAATTCGCGTTACACAGGAACTGTTATTCATAAAGGTGAAATGTACAACAATATCTATCCGCCGATCATTTCAAAGGAGCTTTGGACACAAGTGAACGCCATCAATCAGGAGAACAAGTTATCTCCAAGCAGAAAGAAGGACATCTTTAACTACATTCTTTCAGGAAAACTATTATGCGGAGCCTGTAAGCATCGCATGGGAGGGACAAGCGGGACGTCGCACACGGGAGAAACACACCACTATTATATCTGCCTTTCACGCAAACGCTGCACCTGCTCATGTAAACCTGTCAAGAAGCAAATATTGGAGGATTACGTAATCCAAGCAACAATGACAATGCTGCGCAGGAACAGCATCATCACAAAAATTGCGGAGACGATCGTCAAGGTTCATGAGAAGATGATCCGAGATGATTCCGGACTTCAAATCCTCATGAAACAGCGCGATGATGCAAAGCGTGCTGCCGATAATATCATAAAAGCGATCGAACAGGGCATTATCATGGATCTTACAAAGGACAGATTGATGGATCTGCAAAATCAAATCGACCGCTATGAAATCGAAATCAATCAAGCCATGCAGAAAACCTATGCGCATTTGACCGTTGAGGAGGTCGAAAAGTTTTTACTCTCCAAAGTATTTGAGGATCCCGACGACATCAAAGTGCGGAAGCTGCTTGTAAATACGTTTGTGCGGGAAGTGATCTGGTACGGCGACAGACTTGTCATTACATACAATTTCCAAGAAGACGTCGTACCGGCAAAACTCACAAAGTCACATATCGAAGAAGTGGAGAAAGAGATAGAAGAGGCTGAAAGCGCCTCTTCTTCTTTTGCCCTCGGTTCGTACAAATTTTCCTTTGGGGCTCCAGCACCGCGCAGCCGCCAGGCTGCGTTTTTTTGTTATGGCGCACATATGTGCGCCGCCGCTTGTCGCTGCACGATTATATCTCGGTTGCGCAGCTGTGCATGAGACGCCGGATGAGCTCATAGAGCGTATCGGCAATCTCCGTCGGCTCCTGCCGCATGCCGCCGGCCTTTCCCGTGTGTGCGGCGCTTTGAATTGCGGGCGGACCTGTCCGAATGGGTTGCCAAGCGCGCAAAAATATGCTATACTTTTTGCCATGAAAGTGTTTGCGGTCAGCGATCTGCACCTCTCCGGGCTTGTCCAAAAGCCGATGAACGTCTTCGGCGAGGGCTGGGAAGGGCATCTGGATAAAATTAAAGCCGACTGGCGGGAAAGGGTGACCGAGGAGGACCTCGTCCTCCTCGGCGGCGACACCTCCTGGGGCATGAAGCTCGAGGAGGGCATGTACGACGTCGCCTCGCTTGCCGATCTCCCCGGTAAAAAGGTGTTTATCCGCGGCAATCACGACTACTGGTGGACGGGCATCACCCGCGTGCGCAATTCGCGCCCCGACGACAGCTTTTACTTCTTGCAGAACGACTGCGTGAAGCTGGGCAGCGTCATCGTGGCGGGCTCGCGCGGTTGGACGTGTCCCGGCAGTCCCGACTTTACCGATCACGATCAGGCGCTCTACCTGCGCGAAGCCGAGCGCTTCCGCCTCGCCTTTCAGGAGGTCAGAAAGGTGCGCGAGGAAGGGGACACGCTCATCGCGCTCATCCACTACCCGCCCTTCAACGTCAAAAAGGAAGAGACCCTCTTCACGGCGCTGTTCGACGAGAACAAGGTGGACAAAGTCGTGTTCGGGCACCTGCACGGCAGCGGGTTCTTCCCCTTAAAGTGCGAGCGCGGGGGCATCGAATACTTCCTCACCTCCTGCGACAAAGTCAGATTCCGCCTCACGCAAATTTTATAGAGAAATTGCGCCGCGCCCCTTTACTTTTCGGGGCGCGCGTGCTATAATAAGTAAGGTACACGGGGCTCGTGTGCCAGTCAGCGGTTCTTTAAGAGCGGCACCGCGATGCCGACAAGACGCCTCGGGTCAGTATATGGGGATAGTTCGGTCTTGCGGCGCGCCGCAGGACTTTTTTTTGCGCATCGGGAGGGAGCATATGCAGCCTGTGATCATGGACGCGGACGGCATGCGCCGTACGCTCGTGCGGCTCTCGCACGAGATCGAGGAGAAAAATGAAGGGCTTGAAAACGTCGCGCTCGTCGGCGTCAAGCGGGGCGGAGAGGTCGTTGCAAAGCGGCTCGCCGCCATCATCGAGGGCGCGGGGCGCGGGCGCGTCCCCTGTGCGGGACTGGATATCACGATGGCGCGGGACGATCTCGTCTCGGCGTTCATTCTGCCCGAAGCGGAGAAGAATGAACTGGGCTTTTCTCTGGACGGCAAGACGGTCGTGCTGTGCGACGACGTCCTGCATACGGGCAGGAGCGCCGTGGCGGGCATCGAGACGCTGTTCCGACTCGGCCGCCCCGCAAAGATCGAGCTATTGGTGCTCGTCGACCGCGGCGGCAGGGAGCTGCCCGTGCGCGCCGACTTCGTGGGCAAGAACGTGCCCACCGCGCGCGAGGAATATATCAACGTAAGACTCAAAGAACTTGGCCACGGCGAGGACAGCCTGACCATTACAAGGAGAGACAATGCTGCATCATAAGGACGTACTGGGGCTGTATGACCTGTCCGCGGAGGAGATCGACGAGATCCTTACCGTGGGCATGAGCATGAAAAAGCTCCTCAAACAGAACATCAAGAAGCTCCCGCACCTGCAGGGCAAGTCGGTGACCACCCTCTTCTACGAGAACAGTACCCGCACCCGCTGCAGCTTCGAGCTTGCCGCCAAGTACATGGGCGCGCACGTCGTCAACATTGCGGCATCCTCCTCGTCCGTGCAGAAGGGGGAGACGCTCGTCGATACGGGCAAGACGCTGGACGCGATGAAAAACGACGTCATCGTCATCCGCCACCCGATGGGCGGCGCGCCGCGGCTGCTCGCCAAGACGGTCAAAGCGCACGTCGTCAACGCGGGCGACGGCATGAACGAGCATCCCTCGCAGGCGCTTTTGGACATGCTCACCATGCGCGAAAACTTCGGCTCTCTCGATGGGCTCACGGTCGCCATCGTCGGCGATATCAGCCATTCGCGCGTCGCCAAGAGCAATCTGTTCGGGCTGAGAAAGCTGGGCGCGACGGTGAAAATGTTCGCACCGCGCACCCTGATGCCCGCTGAGATCGACAAGATGGGCGCCATCGTATGCACCTCGCGCGAGCAGGCAGTGGAGGGCGCGGACGTCGTCATGGGGCTGAGGATCCAGCTCGAGCGCCAGCACGCGGGCAACTTCCCCTCGCTCGGGGAGTACGCGCGCTTTTACGGCGTCAACGAGGAAGTCATGAAGTACGCAAAGCCGGGCGCGCTCGTCATGCACCCCGGCCCCGTCAACCGCGGCGTGGAGCTCACCAGCGCCCTCATCGACGGCGATACCAGCCGCATCGAAGAGCAAGTGCTCTCGGGCATCGCGGTGCGCATGGCAATACTCTTTTTGCTCACAAAAGAGGAGGTTTGAATATCCTATGATCTTCAGAAATGCGGACGTCGTGTTATCCGGCGGCGTCAGAAAACTTGATCTGCGCGTTGAGAACGGCAAGATCGCCGAACTTGCGGAGCACCTCGAAGGGGAGGGTGTCGACTGCACCGGGCTGACCATCTTCCCCGGGCTCATCGATATGCATGTCCACCTGCGCGAGCCGGGCTTTGAAAAGAAGGAGAATATCGAATCGGGCAGCCGCGCCGCCGTCAAGGGCGGCTTCACGCAGGTGTGCTGCATGCCCAACACCAAGCCCGTCACCGATAACAAGGTGGTCGTCTCCTATATCAAAAACCGCGCCAGGGAAGTGGGGCTTTGCAAGGTCAACCCCATCGGCGCGATCACCGAAGGGCAGGAGGGCAAGAACCTCGCCGCGATCGGTGCGATGAAGGCGGCGGGCGCGGTCGCCATCTCCGAGGACGGCAAGAGCGTCGTCGCGACCAATCTCATGGCGAACGCGATGCTGTACGCCGCGGACTTCGGATTAAAGTGTCTGTGTCACTGCGAGGATGCCTCCCTCGTAGACGGCGGCGTCGTCAACGAGGGGTACTACTCTACGCTGACGGGGCTCAAGGGCAGCATCCGCGCGGCGGAGGACATCATCATCGCGCGCGAGATCTGCCTTGCCGAGAGTCTCTCGCTGCCCGTGCATATCTGCCACGTCTCCACCTACAGCGGCGTGCAGCTCATCCGCGAGGCAAAGGCGCGCGGCGTGCAGGTGACGGCGGAGACCTGCCCGCACTACTTCACTCTGACGGACGAGGTCATCGCGACCTTTGACACCAACACCAAGGTCAACCCGCCCATCCGCGCCGAAAGGGACAGGCTCGCGATCATCGAGGGCCTGAAAGACGGCACGCTGGACTGCATCGTCACCGACCACGCGCCCCATCACGAGGACGACAAGAACGTCGAATACGCCCTCGCGGCGTTCGGCATCAGCGGGTTGGAGACCTCCTTTGCACTCTCCTACACGCAGCTGGTCAAGGGCGGCGTTCTCACCCTTTCAGAGCTTGCCGACAAGATGAGCGCCAATCCCGCCGCCATCCTCAATCTGCAGGGCGGCATGCTGGAAGTGGGCGCGCCCGCCGATCTCACGATCGTCGATCTGAATAAGGCATGGACGATCGATCCCAAGGACTTCGTCTCCAAGGGCAAGAACACGCCCTTTGCGGGCAGAGAAGTCTACGGGCGCGTCAAGTACACCGTGGTGGACGGCGACATCAAGTACCGCGAAGAATGAAGCGCGGCAAAAAGCACCCCGCCTTCCAACATAAAATCAGAACAAGGGAGACCTTTATGATCATCGATACACTCATTGAAAAAATCATTGCCACGCAGAACCCGACGTGTGTCGGGCTGGATACGCAGCTGTCCTACCTGCCCGAGGAGATGCGCGCGGGCGTTACGACGCCCGAGCAGGCGGCGGACGCCATCCTCGCCTTCAACAAGAAGCTGGTGGACAGCGTCGCGGACATCGTGCCCTCGGTCAAGGTGCAGATCGCCTACTACGAACAGTACGGCGCGGCGGGCGTGCAGGCGTTCTTCGATACCTGCCGCTACGCCAGGGACAGGGGACTCGTCGTCATTGCCGACTGCAAGCGCAACGATATCGGCTCCACGGCGGCGCGCTATTCTGCGGCATACCTCGGCACGACCGAATTGGGCGGGAAAAAGGTCGCCCTCGGGGCGTGCGACTTCCTCACCGTCAACGGGTATCTCGGCACGGACGGCATCGCGCCCTTTTTGGAGGACTGCAAGCAATACGACAAGGGCATTTTCGTACTGGTCAAGACGAGCAACCCCTCTTCGGGCGAGCTGCAGAACTTAAAGCTCGCGGACGGGCGCACCGTGTTCGAGTGCATGGGCGACATGGTCGAAGGCTGGGGCAAGGACAGCATCGGCAAGTACGGCTACTCCGCCGTCGGTGCGGTCGTCGGCGCGACGCACCCCGAAGAGGCGAAGATCTTGCGCGGGCGGCTCCCGCATACCTTCTTCCTCATCCCCGGCTACGGGGCGCAGGGCGGCAACGCGGAGATGCTCAAAAGCTGCTTCGCCGCGGGCGGCATGGGCGGCGTGGTCAACAATTCGCGCGGCATCCTGTGCGCCTATAAAAAGCGCGGCGGGACGTACTACGAAGCGGCGCGCGCGGCGTGCCTTGACATGCAAGCGGACCTTGCGTCCGTACTGGGGGAGATATGCGCGAAGTAACGGCGACCGTACTGGAAAATAAGCGCATCGCGGACGAGGTGTACTCCCTCACGTTCGGGCTGGACGAGATCGTCTCCGTCCGTCCCGGGCAGTTCGTCATGGTGGGCGTCGGCGGCTATCCGCTGCGCCGTCCCATTGCCGTGTGCAAGGCGGAAGGGGAGCGCATCACGGTGTGCTACCGCTTAAAGGGCGGCGGCACGCGCGCGCTCGCACGGGACTATAAGATGGGCGAAAAGCTCTCCGTCCTGCTGCCGCTGGGCAACGGGTTTTACGTCAAGGACAGCGAAAAGAAAGTCGCCCTCGTGGGCGGCGGTGTGGGAATTTTCCCGCTCATCTCCGTCATCCGCGCCTACAGCAAGACGAAGGAACTCTATGCCTACATGGGATTTCGCAACCGCGCGGCGCTGTGTATGGAGTACGATATGATGCAGTGCCACAAGACGGTGCTCGCGACGGACGACGGGAGTCTCGGCTATCACGGCACGGCGGTGCAGGCGTTCATGCACGAATATGAGGAAGTGCGGCCCGACGTCGTGCTCGCGTGCGGCCCCGTGCCCATGCTGCGCGCCCTGAAGGAGGCGATGAAGGGCAGGGATGTCCCCGTGTACGTCTCTTTGGAGGAGCGCATGGGCTGCGGCATCGGCGCATGCCTCGTCTGCGTATGCGAAAAGACGGACGGTGCGCACGCCCGTGTCTGCAAGGACGGCCCCGTGTTCCCGATCGACGACGTCGTGTTGTAAGGGGAATTGTATGGAAATTATCGCACAGAGGGCAAAGGGACTTGTCGTGTCCAACATCATCGTTTTGATCGCGGCCGCCTTTTTGGTGGGCATGGCGATCTGGATGATCGGCTATGTCGGCTCTCTCGGATGGATCGTGGGCTTGTTCGCGCTGGCGATGGTGATCGTAGTTGTCGTCGTTGCGGTCAGGGCGCTCGTGCGCATCCGCAAGGTGCCCGAGGTCATTGCGACACGGGAGGGGGACACGCTCGTCTTTCTCGGCGAGCGTATCCCTCTGTGCGACATAGCCGAAGCGACGTCCGAACAGTCCCGTACATTGTCCTGGCAGCCGACGTATGGGTTGCTCCGCATTCGTCTGAAGAGCGGGCGCATCTTGAAAAACGGCTGCGTCGATGACGTTGCGCAGGCATGCTTCCGCCTGAATGAGTGCTTGCGCAGGTACGCCGCGGAGCAGGAGCAGCAATAGGTTGCCCGCAGTGCGCGGCGCCCTGACGCATGAAAACCGATCGAAAGCTGGACAAAGAATATGGAAGAAGTCATTGCGGAGCGCAGTAAAGGCGCGCTTGCCCTGTATATTTGCATGAGTATCTTGTGCCTTATCCTGATGGGTATGGGCGTGTTCCTTTGGGATAGTGGCGGCGTATACTATCTCGTCATGGGCGGGATTTGCCTCGCTTTTTTCGGAGTAGTGCTCGTTCTTGTTCTGCGCACGCCGCAAAAAATCGCGGTGCGCGCGGGTGAGGATCTGTATTTTTGCGGGCAGCAGTATAAGCTGCATGATATCGTGCGCGTAGAATACCGCAATGCGCACCGCCGTTCCTCGCACTATCCGTGGGGCACGCTGGAAGTTTATTTTGCGGACGGGCGGATTGCAAAGAGCCGTTTTGTCGCGGATGTCGAGCAGGCGCACAACCGCCTCATCGAGCTGATGCGCGAGCATGTCGCCAAGGGAGAGTGATCATGCAGGAAGTCATTGCGCAGAGGACAAAGGGCATCATTGTGTCCAATCTCATCGCCCTGATCGCGGCTGCCTTGTTTGTGGTCATAACGGTCCGGAGATCACCGTCTTTACCGAGAGCGGCAAGGCGCTCTCCTGCGACTTTGTGGCGGATGTCAACCGTGTCCACGACCGCATCATGCAGTTAAAGTACGAATGCGCGGACAACCCTTCCGCCCCTATGGGGCACCTCCCTAAAACTTCGTTTCAGGGGAGGCATACGCAGCCTTTTGCTATAAATTACGCCGCAAGCAGGGTTCCCCTGCGCCAGCGGTACTCAATTTGTCGCTTGCGACCTCAGCAGGTGAATTGACGCGAAGCTATACTGTAAGCCCTTAAATTTCGCGTCAAGAGGGCAGCGCCCTCAAACCTCACGGCGAAGATTTTTGCCTTTGCAAAAAGATTCGCGTGAACATTTTAGGAGTTTTTTATGTCTGATTTATCGGTAACGCTTTGCGGGAAAAAGCTGAAAAATCCCGTCATCACTGCGTCGGGGACTTTCGGGTTCGGGCGCGAATTCGATGTGATCTATGATATCTCCTGCCTCGGCGGCGTGGCGACCAAGGGCATTGCCCTCGTCCCGTGGGGCGGGAATCCCGTCCCCCGCATCGCGGAGAGCCGCGGAGTCATCCTCAACGCCGTCGGGCTGCAAAATCCCGGCGTGGAGAAGTTTATCGCGGAAGATCTTGACTGGCTGAAGAAAAAGACCTGCGTCATCGCCAACGTCGTCGGCAGGACGCCGGAGGACTACGAGGGCGTGTGCGCCCGCCTTGACGGGCTCGTCGACTTTCTGGAGCTGAACATCTCCTGCCCCAACGTCAAGTGCGGCGGCATGGCGTTCGGCATTCGCCCCGAGGCGATCGAGGAAGTCACCTCGCGCGCCAAGGCGAAGTGTCCGAACACGCCGCTCATCGTCAAGCTCTCACCCAATGTGGAGAGCATCGCTCAGAACGCGCGCGCGGCGGAGCGGGGCGGTGCGGACTGCCTCTCCCTCGTCAACACCTTCACGGGCATGGCGATCGACATTGAGCGCCGCCGTCCTGTCCTCGCCAACAACACGGGCGGGGTGTCGGGCGCGGGCATCAAGCCCATCGCCGTGCGCATGGTGTACGAAGCGGCGCACGCCGTTCGCATCCCCGTCATCGGCATGGGCGGCATCACCTGCGCCGAGGACGCGATCGAATTTTTAATGGCGGGCGCCGTCGCCGTACAGGTCGGCACGCAGAACTTTACCGATACGCGCGCCTGCCCCAGGATCATCGCGGGGCTCAGCGAGTGGTGCGACCGCCACGGCGTTGAGCGCGTCGCGGACCTGACGGACACTCTTACTTTAAATTAAAAGGGCGCAAGCCCATTTCATAAGGAGAGAACTATGCTTACTTACAAACAGCGTTTCATTCAGTTCATGGTGGAGAACGAGGTGCTTTTATTCGGTGACTTCACCTTAAAGAGCGGCAGAAAGGCGCCCTACTTCATCAATGCGGGCAAGTATCGTACGGGCACGCAGATCGCGGCGCTCGGCGAGTACTATGCGGAGTGCTTTTTGGCGCACAACGTGGACGCCAAGACGCTCATCGGCCCCGCCTACAAGGGCATTCCGCTCGCCGTCGCGACCGCCATTGCGCTTGCCAAAAATCACGGCGTGGACGTCGGCTTCTGCTTTGACAGGAAGGAAGTCAAGGACCACGGCGAGGGCGGCATGTTCGTCGGGCAGAAGCTGGAGGCGGGGGACAAGGTCGCCATCATCGAGGACGTCATGACCTCAGGCAAGGCGCTCAGAGAAGTGCTGCCCAAGATCAGACAGGAGGCGGACGTCACGGTCAGCGCGATGATCATTTCCGTCGACCGCCAGGAGAAGGGGACGGGCGAGAAGTCCGCCGTACAGGAGGCGTACGACGAGTTCGGTGTCAGGGTGTACTCCATCGTCACCGTCGAGGACATCATCGAGGCGATCGAAACGGGCGTCATCGGGGGCAAAGAGCACCTCGAGGCGATGCGCGCGTACAGGGCGCAGTACGGGGTATAACAAAGTACGGGATATAAAATAGGGCGCGCCGCAAAGCGGCGCGCTCACAAAGGTAATTTTCAAGCATAAGACGCGGGGCGGCGGCCGGAATTTCCGGCCGCCGCCCCGCGTCTTTCTATGCGTTTCTGTGCGCTTGGGTGAGAGCGCAGCGCGGTCGAAATTTTTGCCGTCTGTATTATAGTAAAGGGAACAATAGGAAACACGTCCATACAAAGGCATAATTCCCGCCTGCGCGCTCATACCATATCGGTATGGAACAATATGCAAAGACAAAGCGGGAGGTCCTGGAGCGCCTTGCAAGCGGCGAGGGCGGGCTGACCTCGGCGGAGGCGGCGCGCAGGCTGGAAAAGAACGGCGCGAATGCCCTTTCGGAGGGCAAAAAAAAGAGCAAGCTGCTTCTCTTTCTCGCACAGTTCACCGATCTCATGACCGTCATTCTCATCATTGCCGCGGCGCTCTCGGCGGGACTTGCCGTCGCGACGGGGGATAAATCGGAGCTCGCCGACACCGTCATTTTGCTTGCGGTCATCCTGCTCAATGCGATTATCGGTTTTTTCCAGCAGTACCGCGCCGACACCGCCATCGCCAAGCTGAAAAAACTCTCGGCGTGCGAGGCGAAAGTCGTGCGGGACGGGCGGGTCGTCAGGGCGGACGCGGAGACGCTTGTCGTGGGGGACGTCGTCGAACTGGAGGAGGGGGACAGGATCCCCGCCGATTGCCGCGTGCTGTACGCCGAGGACTTCCGCTGCGACGAATCCATGCTCACCGGGGAGAGCAAGCCCGTCAGAAAGCGGGATTGCGTCGTCACGCGCCCCGCGCTCGCCGCGCGCGCGAATACGGCGCATCTGGGCACCTTTTGCGTGCGCGGAAGCGCGCGCTGCGTCGTCACGGCGTGCGGCATGGACACGGAGATGGGCAAGATCGCGGCGCTCCTGCATCAGAGCAAGCCCGCGCCCGCGCCGCTCGATAAGACGGTCGCAAAGCTCGGGAAGGTCATCACCGCGGTCGTGCTGTTTGTGGCGCTCGCTCTCTTTGTCGGCTCCCTGGTCACGGGCAGGCACACCTTTCTGGAGAGCCTGATGCGCGCGGTCGCCGTCGCGGTCGCAGCCATTCCGGAGGGCATGGGCGCGGTCGTCACCGTCATTCTGGCGCTGGGCGTACAGCGCATGGCGTCCTCGCGCGCAGTCATGCGGCGTTTGGGGGCGGTGGAGAGCCTGGGCGGGTGCAGCGTCATCTGTTCGGACAAGACGGGCACGCTTACCCGCAACAAAATGACCGTCGAGGCGATCGCGACCGACGTTTTCATGGAGGGCGAGACATATGTAGCTACGCCCATTCAGAACGAACTTTTGCGCTGCATGCGCATGTGTCATACGGTCAAGGGGCGCGCGGGCGCATATGTGGGCGACCCCACGGAAGTCGCGCTCCTCGAGTATACGGACGGACTGGGGTACTTCTATGACTGCGCGCGGCTGGGCGGCACGCCCTTTACTTCCGAGCGCAAGATGATGAGTGTATTCTGCCGCACCGAGCGGGGCGGGACGCTCTATGTCAAGGGCGGCGCGGACGTCGTGTTAAAGAAGTGCAGCCGCATTCTGACGGCGGCGGGGGAGAGATCCCTCACCGCGCAGGACAGGGCGCAGATCGCAGCGCGCGCGGCGACCTTTTCCGCGCAGGCGATGCGCGTTCTCGGCTTTGCCTGCGGAAGGAGCGAGCGCGAAGAGGACCTCACCTTTTTAGGGCTTGCCGCCATGCTCGATCCCCCCAAGGAGGGCGTCAGGGAGGCGGTGGCGGCTTGTCGTCGCGCGGGCGTGCGCACCGTCATGATCACGGGCGACAGCCCCGAAACGGCGTACGCGATCGCGCTGCGGCTGGGCATTGCCAAGGGGCGGGGCGAGGTCGTCACGGGCGACGATCTGGACGGCATGGACGAAGGGACGCTCGCCCGCCGCGCAAAGACCTGTTCGGTGTACGCGCGCGTCTCTCCCGGGCACAAGCAGCGCATTGTTAAAGCGCTGCAGGCGGCGGGCGAGGTGGTCGCCATGACGGGGGACGGCGTCAACGATGCGCCCGCCCTCAAGAGTGCGGACGTGGGCGTTGCGATGGGCTCGGGGACGGACGTCACCAAGGACGCCGCCGACGTCGTGCTCACCGACGACGACTTCACGACGATGGTGCGCGCCGTGGAGGAGGGGCGCAACGTCTTTTTCAACATCAAAAAGACCATCTCCTTCTTCCTCTCCACCAATTTCGCGGAGGTCCTGTCCGTCTTTTTCGTCACCCTCTTTTTGTGGCAGCAGGACTTTCTCACCTCGACGCAGCTTCTGTGGATCAACCTCATCACCGACTCTCTGCCCGTGCTTGCGCTGGGCATGGAGCGCACGCAGGGCGCGATGGACCGCCCGCCCGTGTCCGACAAAGAGATCTTCTCGCGGCGGGCAATTCTCGGCATGCTCTTTTTCGGCGTGATGCTCTCCGCCGTGGTCGTCACGCAGTACTGTATTTTCCTGCACGTCTACGGCGCCGCCGTCGCAACGACCGCAGCTTTCCTCACCATTTCCCTTTCAGAGCTCTTCCACGGCTTCAACGTGCGCGCGGAGGGCGTGCATATGACAAAGAAGGCGTTTTTCTCAGGGCGGGCAATGTGGCTGACGGTGCTCGTCGGCGTTGTTCTCAACGCGGCACTCGTCCTCATCCCCGCGCTGCGCACCGCCTTCCGCCTGAGCGCGCTCACGCCCGTGCAGTGGCTGTGGGTTGCCGTCTGCTCGCTCGCCATCCTGCCTGTCGGCGCGGTGTACCGCTTCTGCATGGCGCGCGTCAGAGCGCCCGTCAGAAGGCGGAGAAGCGGTATCCCCGTTCGCGGAAGTAACGGATGATCTCGGGCAGCGCATCGGCGGTCGCCCTGTGCGGCGCGCTGTCGTGCAGGAGCAGGACGACGTTCTTGCGCTCCCCCGCCGTGTGGATGGTCTCCGCAACGAGCTGCGCCGCGTCGGCATCCCGTATCTCCTCGTCCCCGCAGACGGCATTCCAGCGCACGACGCGGTAGCCGCGCTCCGTGAGCAGCTGTTTTTGCCGCGCAAAGTCCGCCGTCCCGCCGCCCGGGAAACGGTAGACGCGGGGCGTGATGCCCGTGACGTGTTCGATGACCGCGGCGCAGGTGTCCACGTCGGACAGGAGCGCCTCGTCCGAGGCATAGATCGCCTTGTAATCATGCGTCGCGGAGTGCACGCCCAGCGTGTGTCCCTCCGCTGCGATGCGCCGGAGCGTATCCTCCCTGCCGCGGACGCGGTCGCTGACGATGAAGAAGGTTGCCTTGATGTTCTCCTCGTGCAGGGTGTCGAGGATGCGCCCCGTCACGACGGTACTCGGACCGTCGTCAAAGGTGAGATAGACGGTCTTTTCTTCGGCGTAGGAGAAGACTGTCTGCGTGCGTACGGCGTGCGCGCCCGCGTGAATGGCGAGGGCGGTGAGTGCAAGGATAACGAGCAGCAGCGGATAGATTTTTTTCTGCATATACGGAGTTTGGGGAATTTTAACAAAATTATTTACTTTTTCCCTCGGACGTGCTATAATACGTCCTGGAAAGCGCAAGCGGCCTGACCGCGCGCCAAAGGGGTAAACTATGATTTCGACGAGAATTTTCGGCAAGACGCAGGACGGCAAGGAGGTGCTTGCCTTCACTTTTACGGACGGCCCCTACAAGGCGACCGTCCTCAACTACGGCGGCATCATTCAGAGCATCGTCGTGCCCGACAGGAACGGCAATCCCGTGGACGTCATCCTCGGCTACAACGATATTGCCGGCTATGAGAACAACGGCGGGTACCTGGGCGCGCTCATCGGCAGGTTCGGCAACCGCATCGGCGAAGGCAGGCTCACCATCGACGGCACGACCTATCAGCTGTACTGCAACGACCGCGGCAACCACCTGCACGGCGGCAAGGTCGGCTTCAACAAAAAGATCTGGTCGCACGAGGTCGTCGGCGACGAACTGCGCCTCACGCTCGTCTCGCCCGACGGCGAGGAGAACTATCCCGGCACGCTCACCGTGCATGTGGCGTACATCTTCGAGCGCGGCGAACTCAAGATCCTCTATCATGCTGTCTCGGACAAGAAGACGGCGGTCAACCTTACCAACCACGCCTATTTCAACTTAAACGGCGAGGCAGACGGCTCAATTCTTGACAACGAGCTTTGGATCGACTGCGACATGATCACGCCCACCAATCCCACGATGATCCCCGTGGGCGGCTATAAGGCAGTTGCGGGCACGCCCTTCGACTTCAACACGCCCAAACCCATCGGCAGGGATATCGATGCGGATGATATCGACTTAAAGCAGGGCGGCGGGTACGACCACTGTCACGTCCTCAAAAACAAGTGCGGGCAGTATGTCAGGTACGCCGTCGCAAAGAGCCCCAAGACGGGCATTGTGATGACCTGTTACACGGATATGCCAGCCGTCCAGTTCTATGCAGGCAACGGGCTGCACCAGCAGGGCAAGAGCATCTATTACGGCAAGCGCGCGGGCTTCTGCCTGGAGACGCAGGCGATCCCCAACAACGTCAACGTACCCGAGTACGCCGAAAGGGGCAGCTCGATCATCGATGCCGGGCAAGAGTACGAGTTCATGGCGGACTACAAGTTCACGGTGGAATAACCGGACTTTTATATTCTGCTCTGTGCGGCGCCGTCGCAGGGTTTCCCTGCGACGGCGCCTCATTTTTTTGTCCCGGCGCTTGCGGTGCGTTCCTCGGCAGAAGGGCGGCATCATATATTTGTGAAATTTTTTCGGGAAAATTTGCAAAAATTGTTTAAGCACGGTCAATTCACTTTATATTAAAAGTGATTAAGAAAGAAAAATCAAGGTGTAACCGTGAACAAGGAAAAGACAAAAAAGCATGAGAACGCGCAGGAGCCCGCAGACAACGCTGCGGCATCCGCGCAGCCGGAAGTCAAGGCAGAGCAGCCCGCGCAGCCGGAACCCTCACCTGCACCCGAGATGCCCGCGCCCCCCGATGCGGAGCAGCTGCAGGCGGAGCTTGACAAGGCGATCGCCTCGGCGGAGGACTACAAGCGCAAGTGGTATTCCGTCTCGGCAGAGTACGAGAACTACCGCAAGCGCACCGCGTCCACCCGCTCGCAGGCGTACACGGAAGGGCGCAGCGACGTCGTCGTCAAACTCTTCCCCATTGCGGACAGCCTGGAGCGCGCGCTTGCGTCCTGTTCGGATGAAAAGACGAAGCAGGGTATCGCGATGGTCTTGAAGAACTTCGAGCAGCTTTTGGCCGACGAGCACATCACTGCGATCGCGCCCGTCGGAGAGCCCTTCGACGCGGGCCGCTGCGAAGCCATCCTCGCCGTCGATCCCAAGGAAGGGGAGGAGAGCGGCATCGTCAAAGAGGTGTACGCCAAGGGCTACGAACAAAACGGCAAAGTCCTGCGGTTTGCGCAGGTTCTGGTCACAAAATAACATCATAACATTTTCAGGAAGATAGAAGGAGATTAGAAATATGGCAAAGGTTATCGGTATCGACTTAGGTACGACAAATAGCTGCGTGGCAGTGATGGAGGGCGGCGAGCCCGTCGTCATCCCCAACGCAGAAGGTTCCCGCACGACGCCCTCCGTCGTTGCGTTCCAGAAGGACGGCTCCCGTGTCGTCGGGCAGGTTGCAAAGAACCAGGCAGTCGCCAATCCCGACAAGACGGTCATCTCCATCAAGAGAAAGATGGGCTCCGACTACAAGGTCAAGATCGACGATAAGGGGTATTCGCCGCAGGAGATCTCGGCAATGATCCTCTCCAAGCTCAAGGCGGACGCAGAAGCATATCTCGGCAGCAAGGTGACGGACGCCGTCATCACCTGCCCCGCGTACTTCACGGACGCGCAGCGTCAGGCGACCAAGGACGCGGGTAAGATCGCAGGCCTCAACGTGCTGCGTATCATCAACGAGCCCACGGCTGCGGCACTTGCGTACGGGCTGGATAAGGACAAGGAAAACAGCAAGGTCATGATCTACGACCTCGGCGGCGGTACGTTCGATGTCTCCATTCTGGAGATCTCCGACGGCGTCTTTGAGGTCCTTGCGACCAACGGCAACAATATGCTGGGCGGCGACGACTTCGACAGACGCCTCATGGATTACATGGCTGAGGAGTTCAAGAAGAGCAACGGCGTCGACCTCACCAAGGATAAGATGGCGATGCAGCGTCTGAAGGAAGCGGCGGAAAAGGCGAAGATCAACCTCTCCGGCACGATGTCCACATCCGTCTCCCTTCCCTTCATCTCCATGACGGAGGCAGGCCCTGTCCACCTCGATATGGAGATCACGCGTCAGAAGTTCGAAGCGCTCATTTCTGATCTCGTCGACAAGACCGCAGAGCCCATGCGCCTTGCGATGAAGGACGCAGGCCTCACCTACAACGATATCGACAAGGTCATCCTGGTCGGCGGCTCCACGCGTGTTCCCTGCGTCGTGCAGAAGGTCAAACAGCTCACCGGCAAGGAGCCCTTCAAGGGCATCAACCCTGATGAGTGCGTCGCGATCGGCGCGGCGATCCAGGGCGGCGTCCTGACGGGCGAAGTCAAGGACGTGCTGCTGCTCGATGTCATGCCCCTTTCGCTGGGTATCGAGACGCTGGGCGGCGTGTTCACGAGGCTGATCGACCGCAACACGACCATTCCTGTCAAGAAGAGTCAGATCTTCTCCACGGCGGCGGACAATCAGACGAGCGTCGAGATCCACGTCCTGCAGGGCGAGCGTGAGTTCTGCCGCGACAATAAGACGATGGGCAGATTCATGCTGACGGGCATCGCACCCGCACCCCGCGGCATCCCTCAGATCGAAGTCACCTTCGACGTCGATGCAAACGGCATCGTGCACGTCGAGGCAAAGGATCTGGGCACCGGCAAGTCCACCGATATCACGATCACGTCGTCCACCAACCTCTCCGAGGACGAGATCAACAAGGCGGTCAAGGAAGCTGAGCAGTACGCTGAAGAGGACAAGAAGCGTAAGGCGAAGGTGGACGCGCGCAACAAGCTGGACGGCCTTATCTTCTCCGTCGAGCAGACGATGAAGGAGTCGGGCGACAAGCTGTCCGAGGAGGATAAAGCGACGCTGCAGTCCGCTGTGGACGAGGCGAAGAAGGATCTGGACGCGGACGACGAAGAAAAGTTCAACGCCGCATTTGAGACGCTTTCGAATAAGATCCAGCCCATCTTCCAGAAGATGTACCAGCAGGCAGGACCTCAGAGCGCCGGTCCCGACACGAACGGCGGTGCCGGGGATACGGAGTTTCATCAATAAACGTTCACGAATTTATCCGAGCAAAGGCTCGGATAAATTCCGTGAGGAAAAAGAAAACGTCGCCGCGGCACGCTATCGCTGACTGCGGCTCGTTTTCTCTCTTGACGCGAATTGAAGGGCTTACATTTTTAACTCGCGTCAATTCACTCTTTCCTTGTAAGCGCAGGGGTGCGCAAATTGAGGCACGCTGCGCAAAAGCGTGGTTTTGCTTGCGTCATGATCGATTGCCAAGGGCGGGCGCGTGTTTTCGTCGTCCGCAAAGGGATGGTCGGGACGTTGTGTTACGGCAATTCTGCGGTGAAGGGTGCGCGAATATCAGGTAACATCATATGGCAGAGAAAAAGAATTATTACGAAATACTTGGGGTCAGCAAGAACGCGTCGGAAGAGGAGATCAAGGCGGCGTATAAAAAGCTCGTCAAGCAGTACCACCCCGATCTTCACCCCGGCGATAAGCTCGCCGCCGAGAAGTTCAAAGAGATCAACGAGGCGAACGAGGTCCTCTCCGATAAGCAGAAGCGCGCCGCGTACGACTATGAGCAGGAGCATCCCGGTATGGGCGGCATGGGCGGCGCCGGCTTTGGCGGCTTCGGTGGCTTCGGCGATATCTTTGACAGCATCTTCCAGGGCTTCGGCGGCAGTGTGTCCGTCCAGAGGGATACCACGGGCGAGGATATTCAGCTCTCGCTTGGTCTGAGCTTTATGGACGCCGCAAAGGGGTGCTCCAAGGAGATCAGCTACTCCCGCAATGAGCCCTGTCCCGCGTGCAATGGTACGGGCGCAAAGGGCGGCACCGCCATGCGCACCTGCTCCAAGTGCGGCGGCAAGGGTCAGGTCCGATACGCGCAGGAGACCATGTTCGGGCGCACCGTCCGCGTGGGCGCCTGCCCCGACTGCGGCGGCAGAGGCAAGATCATCACGGAGAAATGCCCCGACTGCAAGGGCAAGGGGTACATCCGCCGCGAGGCGAAGATCCGCCTGGACATCCCCGCGGGCGCAGACACCGGCTCGTATATCCGCAAGCGCGGCTACGGGCAGGCGAGTACCGAGGGCGGCGCACCCGGCGATCTTATCGTCGTGTTCCGCGTCGAGCCGCACCGCATCTTCCAGCGCAAGAACATGGACCTCTATGTCGATCTTCCCATCTCCTTCAAGACGGCGGCACTGGGCGGCACGGTCAAGGTGCCCGGGCTGGACGACACGTTCGACTATCAGATCCCCGAAGGCACACAGTCGGGCACGACGTTCACCGTGCGCGGCAAGGGCATCCGCTCGAGAAACGGCACGGGCAATCTCTATTTGAGAGTGTTCGTTGAAGTTCCCACCAAGCTCACCCGCGATCAGAAAAAGAAGATCGCGGACGCGGCGGAGGGCGTGGAGCTGCGGCAGTATGAGAAGTCTAAAAAGTACGCCGACAGCGTCAGCGCGCTCTACGGTCAGGATCCCTATTCGGAAAAATAATCAACAATTGAAAAGCTCCCGCAATGATATTGCGGGAGCTTTTTCATGTCCTTTTGAAGATCGCATCCCGCCCGATAGGGGTTGCCGCGGTGGGGGATTTTGCTTCGGGATTTGCCTTCCCAAGGCACGTGGCACGCAGGACGATAAGTGCTCCGGGAAAAGAACTCGCACGCCGTCAGCGGGCAATTCAGCACCCTGTTTTCAGGGCGAAAAGTCGCCTCAGGTACGTCATTTTTCCGCCGATTTTACGGAAAAACAGCGCAATTTTTACGGCAGAAATGACGACAGCGCGCCATTTTGGATAGCGGTGGAAGCATGGGGGCGGGCGGTAGGTAAGGGAATCGTATTACCCCCGAAAATGGGCGTTTTTGTACCAAAATCACCCAAAACCGACCCATCAATTTATTGAAACTGTTTTTGCCACATTTCAGGCGTATTCAGAAGCGGAAAAGTCAGCAAACTGTGCATAGTTTTGCCGCAAAATCACGCCTTTTGGGGCTAAAGTCGAGGATGCCTTGCAAAGGGGAGGGAAGGGGCATATTATGTGCCGAATATGGGCGAAATCGGGCTAAAAGCCGCCAATGAGCGCATATTCAGTACCATGGAGGAATGGTAGGGCATATAGGCGCCAAAAGTGCGGCAATTGAGGCAAGCATCGCCCAATTTACCGTACTTTTGGCGGGAAATCGCGTCTCAGAGCGCGGAAAAGTACCATGGAGGAAGCGTCGGCTGTAGAAGCGCCGCATTCTGACGGCGGCACGCCAAGCATGTCGGAAATCGACATTTTTCGCGATTTTCATAGTACTATGCGACGCATATTACTATGATTATGCACTATTTATGTCAGACATAATACTTCGCTAAGACTGAATATGTCGAAATTTGCCCCTCTGTTTGCAAGGTGCGGCGCAAGAACGAGCGGGGGTGCCTGGGGACAATGTCCGCGAAACAAGCACCGCGGTGGCGCAGCAGACAGAGCCGGCTTATCAGCCCCCGATATGGCGACGAGTCTACCTGCGCCGCGCAGTCGTGACGGCAAAGAAAGCCTGTACAACTCAGCCGCGCGAGGCACGGCAGTGGTCCGTGCTCGCTGCTTCCGATCGGCGTTTCGGCAGAGGGGAAAGACGTTTATCTCAATCATACAAAAAATTGAGTAAGATGATTTTTATTTTTTACACAATTTTTTGCAACCATGCGCATGTTTTTTGCTGAAAAACGCAGATCGGCACGCAATTCACAGGGAGCGAAATTTTTACCTGAAAAATTAAAAACGCTCCTGCGCGATCTGAGAGCCAAAAATTTTTTTGCTCAATCTTTCCGTGAAAACGCCATTTTTGGATCAAAAAAGCCGCCCGAGCGAACCTATGCGCTCGGGCGGTGGAATGAAAAAGTTGTACCTTATTTCATGGATGCGATCATCTCAACAAAGGCGGGATCGTAGTGGGAGAAGAAGGCGCTGTCCTGTTTGTCCAGCGCTGCAATTTTGTGCATGTCGCTCTCCGTCAGCGCGAAGTTGAACACCTCAAAATTTTCTTTCATGCGCTCCTTGTGCGTGGACTTGGGAATGACGATCACGCCGCGCTGGATGAGATAGCGCAGTCCGACCTGCGCCGCGCTCTTGCCGTACTTGGTCCCGATCTCATTGAGCACAGGATTGGTGAAGTAATCCTTCCTGCCCTCGGCGAAGGGACCCCAGCTCTCGTGCGGCGGCGCTGTTTGTGTGCACCAACCGCGGGCTGTCGCTCACGGAGGCGGGGCAGTCCTTTTATCGGGACGCAGCCCGCCTGTCCGAACAGCTGGAAGCGGCGATCGCACGGGCGCGGCAGCTTTCCCTTACCCGCCGCGACGTCGTGCGCATCGGGAACTCCCTGCTCAATCCGTGTAAGCCGCTCCTCGATCTGTGGAACGCTTTGGAGGATAAGCCCGACTGCACCCTGCGCATCGTCCCCTTTGTGGACACTGTCGAGACGCTGGACAAGGTCTACCATTCCCTCGGCGCGGAGATCGACGTGCTGATCGGCGCCTGCGACATTGCGGGCTATTCCGATTTTTTGCAGATCTACAACCTGGGGACATACTCGTTGTGCATCGGTGTCCCGCGCCGCCATCCGCTGGCGGACAGGGCGCGCCTGTCGCCCGAAGATCTGCGCGGCGAGCGCCTCATCCTGCTGCGGGAGGGAGGAAGCGGGACGCTGGACAGTGTCCGCAGAGAGCTGCGGCGCGCCTATCCCGAAATTATTTTGGTGGATTCGCCCAGGTACTATGACTATGACGTATTCAACCGCTGCGAGCAGGAGGGCGCGCTGCTTCTGACGCTGGACGCCTGGAGGGACGTGCATCCTGCGCTCAATACCGTTCCCATTGATCTGGACTATTCCATTCCGTACGGCATTTTATACCCGTTGCACCCCGCTGAGCACGTCAAGCAGTTTCTTGAGGCAATCGAGCGCGGAGAAGGGGGCGCGGGAAAGGGCGGCGCGTAAGAAAGGGCGGGGGGGAAGCGACGCAATTTGCGTATGGAAGGCATAGCCCGATGCTATTTCTGACGATAGAAAATAAGTATTTGACATAGGTCAGCGCCTCCCTTACAATAGAGGCTGCAAACAAGCAGAGGCAGCAGACGAGGGAGGCGTGCAATGGAGATCGCGGAATATAAGCAGAGGATGGCGCGGCGGGAATATATCGTCGGCGGGTCGGAGGCGCATGCACTCATGCACCGCATGTCGTCGGATGCGCAGCGCATCACCTGTGAGATCAACGGCAAATATCACACGTCCGAGGAACTGCGCGCGCTCTTTTCCGAGCTGACGGGGCAGGCGGTGGACGAGACGTTTGCGCTCTTCCCGCCCATCTATTCCGACTTCGGCAAGAACATCACCGTCGGAAAGGGCGTGTTCATCAACTCCGGGTGCTGTTTTCAGGATCAGGGCGGCATCGTGCTGGGCGATCATGTGCTCGTCGGGCATCAGGTCGTCTTTGCCACGCTCAATCATGACCTCGACCCCGCGCACCGTGCGGGCATGCAGCCCGCGCCCATCGTCGTCGGGGACAACGTCTGGATCGGCGCGCACGCGACCATACTTGCGGGCGTCACGATCGGGGAGAACGCCGTCGTGGCGGCGGGCGCGGTCGTCACCAGGGACGTCCCCGCCAATACCATCGTGGGCGGCGTGCCCGCACGGGTACTTAAGACGATCTGAGACCGCGGGCGGGAAACAGCAAAAAAAGACCGCGCCGCATTTACGGCTCGGTCGTGGCGGAAAGTTCTTCGCGCAGGAACTGCAAAAAGATCTGTGCCGCCCGGGAGAAGATCTGATATTTCTTCCAGATGACGTCTACATGGGCTGTCACGGGCGGGGAGAGGGGACGAAAGCACACCTTGCTCTCGCCCGTTGTGTTGATGAGGCCGTCGATGCAGAGCACGCAGCCGATCTCCGCTTCCGCCATCAGTGCGGCGTTGTAGGCGAGGTTGTAAGTGGCAACGATCTCAATGTCCTGTGCAACGGACTTATACCACTCCGTCACATTGCTCTTGGGCAGGGAGTGGCGGGACTGGATGAGCCGCACCCCGCGCAGGTCCTCGGGCGCGATCTCCTTTTTTTCTGCCAGCGGATGCCGCTTGGAGAGGATGAGCCCCCAGCGCTCGGTAAAGGGCAGGCGCAGGCTCTCGTACTTGGTCAGGTCGGCAGGCTCTATGACCAGCCCGAAGTCCAAAAGCCCCTTGTCGACGTGTTCGCAGACGTCGGCAATGTCGCCGCTGTGGATATCAGACGGATATCGGGGTACTGCGTGCGCATCTTCTGCGCGGCGCGCAGCAAAATGTGCATCGCGCGGGTCTCGCCGCCGCCCAGATAGACGTCGCCGCCCACGTTCTCCTGCGGGTGCAAAAGCTCGCGCTCCGTCTTTTCATACAGGGCGAGGATCTCCTCCGCACGCCTGCGCAGCAACTGTCCCGCTTCGGTCAGGCGCATCTTTTTGCCGCGCACAAAGAGGGGTTGCCCGACTTCCTTTTCCATGTTCTGGATCTGCCGCGTGAGGCTGGGCTGGGTGATGTACAAAAAGTCCGCCGCCCTGGAGATACTCTCCTCCCGCGCGACGGCGAGGAAGTATTTCATCTGAATGAGTTCCATGCGTGCCTCCTTTGCAAGAAGTACGAAAAAGTTCAGAAAAAGTATAGCACGCAAAAAATATACAAGTCAAGCATATTGTTCGCATCATCATAATTGGAGCGCATAATAGGGAGCATGGCAGGCGCTTGCGGCGGGCGCGGGCGAAGTGGAAATCAGGCTCAGCCTTTCATAATCATATTATCAGGAGGAAATCAACCATGGAAACATTGCACTTAACGCAGGAATGGGACAAGACCTTCCCCAAGAGTAACAGGGTGGAACACAGCAAGGTGACGTTTGCCAATCGCTACGGCATCACGCTGGCGGCAGATCTGTATGTGCCCAAGAGCACAGCGGGGAAACTCCCCGCCATTGCCGTCTGCGGTCCCTTCGGGGCGGTCAAGGAACAGGCGTCGGGGCTGTACGCGCGGACGATGGCGGAGCGCGGCTTTCTGACCATCGCGTTCGACCCGTCCTTTACGGGCGAGAGCGGCGGCTCGCCACGCTATATGGCGTCCCCCGATATCAACACGGAGGACTTTATGGCGGCGGTGGACTTCCTGTCCGTGCAGGAGAACGTCGACCCGGAGAGAATCGGCATCATCGGCATCTGCGGCTGGGGTGGACTGGCGCTCAATGCGGCGGCGCTGGATACGCGCATCAAGGCGACGGTCGCGTCCACTATGTACGATATGACCCGCGTCAACGCCAAGGGGTATTTCGACGCGGAGGACAGCGAGGAGGCGCGCTATAACAAGAAAGTGGCGCTCAACGCGCAGCGGATTGTGGATTTCAAGAACGGCAGCTACGCCTTAGGCGGCGGCGTTGTCGATCCGCTTCCCGCGGACGCGCCCTTCTTCGTCAAGGACTACTATGCCTACTATAAGACGGCGCGCGGCTATCATCCCCGCTCGCTCAACTCCAACGGCGGCTGGAACGTCACGGGCTGCATGTCCTTTATGAACCAGCCCATTTTGAAGTACAGCAACGAGATCCGCAGCGCCGTCCTCATCATCCACGGCGACAAGGCGCACTCCTGCTATTTCAGCAAAGACGCCTATGCCGACATGATCCGCGGGAGCAAGTACACGCAGAACAAGCAGCTCCTGCTCATCCCCGGCGCCGTGCATACCGACCTGTATGACAACCTCGCGGTGATTCCGTTCGACAAGTTTGAACAGTTCTTCCGCAGCAATTTCTGAGCGGACAAATATAATGCGCGCGGCGCGGCATCTTTCGATGCCGCGCCGCGCATATTTTTTGGGCATGCAGGGCGCTTTGCCTTCCACGCACGCAAGACGCGCCGCTTTGTATCCGAGTGCCCCTTGACAGAATAAAAAAGCCGCTCTATAATAGAGGCAGAGTTGTGCGGATGGGAGAGCGGCGTGCGCCCGTCCCGTTTTGGAGGAGAGCATGGCGTTGGATGAAGTTTATTACAGTGAGGACTTTTCCCTGGAACTTGAATATTTCTACACCGTGGGCGGGTATGTTACCTTTCTCGTCGCAGTCACCGTAGACGGGTTTTGCGGCGTGCACGCCTTTTGTGTGCGGCGGGCGGATCTGGATGCGATGATCCGCGCGCTGGAACAGCTGAAAGACGGGCAGGCGACATTGATTGACGGCGAGTCCGCTTCCTACTTGCAGGTAACGGGCTGCGGAGAGCGCGTCCGCTTCGGCGGCATGCTGGAAGGGACTGCTGTTTCGCTGCAGTTTTCGGAAGCGGAGGCCGATCGGACTGCCGTTCCGGAACTGATCGCGGTGCTGAGGGAGTTCGCCGACAGGGAGGAATTGAATGCAGGGGTTTAAGCGGGTACATTTCAAGGGAACGTTCCGCGACTATCAGCAGCGGGTGCTGGACCGCGCCGACGGGTATCTGCGCGACGGAAAACTGCATATCGTCGCGGCGCCGGGGAGCGGCAAGACCGTGCTCGGGCTGGAACTCATCCGCAAAATCGGCAAGCCGTGCCTCATCCTGTCGCCCACGACTGCCATCCGCGAGCAATGGCGCGCGCGGTTTTGCTCGCTCTTTGCCGATGACGAACAGGCCGCCGACGCGCTCTTTTCCTGCGATCTGCACGACGTCAGGCTGATCACGTCCGTCACCTATCAGGCGCTCTATACCGCCATGGAGCGGACGGAAGGCGGCGAGGACGACTGTTCGGACATCGATCTGATGCAGCTCATCGGGGCGCACGAGATCGGTACGATCTGTCTGGACGAGGCGCATCATCTGCGCAATGAATGGCAGCGTGCGCTGGAAAAATTCATGCAGCAGCTCGACGGCCGCGTGACGGTGCTCTCGCTCACCGCAACGCCGCCCTATGACGCGGAGGGTGGGGAATGGGAGCGCTACATCGCCGTCTGCGGCGAGATCGATGAGGAGATCTTCGTCCCCGAACTGGTTGCACAGGGGACACTCTGTCCGCATCAGGACTACGTCTATTTCAATTATCCCACCAAGACGGAACTTGCCGCGCTGGAGGACTACCGCGCGCATGCCGCTGCCGCGCTCGATCAGATCGCCGCGCTGCCCTTTGTGCGGGAATTGTGCGCTCGCCTGCAGGAGAAACCCGACTACGACGCCATTTTCTCCGCGCCGCAGGAATATACTGCGCTCTTTTGCTGGTTCCGCTCCTGCGGGCTGGAGGTCGGTCGCCCGATCGAACGGCAGCTCGCGGGCAGGCGTGGCTTGCCCCGCTTTCAGGTCGGGCATGCGGAGCAGGCGATCGGCTTTTTGATCAATGGCGCGCTGCTCTCCGAAGAACAGAAGAAGCAGATCGAGGACATCGTCAAGTCGCACGGCGTGTACGAGCGGCGGCAGGTACAGCTTCGTCTCAGTGAAAAGCTGCGCCGCACCCTCGTCTCCTCGGTCGGCAAGCTGGACAGCATCCGCCGGATCGCGCAATGCGAGCGGGACGCGATGGGTGGGGAGCTGCGCCTGCTCATTCTGACCGACTATATCAAAAAAGAGACGTTGGACGGCGTCGCATCGCGGGGGAGTTTTTCCTCCGTCAACGTCGTGAGCATCTTTGAGACGCTGCGCCGCGCAGACGATACGCAGGAGATCGGCGTGCTGTCCGGCTCGCTCATCATTCTGCCCGAGAAGGTCAAGCTTCATGCTCGTCATACCAGGCAGCATATCCCCGGGACGCGCTACTGCGTTGTCGACGTCGCCGGCTCGCTGCACACCGCGGTCGCGGCGGTCGGCGAACTGTTTGAGCGCGGCGAGATCCGCGTGCTCATCGGCACCAAGTCTCTGCTCGGCGAGGGCTGGGATTCTCCCTGCATCAATGCCCTGATTCTGGCGAGCTTCGTCGGGAGCTTCGTGCTCTCCAATCAGATGCGCGGCAGGGCGATCCGCATCGATCCCACGCATCCACAAAAGGTCGCCAATATCTGGCACCTTATCACGGTCGAACCGCCCTATGCCGTAAAGGAGAGGGCTATGCAGCGCCTCGCGGAGCAGATCAGACAGGATGATTCGCGGCTGATCTCCTGTGACTATGAAATATTAAAGCGCAGATTTGATACCTTTATGGGACCCAATGATCGCACGGGCGCGATCGAGAGCGGCATCGGACGGCTGACGGCGATCGCGCCGCCCTATGACAGCGAGGGGATTGCGCGCATTGACGCGGAGATGCTCGAGCGCGCGTCACACAGGGAGAAATTGCGTGCGCAATGGCAGAATGCCGTCCGCGGCGGCGTGGTCGAGGTGACGGCGCAGAGCGTCGTCCCGACGGAAAAACGCGTGCCCGTATTCACCTTCTGGAATGTGACCCTGTTTTTGCTGCTCGCCGCCGTGCAGGCCGACCTCGTCCGCCTGATCATCATGACGGCGATGCGCTTTTCTGCGTGGACGGCGGTTGCCGTCGCCGTGGGAGAGGGGATCGTCTGCTATCTTCTCTATCGCCTGATCAGATACGTCCTGCTGAACCGCACCCCCGCGCGCTCGATCAAGACGCTCGGGATTGCCATCTATGAGGCGCTTTGCGAATGTTCGCTCATCGCGCCCTCCGCCAGAGTGGAATGCCGGCAGGATAAGCAGCTCAGCTACGTCAGCCTGTATTTGCGCAATGCCAGTGTACACGATCAGAATGTATTCAATCGGGCGATGGCGGAATTTCTCTCGCCCATCGATAATCCGCGCTACCTGCTCATTCGCCGCAACGTGCTCGGGAAGCCTTCGTACCGCTTTAGCTTTGCCTGTCCCTCCGTCATCGGCAAAAAGAAGGAGTATGCCGAAGTACTCGCCAAAAAGCTGAAAAAGGTTGGACGGTTCGAACTCGTTTTCACCCGCAGGGAGGACGGCAGAAGGCTCATCTTAACATGCAGGAAGAAGTCCTATATCAACGTCAACCAAAGAAATCTGGAGCAGATCTATCGGGTGGATTAGCCCGATCGGATTTTTACAGTTCCATGTGCGCGAGGGGGCGGCATCATCCGATGCCGCCTCCTCGGCGTTTGTGATTGCCATATCCGCAATATATTTTGGCGGCGGTCTGATCGCGGCGCGTGTGTATCATTCAACGGGCGTGAGGTTGGCGACCTTGCCGTCCTCCAGCGTGACGAGAATATCGCGTACGTCAAAGACGCGGGGCTTGCGCGGATAAATGAGCCCCACGGCGCCCGGTTCCTGCAGGGGCACGGCGGCGCAGAAGTCTCCCAAAAACTCCCGCAGCAGCCCCGCTTTTTGGGCGAGCGCGGGCGCAAGGTAGGGGGCGGGGTCAAAGCCGGCGAGCACGCTCTCAAAGAGGGCAAGTCCGACGGTTGCCTCCGTCGGGGCGCGGGCGGAGAGCACGGAGCATGCCGCAAGCTTTCCTCCCTCGTAGCTGCACCGCATGACGTGCGAGAGCGCGTCGTGCAGGGGCACGTTTGCAACGACTGTCGCGCCCCGCTCCACGATCGTGCCGTCCGAGCGCACCAACACGTTTCCGTCGCGGTCGAGAAGGCAGAACGCGCTGTCGCATTCGAGCAGGATATATTCTCCTGCGAGGCTCGCGCGGCAAGTCTCAAAGCAGAAGGGCAGGGGGATCTGCACAAAGAGGCGCTCGCGTTCAAAGTTGAGCACGACGCGCCCCTGCACGCACAGCGTTAAAAGGCACCCCGCAAAGTGCTTCTGCCACACGACGCGCAGCGTCGGGTCCGCGCGCACAAAGTCCGCGATGCGCACGGCGGCCGCGCCGCGGTGGAAGTACAGCTCGATCCCCTCGGGCGGGTCGAACAAAAAGTCCTCGTCAAAACGGAAGCGCACGGGCGCACAGGCGGGGGATTTACACTCGCAGAATACGCCGTCCATCGAGGCAAGTTCCATCGCGCGCGCAAAGCTGTCGATGCGCCCGAGGTGCATACCGTTGACAAAAAAAGCGCAGGGAAGGTCGGAGAAAAAATATACACGCATCTCTTTTTTGTATGTATAAAGCGATAAAATTATGTCAACAATTTTTTCCGAGGTGACGCTATGAACAAAATCAACGGCTACACGGAAGAGGAAGCAACGGGACTCATCGAATACATCTACACGGGCAGAAATGCGGGCAAGACGCTCTCCTACCTCTTTGAGACGTACGGCAAGGAGCACAACCGCGCCAAGGGGAGCGTACGAAACTACTACTATTCCTTCCTGAAGCGCACCAACGATGCGCGCGTACAGAAGATCCTCGAGGGCAAGGACTTAAAGGCGGGCGCGATCGTTCCCTTCACCGAGGAGGAGACGGACGAGATGCTCAAGAAAGTGCTGACCGAAAAGAGCAAGGGCATGTCGGTGCGGCGCGCCATCCGCAACGTCTCGGAGGGCGACGAAAAGCTCATGCTGCGCATGCAGAACAAGTACCGCAATTTACTCAAAAAGCAGCCCGAACGCGTGCGGGCGGCGGCAAAGGCGGCGGGCGTGCCTGAGGAAAAGAGCTTTCTCCAGCGCAAATTAGAGCGCGAGATCGACGCCCTGTACGAGCGCATTGCCTCCGATCTGAAGGAGGAGAACCGTCGTCTGCGCGCCGAGCTGGAAAAATTGCGCAGCGGCGGGAAGGAATAAGAAACGCGTCTTTTCACAAACTGCACCTGACGGGAAACCGCAGGAGGAATGTATGGAAAAGATGTTTTGTCTCGGGCTTCTCTTTGGCGCGGTGGGCGGAGCGCTCATCGTCGCCAACAGCTACAAGGCGCGCTCGCTCGTCAAAAAGAGCCAGGCGGAGCTGATGGAGAAGGTGGATGAGATGATGGACGAACGTCTCAAGCAGATGGAGTCCACGGACAAGGCGGACAAGAAGTCCAAATAAGGGGAGCGGCGCAATAACGCGCCGCTTCTGCTTTGTACCACTTTGCGAGAAGTGCTTTACTTTCCTTCAAAACTATGATATACTCTTGGTATGATACAGCAGATCGTCGCCTTCGACGTGGGCGATCGGCGGGTGGGCGTCGCATTCAGCGACCCGTTCGGCGACTATGCCATTCCCTCCGATACCTACTTCCGCACGGGCGATTTTCAACGGGACATTGCCGCGCTCTGTGAAATTGCCGCCTCGCGCGGGGCGGTTTGCGCGGTGGTGGGGCTTCCCCTCAACGAGGACGGCACGGAGAGCGTCCAGAGCGAAAAGACGCGCCGCTTTGCCG
>ERZ1643251.1272-NODE-1272-length-29460-cov-9.210780_pt1 | contig 29460 bp, 22 predicted proteins | sample MGYA00579261_ERZ1643251 | MGnify/ENA primary metagenome ERZ1643251 (study PRJEB29033, sample SAMEA4952267) | chicken gut metagenome | biome: Broiler Chicken; feature: Gastrointestinal Tract; material: Caecum | place: Ireland | collected 2018 | study: Broiler... | reverse complement strand
TATCTTACCCTTGACCGGGCTTCTTCTACTCTATCCACCGGAGAGCGGCAGCGCATGCAGCTTGCCCGTGCTGTGCGGAACCGGACTACCGGTGTCCTGTATGTGCTGGACGAGCCTTCTATCGGACTTCACCCTTCCAATATTGAGGGGCTCACCGGTGTTATGGAAGATCTGGTTGCAGACGGAAATTCTGTGGTCCTGGTAGATCATGACATCCAGGTGCTTTCCAAAGCCCAGTGGATCATTGAGATGGGACCCCAGGCCGGTTCCCGGGGAGGCCAGGTCATCGCCCAGGGAACTGTCCGGGACCTTTCCCTGGATCCGGATTCCAAAATCGGTCCCTTCCTCTCCGGGACGGCTATATCTGTGAGGGAGCGGACAAAAGCAGAAGATCTTTTTTCTCTGGGCAGGATCCATCTTTCCACCTCTGCCATCCATACGGTAAAACCCCTGGAAGCAGACATTCCAAAAGGCAGACTTACTCTGGTCACAGGAGTCTCCGGTTCCGGAAAGACCACCCTGGTACTGGAAAGCCTGGTCCCCGGCCTGGAATCCCTGACAAAGAAAAAGAAGCTGCCGGACCATGTGCGTTCTATAGAAGCTCCGGATATCAAACAGGTGAAGCTGATCGACGCCACTCCTATCGGCATCAACGTCCGCTCCACAGTAGCTACCTATGCCAACATCCATGACGAACTGCGGAAAACTTTTGCAAAAACTCCCACAGCCAAAGAGAAAGGCTGGAAGGCAGGGGCTTTCTCCTATAACACCGGGGCTCTCCGCTGCCCGGTCTGCGACGGCACCGGGGTAATCAGCCTGGACGTGCAGTTTCTTCCTGATGTGGAGATTCCCTGTCCCCAATGCCGAGGCTCCAGATACTCCAAAGAAGCCGGGCTGATCCGGTATATAAATAAAGCCGGGGCCTCCTATTCCCTGCCTCAGCTCATGTCCATGGACGTTTCCCAGGCCCTGGAAGCCTGTAAAGATCTGAAATCCGTCCATCAGCGTTTTCAGATCCTTCAGGATCTGGGCCTTGGCTATCTGACTCTGGGAGAAGAGACTCCCAGTCTCTCCGGAGGGGAAGCCCAGCGGCTGAAGCTGGCCAGCGAAATGGGAAAGCCCCAGGCCGACTCTGTTTTCATTTTCGACGAGCCTACCATCGGCCTTCACCCTCTGGATGTCCAAACACTTCTGGGCGTGTTCCAGACGCTGATCAGCCAGGGAGCTACTGTTATTGTTATCGAACATGATCTGGATGTAATAAGAAATGCCGATTATATCATAGACATGGGACCCGGGGGCGGTCTGGAAGGAGGCGGGATCGTGGCAGCAGGTACTTTAGAGGACATAAAAAAATGCTCCCAAAGCCGGACCGGGAGCTTTCTGTAAAATATTTTATATGGAAACAGGACAGATTGTGATTTTAATAAATCTTAATCTGTCCTGTTTCAAACAGTCTATTTTCTCTATAATCTTTTGTTCAGCCTAAATAACTGCTTCAATTATAATTTTATCCTTTATACGGACTTCTCTTATTCCCGGCGGTGATATTCTTCTCCATGCCATATTTTCATTTCAATAATATACTGTACGCCATTGTAATCTACGATTACGTCTGTTCTGCGCAGATTCCTTGTTCTTGCCTCTATATAATAATTTCCCGGTCTATATAATATGCCCGCAGCTGTGAAAGAAAATCCAGAAAAACCTGATTGTTTGTAGCGCTGTCTGCCTCATCGATGATCAATACCACAGGGGCCGTTGCTGCACCACAGATATCACTAATATACTCAAATAACTCCTGCAGTTCAAAGCTTTCATCTTTTCTTCTTAATATCTCTTCCATATCCCGGATGATTTCCTTCATCCTTTCTGAAAAAGTGTCCTCTTTTCTTTTCAGTACCCTGATAAATACTCTGGCGAATGCCATAGAAAAAACATTTTCATTTTTAAATTTTGCATCTCCAAAGGTCTGAAAATCCATATCTGCCACCAGATATTCTTTTTGAAGGAAACGGCTTAATCCCCGTAATGTTGTTGTTTTGCCATATTGTCTGGCACGATTTATGGCAAAGTATTCTCCTTTGTCTATCAGTTCTTTTATTTTTTTAAACGACTGTCAATGTTTACCATATAATGAAGCTCTGGTTTACAGTCTGCTGTGATATTGAATACTTTTCCCATATACTCCTCTCCTCATTAAAGAAGTGCTATATTCTGACTCCTGACCCTTTTTTCCAATTATAAGATATCCTGCAGGGAAATGTAAAGCCGTATCCAGGTTTTCCTTCACATGGAATCGGATAGGGAAGAGTCCTTCCCTATCCGCTGCGATGCTGCGGGCAGCTCCAGGCCAAGCGTATCGCACAAAAAAAGAAGCCCCACTTGAGCTTTTCTCTCTTTGTGGGGCTCCTCAGGATTTATCTTACTCCTGAGCATTAAAATCAATCTGCAAAGACAGATAGTTCTTAGCTGCATCTTCCAGAGACATATTGTAATATCTGGTGTTCTTATCCAGCTTTCCGATCTCTGCCATCTCCTCCTCTGTCAGTGCAAAATCGAAGATGTCGAAATTATCCTTGATATGGTCTGCGTTTTTAGAGCCCGGAATGATCACATTGCCAGCCTGTACATGCCATCTGAGCACGATCTGGGCATTGGTCTTTCCGTATTTTTCTGCAAGTTTGGTAAATACTTCTTCACCCACAAGAGATTTGTCTCCGTGTCCAAGAGGATACCAGGCCATCAGCACCATCTCATATTTTGCCAGATAAGCTTTCAGTTCTGTCTGAGGATAATAAGGATGAGCCTCTACCTGTACCATCTGAGGCTTAATCTCGCAGTGATCGATCACATCCTGGATCTGCTCCTGCGGGAAATTAGAAAGACCCAGGGCCTTTACCTTTCCGGCCTTATAGGCTTCTTCCATTGCCTTATATCCTGCCAGATAATTTCCTACCGGCTGATGGAGGATCAGAAGATCCACATAATCCGTATCCAGTCTCTTCAGCGTATCCTCAATGGCTTTTGCTCCGTCTTCATATTCTGTGGGCCACAGCTTTGTCACAAGGAAGATATCTTCTCTCTTAACGCCGCTTTTTTTCATGCCTCTTCCCACGCCTTTTTCATTCATATAGGCATTGGCCGTATCTACCAGATGATATCCGGCTTTCAGTGCCTGATATACGGATTCTTCTGCCTCTGCAGGCTGAAGAAGAAAGGTTCCGATTCCTTCCATTGGCATTTTCAATCCGTTATTTAAAGTTGCATATTCCATGATACATACCTCCTCATCTCTTAACTGCTCTTATTATAAGTCTCCTGGGAGGATTGCAGAATATTCCTTTTGTTTCTGTATCCATACCTGAAGGTTAGGAGTCCTTTCCTTTTCCTGCATTTCCGTCTTTTACTTTTCTGTCTGTAATCTGCGGCCTTGTGTTTTGCCTATGCCTTTCAGGATTTTCTTAAACTGGACAGCAAACAGAACTGCTGTAAATGTTACTGCCAGAAAGTCTGCCATAGGCTCTGCCATATAAACCGCCATAGCCTGGTTGGATTTCATGATCTGAGGCATGATATAGATCAGAGGGATCAACAGTACAAACTTTCTCATTACAGCTACAACAATAGATTCCTTTGCTTTTCCAAGTGCATTAAATGTCATCTGACAGGCCATCTGTATTCCGAACAGAAACATAGCTCCCATATAAATACGAAGGGCCGTCCTGGTGTATTCCATCAGCTGGGGATCCGATGTAAACATAGCTGCGAATCCTCCCGGGAGCAGCATGACCAGGATCCACAGCAGAATTGAATATCCCAGACTGACTTTAAGCAAAAGCTTAAATGCTGCCCGGACTCTTCCCGAATCTCCCGCGCCATAACTGTAACTGATGATGGGCTGAGCCCCCTGTCCAAGTCCCTGAAGAGGAAGCATGGCAAACTGCATAACACTTGTAAGGATGGTCATAGCTCCTACTGCAATATCTCCTCCGTATTTCTGGAGAGAACTGTTAAAGCATACAGAGATCACACTCTCGCTGGCCTGCATGATAAAAGTTGCAACTCCCAAGGCCAGACAAGGCATAATGATCTTTGGAACAAGCCTGAGATTTTTTCTCCGGATTCTCAGAAAGGTCTTTTTCCCGCACAGGAAGCTGACCACCCAGATACAGGAAAGGGCCTGGGAAATGATCGTAGCAAGAGCTGCGCCCCGCACATCCATGTTAAATCCAAAGATAAAAATCGGATCCAGGATAATGTTGGAAACTGCACCGATGAGAACGGAAAGCATTCCTGTTTTTGCAAAGCCCTGAGCAGTAATAAAGGCATTCATTCCCAGGGTAATCTCCACAAATATGGTTCCCAGAGCGTAGATGTCCATATAATTAACGCCGTATTCTATGGTATTCTCACTGGCGCCAAAGGCCATAAGGAAATCTCTGTTCCATACCAGCAGTACCACAGTAAGTACAACAGAGATAAGTATCTGCAGCATAAAGCAGTTTCCCAGGGTTTTTTCCGCTGATTCCTTATCCTGCTTACCCATAAAAATAGAGGCTCTGGGCGCTCCGCCGTATCCCACCAGGGCTGCAAATGCAGAAACAATCATGATCAATGGCATACAAACGCCTACGCCCGTCAGAGCCGTAGCTCCTATATTGGGAATATGACCGATGTAAATCCTGTCAACAATGTTGTACAGCATGTTGATGAGCTGTGCCGCTACTGTGGGCAGCGCCAGTCTTAAAAGCAGCTTTCCAAGCGGTTCTGTCCGCAGAAACTCCTTGTCTTCATTAACACCGCCCGGGCTGCTGTTATCTTTTTTCTCTAATTCTGTCTGATTCTGTTTTGTCTGTTTCATATTTTATCGCTTCCTTCCATTGCCTTCTTTATATTGTCGAACAGCCTGTCCCTGAAACCTGCATACACTTCCAGTTCCTCTTTTGTAAACCCTTCTAATATCGTATTTACAAATTCAGCTCTTACTTCATCAATGCTCTCCGTAACAGGCCCAACCTGGGGTTTCAGTTTCAGATGGATCTTTCTTCTGTCTTCTGTATCCGGAATCCTCTCCAGAAGAGATTTCTGTATCAAAGATTCTACTGCTTTTGATACGGCTCCCTTGGAAAGTCTCCGAAGTTCCACAATGTCGGCGGCTGTATCTTTTTCCGGGTTATTCTGCAAAAAACTGATAACATCTGCTTCCACAATTGTAAGGTCGTGTTCTGTACATACTTTCTTCAGCATCCCGATAAGTCAGTTCTTGACGGATAACCTTCACAATTATTAATTACGTCTCACGGGCAGTATACATCCACATTATATTATGTCTGTTCTATCCCTTCCTGTTCCAGCTTCCTTCCCTTCTCTTTCATATACTGAAGCACCCTGGTATCTCCACCTTCACTTTCCATTTTCCTAATCAGCACTTCCAGCCGCTTGCAGTCACCTTCTGTCAGTTTCTGGGTACAGCTTTTATATTTTTCCAATTCTTCAATACCCATATGGTAAGTTTTAAAGGGAATCCCTGTTTTTCTGCAAAGGTCCCTGTAGATCTCAAATCCCCCTACATCAATATCTCCGAAGTGGAGATATTCCGCCTCTGGAAAACTCTGATGCAAAAGTTCCAGAAGTTTTCTTCTTACAGAATTATGATAACCGCCCAGATAGATCATCAGGCTGTCCTTTTCCTTCCATCTGAAGAAAGTGGTCAGATTTTCTATGGTAAGGATCTTCTTTATCTTAGAGTTTTCCAAAATTCTTACCCTTCCTATATCTTCCCCGGACAGTCCGATTCCCTGTTTCAGCCAGGTCAGGTTTACCACTGTACTTAAGTCTTCCCCAAAGATAAGTTCTCCCATACCTTTGATATACACATAGTCAGGAGTATGGTATACGGAATATTCCGCCAGGATCCCACAATCGTCCATGTCCTCAAATCCTTCCCCGAATCGCTGCAGGATCTTTCTCACAACTCCCAGCATAGACTTTAGAGTCTTTGAATTTCCAAAGTGGCGGATGGAAAATTCCCGGATATAGCAGTCTTCACAATTATTCTCCAGTTCGCCCACAGCTTTTAGAATTTTTCGAGTTTTATCAGGCTTTTCAATGTCTATAAACTCTTTCACAGATTTTCCTTCTATCAGCCGTTCCTGGAGATAAGCAAGGAATCCCTGTAGTATAGGCGTCTGATATCTCTCTTTTGCTTCCTCCAGCAGTTCCAAATTCTCTCTGACATATTCCCTCCGAGGTTTTCGATTCAAATAGGCATAGGCCTCTGCCACATTTTTATCATTTAGCAGCACTTTTTCAATAATGTGGCCTTCCTTTCCATTTTTCCAGACAGCCGTCACCAGTTCCTGCTCTTCCAGAACCCTCACAGAACCATGGATTTTTTCATATGCTAATGAACTTTCATTAAAGTATTCCGGCAGGTTCTTCCGGGTAAAAGGAAAGGAAATATGGACAGTTACCTTATTTTTGCCCTGTGATAAAAGGCTCCTCTCATAGGAATCCAGCAGTCCTTTTAAAATCTGTATGTCATACCCTGCCATTATAGTATTCCTCCACATAGCTTACTTTCTCATCGGTCATGATCAAAAGGGTTTCTTCCATCTGAGGACCTATATACTGTATTTTATCCGGAGGGGCTGCAATCAGAATCTGCAGGGGCAGGCGTTTTAAGAACTCCAGAACACCACCGATCCGCTCATCGTCCATATTGTTAAAAGCTTCGTCAAACATAACCAGACCTGCAGCTTCTCCGCCGATGTTGTTACTGTAAAGCTGTACAAAAGAAGCTGCCACAGTTACATAGAAAGGAGTCTGGGTCTCTCCTCCGCTCTTTTCTTCGCATACCTTAGAATAATAAGAATAGCTTCCATCACTGTGGATGATCTTAATATCATAATCCATGTAAGTCCTATAGTCTGTAAATTCATCTAAAGTCTTGGAATTATTATCGTTCTGTATAGCCAGACGCTCAAAAAGCTCATCGATGACTTCTCTGTGATTCTCATGGAAAATACCGCTGAAGATAGATTCTCCCTGGACCACATTAAAGTCATCCATCAGCATCTCATAATAACTCCGGTATTTTTTGCTGGGCATATACAGAAATTCATACTGTTCGCTGCTGAAGGCAATATCCTTCAGAGCTCTGTTCAATTCCTTAAACTCTCCCTGGGCCTGTTTCATATTTTCCTGAAGCTTTGCCAGGAACTGTTCCCGGAATTCTTCCTCTGCTGCCTGTTTCGCAGCTTCCACTTTCTCTTCGTAATCCAGCAGTTCTGAGGTACGGAGACGGTCATAAACTGCGGCGAACTCCGGATAGCCTTTCATGGAAGCCGGAGCCCCAAAATTATATTCTGATTTATACTGAACCATCTGCTCTGTCATAAAAGCTTCCGAATTCTCTTTCCTGGTCCAGTTAGATTTTCTTTGTTTTTCATAATTCTCTTTAAACTGCTGGAAAGTCTTTTGGGAAGTCTGTTTTTCATATTCTTTTTCCCAGTTCAGCGCCTTATCACCGGCCTTTTGCGTAAGGTCCGCAGTATGGGCCTGGAACTTAAGTTTTTCCTGTATCCCTGCCTGAAGCTGTTCCTTTCTATTCTCTATCTTTTGCTCTGCGATTCCTATCTGTCGGTTCAGGTCTCCTGCTTTCTTTTCAATCTCTGTTCTAATCTTTTCCAAAACCTCCAGCTGAATCTGCTTTTCAATTAACGTAGAATTCTTTTCAAGGGTCTTAATATTTTCCCTGCATTTTTGGATCAGCGCCTTTACCTGAGAAAGTCTGGTCAAAATCTCCAGCCGGTATTTTACATCCACATCTTCCCCAGTTAAAAGAGGATCTGCTGCAAATTCCAGGTTTTTTATCTTCTCCTGAAGCATTTCAAGCTCTTCGTTCAGGACTTCCCTTTTCTTTTCCGCCTGTTCCAGCTGCACCTTAAAAGCATTTTTTCCAATAAAAGGCACACGGAAAATTTCCGGCTTAATGGCGCTGGCTACCTTATTCTGGTATCTCATGCATTCCCGTGTGATCGAGGTGGAATATTTCTTCAGATCCTCGTATCGCTGGCACATTTTCACTTTCCCCAGCACCATATTGATATAGCGTCTGGCATACTTATTCTTCGACGTAACCGTCTGGGCAAGAGTCCCTTCCGGCGCTTCATCGAAATCCTCCATATGCTGGGTATTAATAAGGCCTGCTCCGTATGCTTTTTTCTCTCTTCGCAGTCTGTCGTAAATCCCCAGGGCAATGTCAAAATTTTCCGGTTCCACCAGAATATAAAAACGCTGAGTATTCAGATATCCTTCCACTGCATTTCTCCAGCTTTCATCTGCAATTTCCAGCACTTCGCAAAGTACATGAGGTTCTGCCTTTCTTCCCAGTCGCTGAAATTCTTCCCGGACTGCCTCTGTCAGCCGCTCCACTGCCTCCGGATAAGACAGCTTCTTTCTCTTCAGCCGCTGGATTTCTCCTTCCAGCTGCTCCCTTTCCGTCTGCCTTTCCCTCAGCCGGATCTGTACCTCTGCCAGCTTTCTCTGAACTTTTCCGTACATCTGGTTCTTATACTGGATCACCTGATCCAGCAGTGCCCTGGCCTCTGGAACATTTTGGATTTCCTCTATACTCTCAAGTCTCTTCCGGCATTCTCTGACGCAGGGATCCACATCCTTTATTTCCAGCAGCTTATCCATCTGGTCCAGACTCTTTTTTATACTTTTTTTCAGTATCCTCTTCTCTTCCAGGCAGTTTTTTTCTTCCTCCAGAAAACGCTCCAGCTCTTTTTTCTGTTCTTCTAAGGCAATAAAATCCTGATTCTGTCTTAATTCTACCCGAAGATTTGTCTCAATTTCCTGTTTCTGCGCCCGTTCCTTTTCCGTCTCTTCCAACTGGCTGGTCAGCTGTTTTTTTCTGTATTCTTCTGCCTGTATCTCCTCTTCCAGCCTTTGTATCCTTTCTTTTATCAGGTCTACTTCTGCCTGAGACAGAAAAAATTCGTACATCCCATCTCTTTTTACACAGTCCTGAGCCTCTTCATAAAAGCCTTCAATCTGTTCCAGCTTCTCCATTCGCCTCTTTACAGATTCCAGCGTTCTTTCCAGATCCTGATAGCTGCGAACATTCTCCCTAAGCAGATCTATGTTTACTTCCTTAGCATCCAGTACATAGGTATACACAAACTCTTTAATATCATCAATAGGTTTAAAAGCCATTGCTTTGGGAATCAGGCTGAAAAACTTGTCCTCGATCCGTCCCAGCCTGGCCTTGATCATCTTCCTGGCCTCAGTCTGAGTCTTGCACCACTGCCGGATCCCCTTACTGTTAAAACTGCGGAATTCCGAGATAGATCTGGGCGTCTTCCCTTTAAAAAACATCTCTTCAGAAAGCCTGCGGTTATCCATCAGGTACCTGACTGCCGTTTCTTGTCCTTCCGTAGCGGAATCGATCACGGCCCCTACGATAAAGTACCTGTCCCTGCTCTCTTCATAGAACTCCAGAGCAACATGGGCGCTGATTTCTCCGGTCCTCTCATAAGGCTTATTCTCCCGCCCGGTCTTACAGCGGACATATCCGGAAAGGGATCTTTTTCCATTGTCATGAGCCGCCTTATTGAAAAAGTTGGCAGAGCAGATCACAACAAACTGTATCGCGTCCAGGATCGTGGTTTTTCCTGCTCCATTTTCTCCGGAAAGAAGCGTAGTTTCTCCAAAATCAATCACACAGTTTTCAAAGCGATGCCAGTTGATCAGCTTCATCCGTTTCAGTTTTTTCATCAGACCCTTTCCCCTTCCTGTACAGTTCCAGCTTCTCATAAGCCTGTTTAATGTCTTCAATCCGCACTGCCATTATGATCGAATTATAAATAATGATCCGGGACTCCTCATTTCCCAGATCTCTGTCCAGCAGTTCTATAATCTGAAATCTGCGGAAGAGCGAAAGAGTATTCCGCATGGTAGTCTTGTCGATCATCTTGTCCCGTATCTGAAGGCTTAAAAATTTTTCCTGAATATCCCCCAGGTTTACAATCACCTCATCACTGATAGAAAGTTCCCGTTTCTTCTCATCATAAAGGACCCGTAAGATCAGCAGGATCACCGATTCTATCAGCTTTAGGCTTACCCGGTTATAATTCTGGGGATTGGTAAGCTGTATAACACCGTCATCCTCATTAATTTCCAGCCGATATCCCAGAACTGACAGATATTCCAGAAACTCCTTTTTATACTTTAGCACAAAATAATAATCTGCCCTTCCTGACTCGTTAGCCTTACACAAAAAGCAATGACTAAGAAGCTTATTACAGATCCTCTTAAACTCATCCCTGTCTCTTTGCAGCATTTTCTCCAATAATTCCACTTCTATTTCCTCCAAATCCGGAAATCCTTAAACCGGTATCCATTGACCTCTTTTTCTTCCAGAGGCTCAACCCCGTACTTCATATTTTTTCTCTGCCCATACAGCCGTATGTAAATAATTTTTATAAAGTCCTCTGTATCTCTGAGAGGAAACTGGACCGCCCGCATTTCCTTCCTGTTTCCCAGGCAGTTATCCACATACTTCTCAATTTTCTCCACGCTTAAAACTCTCTCCATTTTTTCCGTCAGCTTCCGCAGCTTCTCCTGACGCAAAGTCAGATTCGGCTCCCAGTCCCGGATCTCCCGGGGTGTAAATTCTTTTTTCCCTTCTACAGGAGAATAAAGAGAGCTTCCATCCAGAACGCCGCTGCTGTAAATACGGATCAGTCCCTCCAGAAATTCCAGTTCATAAATCCCTCCCAGCTCCAGCTGTTCCTGATTTATCCTCTCATTGATCCCTATAAGGATTTCCTTTATCTGTCCCCGAACGTCCTCATGCCCTGCCAGTCGGAACTTTGCCCGGTTAATAGCTGCCTTTAGATATTGTGTATTTTTCTGGTTGATCTCATTGAGGATTTCGTCCATATTCCGAAATGCCTCTATAATCTCATGGAGATATCTGTAAACATTTTCCCTGGCGGTATCTATATCTGTCTCCTGAAGCTCAGCCAGTTCCGCCGCTGCCTTTTCAATGTACGCTTTACTCCTGCTTTTACTCTCCAGCCGCTCAATGATCTCCGGACGAAACTTGGACACATTATCGGAAGTCAGAAGCCGATGATACGCCTTGTCTACAACATTGGCAATATAATCATTAAATAAAGCGTCCATGATCTCCGCTACATTGCTGTATCTGGTCAGTTCATCAATATAACGTTTAATACTGGAATTCAGGTTCTTAAGTCCTGTAATGAGAAAATCCGTATTTTCCAGGATCTGCAAAAGCACCACACCCGGGTTCTCCCATCCGCCTCTTACCAGACTGTATATGGTATAAATATACCCCTGATATTCCATCTGCCTGCCCTCTTCAATCTCAAGTAGGGTTTTCATCAGCCGTACTGCATAGTCTTTAAAGTTTACTCTCTGGACATAGCTTTTATCCGTCTCAACCTCGATCCAGCCATAATATTCCAGCCGTCTTAAAATACCGTTTGCTTTTCCCCTGCTGTCCGATCCGGCAAAATCTTCTTCTACCACTTCCGCAGCCCCAGTCTGGTCAAAATAATACTCCAGCTCGTCTGCCAGCACGTCTCTTTCCACACCAAAAGAAAGCTGGTGTTCCATAACGGAAAACAGCTTGCAGATACAATCCCAATATACAGTTTTATTAGGGGAAGAAAGAGGAATGAAAAAATTATCAGGAAGGACACGGAACATAAGGGGACCTCGCTTGTGGATATATTTTGCGGACAGCATTAGTTGAATTATGGCCGCGTTAGTATGCTGGCGTTATAGCTGGCTATTTATTATTCACTGTACTAGTAAATCGATTACATAATAAACGTCATAGTGCAGCTGCCTGTTTAATAATAATAAACTTCATTAGCGTTAATAGAAAAGACACTAGGAAACTTGTCGGTTCTTTCATTTTTACATAGGTTTAAATAGAACGAAGGTCTGTTACGAAGATGGTGTCGACGCCCTAAACGGGCTTTTTCCATTTCTACTGATGAGATGGAACGGTTGTTGAAAGAATCTCCATCATGTGTCAACGCCCTAAACGGGCTTTTTCCATTTCTACAGGAGGTAACTATTATGAAGAGAAAAACAGTCTTGGGTGTCAACGCCCTAAACGGGCTTTTTCCATTTCTACATATTTCTGAAATTGTAATTGACAATTAAATAATAAGGTGTCAACGCCCTAAACGGGCTTTTTCCATTTCTACAAACTTGAAAACTACTTGAACAAATACTACAACTATGGTGTCAACGCCCTAAACGGGCTTTTTCCATTTCTACGAGGCAGGCGCTACCGCAAAGATTGATTTTGAATATCTGTGTCAACGCCCTAAACGGGCTTTTTCCATTTCTACACAAAAGATTGACAATCGACGAACTCGTTGAGTGGGGTGTCAACGCCCTAAACGGGCTTTTTCCATTTCTACCTTGATCGACATTCAACGAGAATGGCTTTGTGGTTGCGTGTCAACGCCCTAAACGGGCTTTTTCCATTTCTACAGAGCAATCAAAATTCAGTTACCAACAGCAGTAGTTGTGTCAACGCCCTAAACGGGCTTTTTCCATTTCTACTGTATAGAAATCATGAATGGTCAAAGATGATAGGTGTGTGTCAACGCCCTAAACGGGCTTTTTCCATTTCTACGGTACCTTCTAAAACTCCGCATAAACACTGGCTTTCCAGCCCTGTTTTTGCAGGTATTTGTCTGAACATTCTGATAATAACCGTTTTCTGAAAGTTTTTTGGCATGTTCACACTTTGTTCATATTTTCTTATGTGATTGTCCTCTCTCTTGCGGCTTGATTCACGTTTAGCAGACAAAAATAGACGCACTGCTCAAGCGGAATTTTTCGTTTGCATTAAGCAAATCCGGACCGTCTATACTCACAGTCATTATACCTCAATCCTGTTTTTGATAAAAGCGTTTTAATAAAATATTCTCAAAGATATTAAAAACAACTGTTAATGTGAACGGTCGCAAATAATCCTTCCTTTTGAATTCCTAACCGTAGTATTCACTAGGGTACTGCTTATTTTGCGATTCTTGGATTCTTAGCCGTAGTGTTTACCTCCAGAATACCGCTCATCCTGCAATTCTTGGATTCTTAGCCGTAGTATTATGATGATTTCTACCTCTCAGATCCCATTTCTCCTATCCCAGGTGGTACTGACCTTAGGTTTTCTACCCCTCAGATGCCACTTTTCCCTTTCTCGGCGGTAGTAACCTGGCGGTTTCTACCTCTCAGATGCCACTTTTTCCATACTGGTCGGTACTGGCTAGGCACTTTCTACCCCTCAAATTACAATTCTTGGCTTCTTGACCGTAATATTTATCTAGAGCACCGCTCATTTTCCAATTCTTAAGTTCTCGGCGGTAGTTATCCCGGGATACAAAAGGAAACCTGCCTATTTCAAGGCAGATTCTCTTAAGTTTATGATATTGTGCATAGGTGGTTTATTTGTTTCTCCTGATAATATATTTTCCAAATCCAAAGCTGGTATTTTTCCCTATATGTGTTACTTCGCCTGCAATCAGGTAATCCAGACATTGTTCTGGTATAATATCAAAAGTCACGCTTCCTATGATTCCTTGCAATGTCATATGTGAATCCTGGGTACTTGAATACCTTTTTATGTATTGCTTTTTCATATTCTGACCAGTGATTTGTGGATATTCGACAAATTGGGGAATCTCAGCTTCTGTTCCTATATAGTAGTCAAGCATCTGCACTCTTCTTGCCGCACCTTTTACCAGTGCTTCAGAATAAAACCTTTCCATATACTCCTGTTGATATTTCATACTCAGCGGAGTAACAAATATCAACTGCCAGGTTCCTGATTCTTGCTTTAATTCTCCTTTTCTAAAATTAATGTAATCGCTTAAGAAATTAATCTGATAGCGACTCATATCAACATTATTGTCAGAGACAATTCTCTGGTTTTTGGTGTTGTATACCTCACGGATTCGAAAACGAGATTTATCTTTTCCTAAACCAGCCATTCCTAAGTGATAAAAAGCTTGAAGATAGGTATTAAAAAAAGCAATACTATCCCCAAATAAAATTAATGAAAACTCAAATCTGCTTCCCTTTTTATACTCAGTCCGCTTGTCCGTACACTCAATCAAATAGCCTATACTTTCCGGACCAGTTACATATGCCGGCTTTTTCTTCATAGAAGAGTAGAACGTATGTCTTACAACGCACACCTGGTTAAATCTACATTTTTCACACCTTCTATCCGTAATACAATTCTGCCTGAGAAGCATTTCTCCCATCCCGCCTCTTAAAGCCGCTGTCTTCGATGTTGGCATATAGGTATCCGACAATATCTCTGCACAAAACCGTAGCTTAATATATGGAATATCAAAAGTAATTTTCGGGTTTGTTATTCTAATCACCTCTCCTTGCTATCTTCTATAGTTCATCACTCTGCTTCTTGTCGGTCCATAATCATCTGAGACTAGAATAGCGTCTGATGTTTTTATAGATTATATCTTCTTCTCAAGGTTCAAACTGGCCATACGCTTTGCTCTCTCCTGGTCCTTGTCCTTGAACAAATTATAAAACCAGTCCGGTATTTTAAGGCAGGTTTTTCTATGTTCATAAATCATGTTCTGAATTATCTGTAAATCATACATATTGGGGTTATCCTGCATCTCGATTCGATTGTCAAGATCCTCAAGATTTTTAATGTTAAGATCAAGTTGTTGAACCACATCCAAAAGCCATTTAAGCAAAGGTGTAATAATCCATATTCTTCCAAGCAGCATGAGAACTGTCTCGTCTTGTATTATGCCCACGAATAGAATACCTATGGATATTATACCTATGATAATACAATTCCAAACCTTATATCGTTTTCTCAACTTCCCATCCCACATTATGTTTCCCAGTTGACATACTGGAATTTCTTCTTCATTGCTATGCTTTTTGTCATCTAATTCATACCAATTTCTTAATTTTTTCCTTTCCGCTTTACTCAATACTTCAGACTTCTCCGCTACTAGATTTGTAACATCTTGTTTCTTTCCAAACAGTAACGTATTCCATTCCATTTGGTATACGTATAGATCAAAATGTTGTTGAATTTCGGCTGCCGTTCTTCTCAATATTTGAGATTGCTTTCCTATATAATAGGATAATACAAAGGATAGTATAGGAATCATATATGTAATTATATTTAATACTACATCCTCAATTATTATAGACTTTACTACCGCACAAATAACTGGTAAAGCCACCATACATATCCCCTTATATAGCTCATATCGATTTGATTCTTTATATAATTGTCTTTGTACTGCCAGATAATCAATTGCTACTTTTTCGTTTTGTCTTTCTCTAATCCTGCTTTCCATTAATGTTCCCTTCCCCTGCAATACTTAATTGTTTTTTCTGCTCTCCATTTTATTCTGTATTTCCTGAGTCTGGTCGTTATACTCTATTTTTGCTCGGTTCGTCTGTTCCTCATCAAAAGTAATGGTCAGGATGTCTCCCACGCTGAATGTGCTTTGTAATTCGCATAGAAACAGCTCATTATCTTTAAATATCTGGTTTTTCTTTATTTTAGGGTAATACATGGGATCCCCATCAATTTTAACTATTACTTTAATTTCTCCTTTATTTATATTCTTAACAACAGCCTCATATTTTTTATTTATTGGTCTTCTTTTGGATATTGCCAAACTTTGTACATTTCTACTACTCTCTTTTGTTGCTGCATTTCTCTTATCTTCTTCCGGGTCCTTTTCCAGCAGTACGCCATATCCCGTATTTGTTTTTGCCCCTATTCCAAAATCGATCAATATATTTTTAAACAATTCTTTTTTTTGTTGAGCAGTCACCGTTGTTCCGTCTTTCAATGTAGTGTCCGTTAAGTAAAAATAAAATCGTATTTTTACTCCTGGCAGAATTTTTAAAATATTTATGGGCTGGGGCTCAGTGGTAATGCTTTTATGAGGTGTAATATTATCGTTTCCTAAAATCTTATTTTTAAAATTCCCTTCTAGAATCTGAGCGTCAAAAAAGATATCTTCTCCTTTTCCTACTCCGGACTCTGCAGAGTCTCCAAAAATTTTTCTTTTAAGCTCAGTTATCTTGCAACTATCCAGCTGAAGGTTCTGTTCAACATAAACAGCTTTTTCGCCGCTAAAAGCTTGTTTAAGCGTTCCCTTCACACTGGTAGCCGGGATATATGGCAGGCCGCTTACATAATCAAAGTTAAAACCCATCTTGATTTCATCATTGCTCAAGCCCGTTGTATGGATATATCCTGTTCCGACTAAAAGTCCCGGATAATTAACATACAAATCAATTTCCATATTGTACAGTTCTTTGTCCAGCAGGCATCGATTACTGTTATGCACTTGTGCTTCTAATAAAGTCTCATTACATTTCCGAATGCCTCTGTCAAATTTATCATTTAGAAGACCATTATAATATTCTTTGTAAAACACATAATTCAAATTATTCCCCAGCATTATCCTCTTCCTTTTTCAACTTTTCATCTTTTTCGTCACCCTTATCATCCGCAATCTGGTATAAATTTATTGCAAGTTTTAATGCAATTGCAGCATCCTTAATATCCTCTGTCACAGAATTTGTGTGTCCCTTTTTTATTTCCTGTTTTACGTATTCAAATAAAGCATTTTCCGGGATACTACCCGTTTCATCTGTAATAATGACATATATCGCCTGCATTAATTTCACTCGGTCAACAGATGCTTTACTTTTTTTCGCACTGAATAAAGCTACTGCCGATAAAATTGAGCCCATGGCGATCATAGCCCCAAAAGATGCGATCTGACTTCGATATCCAGCATTTACTTTATCATCTTTCGCTATTCCTACCTTCTGTAATACTTTATATGCCTTAGGAATATATAGATCAATTCTCTTTTTAACCATAAAAATCCCCTCCGCTTTCAGCAAAACAAGACACTTTAGCAATTCCATATCCCAGAGATGCATTTGCTCCGAACTGGATAATATTCTCCATAGTATTCTTAAACTCTTCAATATAGTTATTATCTGCCAGCACAGGGAAATAGAAAACGCTCTCATGAGGCACTATTTCTTCATACCAGAGATTTTCACTGATTCCCTGATCATTCAGACAGTTTCTGGCGATCATAGGATACTCCTGTTCCTTCCAGAACTTATTTTCTATAACTGCAAAGGATGGGCCAATTAACTTTTCTAACAGCGCTCTTGTTTTTTCATCTTCATAAGGCTTTGTTTCAATTCCTTCGACAGCTTTAAACTCATATGTACTGGAAACCATGACTGGACATTTCGGCATTGGTATACGCATATTAGTAATATCAATACCGTCAATATGAGAAATGCCTAAGGCTCTGAACAATTCCAGCTGATAATTAATCAGTTCCTCTGATACGGCAAGTACATACGATACCCTACCGTCGGAAACCCGCAAAGGCCTTGCCATTAATGTAGCTCCCATAAATTTATATTTCCCAGGAACTGTTTTCTTTTGCTTTTTTTCCCTTTCCGCTTCCCCAGTTTCAACTTCATTTCCGAATATATAATCAATTATGTCTGAATCTATCCTTTGACTGGCAAAAAAAGATTTTACAGCTCCCTTAACGCCTGACGGATGAATAACGGCAACATTATTTAAAACTGTATCCTTCTCTATCTCATTGTCAATAATGGTGTACGCTACATCGCCTGACCCAACATGCATATTTGTCAGACATTTCATCCTGTATAATAGCGCTTTCATTTGCATTCCCTCCATTTTATTAATCGCATTCAATTACAATGTTATATCCTATCTGCTGTGCATTCCTGACTACTGTAGAGTCTTTCCATGGCAATAGTGCAGAGACAGTCTCGTCTTTCAATACAAAAATACTGCCTGCTTTAATCATGGTCTGCAATGTACTGCCCCGCTGAAATCTATTCTCAAACCGAGTGGTTTTATAATTTGTAGTAAAACTCCTGTAGTCTTTCGTTTTAATACATGAGAAGCTGCATCCGTTATAAATTGCTTCTACGTTATTGGGTATGTATAGATCTGACAATGCCAGCTGGAATTTTTTAGAATTGTTAAATTTTTTAATACAGTCTTTGATCATTTTGCTCATAGCCGAAAAAGCATCTCCATATTTGTCCTTCCCTGCTCCAAATACTGATTCTGTGTCTATAAAGGATACTTTAAACGGCGATTTATCTCTTCCCATATAAACCATCTGATCCGGCACCTGTTTATCAATATCCGCCAGTACCGCAAAAGAACAGCCTTGCACCAGCATGCAGTAAACTTTACGGAAAAATCCCTGCTGCCTGTTTCTTGTATTAATCCCGATCCTGTCAGCCTTAAACAGCAGGCTTTCACTACTATAGTTAATAAAAACCTTGCCTTGCTGTTCACCGTTAATCTGCATAAATCCATCCTGCAATCCGACTTTGGTATCGTAATCTACTGGAAAACTCCTTATCCCCTTCTCTGTTAAACATTCTTCATATTGTGAAAAGGGAGTATAGTACACAGCTTTTTTGTGATTCATCGGAACAGGTATATAAAATATGTCCCCTTTCGCCAGGAATATTTGCGACATCCTCTTGATTTTTCCGAAAGACTGTATTTTCTCAGATAAAAGATTAAAGCTTTCCGCCCCTATTTCTTCAGGGTTAATATTATAGCTCTTACCGGGGTCCTCTATACAGCAATACCTCAGTGTTCCAAACAGAGTAGACTGTGACGGTAATTCATTAGATTCTATAAAATATGTTTTATTTTTCGCCAGGCCATAGCCAAAATTTCTTTCATTTCCAAAAAAATATGGCTCCAGAGGCGTAAATTTTACCAGATATGCCCCCATCTACTCATCCTCCTTTTTTTCTATTAAAAAGCTTGCAGTCTGAAGCATGTTACATAGTAAAAGATACATAAAGTCATACACATTTTTTATTGTTCCTCTGTAGAGATTTTCATTTAAAGTCTCCAATTTCTCCTTGGAAATTCCTAAAGCATATTTTCTTATTGCAAGAGTCAAGCTTAAAATCCGATTTAGATATGCTTCTATTTTATCTTTTCCATGCCATTGAGCGTCAAAAGTATTTTTCATGAAATTTGCCACTGCCTGATCACCATACCTAAGCGCTTCTAAAAATACCGTCTGGAACATTTGCAGCTTTTGAGGAACCGAGCTGAGAAATTCTTCCTGGAAGCTTTCCTGTGTTGTTATAGAGCCTTTTTGAACAGCTTCTACCAACTTCAGAAATTCCGTATAAACTTCACTCTGGTGGATTTTCTCTAATACTAACATTCGTTTTTTACCTGAGTGCTTTGTCAAATTTACAACCAGAGCATCTTTATCTTTTACCTTTTTAGCTCCGTCTTCCAGTGCAGCATTCGCTTCCTGAGTCCACTCGTATAAGGGAAATTTATAATAATGAATAACTACTCCAAATGATAATGTCGGCAAATACTCGTATGCCTGGTCCTTAAATGCTTCATAAAATTTACTCCTGATTGATTTGAGCAGATTAAAAAGAGTCTCACCATTACTTCCCGTCAAAGGCGCTATAAACATCAGGTCATCTCCGCCGGCATAAATATTCACTGCTCCATAGTTTTTTATTTCTTTTACCACTTCTACTTCATAATTCAGGCAGCATTTTGTAAAATCCCGAATTTTGTCGTGTTCTTTCAGATTTACTAAAACACGGGTCATATTATCGCCATCGGCCTTTATCAGCGTGCAATATTTATATTGCTTTAAATCCTTTACCGCTGCACAGCTTCCGGCAATATCTTCCATATTCATAATAGAAGTATCACCTTTTTTTATTAGCGGCCATTGTCCTCTACAGTCTTCTATCAAAAAACTTTTCTTCAGAAAATTTGCTGCAGATATTCCATCATCTCTGTCCTTGTCAAAAAGATCCAGAATCGGATTCGATACATAGTTCTGGTTAAATGTATACATTAGTTCACTAATATCCAGATATTTCGATAACGCTACTACTGGATTCTCATCGTCCCCCACCTCTCTGCATACAATGTGAATCTGAAGATACCTGCTCATAAAGTCTTCGGCTTCTGCTCTATTTGCCGCTTCTGCCAGTCTCTTTCCCAACTCACGTTTTGTTTTTTCTGCTATCTCTGAAATTTCAGGCATTGTTTTATCTTTTCCTTTAAATATGATCCTGTCATGAAACAGGCCCACCCCTCGGATAGCTTGAAGTATCTCTATATCTCCGTCATCATTTTTCTGGGTCTCAAAACACGGGGCAAGAAAATCCTTTTTATCAACTCCGCTGCCCATCAATGCTTCGCATAAATTTCTAACCAAGTAAGAAAATATGTAGCTTCCACACCATAAACCTGCCGGCTTAGCTGTAAGCATAAGCGTTTGCATAATTGGTCCTACTGTAATCCCATAATACTGCGCCATAATCTATCCTCCCCTTAAAAACTACTTAGCTTTAAACTTTTTGCCCCCAGGAGCATCCCATTCTTTGCCTGTGCCAAGCCGATCTTCCCTCCCTTTGGCGTCTTTTTGTCATTGAAGTCTTTCTGAAATCCATATAAAAATTCTTTAAAGTTAAATTCTCGGGGAGTTTTTATATCGTATGAATTTCCTTGAGGGTCCACAAAAGAAAACTTTTTATTTAAAATATATTCTATTTCTTCCTCCATTGGCATTGCCAGTAAATACTTTCCTGCCACTGTCCATAAAATAGGAGATGGAAATCTGGCAATTCCTTTTGCCTTGTCTCCTACTTCATCTTTCTTTTCATTTTCTTTCGCCAAATTTTCTTCGATTATCTTAACCGTTCCTTCATATGTCTTTTTATATTCGTACTGCTGGGCCAATCCTAAAAGAGCTCTGCAATATATTCCTTCTCTATCATCATTTTCTTTCTCTATCTTCTCTATCTCCTTAGAATCTAGATTATAAAACTCAAGATGCGTTTTTATAAATTTTTTATCCTTCATATAGGAGGGATACCTCTCGCTGAAATATCTGAAAATATATCCTTTAAAATAGTCCTCTTTAGAGCCTTTTCCCAGGCTGGTCAAATTAAATCCGCTTTTCATCAATCCATAAATGATCCGTATATCCTCTAACACATTCTTTTCAGCGGTTTTCACGTTTCGATATTCGAAATATAAACCGTATGGAATATATTTCTTAACTATGCTCAAATAGTCCCTGTTTTCATAATCAATGCCTATTCCATTTATTTCAGAAACAATAAATGCTCCAAAGCCTTTCGTCTGCCTCGTTCCAAAATTATGGATCACAAAAAAATCTTCTATATATTCTTTTATAAATTCTAATAGGTCAGGTATAAAACATAAAATAGTTAATTCTATGGGATTATCATATAGAACTGTCTTCTTCAATTGTGTTTTATCTTTAATGCCCTGATTTCCAAAAAAACTCTTATTAATTGGTTTCCCCTTACTCCCGTCATTAATTTGCGGCGTCCCTTGCGTTTCAAATCTGATCTTATAATTTAACGCAAAGTTTTCTTTTTCCTCGCGTTTGTCTTTCTTAGTTTCCAAAAACCAATTATCCGGTACTGATTTCTCTTTAGCCAAATAACAACTTATTATAAACTTATCCAGTTTAGGCTTTACTTCCGTTCCCCGTAAACATGCTCCAGGCTCATCCGGTTGAAAATGCAGCAACGGCGTCTGCTGCTTTAATTTACAATGTAACTTAATCATACCACTCCCCCTTTATATCATTCTGTCTTTTTTACACATCATTTTCCGTTACTTTTTATTTATTTTGCACATCTATAACTTTTTGATATATTAATATATTATAGTATATTTGTATATTTTTCAATTACTAATCATATATTTATATTATTGTTGATTTTAACAAGAAAGAGATAGATATTTCTCAGCCATTTCCCCCGTTGATTTAAGAGCATCTTCCTCCGTGGACATATTCGGATCATTCAGAGCATGGGTATAATACGCATTTACTGTGTCTCTCAATGATTGGTTGATTTGATCGTGCACAGCACCCATGTGCCACGGCTGACTCTGCCGCACCAATATCCAAACGCCGGAATGGTAACGATACCTTTATTAGCGTCTTCATCTTCAATCTTCATGTCAATATACAGACCTCCTCCCTTATTCTGACCGGTCACAACGCCACGTACAGAATCCCTCAAGTTTATGATTTTCTTTTCATCGTACATGGTTCTATACCTCCTTAAATTTTCTATTATAAGTAAATCATAATTTGCTTGTTTCAACATTCCGCAAATATTGCAGGATTTGAAAATAACCGTTGTCCAAAATGAAACTTCTTTATTTTTACCTCTAAAACAAAAAATGACCAGAACAGCTATATCTGCTGTTTTGATCATTTTATACCAAGGAAAAAATAAATTTTTTATGAGATTACGCTGCTAAGAAATAGGGTTTTCATTGTTATCCCCGCAGCGAACAGACTACCATGTCAATATCTCATTGTGTCAACGTTTTAAACGGGCTTTCTGTATTTCTACATCCATACACAGAAGGAGATGACAGAATTAGAAAACAGGTGTCAACGCCCTAAACGGGCTTTCTGTATTTCTACAGTTTTGGGACATCTTTTTGAAACGGCTATTTATGCAGTGTCAACGCCCTAAACGGGCTTTCTGTATTTCTACAAATAATAGGAAAAGGGAGAGTAAAATCATGTTAAATGTGTCAACGCCCTAAACGGGCTTTCTGTATTTCTACTGTGATGGAAACATCGATTCAAATGACAAGATTGGTGTCAACGCCCTAAACGGGCTTTCTGTATTTCTACGAAGCTTTGACTGCAAAATCAGGTAAGCTCTGTACTGTGTCAACGCCCTAAACGGGCTTTCTGTATTTCTACGGATTTCAATGTAGATGGTAACATCTGGGAATTAAGTGTCAACGCCCTAAACGGGCTTTCTGTATTTCTACGGTATCCTCACAGAACCCGCATAAATACTGGTGTTTGAGCCTTGTTTTTGCAGGTATTTATCAGAAAATTCTAATTTTGAGATGTTTTTCTCTCTTTTTTGGCATGTTCACAGTTTGTTCATATTTATGGTGTCTGTTTTTCCTTGGCTACACACTATTATAGACCATGTTCTATAAAAAGAGAAGTCCATAGCAGCAGATAATTGTTGTCTCCTATCAAGGGTATCCACCAAAAACATATTATTATTCCCGCTGTTCATCTAAGCTTTCTTCTCCACCTCAATACCAGAAAATTCCGGAAGTATCAGTGTTCCATCTAAATAATTAATATATTCCACGATTTCTTTTTTATTCTCCGACGATGCTTCATACCAATTATTAAAAATCAGTATATTTCCTGTTTCAGAAGCTGTTAAAAAGGGACTCATATTCCGTCTTCCATGGAATTTCTTTATTCCGCTTACCTTACGATACTTTTTATCCGGCCATACAAAGCTGTTTTCTATCTCTAATGTAATATTATTAACGGAAAGGATCATAAGATTCATCAGAGCCAGCTTAAAAACGAGCTCAAACAAAACATTTGCATCTACCTGTTCAAAGGATCCATGGCCCCGCAAAACATTTCTTAAAGATGTAGTCAGATAAATGATCGTAGAATAAACAGGATAATTTCTGTCGGGCGTATAATTGGGCAGATACTTCCTGATAACTGCCATTTCTTCATCTGTTATTATCTGAGAAAATATTTGATCAAAGGATATCCGGACATTGCCCTGTTGAAAGTTTTTCTTTATCACACTTTCTTCAAGCTTTTTTCCCATAGCCATAATATTTCCGATAACTTTTCCGTGTCCTTTCATCCATTTCTCATCACTCCCATACTCATACGCTATGACCATACGATACTGAAGATCTATAAAATCAAACACAGCATAAATTCCCGGCAGTATTTCCAGATCATTAAGGATAAGTCTTAAAAACTGACGACACAAGAAAGGTCCCTTTCCAATGTCCAGATAAGTCTGTACAAGCTGTTCATTTTTTATAAAGCGTAAAGGCATCCTCACATTTCTCTTCTTCCGGAAGCTTTGCTTTGATATCAGGCCTTCTATATCTGTTCTACTATCAAGCTCCAGTTCCGGCAGTTCTTCTATCCGGACATTTTTATATTCTGATAAGACGGTGATCAGATGTTTTACAGCTTCTGCCTTCCCGCCGCAGCCAAAATTAAAAACCAAAAGTCTGGAATGAGGAATATTAAGGACCGAATAAAGCTGGCTCATAAAATTTTCATGAATTTCTTCGTTAGAATCTATGCAGATAAGATAATAAACAAAAGCTTCGATTTTCATCCCGGTATTTAAAGTTTCCAAATCCCTCTGATCCACGATCATCTCAGAAATTTTTCCTTTCCAGGGAACCCGTTCAAAGGTGGAGAAACTTTCCCGGCCATTAGAAATACAATACCATACCAGATCCTCATATTCCTTATCTGCTTTCAGCAGGCTTTGCGTCTTATAATACTGTGTAACAGGCAGAACACTCTTCCAGTACAAAACACTTCCCCAGACAAAGAACAGAATATACAGCCACCAGACAACAGACGTACTTTCAAAAGATCCTGACATCTGTATCAGACCTTTGACTGCGGCCAGTTCAAGGGATAAACCTATAAGGACGTCTCCCCAAAAGGACGTTTTATATGCAAAGCGATACATTCTGTTCTTTCCTTCTGATCCTGCATCTGGCATCATGCCTATAAGATGATTCAACAAAATGACAGTTACTGCTTCTCCCGCTAGGAACGTAAACAGTGCAAAGAGTATGGCCCCAATCCCGACGCTCAGTAGCTCGGGGAAAATTTTCCCGTAAAACTCCTCAAGTACTTCTCTGATCACAGCGGCTGCCCCTTCATCCATATTAATCCAGACAGATATATTTATCGCTGTAAACAATAAAATCCCTGTTCCTATCCAATATTTTTTATCTCGTCTCTGGTTATTCCAGCTAATGTATCTATTCATCTTTCTGGCTCCTAATATTCGCCGGCAGCATTATACTGCTGTTGTTCTGGAATGAATTAAAACAATATTCTCTATAAGTTTTATTGTAAGAATACAGAAAATAAGGGGTATCTCCAGAGTATATCATCCATCCAAGTTCTTCCAGATTCGAAAAATCTCCCATAAGCTGGCCGTTCACTATCAGCTGATTGATCAAAAACACCAATATTTCTATAAGGTTCAGGTTAATCTCATCAGATATTTCAAAAGTAAAGACCCCATGACCTCTTGTATAATTCCGCAGCTCCTTTGAAGCTCTCAGCAGCTCGCCAACTGAATACTCTGAAAAAGCAAAATCCCTGGCAGTAACCGCTTTCCATATTCTGTTAAAACTTTGGAAAACGGCATTCCTATCATGTGGTTGACTGAGGATTTTATCTATATCTTGGTCATAGACAATGTCTTTTCTCATGTCTATCCATTTTTTAAAATCAGCCATCTCTATCTGTTTTCTCACTTTCCTGGACAGCGGGGTTCCCTGATGAGAAATAGCTATTAAAGTATATAGATAGTTAATGGTCTCCAGCCATTTGATCTCATGATCAAAAACCAAAAAGCGGTTTACATTTTTGTCAAAATATCTCTTAAAGGCAATAATTTCATCTACGATACAATTCGTAGCTGTAAGTTTGTCTGTCTGCAAATTCGAAATAATCTCCTGCTGCCTTTCACGATATTTCAAAAATTTTTTTAACTCTATAATATCTTTTGCCGCTGTTTCCATATCTGAAGCGCTTCGGTCATAGAGATGGTCATATTTCTGAAGTATTTCTCTATTCTCGCAGTATACAATATTAAATGTTCCTCTTTCCTGAAGTCTGCTTTTTTCAAATTTTTCTTTATCCTTTAATTCCTTTTCCAATGTCTTTTCATTGTATACATCCAGCATAATGCACATTTTATTATTAATGTCTGTCAGATTCCATGGAAGCAAATAAATATTCTCTTTCTTTAATTTCTCTATATAATATTTCTTACGCCAAAATCTTTCATAGAGAAAGGACCTGCTTAAGGCGATATCTTCTCTCACAATTACCAGATATCTTTTCTTATCTGTATCCGTAAGAATTGTTCTGTAATACTGTGATATTTTTCTGAAATGATAAGCTGAAATAAAAATATATCCCAAAATCATGGATACAACTACGACTGTAAAAGTCTCGGCGACAGGAAACTGTAAAAGCCCGACCACAAAATTTACACCTGTCAGCACAATGCACAAAGGAATTTCTGTATAAAGTATCTCCGGAAATATTCTATTCCCTTTAAAGATCTGATCTGCAGTCTCCTTTTTTACTATGTCCTTAAAAAAGACTCCCAGATGGTTCAAAATAATTCCTGCCGCAAAAATAACACATAGCAATATTAAAAAAAACAGCTCTGCAAATTGCGAAGAGCCAAAGGACTCTGAATAGGCAAATTCCAGGCTTGACCATTCCATGGGAAAGCAGTTTCTCTCGATATAGTTCCAGTACAAAGCGTTTGCCGCCGCCAAAACCAACTCTCCCCCAAGCAAAATAAGCGTAACTTCCTTTATCGTCCTTCCGTAACGGCAGCCTGACTGCCAGACCAGGCAGATAACAGCTGATAGCAGTGCTGTTGCTGCTACATACTCCAGAGTCTTATTTACTACAGCTTCATACCACCAGCCTTTTATATCTGTCTCCCAAAAGTCGATGAGTATTGCAGACATATTATCTGTCACAGCTATAAAAAAAATACAAACAAAGAATTGAAAAATCCCTGTCCCTATTGCCTTAAAAAGAATTTTCATTTTCCACCTTTATAGTTATTACCGGCCGGAGGCCTATATTTTCATCGGTATTCCACATTCCTCTCTCTGCTCAGGCTTCTTTCTCAATGAGGCTGAACTATTCCTGCTTTTAAATCCCATTCAGGTTCTCACATATACTGGATCTTATACAAAATACAGACTCTGGTAATTCTTCCCTGGTAGTTTTTTCATTATCCTACTTCCAAAGGAAAACGATATCTGCCTGATACTAAACGGGCTTTCTGTATTTCTACGTTTCGTGGAACATGCGGAAAATCTTTATCCAGTGTGGTGTCAACGCCCTAAACGGGCTTTCTGTATTTCTACAAACGGAAGAATAAAATATAGCGAGCAAGCTATTAGAGTGTCAACGCCCTAAACGGGCTTTCTGTATTTCTACCTCACAATAAGAAACCTGTATTGAAATCTTCATTCATTGTGTCAACGCCCTAAACGGGCTTTCTGTATTTCTACGGTTAGTTGCGGTGCAGGTATAGGAACATCCTTATGTGTGTCAACGCCCTAAACGGGCTTTCTGTATTTCTACCGTCTGATGTCTACCTATATAGAAAATATGTCTAGGGGTGTGTCAACGCCCTAAACGGGCTTTCTGTATTTCTACCATTATGTATGAGGTTTATGATGACAGAAATGTAAAGTGTCAACGCCCTAAACGGGCTTTCTGTATTTCTACGAAAAAAGTGTCAGTGACGTTCGAACCTAATAGTACAAGTGTCAACGCCCTAAACGGGCTTTCTGTATTTCTACGGTATCCCCACAGAACCCGCATAAATACTGGTGTTTGAGCCTTGTTTTTGCAGGTATTTGTCAGAAGATTCTGATTTTGAGATGTTTTTCTCTCTTTTTGGGCATGTTCACAATTTGTTCATATATATAGCCTCTGTTTTCTCTTGACTATATATTATTATAGACCATACCTCACAAAAAAAGAAGTCTATAAAACTTAATATCTTATCCTGCCCTCCCCTCATTTACGGGGTTTCTGTTTGTGGAATACATCTCCTCTTCGCCGTCTATCATCATCCCCAGCCCATAAAACAGAATAAGTCCCAGACAGTACCGGGAAATTTCATATCCTCGGTCCAGATTCGCCATAAACATTTCTTTCAGTTCATTTTCCCGGAATCTATGGAGATCAGATAGCCTGGTTCCCAATCTGGCACAGGCTGGCTTATAACCTCCGGCTGCTTTCTTTAATATATCCATTTTCTGTAAGATGTCCCAGTATAAAGCTGCCAGGCCCATCTTCAGACCTGCAGATTTTTTTATCCTATATTGCACAGCAGGTCGTCAAACTTCCGGTGCTACAGAAGCATGGCTGAACTCTATCATTCCTCCACCAAATCTGCTATTTTCTCGCTGAGCCTATTGACTGAATCTTCATTTGTCCGCATAACATACAAAGGCTGGGAGCCGGAAGAGTAGCAGTCCTGGGTATCCCCTGTGCCTATGGCAGCCTCAGACTCAATTGTCCATGAAATGCCCTTCGACAGCTGTCGGCTGATCAGCTGAGTCATATCTGTGGAAGCATCACGCTTCTATAATACGGTTATAAGAAATTTAGGTATATTCGTCAGACTACCGTCTATATCAATCAGTGGATTTTTATCTGACAAGTTTCCTCCTAATCTTTTTCTTTTATGATCGTCCCTATGTACGGATAAATTAGTTCTGCTACAATAACATTTCTATAATCCCGATTCTTCTTACTTACATCATAAAAATCATCGGATAATACCAGATCTGCAAATTTTTCTCTTTCATCATCCCCGCGAATCCTTCTGCATTTATGTCCCAGTCCTCCTTTTACTCCTACACGCCAGCATTCTCCCCCTTTTCCATCTGAGTACGCCGCATAATGAGCCCAATAGCATTCATACATTTTCTTATAATCTTTTACATAGCCGTCCAGCACATATAAATCTGAAATCAGAAATACACGATTTTCTCCCGTGTCGATAAGTTCCGGAAATATGCTTTCTGGTATGGGAATTATATCGGCTTCTCTCCTATCATCATGATGCACGCAAATCCTATTACCGATTCGAATATCCTCCATACTCTCCATCCTGGCCTTAAACTCAGAAAATTTCTCGTAGTTATACGGATTTAACATCGATGTATTTACCTCATCTCCTTCTTTTTTCGATGAAGTATATGTAAAAAATATATATTTAGGCTTCCTTTTATCCCCATCTGTATTTGTAGTTTCCAAAAATTTTCTCGTATCTGTTTCATTCAGTCTTTTAAAGGCCCATTCACAAAAACCTTTTTCTTTACTCAGGTCATTGTCACTGGGTACAATTTTCCACTGGCCGTCAGGGTTGTTTACTAATTTGTTGTTTCTCATATCCTCTGTTTTAGTGGCTAAGATTGCTGCCGCTGACTGTCCCAGATATGCTCCGAATGGCGAAAAGATGGTGGTATCCATTTTCTTTGCACGGATCATTTCTGCCAAGCCATTTCTTGATAATAACTTAATATTACATAACTCCATTGTCTCTTTCGTCAACGCTTTTTGGGATTGAGTATTCCGTGGCTTCAGAGCCATTCAATCCGTTACAGAGAGCCATCCATTCCGAACGATAGAGCCACCTGAATTATAA
>ERZ1643251.1271-NODE-1271-length-29477-cov-4.850690_pt1 | contig 29477 bp, 23 predicted proteins | sample MGYA00579261_ERZ1643251 | MGnify/ENA primary metagenome ERZ1643251 (study PRJEB29033, sample SAMEA4952267) | chicken gut metagenome | biome: Broiler Chicken; feature: Gastrointestinal Tract; material: Caecum | place: Ireland | collected 2018 | study: Broiler... | reverse complement strand
TTTATCTACTTTTCTATGCTGATTGACGCAATATTAGTGTGAACAGGCTCTAATAGATTCGTATGACTTTGGATGAGTTTACACAGCTGAAATCAGCAATATTACAAATGTAGATACAGGGAACAGATATGAGGGGATAACGATGAGCGAGAAGATACTATTGATTACATACGACAATTGTGACGATAGCGAGGTCATGTATCCGTATTTCCGGATGCTCGAAGCCGGATACGAGGTCGACGTGGCGTCGCTCGAAAAGCGGACGATAAACGCGAAGTATCATTATAAGATCGAAGCCGGACTATTGCCGGACGAGATACGACCGGAGCTATATGCCGGTCTGATCTTGCCGGGCGGCACCGCGCCCGAAAAGCTGCGCCAGAACGCCGACATTCTGAATGCCGTGAGATATTTCATGGACAACGATTTGCCGGTGGCGTCGATCTGTCATGGACAGCAGATACTGATATCGAGCGGGCGCATATCCGGACGGCGCGCGACCTGTTATCCGGGCATACGCGACGATCTTGTCAACGCGGGCGCGCTGTACGAGAACGCGCCGGTCGTAGTCGACCGCAAGCTCGTGACGTCGCGGCGTCCCGAGGACCTGCCGTATTTCATGCGCGAGTTTATAAAGCTGCTGTGATTAGACAAAGCACGCGATATGTAATTACACGTTTATTGCGGATTCTGGTATACACGGGTGCAAATTGAGACGTGTGCGTATTGGAACGTGTGCGTATTGGATAAGTAGATTTCGTGATGATGGATATAAGATCTCCGGCTGGAATTTGCGATGCGGCAAATTGCGATTCAGCCGGAGATCGTGTTTTTTGCTTCCCTCAATTATACAAAATTTGCATTTTGTATAATTGTATGTATCAATTCAGGGGAGTCGCCTGCTTTGGATTCCGGTCACCGCGGCTCATACAAAATCCGCTGTTCTATATAATCGCTTTGCTACATACTTTTCTCTATATACATTCATCCCACATTGCCGCGTCATTTACTCATCGTATGATTCATCCGGGCATACGATTCATCCGTTTGATGATACTTTGGTCAACTCGCGGCTCAGATGATTTTTTGCTGACTCTATCTCGCATCATGTAAAGCATTACCGGTCAGTTTCATAAATACTCTGACTTAACAATACTTTCGCCTTTCCAAATCAACATCGTTTCCGTCAATTGACGTTCCCTCGCTTATCAAAATCAACACCGCTACCGCCAATTGACGTTCCCACGCTTATCAAAATCAACGCTACTTCTGTCAATTGACATTCCCTCGCTTATCAAAATCAACACCGCTACCGTCAATTGACGTTCCTTCGCCTTCCCAAAATAACAGCACCTCCGCCTATCCGCTGTAACGAATAGACGGAGGTTTTTAAGCCTGAGCCAACGTTTCCGGTCGTGCTCTCGATTTTATCCATTCTCCTCGAGTGCCTCGACCAGCTTGTCGATATTCGCCTGTACCTGCGGCTCGAGTGACGCGGTCAGCGACGAGAAGTTGTCGACCATATTGAGGTAGCTCTCCATGTATTTATAGTAGGTTACATTCGGCCACATCGAAAGTCCGAGGTCAAACGCCGCCGACTTGAAGATGATGTCGAGCATTTCCGCCGAGTCAGCGTCATTTGAATATTTGACCTTCAATACAACGTCTTTGTAGGTCGGAACGAGATTCTCCTGCGAATCGCGGCAGAGCGCGTCGAGTAGTATGCCGACATTTTCGCAGCGATCGTCTGATAATGTTGCCGGTATAGCAGGTACACCGCAGCCCGAGGTGAGTATGTAATACTCCTCCTGCTCCGAGTCGTATTTCGGATACGGCAGAATGCCGATGTCAAAGTCGACGTCGCGGTAGTATTCGATACCCTTGGTCGAAGTCCCTTGGAATACGATTTTGTGCGATTTGAACATCTCTCGCGCTTCATTGCTGCCGTTGTGGACGTCGTTTACTACCTTATAAAAGATACCAGTGCCGTTGTGGATATCGAATATCTTTTGCAGCACATCCATCGCGCGTGTATTTCCAGGGATATTGAAATAAGGCAGACCATCCTCACCTACCGAAATATACTTGACGCCGCAGCCGGTCACAAGCGAGCCGAAATGCAGCTTGACAGCTCCGGTAGTCGCGTATTGGTCATTCTCGTCGTAAACTCCGTTGCCGTCAAGGTCGTTGACAAAGTTCATCGAAATTTCGGCGAATTTATCGAGCGTCCATTGATTGCTGCGGACAAGGTCATACAGATTATCGTCGAGGTTCGCGGCGTCATACATATCTTTGTTAAACAGCAGTACAAAGCCGCGCGTCAGCATCGCGAGCGTGAAGTCGCCGACCGCGGCGAACTGCTTTCCGTTGATCTGGAACACATCGTTGGCATTCTGATTCCACCACGAGCAGTCGAGATTTACGTATTCGAGCCGATCCCAAGACGAGATCAGCCCCTCCGAATAGAGATTAGCGACCTGCTCGTCGTATACAAACGCGATGTCATACGCGTCGTCGCCTGACATAACAATGTTTCGGAAATTGTCCAGCGTATTGTCGACCGCGGTCTCGGTGATGACGCAGTTGTATTTATCCTCGATCCGGCGGTTGCGCCGATAGATTTCATCGTTTACATTGTCGCCGTTTTCGGAATCGGCGTCAAGCTGGTTTATCGCCCAAGTCATCCAGTTGTTGTTGTAATTATAGAACCTCAGCTCGAAGCCGTCCATGTTCTTTTCGGGAAGCGGGTGCAGCTCCTGCTCGCTCTGTGCAGTGACAGCCTGCGTGTCAGTTGATTCGCTCTCGGTTACTGTAGATTTCTGTTGATTATCTGCGTTGGAGCAGCCGATACAGCCGGCAGTCATAAGCACCGCAAGTCCAAGTGCAAAGGCACGATTATATTTTATCATATGTTCATCTCCTTGTTTGTAGAATCGAGTCCACAATCTATTTAACCGTTTCTATATGCGGTAATTTCGGTTCAATGCCTGTCAATACAGACGGCGTATATTATCGTTATTATTTTCAAACAGCGCAGCATATTTGTCGGCTGATGTCGATTTACTGTCGGACGGCAGGGGCTTTACACAGTAAGGCGCGCTTCCCTCTCGCTCCGACGTGCAAATTATACGATATTCAATCGACGTAAGCCGTGTGCCGCTTGAATCGCGTTCGAGCGTCAGATATAACAGCACCGAGTGCGCCGAGCCTTCGACATCCTGACAAATCGACGGTATGCAGTACAGGTTGCCGAGCGAATAAGCGCAAAACACCTGTCTGTCTTCCCTCTTGATGAATTCGCAGGGGTGTATCACGTGCGGGTGGTGACCGACTATACAGTCTACGCCGTATTCGGTCAGCGTTTGTGCCAGCATACGCGTATACGCGTCAGGCAAAGGGTTATACTGCCCGCCGCTGTGCATGACCGCGACTACGAAGTCGGATTCGGTCCGCGCGGCGTCGATATCGGCTTTGAGCCGCTCGAGGTGCGGCTTGATATAGCGATAATATTCATCTGGCTTCGGGTCGGAGTAGAGCCGTGCCGTCTCACGCGCGATCGTCTCCTCCGATTCGAGCAGATGTATCGACCCCGGCAGGGTCTCCTGCGGCTGAAACAGATTTACCCGACCCGACAGATCGTCGGTCAGGAAACGATGGTGCGCGAACGCGTTCGTTCCGTAGGTGTAGTTGACAAAAGCTACGCGAATTCCCTGCTGTTCTATGACGCAGGGAGGATGATTGGCTGTAGCGGCAGGATTGACAGCAGAGGTCAGTTCGATTGAAACGTCAGGTTCGGTGGCAGCGGCAGACTCGGTGTATCGGGTGGCGGCATCACCTTCCCGATATAGTCCGGTGTGCCTGATTCCGAGCCGGTCAAGTGTGTCGAGCGTTCGGTCGATTCCCTCCTCTCCGCGGTCCATACAGTGATTGTTCGCGAGGCAGAGCAACCCAAAGCCATATTTTTTCAGCATGACCGCGAATTCGTCGGGCGAGTTGAAGCAATAGCGCTCGTGCGTATATTCGAGCTTGGCTCCGGCTATCGGCGTCTCGAGGTTGCCGACCAAAAGGTCACAGTCGGACAGCTCGGATTTAATCCTTGAAAACAGGTCTTCATAGCAGATAATTCCGTTCGATGTGCATATCTCGGTCAGACCGGGCGGGCACATGACGTCTCCGGTGAAGGCGATTCTGAAGCGGCTCATGTCAGTTTACCCCATGTGCGGCGAGGTAATCTGCGAATGCTCGGATAAAGCAGCGTCCGGTCTCAATTAGCTTTGACTGTGACACGACATTGCCGCTCTCGCCGAAATAGGTCGTCTCAAGTGAAAAGCCGAAGATATTGCCTTCGATATCGCTCGCCCAGCTGCCGCAGGTGATGTGCTTGTCGATGTTGTTCCACTCAACGCCCGGGTCTATGTCGTTGACGATGTCGTACTGCATCGCGTCGGGCGTGATTCGCCCCGCAAAGCAGTTCGCAAGCTCGATCATGCGCTCGCGCATCTCGGGCACACCGCGGACGAAGAACACCTTGTCATTGCGCCCGCCGGTGTGCCACAGTGAGTGCAGGTCGAACACCGCTATAGGATGTTCGCGCCGCGCAAGCTCTTGAACCACACGCACACCCATGTAGAGCGGCTCATCGATATAGTCGCGGTTGTGGTCGTGCGGGCGGCGGTTCTTGCCCTGATCTCCGGCGACAACTCCGTCAGCGTCAATGAACGGCAGTGCGATCAGCTTTATATTCGGTATCGGATTATGTATAAACTCGTCGAGTATGCCCTCCATTATGTAGTCGCCGGTCGCTTCGCAGCAGTGGTGACGGGCGGTCAGTATCACGGTATTCTTCCCCTCTCCAAGCGTGAGACAAGGTATCGGCGTGCCCTTGTTGTCGTCAGCGATTATTCGCAATGGCAGACGGTGTAATTCGCAGAAGCGATAAAAGCGCGATGGGTGGTACAGCATATCATGCGCGAAATATACGCAGTCCTCATCGTCGGCGAAGGTGTAGGAAAAGCCGCTGCCATTGCCGATTTTACTGTCGGTCCACTCCCAGTGATACAAGTCATGGCTGACCGCGGCGCCGAACGGTCCGACGTAGTTTTTTGGCGACATATCGAATGTGACAGTCTTTCCGGCGGCTCCGGTGACCTTGAAGACCCAGTAGAACCAGTCGCCGTCGGTGTCGCGCAGGTCGGGTAAAAAGCTGACTTTATTATCTTCGACATTTAATATCTGTGCGTTGCCGCCGCAGAAATCAGTGGATACTCGCATTATTATCGCTCCTTTGTGCTCTGATTTTGGTTGACAAAACAGGTTTAATATGATAAGATATATTATGTAATATATCCTGTTACATTTTATATTATATCATCAATCACGACAGATTTCCTTGAATATATTCACAAAAGCTATAAAATATTGCAGAGTTGCGCAATATAACACAGATTGAGCCAGAAAGGAACTGACATATGCGTCCTACTATAAATCATATAATCGCATACATCACGTTCATACGAGAGCGATATTCGTTAGCGGTGACGATTCACGATTACCAAAGAAGTATGTTTTCCGGCTCGGTCGGCAACCTCGCTAAATATAATATACATAACAATCCATACTGCCTCTATGTCAAGACAAACCGCAAGCTCTGGGACAAGTGCATACAGTCACAAAAGAAAATTATCGATAAATGCACCGAGTGCGGCGCGTATTATGGTATGTGCCACGCCGGAGTCTGTGAGCTGATCTATCCCATCGACAACGGCAAGCAAATAATCGGCTTTGTCAGTGTCAGCGGCTACCGAGCTGACAAGGACGACGAGCTCTATCCGAGAGCGATGCACAAGCTCGACCGGCTATGCGAGGAATTCAGGCTCGACCGGCAGGAGATAATGACGGCATACGAAACCTATCTGATTCCGACACGTCCCGACCGACAGCTCTGCGACACGCTGATACACCCGCTCTGCGATATGCTCAAGCTCGGGCTTATCGAGAGTGTCACTTACAAGCAGGATTCGGGCAGAAAAGACGTAAACAATTATCTCTATTACGATATTATCAACTACATCAACAGCCATCACAACACGCGTATCGACCTAAAGACGCTCAGCGAGACGTTCAACTACAGCGAGTCATACATCAGTCATATGTTCAAGTCGGCGAGCGGAATGACGCTGAATCAGTACATAAACACACTGCGTGTCGACGAGGCGAAGGCGATGTTGAACGCGACCGATATGTCGATACAGGAAATTTCAGCCGTGGTCGGGTTCAACGATTCGAACTATTTTACCAATGTCTTTCACAAGCTGGTCGGTATGTCCCCGCGCGAATACCGCAATATCAATTTATCCGGAAATCGGATATCCGGACATCGAAGCTGATATGAAATATAGTCTTGCAGCCAGAGAAGATTCTGTCGCCATCAAGTTTTCTTTTACCGGGCAATACCTACAAAGACTGTACAATACACAAAAAGCACTGAGCCTGTCCATATTGGACGGATTCAGTGCTTTTTCAAGCTGCAATTCCCTGCTTGTTATTTCAAATCAATATCTCAATCAATACACGAATACGCGACATTGCGAAGTCTCGGCTGATACCATTCCTCGCGCGGATTTAATGTGTGCTGTGCAAAGAAAAGCCCCAGCTCCGCCTTGGTGTCGCAAATCACAGTCGCTCCGGCGGCTCCGCCCCAGCCGAACTCGCCGAGATACGCGATGCTGCCCGACTTCGCTTGGTCGATGTGCGTGCGCACACCGAGTCCGTATCCGTATCCGCGCAGCGCGGACCAGCTGAAGTCGCGCAGCTGGTCGACTCCGAGTCGGTTGACTTTCATCAGCTCGACCGTGGCGGGCGCGAGGATCCGCTCGCCTGTGAGTCCGAGACCACCACGTGACAACGCGGCGATGAGCTTCGCGTAATCGGGCGTAGTCGTAGTTATTCCCGCTCCTCCGCTGTCATATTCAGGTCCGAGGATGTGCGACACACGCTTGCCGACATTCTTGAAGCTGCCGTCGGATGTGTAGCCGCCTGATGTGCCCTTCTTCTGAGCCTCGACGATGTCTGTGACCTCGCTGCCGTTATTCGGCACGAAAGTGTACTGTTCCGCCATCAGAGCTTCGATCTCAGGCGTTGCGTGGTAGACCGTCTCATGCATATCGAGCGGGTCGAGGATGTTCGCCTTCACATAGTCGCGGAACTTCATTCCGGTGATGATGCTGACTAGTCCGGCGAGCACGTCGTGACAGAGCGAATACTGCCAGTGCGCGCCCGGCTCAAACGACAGCGGCTCGGACGCGATGCAGCGCACAACCTCGGCGGTATCCATAGCCCCATTTGTCAGCTCGCGGGCGCGCTTGATCGATTCGGAGTTGAGGTTGTAGTCGAGTCCGGCGGTCATTGAGAAAAGGTCGCCGACCGTGATTTTGTTCTGCGCGTCGACTATTCCATCCTTGGTGCGGACTTTCATGTCCCGAAACTCGGGTATGTATTCGCCGAGCGGGTCACCTAACAAATAGCTGCCGCGCTCGAGCAGCTGCGCCGCCGCGGTCACGGTCATGACCTTCGAGCAGGAGTAGATGTTGAAATATTCGTCGCCCTGCATCGGTTTGCCGGTCTCGATACTCGAAACTCCCGCAGCGTATTCAAATGCTTTTTCGCCTTTGCGATAAACTACAAGCACACAACCGGGTGTGCGCTCTTTTATCATATAGTCGCAGAAATCCTTGAGCGGTGAATATCTGTCGCTTTTATTGATAATGTCCATTTTTTCCCTTCGACGCGATTTGCATAATCGGTGAGCAAATCGAATTAATATTATGATATTATTATATAACAAATCCATGCGTTTTGCAATAGCAAAATACAATTTAAACCGTACGGCTGACCGTCCGGTTATAAATCGATTAGATATAATATGGCTGCAACAATACATCAAGAATAATATTCCGCCTGACGGCGGTACATCGAGGCGTACAGCCCGCCAAGATTGAGAAGCTCTCTGTGCGTTCCCTGCTCCGCGAGAACTCCGTGCTCCATCACAAATATCCGACTGGAAAATTTCGAGCAGGACATCCGGTGTGAAATCATTATGCTTGTAGTGTTGCCGATGCCGTCAAACACGTCTTGGAACAATTTGCGCTCCGAAAGCGGGTCTATCGCCGCGGTCGGCTCGTCGAGCACGACCACCTCTGAATTCTTGCAATAGGCGCGCGAGATGACAAGCCGCTGCTCCTCTCCGCCCGACAGCTCGATGCCGTCCTCGGAAAATCTCCGGCTGTATGGGCGGTCAAGCCCGAGCTCAATAATTTTGTTGTAAATTCCGGTTTTTTCAAGCGCGCCTTTGATAAGTCCTTCGCGTTCATTGTAATCGAAAATCAGGTTTTCGCGGATCGAGAACGCGTTCAGTACATAGTCCTGAAATACCGGCGCGAACACCGACTGGTAGGAATCGTAGTCATATTCCTTTATGTTTTTGCCTTTGAAATATATCTCCCCGTCGGTGGGGTCGTAGAGTCTCAAAAGCAATTTTACAAGGGTAGATTTTCCCGCGCCGTTGTCTCCGACAATAGCTATATGCTCGCCGTAATCGATTTTGCAGCTGAAATCCTTTATCGCATACTCGGTCTGATTCGGGTATCTGAACGAGACCTTTCTGAATTCGATAAACGGCGCAGCTTCGCCGGCAACCGGCTTATTAGCGCCGGTATTGCGCAATCTCTCCTCGATTTTCAGATATTTTTCAAAATCATCGTAGTAGATCGACGCCGTGTGCAATATGCCCGCGACCCACACGATTTCGGCTATCGACGAGGATATAAGCTTTGACGCGCTGACATACAGAACGAAGCTTGCCAGCAGCAGCCCGCCGGAGGCATATTTGTTTATCGCGAATAAATATATGAGGAACAGCTCGCCAAGTCCGAGCAGGCTTATCGCAAGCTCTATTAGAAAATCACAGCGCTGCTTTTTCAGCTCGATTTTTCTGCTGCTTTGCAGTTCATTCGCGTATTTATCCGATACCATGGAGCTTGCGTTGTATATTCTGATGTCGCGTCCGGCTTCAAAGTCGTCCATAAGCTCCGAAAGATACTTTACACGCTTGGTGTTTTTTGATATCTCCTCATCAAATTCGTGATCGAGCTTGTCCTTCTTTGCGTTTATAATCAGAATGATAATATTTTCCAGCAATACTATCGCATACAGGCGCAGATCAACGGCTATAATCAACGCGCTCATTATTGCAAATGACAGCAGCTTTGAGAGAAGCACGCAGAATATGCTGTAATGCACGTCGCTGAAGTTATATATGTTGTCAAATACGTTGTAATATTCGTCAATCCTCGAGCTGTCCTCGGCGTCACTCAAATCAAGTCTGGCGTTTTTGCCATTGAGATAATAGTACAGCGAATTCGTCGCGTGCAGCGACTCGTCCGACAGATCCCGCTGAATGTATTCGATAAGCGTTTTCAGCAATGTAAGAGCTATGACCATAACCGCGATTGTCGCAATTGCGGCACCAAAACTCCGGTTCATGCACAACCAAATCACAACAGACGGCAGTATGGTGATTATAAGCTGGCTTATCTCGCGGCTGACGCCGAGAAAAATATCCATGAACAGTAGCTTTTTGCAGTTTTTTATAAACATAGCCGACAAGTCAAAGGTGGTTGTGAATACTTTCTTTATTTCAGTCAAGAAAGCCATATGTTCTATTTCCCTCCTTAATTTTCTATATCCGATATCAATCAGCGTACAATTCCGCTTGAGCGGAAAACATACGATTATACAGCTCGCATGATCCGAGAAGCTCTTCGTGTGTTCCGATTGCTTCCAATTTTCCGTTGTGAAGCAGTATGATCCTGTCGCATATCCGGCAGCTTGAAAGTCGGTGGGATATGAAGAAAACCGTTTTTTCACTTGTCAGAGAATTGAAATTGTGATAGATCTCATACTCACTCTGCGGCGACAGCGCGGAGGTCGGCTCGTCGAGTATGATCAGCGGTGAATTCTTATACAGCGCTCGAATCAACGCGATTTTCTGTGTTTCACCGCCCGAGAAGTCTATGCCGTCGTCCGAGAAAATCTGTGTGATAAACGAATTAGTATCAAGCTCCGGCATCCCCATTGATGAGGTCAGAGCGCGGATTTTAGCTGTTTCCGCTTCGGTCAGGGGGTTTTCGTTCATTTTTATGTTCGCCTCAACTGTAAAGCTGAAGATCTTATAATCCTGAAATACCGCGCTGAACATCGGAGTATAGTCATATTTGTCGGTATCCATTGGCTCGCCGTTTATGTATATTTCGCCTTTTGTCGGGACATACAGACCGAGCAGCAGCTTGACAAGCGTACTCTTTCCGGCGCCGTTTTCACCGATGAGCGAGATTTTCTCATTTGCGTTTACAATGAAGCTGATATCCTCAAGGGCGTTTTTATCACTGCCGGCGTATGAAAATGACACATTTCTGAATTCAACTGTCTGTAGTTCCTCGTTGAAAGGCACTTTCTTGTTGAGATTTTTCTCGATATCCAGAACATCGGTGAGCTTCATCATGAGACTGCTCATATGCCAGAAGCTGATAACGCTGTTCGTTAAATTGCCGAGCGAATTTCCGAAGGTGAACACTGCCGACGAATACAGCATGAAATCTCCGGCGCTCATCCCGTCAGACACCATGCGATAGGCGCAGAAGGCGTATACCGCGAACAGCTGGACCGAATTGATTATTTCAATGATGAGACGCGGATTTTTCTGCTTTATCGTAAAGCTGTGAAGCGCCGCAAACAGTTTGTCGTTGTATTCACGCAGCTTGCCGACGATATATCTTTGGAGCGAATACGCGCGCACCTCTTTTGCCCGACTTATATCGGTTAGCCAGAATCTGCTGTATTCGAGCTGCTTTGATACAGTCGTTTCTTCCTCGAAGCGCTCGATCTCGTTTTTGGACAGCAAGACATTGCACACCGTATTCACAGCTGTCACAGTGAGCGCGAGCAATGCCATCCACCATTTGATTTCAAATGTGATGTATATAGTTCCGCTGATGACAAAGACAGACGAAACCGTATTTACCAGAATCTGCGTATAATTGGAAAACACGCTCTGATTCAGACATTCATTCGCGAGCTCGAAATTATTAAGCGTTTCGGGATTCTCAAGCTCTTCAAACCTCACCGATGTACTGATATTCAATATCTTCGCGCGAAGATATGTATTTATGCGGTAATACGCGTTTGAAAGCGCGAGGCTGAGCGCTCCCGAAATATTATCCGAGAGGTTCATCACGGTAAGGCAGAAAAGTGTCCAGACAATCGCGACCGGGTACGAGCCGTCCTCGAGAAGGTCAAGGAGATATTTCAGGAAATATATGCCAACATATGAAGTAAACGTTCCGAGCAGGACTGATACCGCGATGATGAGAAATACACGCTTCTCACTTTTCCATATGGTTTTTAGATAAAACAACAAAGATGCAAAATGCTTTTTCATAATCTACTCCGAAATATATTATGTTAATGACATTATACCATGATTATTCATGATTGTCAACGAAATATTAATAATATTATGCGTTGATTATTTCTATGATTATATATTACGAAAATATTACGAAAAAATATGCTCGGTATAAACCGAGCATATTTTTCATGGTGCGAGAAACGGGACTTGAACCCGTATGGTAAGAACCACACGCCCCTCAAACGTGCGCGTCTGCCAGTTCCGCCACTCTCGCATTAACCTATTGATGTTGTGGTTTGCTTCACAACGAATATATTATATCATATCCGCGTTGGTTTGTCAATAGGTTTTTTGAATTTATTTGGATTCAGACGGAGATTTTTTATTCATCGCGGTCAGAAGCGAGCTTTTGACTGATTTGCGAAGCTGCGCGAGCGTGTCGGTTATCACCGAGCGCGTTTCGTCGTCAAGATGTGACATTGCTCCAAGCAAGACCAGCGTGTTCTTACCACGTAAAATCTCGGTGATTTCAGTCACGCCGACACTTTGAAATAATGACCAAATGCCGCTTATAAAGCGCTCGCGCTGTTCGGTATTCAACGACTCGATCCAGTCGTTCAGCGCGCTTTCGACAAACTGGCTTGAGCTGTCTCGCTCGGTCAGCGTCAGCGGTGACGAACCGAGCACCTGCCAGCTATACAGGTCGTGCTGTAATAGCTTCGGCGCGCTGCTTGATACAATGGTGAATTTTCCGGTGTGCGCGAATATCACGCCCACAAGCGACGACTGTGGGATTATCGTGCGTATGCGCGGTTCGATGCGTTTATACTCGGAAGATTCAATCACGCCGCGGCTGAATCCCGGTCCGTCGAGATTAATAGTCTCAATAATCCGGCGCGACAAAGCTTCCCCAGCGAACGCCGACGCGTATACCGCGAGATTGCCCCCTTTCGAATGACCGATCGCGCGTATCGTGCCGCGGTGACGCTGTGCCAGACGTTTCATATAATCAATAGCATCGAGCTGCGCGGGCAGATGATCAGAGAGCGCCATGTTCAGATCCTCTTTCCAGCCGATAAGTGACCAGTCGGTGCCGCGGAAGATACAGGTCGCGGTGTTGTCCGGCAACAACGCGGTCACAGCCGCAAACTGCTCCTCGCGGTCGGAATTGACGATTTCAATAGGACCCTTGAGCAGAATATCGGAAAAACGCTTCGATTTCGCAAGCGCGTCAGCGAGCTGGCGGTCATTTGCCATGTGGAACTTCGCCATATGGCTTGGGGTGGAGATGTATTCGCAGAGCTCACGTACCGAAAAGGTCGTGTCGAAGCAGTCACCGGACGGCTCGATAAAACCGCTCAAATCAAAATACGAGAGCTGCGCTAAAATCATGCGGTCGATATCGTTTAGTCTATCCGCGGTTATCGGAATGTCGCCTCTCCAATCGAGATAATCAAATAAATTTGCCAAAATCTACACCTTTACGTGTACAATAATGAATTACGCGTTCATCTCAGCTTGTTTTTTAACTCCCTCGGGCAGCTTAGACAGCCAGCGTCCGCTGCGTATCCGCCAGATGAACAGCGCGCCTCGGAATATCCAGTCGAAAATCATCGCGATCCAGACTCCGATTATACCCATGCCGAACTGAACGCCGATAACCCAGCTGAAGAATACGCGGAAAGCGATCATTGAGAAGATCGACACGATCATCGTAAAGCGCACGTCTTGTGCCGCACGAAGCGCGTTCGGAAGTACGAATGATACCGGCCAGAACAGCATCGCGAAGCCGTTGTGCAGTATTACCAATATCTCGGCAAGCTCGAGTGTCTCCGGAGACAGCTTATACAGCATGAACGTCAGCGGCAGTGTTGCTATAATCGTTACATTCAATATTGCCATGAATAGGTAGGCGTATTTCAGCAGCTTCTGCTCGTATTTGCGCGCCGCGACGAGGTCTCCCGCGCCAATGCACTGACCTACAACGGTAATGACCGCGAGACCGAGTGCCTGCCCGGGTATACAGCCGAGCGAGTCGAGGTTGTTCGCGACCGCGTTCGCCGCGGTCTGCACCGTGCCGAAGCCGGCGATCATCGAGATTACAAGAATCCGTCCGAGCTGGAATACGCTGTTTTCAAGACTTCCCGGCACACCTATCCGCAGAATACGCTTTATCGTCGCGAGATGCGGTCGGAAGCTTTCGCGGAAGTCTATGTAAATGACGTGCCGCTTGTTCATAATGATGACAAGCAGCATGACCATGCCGAACACACGCGAAATCGTCGACGACCACGCCGCGCCGGCGACTCCCCAATTGAACACGTATATAAACAGCGCGTTTCCGATTATGTTCATGATGTTTAGAAGCAGCGACGCAATCATTGTGATCCGCGAATTGCCCATCGTGCGGAAGAGCGCGGCGAGTCCGTTATATACCGCGATAAATGGATATGAGACTGCGGATATGATAAAATATGTCAGCGCGTAGTCCATTACATCCGGCTCGATCGAGCCAAAGCAGAGGTGCAGCAGCTGCACACGCACGATGTAGGCTACAACCGCGACCAGCACCGACACGATGAGCAGTACAATCAATAGCTGTCTTGCCGCAAAGCGCGCGTCGGTATAATCGCCTGACTTGCCAATCTGGTTCTTTTCGGTTTTGTTTATTCCTTTTATGCGCCCGATTTCGTGCGCGCAGATGACCGCGCCTCCGGTCGCGAGTGCCGCGAAGATGTTGATCATCAGCACGTTCAGCATATCGACGAGCGATACGCCCGACACCGCGCTCTCTCCGAGCGAGGAGATCATCATGGTGTCGAACATACCGACCGAAATGCCGAGGAACTGCTCAATGATGAGCGGGATTATGAGTTTTCTTAAATCACTTTTGGTAAACATTGCAAGTTAGCCGAGGATGTTGTCTATATTTCTTTCAGTTATTAAGATTATATAATAGTCGGGATCAGTGCGCTCGATATAGTCATAGTCGAACTTGTAGTCCCACATCGCCTGCCAGTAGGTCTCGGCAAACGCGTTGTTGAGAAAGCTGTAGATGTTGGTCGAGAACGAGTCGCGGATTATCATCGCGGTCGGCAGGTCAGCGTCGGAGATTGTATTCTTTATCGTAGTCGTCGAATTGATACGGTCGAATGTGAGCTGCGTCATATTCGGCTCGTAGATCTCAGGGTTTGAGACGGTGGGAACCAGCCACTTGACAAATGTCGCATATTCCTGCACAAGCGAGTTCTGTATGCCGAGATGTGTGAACATATCGCCGCAGCTGACCCATTTGTGGTAGAACTCGAGGTTGCCCTCTATTTCCATCGGAGCGGCTTCAGGCCAGCTCTCGCTGATATAGCTCATCAACTCGTAATAGCCGAGATACGCGCCGTATGACGTCCAATGCGAGTCGGTCTTCATAAAGAGCTTGAACTCGTCGTCGCGGTGCTCTGCGAACAGGTCGGTAAGGTCGATAACCGTAGCTCCGGCGGCACGCGCGGCTTCGGTATACTGCTCGGTTCGGGTAGTGTCGGCGGTCGATTTGACGAAGCGTTCAGGCACAGTCTCGGGGTATACGGTCATCGGGTTCGGGACGAATACATAAATCAGCTCGCAGTCACGCTCGGCGAGGTAGTCGACCTTTGTCTTGATACGACCGGTCAGACCCTCGATCTGGTTGTCGGAGAGCAGATTCGTGCCCTCCCAGTCGGCGAGCTGTCCGAAGAAGTGACCCTGCATATCGTCGCCGAACGCTACCTGACATACGCCCTGCGACGAGAAGTCGACGTCGGTTCTCGGCTTGACGGTTATCGATATCGGCTCGGACTCACCCTTGCCCGGCTCCTCCTGAGTGACAAGCAGGTTCGACACACCCTCGGGCGCGATTTCGACCTCGACAATCCAGCTGCCGTAGTCGGTAGAAAAAACCTTGTCCGAAACGCCGCCGCGGACGTGGATCTTCGCTCCCTCGACGCAGCTGCCGCCGAGAACAATAAGGTTGTTGCCGCTGTATGACGTGACGGTCATTTCGGGCACCTCACTCGGATTTTCCGACGGCGAAGAACCGGCGGAGCTGGTTTCTCCGCCGGTCAGGTTCATATTGACGTGTGACATTACATTGACGATCTGGTCGTTATTTTCGGCAGTTTCTTCGGTATTATCAGTAGTGACCGAGAGCTGGTCGCCCGTACCGAGCAGCTCGGCTATCGCGTTCTTGACCGATTCGTTGTCAGGTGTCGCGAGCAGAATAACATAGCTGCCGGAGGTGTATACCTCACAGCCGTCAAGCACGGGCAGCTGCGATGAGTCGTAATTCTCGACCTCGCCGCGCGTCTTGAGCTTGTTCTCCATACGCATATCAACGAGAGCTTTAATCTCATTTGCCGCGGCAGTGGACTTTGCCTTGAGAATGTCAATTTCAAACGCGTAGAGTCCGGACGGCACTGCCATCGCGAATTCATCTATAAGCGGCAGCGCGGGTATCTCGACGTCGAATTCACCGTAAAAGATATAGCTCATGTAACCCTCGTCGAGGTATTCGGCGCTTCCCTCCTCCGCGTCCGAATAGTAGCGCACCGGTTCGTGTGTAGTCTCGGAGTCGAACAACGCCATCGCCGCGTCAAGCAGGTCGCGGGTAGGCACATCCGCGGTCTCTCCGCTGTCGCTCTGGCAGGAAAAGAGCAGCGTCAGCATCATCATTATCGCGAGCAGAAACGAAATTTTTCTCATAGAATGTAATTCCTTTCGTAAGTTGAGTTGTCGTATAGCCTTTGACAGAACAGTTCAAGGCTCAATCGGGATAATTTATGATTATGTAATCCCCGAGGTCAAGATAATGGAAATCGCCCGGGAAATTGTACTTGCCGGTCTTGCCGTCGAGGTACATACTGATGAATGTGTCGACACAGGCTGCCGGACCTTGTGACGAGCTCGACGACAAAATCAGGCTTGAGCCGTTCACATACATCTCGTGAACTCCGTCTATCTCAGGCTTATCAAAGGTGATGATGAACGCCTTTTCGGCGCTGGTATCGCCTTTCACGATTTCGAGCATGAGTCCGGTCTTATCGTACAGCGCGGCTTGCAGCTTCTCGGCGGCATCGAGCATCGTCTTTCCGCCCGAATCGGGAGTGACTATCTTATAGCTTTCGTCGACCAAATTCATATCGATGTAAAGCTCGGGAATGTCATACTGATGGTAGACGATGTATTCGTATCCCACCGGAATTTTAATGTCGCCGCCCGGTTTTACAAACGTGTCGATGAAATATTCGGCCGCGAGCGTCGTACCCGGGTCCATGCCGCCAGAGATGTAGATTTTTCCGTCGACTTCCTTGATTATATATCCGGTCTCGCCGAGCGCGATGCGGTCTATCTTGTAGCCGGTCTCCTCGCGCAGGGTCTCGCCGACTATAATTTCGTGTTCATAAACCGGATTCTTCTCCCAGTCGGTAGTAATTCCCGGCTCGACTCCGGCAGCCTCGCCGATCGCTTTGCGGATCGAGACAGCCGCCTGAACCTCGGCGCCCTCGGTATAGTCGCTGCGGATGACCCAGAAATCGGTGACGCCGTCCTTGACAATATAGAGATATTCGCCGTCGTCGGTTTCCTCCTGACTCTCCGTTACAGCGTCGTCGTTTTCAGCGGCGGCGTCTGTGCAGGCGGACAATAAAATAACTATTGTAAAAATGGCAATAAAAATAAGAGCTCGCGATATTCTTTTAGTCATAGACTCACCTTAAAATTCATTTCAGATGATATTAGAAATATTATATCACATTAAAGAGAAAAAATCAATCGTTTTTCGCGATTATCTGTTGATTGAACGCAAAAAACGATTGATATATTTTTATGTATTATGCACAATTATATACATTATATATTGCGCAGAACCCAATCGGCAGCCTGATTTGCCCATTGGCTGACGTCCGGTGTGCCCTCGGCGAGACCGAGCCCGTGCGCGCCGTGCGGGTAGATGTGCATTTCGAACTGTATTCCGTGGTCGCGGAGCTGCTCGGCGAACACAAGCGAATTCTTGACGTTAACTCCGCCGTCGTCTGATGTGTGCCACAGGAAGCATTTCGGCGTCTTGTCGCTGACGCGGTTCTGAAGTGAGAAATAGTCATTTTCATATTTATACTTTTCACCAAGCAGATTTTGTCCGCTGCCGACATGACCGAATTTGTCGGTTACATCGATTACCGGATAGCAGAGTATCGCGCCGTTCGGCAGCGCCGAGTATTTGTCGATATCGTCGGGGGTGTGACCCTCGCAGGAGACGTCGTCAAGCGTGACGGTCGAAGCCGCGAGATGTCCGCCGGCAGAGAAGCCGAGCGTTACGACACGGTCAGGGTCAATCTTCCACTCTTCAGAATGGGCACGGACAATTTTGACAGCGCGCTGTGCGTCGGCAAGCGGCGCGGGATAACGGTTCGGCGCGACGCGGTAGTCGACAACGACGGCGTGCATACCGCGTGAGTTGAAGAACTTCGCGATCGGCTCGCCCTCATGCGGCGCGCGGACCGCGTAACCTCCGCCTGGGTATACGACAATGCAGGGGAGCGGCTTATCGGTATCGATGAAATATGTAGTAAGGCTGTTCGGCGTATCCGCGCCGGCGTCGAAGTAAGGGATTTCCTTGTCCCAGAGTTTAATCTGCATAATTGAGTTTCCTTTCATTCAAAACGGATTTGTACCGTTATTTTTGTTATTACTTATTATTGTAAATATTCAGCATGACCCAGTCGGCGGCGAGCGGCGCCCAATTTATGACGTCCTCGGTGTCAGGCGCGAGTCCGAGTCCGTGCTGACCGTGCGGGTAGATGTGCAGCTCGAATTTGCGGTTGTGCTCGCGCATACGCTCGCCGAACACGAGCGCGTTTTTGACATTGACGACCGGATCGTCGGACGTATGCCACATGAACACCGGCGGAGTCTCGTCGGTGACGCGATTCTCAATCGAGAAATAGTCCGATTCGAGACGGCAGCGCGCGCGACCGAGCAGATTCTCGCCGCAGGCGTAGTTGCCCCACTCCTCGTTGTTCGACAGCGCGGCGTAGCAGAGAATCGCGCCATTCGGACGCGCTGACTGACGGTCGACCTCGTCCGCGCCGATGCGATCGGCGGTGACGTCCTCGAGCGTCGCGCAGGCGCCCGACAGGTGTCCGCCAGCCGAGAAGCCGAGCGTGACTATCGAATCCGGATCAATTTTCCACTCGTCCGCCCTCGCGCGCAGTAGCTTGATCGCGCGCTGCGCGTCTGCGAGCGGCGCGGGATAGCGGTTCGGCGCGACGCGGTAGTTGACGACGACGGCGTGCATTCCGCGCGAGTTGAAGAATTTCGCGATCGGCTCGCCCTCATGCGGCGCGCGCTCCGAGTAGCCGCCTCCGGGCAGTACGACGATACAGGCAAGCGGCTTGTCGGTATCGAGAAAATACGTGGTCATGCTGTTCGGCGTGTCCGCGCCGACATCAAGGTAGGGGATGTTGTCTCCCCAAAGTGAAATTTCCATGTTACAGCACCGCTTCGATAATCGAAGCTCTCCTATTATGAATATCAACGAATATATTATAGAACAGCCGGGTTGATTTGTCAATAGTCAATTTATATTCAGACTACTTGGAAAATATAAAATTTGAGATATTCGGTCTCGGGCACGCCCCAGAGTATCGGGTGGTCGGGCGACTGCCGACGCTCCTCGATCTGCCGTAATTCGAGCGACGCGCGCCGCGCTCTTTAGCATACGTCTGAACGCACTGTCTTCCATGAAGTGCGAGCAGGAGCAGGTCGCGAGGAATCCGCCGCGCGGCAGCAGCTTCATCGCGCGGAAATTTATCTCCTTGTAGCCGCGCGTCGCCGAGTCTATTGTCGAACGCGACTTGGTGAACGCGGGCGGGTCGAGGATGATAAAGTCATACGGCTTGCCGCCGGCGCGCTCAAGGCTCGGCAGCAGGTCGAACACGTCCGACGCGACAAACTCGATTTTGTCGTCGAGCGAGTTGAGACAGGCATTTGACTTGGCAAGCTCAATCGCGCTCTCGGAGATGTCGACCGCGGTCACCCGCTCTGCCCCGCCCCTCGCGGCGTTCAGCGCGAACGAGCCGGTGTGCGTAAAGCAGTCGAGCACGCGCTTGCCCTTGGCAAGCGCCGCGACGGCGCGGCGGTTGTACTTCTGGTCGAGGAAGAAGCCGGTCTTTTGCCCGTTCTCGACGTCGACGTTGTATAATACGCCGTTTTCATTTATTATTGTAGTCGGTTCGCCGGTGTGAGGCCAGCCCTCAAACCAGCCCTTGGCAAGCGGCAGTCCCTCGAGCTCGCGGACATGGACGTCGTCGCGCTCGTATATGCCGCGCAGCTTGACGCCGTCCGCTTCGAGGGTCTCGGCTATAATCGGCAGCAGCAGCGGCTTCAGACGCTCCATTCCGACCGACAGCACCTGCGCGCAAAGCAGGTCGGAAAACAGGTCGACTACCAGTCCCGGGAAGTGGTCGGCTTCGCCGAATATCACACGGCAGCAGGATAAATCGCTTCCCATTACCGCGCGTCGATAGCTCCACGCGTAGCCGACTCGACGACGCCAAAAGGCTTCGTCGAACTTGTCGTTCGCGTTTCTTGACAATATACGAACACGTATTTTTGACTTTGCACTGTAGATACCGGTACCGAGATATCGTCCCTTGTCGCTGACCACATCGACGAGACAGCCGTTTTCGGGTTCGGTCGACAGCGACTTCACCTCGGCGTCGAAAACCCACGGATGTCCCGCCTCGAGTGAAGCCTGCGCCTTGCGAGTCACCTCGGCGACCGGATAATTTCTGATTTGATTCATATGATTGATTGCACCTGTATTTGTCACATATCGGGCTTTGCACTGACCGCGACGGCATGAGTTGAAATGATGCCGCGTGCCGTTTTTGCCAACCGCGGTCGGCGACGCTGTAGCTTACCTTATCACTCAAAGGTCAGTTATCACTCAAACGTCAGCTGCTGCTTTTCGAGGTCGTATTCGTCGAGCAGCACCGGAGTCGCGGGCAGCTTGGTGTTTTCGTATTTTTTCGGGTTCGCGATTTTGCCCTCGAAGTCGCGCGTGACCGCGACAAGCTTCTGCGCGCCTTTCAGATTCATCAGCTGCACTCCGGCTGACGAGCGGGTGGTCTTTTGTGATATCAACTCGCTTGAGATGATTATCGCTTTGTGCTGGCTGTTTTGGAGCAGCAGCTTCATCGGCTCGCGCTCGTGAATGACCGCGACGACCGGCGACGCGTCCGAGAACGCCGCGGTGAGCTTGTGCCGATTGGTCTTGGTCTGATACGCGGTGAGCGGCACGCGGACTCCCTTGCCGTTCTCGAATATGAATATCATATTGTCGCTGTCGCGGTACTCGTCTACGACCGCGAAACCGCAGAGCGTCTCGCCGTCGTCGAAGCCGAGCTTCGCCGGTATATAGTCGCCGAGCTGCGACGCTTTGACCGGCTCAATCTCGGCGAGTCTTGCCTTGTAGCACTGAGCTTTGCTGCCAAAAAATAGCAGTTCTGAGCGATTGTCAGTCTCGGTCTCAAAGACAACCTCGTCGCCGTCCTTTAATTTCTGCTCGTCATTGCCGCGCAGCGACTGTAGGGTGATTTTCTTGAAGTAGCCGTCGCGCGTGACATAGACTCGCACCGGATAGCTTTCTTCCTCGTCCTCCGGTTCGGGAAGCGAGATGTCCTCGGGATAAATGAGCTGGGTCTGGCGTGGCTTCGCGTATTTTTTCTTGATGTCGCGCAGCTCGGCGGCGATGTGCTCGCGCACCTTGACGTCGTCGCCGATTTTAGTTTTCAGGTCGGCGATTTCCTTTTGTAAATCCTCGATTTCCTTGATTCGATTGATTATATATTCGCGGTTCAGATAGCGCAGCTTGATTTCGGCGATGTATTCAGCCTGCACCTCGTCGATGCCGAAGCCTTCCATCAGATTCGGGACTACGTCGGCTTCGACCTCGGTCTCGCGGACAATCCTTATCGCCTTGTCGATGTCGAGCAGTATTTTGCCGAGTCCGAGCAAAAGGTGCAGCTTCTCCTGCTTTTTTGAAAGGTCAAACGACAGCTCGCGTCTGACGCACTCCATGCGGAAGGATATCCATTCTTTCAGCATTCCGACGACGCCGAGCTGTCTCGGCGTGCCGTCAATCAGGATGTTGAAGTTGCAGGAAAAGTCGTCCTCGAGCGGCGTCAGCTTGTAGAGCTTCGCCATCAGCTTGTCCGGGTCGGTGCCGCGCCGCAGATCGAGCGTCAGCTTGAAGCCGGACAGGTCGATTTCATCGCGGAAGTCGGTGATCTCCTTGAGCTTGCCCTCTTTGACAAGGTCGCCGATCCGCTTCATGATAAGTTCTATCGAAGTAGAATAAGGTATCTGCGTGATGTCGATGCAGTTGTCCTTTTTTTCATATGTGTACCTCGAACGCAGAGTGAAGCTGCCGCGTCCGGTTTCGTAGATGGTTTTCAGCTTGGCTCGGTCGTAAATCAGATACGCGCCGCCCGGGAAGTCGGGGGCTTTAATGATGTCGAACAGCTATCCGGCTTTCGCAGCAGCTGTATCGTGCCGTCGCAGATTTCAGCTAAGTTGAACGAGCATATATTCGTAGTCATTCCGACCGCGATACCGAGGTTCGGCGAGATGAGCAGATTCGGAAAGGTCGTCGGCAGCAGCACCGGCTCTTTCATCGTCGCGTCGTAGTTGTCGCAGAAATCGACCGCGTTCTTGTCAATTCCGCGGAAAAGCTCGGCACAGAACGGGTCGAGCTTGACTTCTGTATAACGCGACGCGGCGTATGCCATGTCGCGGCTGTATTGCTTGCCGAAGCTGCCCTTTGAGTCGATGAACGGATGCAGCAGCGACTCGTTGCCGCGGGTCAGCCGAACCAGCGTTTCGTATATCGCCGCGTCGCCGTGCGGGTTCAGCCGCATGGTCTGACCGACCACATTCGCGCTCTTGGTGCGCTGACCGCTCATCAGCCCCATTTTATACATAGTATAAAGCAACTTGCGGTGAGAGGGCTTGAAGCCGTCTATTTCGGGTATTGACCGCTCGCGTATTACATACATAGCGTAGGGCATGAAGTTGGTTCTGACCGTATCGGTTATCGCCTGATCGGTTATCTCCGCGGCGGGACCGATTGAGTTGTGCTCTGTATCGATTGTTTTCTTCGCCATTCGATCTATCCTTAAAATTTATTTTTCGGCTGCATAACCGGACTGACTATAATACGGTCATTTTACGTATTTTGGAAGACTGACTATTATCAGTAAATACAGCCTGTTTCCGGCAGCGATTTCGCCGCTCTTATATATTCATCCAAGCCGCAGGATTTCATAACCTGCCGCCTTTAAAATTCGGTTGTAAACCGCGAGCCCGATTCCCTTTTTGTCCGGCAGCCTTGTGTATATGACATCGCAGCCGAGTCGGTCCACCTCGCGCAGCAGCGCGAACAGGCTGTGCGCTTCGTCAATGTCGCCGTCGCCAAAGGTCAGCAGCTTCGCGTCGGTACCGGCTGCGAGATGCGCGTCATTATCTGACAATATTACGCCGATTTTCAGCTTGCCGGCTTCATGCCTGATAAACTCGGCGACAGCGTCGTCAGTGCCGTCGAGCAGCACGACCCTGGTGTCGGGCGCGTAATGGCGGTATTTCATACCGGGCGCGAGCGGACGCTCTCCGTCGGACAGCTTCTCGGTGACTGCCTTGTCGATGCTGACCGGACAGACCTCCTCGAGCATTTCGACTGTGATTCCGCCTGGGCGCAGCAGGTTCAGGTGACCGTCGGATATACTGACAATTGTAGACTCAAGACCTATCTTACATTCGCCGCCGTCTATGATCATCTCGATTCGACCGTCCATGTCCTCGAGCACGTGTTCGGCTTTTGTCGGACTCGGTTTGCCTGAACGGTTTGCGCTCGGAGCGGCGATCGGAATACCGGCACGGCGTATCAGCTCGCGCGCGGTCGGGTCGGACGGCAGACGCACCGCGACTGTGTCCAGCCCGCCGGTGACGGTGAGCGGAATCACATCGCGCTTTTTCAGTATCACAGTCAGCGGTCCGGGCAAAAAACGCGCGGCGAGCTCGCGGTACAGCTCATTCGTATAGCAGTACTTGTCGGCGTCGGCGACGTCGGCGATGTGTATAATCAGCGGATTGTCGCTCGGCCTGCCTTTGGCTGCGTAGATTTTCTTCGCGGCCTCGGCGTCGAGCGCGTTTGCGCCGAGACCGTATACCGTCTCGGTCGGGAACGCGACAAGTCCGCCCGAGCGCAGTATCGCGGCGGCGCGGTCGAGTATTTCCGCGTCGCTCGCGTCAGGCGCGCGCCCCTGTGCGAGCGCGCCGATTTTACAAAATTCGGTTTTCATATCAGCCCTCGATGCTTTTCGCGAGCTTGGCTGCTGTGTCGGCGGTCGCGAGCGCGTCGAGCATCTCGTCAAGGTCGCCGTTGAGGAAAGCTTCGAGCGAGTGCATTGTCAGCCCGATTCGGTGGTCGGTGACGCGGCTTTGCGGGTAATTGTAGGTGCGGATGCGCTCGCTGCGGTCGCCGGTGCCGACCTGACTGCGCCGCTCGGACGCTATCTTAGCGTCCTGTTCGGCCTGCTTCATGTCGTATAGCTTCGTGCGCAGCAGCTTCAGCGCCTTGTCGCGGTTCTTGAACTGCGAGCGCTCGTCCTGACACTCAATGACGATTCCGGTCGGCTTGTGAATCAGCCGGATCGCCGACTCGGTCTTGTTGATGTGCTGACCGCCCGCGCCGCTCGACTTGCAGGTCTCGATTATCAGGTCGGACTGGTTTATCTCGACCTCGACCTCCTCGACCTCGGGCAGCACGGCTACCGTCGCGGTCGACGTGTGGATGCGTCCCTGCGCCTCGGTCTCGGGTACGCGCTGGACGCGGTGAACGCCCGACTCGAATTTGAGTCTCGAATACGCGCCGTCGCCCTCGATCATGAACGTGACTTCCTTAAAGCCGCCGAGCTCGGTCTCGTTGCAGTTAATAATCTCGGTTTTCCAGCCGACGCGCGCAGCGTACATCGTATACATTCGGTATAACACATACGCGAAGAGCGCGGCCTCTTCCCCGCCCGCTCCGCCGCGGATTTCGAGAATGACGTTCTTCTCGTCGTTTGGGTCGTGCGGCAGCAGCAGGATTTGCAGCTCCTTTTCGATCTCGGGCAGCTTTTCCTTGGCGTCGGCCATCTCCATCTCGGCAAGCTCGTAAAGGTCGCTGTCGGACGAACTCAGCAACTCCTCGGCTTCCTTTTGCTGCGACGTGTATTTTTTATATTCGCGGTATTTTTCGATAATTGGAGTCAGGCGCTTGTGCTCGCGCATCAGTCGGGCGAACTTCTCGGGGTCGGCGGCGACCTCCGGAGTCGCCAGCTCATCTGAAAGTTTGTTAAAATTAATCTCGGTTTCTTCAAGCTTTTCGAACATTAAGACAATCCTTTACAATTGTTGAGTATTATATAAAAAGCCGGCAGTTATATATTGCCAAAAATATCATGGCTTCGACGGCTTGGACGTGCTTTCAAGCATTGTATTTTGCACTGTAAAAGCAAAAACAATTCACATTACCAACTGCATGACCAAACCTAACAGCGCGGACGACAGGTACAGCAGCCCTAAAATCGCGAAATTCTGCTTCATGCAGTGATTGACCCGGAACAAAACAACCAGTCCGACTCCCGCTCCGGCGCTGAGTCCGGCGCAGAGCGACGCGAAGCTGAGCGTGCCTGAAATGAACAGCTCGCACAATACGACACTTGCCGCGCAGTTCGGTATCAGTCCGATCAAAGCCGCGACAAAAGGCTGCGCTATGCTGTTTGTGAGCAGCAGCGACGAAATGCGTTCCTCGCCAATGAAATAAATCAGTCCGTTCAATACAAGACCGATTATGAATATGAACACAAATATCGATACCGTCCGCTTGAGCGCGTTTATGACAATGCCGCTGTTCGAGTCGCACTCGGCGCAGTGGTGGTGAACCCCTCCCTCGTGGATATGCTTCGAGGAGCTGTGCGACTCGCCGTGCGCGCGGTCGAGCCTCGTTAGCTTGAAAACGAGATTGACTGCGAAGCCTATCACAACGGCGTAGACAAATTTTATAAGCAGCAGCCATACAAGCCAGCCAAGGCTCTCCGAGTGTGACGAGATAATGGGTATCGCCTCGTCAGATGTAGATATAAAAACCGCGATGAGCGTACCGGCGGTGATAAGGTGCTCCGAATATAGATTTGCCGCCGCCACTGAAAAGCCGCACTGCGGGAAAAGTCCGAGCGCCGCCGCGCTGACGACGCCGAGCCGTTCGCTCGAAAAGGCGGCACGCAGCCGGTCGAGCGCCTTGTGTTCTACAAACTCGATGACAAGGTATACCAAAAGTAGGAACGGCAGCATTTTCAGCGCGTCGAGCGCGGTGTCAATCAGGATATCTAACATATGACCTCGAAATACAAAATATTTACAGCACGCCCTGCCATATGGCAAGGCGTGCAGGGACAGGTGTTCGCTTGATACAAACGCGGGTATTCAATCTGACGATTATTCAATACCGAATGTGTGTTGTATGACGTATATTTCACACTGAATGTATACGTCGCACGGCGATTATTTCACACGAACGTATACGTCGCGCGGCGATTATTTCACACGAACGTATACGTCGCGCGGCGATTATTTCACGTCGAACGCGTATACAGTCGTCGTGTCATACTTTTCTCCGGCGCGAAGCGTGGTCGTCGGGAATTCTGGATGATTCGGCGAGTCGGGCGCGTGCTGCGTTTCAAGGCAGACCGCGCTGCGCGGAATCTGCGCGAGCCCGCCCTTGAACTTGACGTCGCCGTTCATCATGTTCGACGTGTAGATCTGCACGCCCGGCTGGTCAGTGTAAACGCTCATGACACGACCTGATTTTTCGTCGTACAGCTCAGCCGCTTTCGCGAAGGTCGAGCCCTTGTTTAAGTTGAAGTTGTGGTCGTAGCCGCCGCCGAACTTGACCTGCGGGTCGTCCGCTTCGATGCGCGCGCCGATTTTCTCGGGCTTGCGGAAATCGAACGGCGTGCCGTCGACATTATACGCCTTGCCAGTCGCGATGAGGTCGCTGCCAATCTCGGTGATCGAATCCGCGTCGACCCAGAGCGTGTGGTCGAGGATATTTCCCGAGGAATAACCGCCGAGGTTGAAGTAGGAGTGGTTCGTTAAGTTGACGATAGTGTCGGCGTCGCTCTCGGCCTCGTAATGGATTTTCAGCTCATTCTTGTCGGTCAAGGTGTAGGTGACCTTGACGTCGAGCTTGCCCGGGTAATTTTCCTCGCCGTCGGGGCTGGTCAGGGTCAGAATCAGCCCGCAGCTGTCGGAAGTTTCAAACGGTACCGCGTCCCACAGCTTCCGATTGAAGCCGACATTGCCGCCGTGCAGGTGGTTCTTGCCGTTGTCATTCAGCGCGAGCTGGTAGGTGACGCCGTTCAGGGTGAAGCGTCCGCTGCCGATGCGGTTGCCGTAGCGACCGATGAGCGCGCCCTGATATCCGCCGCCGTTTAAGTAATCGTCGACGCTGTCGAAACCGAATACCACGTCGGCGAGCTTACCGTCGCGGTCGGGCATATAGAGATTCGCTAAAATGCCGCCCATTGTGAGAATCCGTGCGGACGCGCCCGATTTATTTGTCAGCGTGTAGGCGTAAACCTCGCTGCCGTCAGGCTTTTTGCCGAATAATTCTTTGTTTATCATTACACTTTACCCTCTGCCAAATCAATATAGTCGTAAACCGGCTTACGCGTCGTAGCCGTTCGGATTCTTTTCCTGCCAGTTTGCGGCGTCGCGACACATCTCGTCGATGCCGAGCTTGGCTTCCCAGCCGAGTACCTCGCGCGCTTTTGTCGGGTCAGCGTAGCACTCGTCGATGTCGCCCGGGCGGCGGGGCGCGATTTTGTAGTTTATCTTCTTGCCGGTAGCCTTTTCGTAGGCTTTGACTATGTCGAGTACCGAATAGCCGTGACCGGTGCCGATGTTGAATATATCGAGTCCGGGCTTGTTACTAAGCCAGTTGAGCGCGGCGAGATGCGCCTTCGCGAGGTCGACGACGTGGATGTAGTCGCGCACGCCGGTGCCGTCGTGAGTAGCATAGTCGTTGCCGTAAACCGACAGGCATTCGCGCTTGCCAATCGAAACCTGCGTGATATAGGGCATGAGGTTGTTCGGAATTCCGCTCGGATCCTCGCCGATGAGACCGCTCTCATGCGCTCCGATCGGGTTGAAGTAACGGAGTATCGCGGTGTTCCACTCGGAGTCTGCGCGGTAGAGGTCCTTCAGGATATGCTCGATCATCAGCTTGGTCTCGCCATACGGGTTGGTCGCCGAGTTCGGGAAATCTTCTTTTATCGGCACGCTCGCGGGCTTGCCGTATACGGTCGCGGACGAGCTGAATACAATGTTCTTGCAGTTGTATTTTGACATCAGCTCGCAGAGATTCAGCGTGCTGATGAGATTGTTCTGGTAGTAGCGAAGCGGAATCGAAACCGACTCGCCGACCGCTTTGAGTCCGGCGAAGTGTATTGCCGAGTCGATCTTCTCGGACGCGAATACAACCTCGAGCGCGGTCTTGTCGCAGAGGTCGACGTTGTAGAACTTGAAGTCCTTGCCCGAAATCTGGCGGATGCGGTCGAGTACTACCGGCTTCGAATTGATAAAGTTATCGGCGATGACAACTTCTTTTCCGGCTGCGAGCAGCTCGACTACAGTATGAGACCCAATAAATCCGGCACCGCCGGTGACAAGAATGGACATGATAATATCTCCTTTACTAATAACTAATAACTAACAACTAATAACTATTTCCACAGCCCGTCCGGATACGCTCCGGTTTTGGTCTCGGATTCGATGAAAGCGACAAATCTCGGCTTATCCTCACGGTAGGTCACGCCGTACCACTTCGCGCCGGTCTCAAGCACCCGCACGTCGCAGCTGCCGTCGTCAATGCAGCTCTGGATTAAGAACGGCAGGAAAAATTCGGCTTTCTGCGGGTTCTCGCTGTCGGGAAGCTCGCGCATGAATTGCGTGAAGCCGGATTTGAGCGCGTCGAACACCGCCGGAGTGAACGCCCAGCAGTTCATCGATACGACCGCCTTGCGGTCGAGGTCGTGCCAGACGTCGTTCTCGTTGTACTGAATCACGCCCGAATTTTCCTGTATCTTCGTGCGTTCGGTCACGCGGACGAGATGTCCGTTCTCGACCTCGCAGATTCCGCGCGAGACATAGCCGTTTTCGGTAATCGTGTTTTCGAGTATGTAGCCGGCCATCGCGTAGTGCGCCTTGCCGTCTGATTTTGCGTCTTTTTGCGTCAGGAGGAAGTCGTGCAGCTTAATAAAAGCGTCGCTGCCGTAAAAATCGTCCGAATTTATGACCGCGAACGGTTCGTTCACCACATCTGCGGCGGCGAGCACCGCGTGTCCGGTTCCCCAGGGCTTGGTGCGTCCATCTGGAATCGAGAAGCCGTCAGGGATGTTGTCAAGCCGCTGGAACGCGAAATCCACCTTGACCGAGCCCTCGATTCGCTTCGATACCGTCTCGCGGAAGTCGGCGAGGTTTTCTTCCTTAATTATAAATACAACCTTATCAAAGCCGGCTCTGACCGCGTCGTAAATCGAATAGTCGATTATAAACTCGCCGTGACGGTTTATCGGGTCGAGCTGCTTGAGTCCGCCGTAGCGGCTGCCCATTCCGGCAGCCATGATTACAAGTGTCATGATATCTTTCCTTTCATTTGGCGGCGCGTTTTTTTCGCGGCGCCGATATAATGTTGCTGTTACTGCTCGATGCCCATCTGTCCCATGAGCTTCTTGTTGAATTCGACCGCGGTATCGTAGCCCATCTTCTTCTGACGGTTGTTCATCGCCGCGATTTCAAGTATAATCGCGAGATTTCGCCCCGGTTTTACCGGGATTGTAGTCGTCGGAATGCGGATTCCGAGTATCTCGGTGTATTCGGTTTCAAG
>ERZ1643251.1270-NODE-1270-length-29483-cov-6.340084_pt1 | contig 29483 bp, 28 predicted proteins | sample MGYA00579261_ERZ1643251 | MGnify/ENA primary metagenome ERZ1643251 (study PRJEB29033, sample SAMEA4952267) | chicken gut metagenome | biome: Broiler Chicken; feature: Gastrointestinal Tract; material: Caecum | place: Ireland | collected 2018 | study: Broiler... | reverse complement strand
GTTAAACTTTGCCCTTCTAATCCTAATTGGTATGCCAATTTATTGTATTCAACTCCACGGTTATAACCATTTCTATAACCATTTCTTTGAGCTTCACTAATTCCTCCAGGAACATTAATAAGAGATCCTGTTCTATCACCATTTGCCATAGCATCAGCCATACCAATATCATAGTATGCACTTGCATCTTGTTGCATTTCTTTCTTTTCTTCTTCTACTTGTTCTGTCACTTCATCTACTGATGGTAAATTTGCACTTTCATCTTTGGTAGTACCACCTTTTAATATATAAGCATTTCCTTTACCATCATATTGAATCGTCTCACCTGGTTTTAGATTGATACTACCACTTTCAGCTAACATAGCATCTACTTTTGCTTGTGTAAAATCAGGGTTAGGAGTTACTTCTAAACTTCCCATCTTCTTTTGCACTAAATCTACTAAATCATCCCATTCAGCATCATCATTATATTTCTTTTCTTCTACTCCGCTATTGATTAACTCTTTATCAGTTTTTACCTCTGCAAAGAAACCTTCAAAATCTACTTTACGATCCATACGATTTACAGTGACATCACTATCTTCTGTTCTCGTATTACCATGCCAATAAGCATTGTAAGCATCTTTATCAATTTCTTTACATGATGGTAAATCGTAGAATACATTTGCAAATCTAGACTCATCAAATCCAACTTCACTAAAACTGTATCCATCAAATTGCATACGGTTTACAAACCCATACATCTGAGCTTGCATGATACTCATAATCGCATCATTAGTTGGTAAATCAGAACGATTTTCCATTGCAGTAACCCATTTATCTAAAAGAGATTTTGCTAAATTCTTTTTATTTTCAGGTTTTGCATCATTATATTCAATAATATCATCTTGTAATCCATTTAACATTTCAGCAAGTTCTTGATTTGAAACAAATTTTGCATAATCAATTTTACTATTTGTATTATTTGTAAGTGACATAGAATCAGCAACGACAAATGTATATAATTCATTCATTACTTCATCATATCTTGTTGCTGAAGAAGCATCATGTTTAATTTGTGCCTTACGCCACTCATCATATTCATTGCTTCCAAGATTCAATGCCTCTACAGTCATCAGTGCATCTTCTGCTGTAACAGGTTTATATTCACCTGTTTCAATATTATAATAACTTGAGAAACCAGCATTAGAAAGTTCAATTCCGAAATCTGCTGCAGCTTGTGTTAACTGATTTAAATCATTTGGATTAAAATTTGTTCCTTCTTTCACTGCTAATTTTTCATATTCTGTTGTAACATCATTTTGAACATCAGTAGTTTGATCGTATTGTGGTTGTTGTACCTGTTGAATCACTCCATAAGTAGCAGCAAGTGCTAAACCACCAATTGCCAATCTCTTTAAATTTTTCTTATTGAAAAGTTTTGCAAAACGTTGACCTTTTAATGTATCTGAATTCAGTTCTGTCTCATCATCGATTTCTTCAAATACATTTTCCAATTCGACAATCGGATTATCTTGATGCTCTTTGATAATATCATCTGGAGTTATCTCTTGGTTACGTAAACGAACAAGTTCATCAGAAACTTTTCTAATATAATCTACTGAAATTTCTTCGTTATCAATATTATCAGATACCAATTGGATTAATTTTTCTAATTTATTTTCATCATTTCCAGTTAATAAATCGCGATATTGTTTTTCAAACTCTCTTAAATTCATAATTGGTTCCTCCTATTATTTTTCTTTTTTGTTTCCTGTCATTTTGTAACCATCATTAATAAGTGATTGATCATTGTAATAACTCCATTTTATATCAACAGAACCACTTGTATATTTACAAGATTTTGTTCTATAGTATGTTGTATAAATTGGTGTTTTTACAGTCACATCACGATATACATTCTCTGTTATCGTCTTTGTTTGATAACCAGTTAATACTTTTCTTGTATTATATACTGCTTCTTCTTTTGTTCCCGTTTCTAAACATGTATATACATTTTGTTTTACTGGAACTTTGGTAGCAGTTCTTTGGTATACACGATATAACATTGTTACTTTACCACTACAATTTACTGTACAATCTTCTGTCTGTGCTGAATTTGGTACCACTACATAACGAGTTGTATCCGTATCTGTTGGAACATATGCTAATTTATCTGTTCTAACATAACTCCAAGCAGAATACTCAGTTCTATATTCTCCAGTTTCAGATTGAACATATCCATATTCTTTACAATAATCTTTTTTAACTGTTCCTACATAATATCTTTCATCTTTATAAATTGGTTTTGTCGTATCTAAAACAGTTTTTGTCTTAGTTCCAACTAAACGTTGTTCTGTTGTTGTTCTATATCCACTAACCTCTGTTCTCTGTTGTACTTTCTGTGTTGCTGTTGTATATTTTGGTTCAAGTGACCATTTTGACCAACTATCACTCCAATCAGAACATGTACCATTTGTGATTTTTTCATACTCATATAAATATTCTGTTCCAGGCGATGGTGATGGTTCTTCTGTCGGTGGTGTTACTTCTGGTTCATCAGGTGTTTCAGATGGTGAAGTCGATGGTGATTTACTTGGTGAAGAAGCCTTTGAATTTGTTGGAATAATCGTTGGACTACTTACATCTTGTGTATTTTTTTCACAGATTGTTGTTTTACAGTAATCGTAGCATCCCATATAAACTAAAATATAATTTTCTTGTTCACTACATTTTAAATTAACCTTCATGACATATTCATTGTCTTTTTTCGTTACCTCAACATAAGATTCATCTTCATCACATAATTTTCCACTACTATCTTTAATTGGTAATACTAATTTTTCATCGATCATTTTTCCCAAAGTCATAGAGGCCTTATCCCCTACTTCTTGTGGTAAACGTTCATTGGTATAATATCCCTTTGCCGCATCTTTCATGATTAAAATATTTTCCATAAAGATACGGTCGTATAGTGGTTCCACCGTGTCCTTTACGAATTCTTTTGATGGGAATAACCACATCAATAAAAAGACGAATAAAACTACAAACAAAACTTGTAGAATAACGTCTTTCAATGAAAAGCTATCTCTTCGTTCATTATACATACTTAACTCCCCCTTTATTTGGTTGTTATCCTAACATAAAACTCCATAACTGTCAAATTATCATAAGATATACTTTCTATAGTCCATTGTAACACTAAAGCGAGTCATTCGTCAATCGATAAAAGTACAATTGTACATCCCGGATTATAGTAAAAAGTTTTAAAATCTATTACTTTTTTATTTTTTCTTAAATACTCATGACAAGTTTTTCTTAAAACACCAGTTCCACACCCATGTACAATCACAACAATATTGTGTTTTAATTTCATTTGATCACGAATAAAATCATTAATTGCTACACGGGCAGTATCTCTGTCAAACCCATGTAAATCCAATTTAGGATAAGCATCAACAAATATTACATCATTCAAAGTCATCGATATACGCTCTCATTTCTTCTTTGGTTGCAACAGAATTTCTTCCTCCGACTTTCGTTACAGCAAGACCACCAGCGACAGTGGCAATACGAACTATTTTTTCTAATGGTAATTTCTTACTTAAACCATAGACAAAACCACCATGATATAAATCTCCAGCCCCAGTAGAATCAACTGCCACTACAGATATAGATGGCATAATTTTCAACTGATCATTTTCTTTATACAATGAACCAGTCGCCTCTAACGTAATAATAATATGATTTTGAAAAATTTCTTCCATTTTTTGATAACATTCCTTCAATGTTTCTTTATCTTTCTGTTTCAAAGAAACATGGGTCATCCCTTCAGCAAATTCATGAGAGCACACGATATAATCTACCATTTTAGATAATGTAATCGTCTCCTCTGTCGTATGACTTGCATCAATCACTGAAATTGCATTCGGATATTTTTCTAATATCTTTTTCGATAATTCATACTCTCTTCCATCTAACAAAATCAAATCAGGTTCTACAATTTCAATTTCTTTATCATAAGGATCTTTTGGGGGATGATATGTTAAAATGGTTCGCGAACCAATCTTCTTATTCGCAATAATAAAACTGGAAGTCGTAGAAACATGATCTCTTAATAAAAGATTTTTTGTGTCAACACCAACAGAATCCAATTCTTCTTTTATTCTTTTTCCTTGATAGTCATTACCAACACTTCCAATAAATTCTACATCAGTGCCCCAGCACCCCAAAAGATATGCCGCATTACAAGCTGGTCCACCACCGCATTCTACTTTTTGCTCCACTACATTTTTCGTATTTTCAATTGGATACGCATCCGTTAAAAATGTCGTATCATAAGCAGCATGTCCAATACAAAGAATTCTCATTATTATCACCCTATTCTATTCGTATAAAATTAAAGCATTATCAAACAATCAGTATATTCTAAAATAAATTAAATGTTTAATATATGTTGATATATTAATATTGATATATGATTATATTTTAATACTCTCTTTTTATTATAAACGAAATTTAAAAAATTGTATATATACATTCTAAAATTAGTATTTCTATAAAAAAACTCTTTATTATCTAGCTAGATAATAAAGAGTTTTAAGTTTTTATAACAATATTTTCTTACTAATTAGTAAAACACCTAACACAATCACAGCAACAGGTAAATAACTTGGATTCTTATCTACTCCAGTTTTTGGAGGTAAATAAGATGTCATTTGTTGTGGTTCTGAGCTTGTAGAACCCATTCCAAATTCTGGATTTTCTTCCTCAATATCTGTTGTTATTGTACCAACACCATAATGTGTCACTTCATAATTAGGTCTTGTATAATCAATCTCTAAATGATAAGCATTTGGCAATGATGCTTCTACATTTACTTGATATACATTCTTTTTTTCCTGTTTTTCAATTGTGTAGCTAATTTCTAATTGATCAATTACAACAATTTCTCTTTTTGATATTTCATAATCAAATTCGTATTTTTCATGAACTACTTGTTTAGAAACAATCACATGAACAACATATTTTAAAGAAGTTTGGTATTGTCCATAATTTAAATGGGAAATTTTTTTTGCATCACAATTCATAACAATTGTATTTCCGTTATCACTAAATGTATATGTTCCCCAATTATTGCCGATATGACTTAAATCAAATGAACCATATCCACTGATAAACTCTACATAAGAAATATGTCCCTCTGAAGTTGAATCATCTACATGATTTGCTTGATAATAACTACTCATGAATTGTTGTTGTGCTTCACTTGATAAAGCGGTTGGCGTCCAAACGGCAACACTTCCACTTCCTTGTTTAATTAAAATATATTGATTACTTTTATCAATTATATAAGATGATCTGCTTTCATCCATCTTATTTACAGTCTGAACAGTTAAAGTATTTCCATTTTCTACTTTCTCTGTCCACCAACTTTGAATTGTGTATCCTTCTGTTTCTAAACTTTCTAAATAATTAGAAACTTCTTCTTCTGTGTTAAATTCTTTTTGGAATGTATCATATTCTTCAGTAATTTCAGCCGTCTTTTTTGTAATATCACTTGTTTTAATAATCATATTGTCTGTCGAACTTGCATCTAACTCTGCTTTTTTTTCTTCAGCTTCTTTTAAACTATCAAATGTTAATGTACCATTTTCAATTGGTGTTAAAATCTCATTGTTGATTTCACCTACTTTTTTTGGATCAGAAATTGATAGCTCATAAATTTCATTTTCTTTTGCATTATCAAGATATTGTTGATAAATTTCTTTTACATTGGTTTGATATGATTCTAATTCTGATTCTAAGATTACATCAGTATTACTTTCTACTACTTCTTTTGCAGTTTCTTCTATTTCTTCTTTGATTTCATAATTTGTAATCGTACCATATTTTGATTCAATTTCTTCTATGTATTTGTTTAAATTTGCTTCTGCTAATTCATATGTTGCAAACGTTTCATTATAATTCGTATAAGAAACTTCAGAACTTGGTACTATTTGAATATTGTTAATTACTAAATTCTGATTTTCCATATCCGTTTTTAATTCTTCTAAATAAATGTCTAAATCTTCTAAAGTATCAAATGTCTTTTCAATAATCTCATTAGTAGATTTGTCTATTAATTTTATCTCATAGACATATTCTCCACCCATCATTTCCACTTTTTCTTTCATCTCTTGATGTTCTTTTTCCATTTCTTTTACATAAAGATTTGCTTGATCTTCTGTATCAAAATATTTTGTTGCAGATGGTCCATAAACATAGTCCACTTTGCTTTTATTTTCTAAATTTATTTCTACCCCATTTTTCTTCACTTTTGAATCAATACTTGTCATCGTATTAGATGTTGTCAGACTCATTACAAATAGAAAAACTGTAACGAGTAATAAATTAAGTGCAAATATTGAAAATCTTTTCTTTTCGTTCATAAATTCAGCTCCCTTATATTTCTACTGCGCTTAAAATGTAATAAGAATTATCATTATCATTTGTGCATGTTTGCAAAATAATCACATTCGAATTCTTATCAAAAGTAACATCTGTTGAATAGATAGAATTATTTTTTAAATGATTTAGATGTGTTACAAACGCATCACTTGCTACATTTACATTCATATGTTCATAGTCGGATGTAATTTTTTTAAATGAAAAAATTTGATAAATTCTTTTCCCATAATCATATTGTAAAATAATATACTGATGATTCTGATAAAAAGATTCATTTAAATAATTTTCTAACTTTCCGAACGGTAAATCATAGATAGGTGAATTATGTCCATATATATTAATTTGTTGACTATCAACATCTGTTCTAAAATCCATAAATTCCGTTCCTTTGACATTACTGCTTCTGTCGATTGAATGATTTAGATAATATTCATTATTACTGGTTCTTGCAATCATTAGATTAAATAAATCAGGAATTTCTAATCTAGCGATGATCTCCTCATTACTATAATATTGTCTATAATACTCTAAATCGACATCAGGTGAAAAAGAAGTCATATCCAAATTCATATCATGATTTTTAACATTCGTAGCGGATACACTTTCTACTTCCTGGTAAAAATGTGATAACTCATTAGAAACATTATTTCTCATATTTACATCATAAGAAAAGAATAAGATAGAAAAAATAACAATGATTAGTAACACATAGTATAAAACTAATTTAAAACGATTACTTTTCTTCATTTTTCACATACCCTCTCTTTATATGCAATATTTCTTCACCTTATGGCTAGTTATAATAATATAAAAAAATGAATAAGAATCAGTCATATTATTACCAATATTTAGCAAATAAATACATCATTTAAATTTTTTTCAATTCACCCTATTTATCTTATGATAAATAATTTTCCAATGTTCCAAATTCAAGTATTAAATTCTCATATGAAATTTTTTGAAAGAAATTAAATTCACAATATTAATGGCATAAAAAATCACGTTTCAAAATTTAAGAAACGTGATTATATTTATTGTCAATTTTAAAGATGGAATCAACTACTTATTTGTTCCGAATTTAACTGCAGCTTGCGCAGCAGCAAGTCTTGCAAGCGGTACACGATATGGACTACAAGATACGTAATTTAATCCTACTTTGTGGCAGAATTCTACACTAGATGGTTCTCCACCATGTTCTCCACAAATACCAAGTTTGATATCAGGACGTGTACTTCTACCTTTTTCAGTAGCAATTTGAATTAATTGTCCAACACCCGTTTGATCTAATTTTGCAAATGGATCATTTTCAAAAATTCCTTTTTCATAGTAGTCATTTAAGAATTTACCAGCATCATCACGTGAGAATCCAAATGTCATTTGTGTTAAATCATTTGTTCCAAAGCTGAAGAATTCTGCTTCTTTAGCAATCTTATCAGCAGTTAATGCAGCTCTTGGAATTTCAATCATCGTTCCTACGTGATATGGTAATTCTACCTTTTCGTTTGCAATAATTTCATCGGCTACTTTCGTTACAATATTTTTTACATATTTTAATTCGTTTTCATCACCAACTAATGGAATCATAATTTCTGGAACAACATTCATTCCTTTTTTATTTACATTGATAGCAGCTTGAATTACCGCTCTTGTTTGCATTTCTGCAATTTCTGGATATGTAATAGCAAGTCTACATCCTCTATGTCCCATCATTGGATTAAATTCTTTTAATGATTCAATTCTTGCTTTTAATGATTCAAAAGTCATTCCTAAACTTTCAGCAAGCGGTTTAATTTCTTCATCTGTATGAGGCAAAAATTCATGAAGTGGTGGGTCTAAATAACGAATTGTCACTGGACGTCCTTCCATCGCTTCAAAGATCTTTTCAAAATCATCTTGTTGCATTGGTAAAATTTTTGCAAGTGCAGCTTCTCTTTGTTCTTTTGTCTCAGCTGTAATCATTTGTCTTACAGCAAAAATTCTAGATTCCTCAAAGAACATGTGTTCTGTTCTAACAAGTCCAATTCCCTCTGCTCCAAATGCCAAAGCTTGACGTGCATCTTTTGGTGTATCAGCATTAGCACGTACTCCTAATGTACGAATACTATCAGCCCAATTCATAAATGTTTCAAAATTACCACTGATTTCTGGAGCTTTTGTTTTTACTTCTCCACCATAAACAGTACCTGTAGAACCATCTAGTGAAATATAATCTCCTTCATGGTATACAGTTCCTTCTTTTGTTGTGATTGTTTTATTTTCTTCATCAATGGTAAGTTCTCCACATCCACAAACACAGCATCTACCCATTCCACGAGCAACAACAGCTGCATGTGATGTCATACCTCCACGAATTGTAAGTACTCCTTCAGCATCATTCATTCCTTGAATATCTTCTGGAGAAGTTTCTAGACGTACTAATACACAATTTTCTCCAGCATTTTTATGGAGAGTTACATCTTCTGCACTAAAGTAGATTTTTCCACATGCAGCTCCTGGAGAAGCAGCAAGACCACGAGCGATTACTTTTCCATTTTTTAATGACTCTGCATCAAATGTTGGATGTAGTAATTGATCTAATTGTTTTGGCTCTACTTTTAAAATCGCTTCTTCTTTGGTAAGCATTCCTTCTTCTACCATATCAACCGCAACTTTTAAAGCAGCTGCAGCAGTTCTTTTTCCATTACGAGTTTGTAACATGAATAATTTTCCATTTTCAATCGTAAATTCCATATCTTGCATATCTTTGTAATGATTTTCTAAGATATGAGCAATGCGATCAAATTCTTCGTATACTTCTGGCATTACTTCTTTTAATGTTTCAATTGGTTGTGGCGTACGAATTCCAGCAACAACATCTTCTCCTTGGGCATTAATTAAATATTCCCCAAATAATTTCTTTTCTCCTGTTGCCGGATTACGTGTAAAGGCAACTCCTGTACCACAGTCATCTCCACGGTTTCCATAAACCATTTCTTGTACATTTACAGCAGTTCCCCAACTACTTGGAATATCATTCATACGACGATAAATAATCGCTCTTTCATTATTCCAAGAACGGAATACTGCCTTAACAGCTTCTAATAATTGAACTTTAGGATCTTGAGGAAAATCAACACCAGATAATTCTTTGTAAATGTCCTTGAATTTTTCAGTTAACTCCATCATATCTTCAGCTGTCAATTCAGTATCTTGTTTCACACCTTTTGCTTGTTTCATATCATCCAAAATACGATCAAAAGAATTTTTTGGATATCCTTTTACAACATCTGCAAACATCATAATAAAACGACGATAAGAATCATAAATAAAACGAGGATTTTTTGTCTCTTCAGCAAATCCTTTTGCTACTTCATCATTTAAACCTAAATTAAGAACAGTATCCATCATACCAGGCATACTAGCACGTGATCCACTACGTACAGATACTAATAATGGATTTTTTAAATCTCCTAATTTCTTTCCAGTAATAGATTCTAACTCAGCTAACTTCTCAAAAATTTCTTTTTCTACAGTTTCACTGATTTTTTCTCCATCTGCATAATACTGATTACAAGCTTCTGTTGTAACCGTAAAACCACGAGGTACAGGTAATCCAATATTGGTCATTTCTGCTAGGTTGGCACCCTTTCCTCCTAATAATTCGCGCATATCTTTATTTCCTTCAGAGAAGGAATACACAAACTTTGTCATATCACTTTTGCCTCCTTTATTGATATACAATTAAATTATAACATACTTTTCTTTAAAATATAGCAATTTTTGGAAAAATTCAAAACACAAAAAAAGAGATGTTTTTCTCTTTTATAACTTTCCTTTTTCTTTTCGAACGTGTTCTAATATTTTCTCTTTATGATACCCTCTTACTTTTTCAATATGACAAGTTCCACAATAAGATTCATAAGTAGCATCAATACCATCAATTGCTACCGTTTCACCATTTCCGAAAATAATTTTTCCGTCTTGATCAAAACGGACATTAAAATTTGCTCTTTTTCCACATCGACAAATCGTTACAAGTTCTTCTAATTTATCAGCAATCGCAAGTAATCTGGCACTTCCCTCAAATAACTCTAATTCAGAACTCGTACGAAGTCCATAACAAATCACAGGAATATCAAATAAACGGGCAATCGTATAAAACTCATCTACTTGAAAACTTTTTAAAAATTGTGCTTCATCAATTAATATACAATCTACATCATTCATCCATTTTTCTATCTGATAAATAGGATGTGTCTTTTCATCTATTAATAAGTCAACAGTACGACAAACACCTAATCTAGACACAACACAACTCTCTCCCTTAGTATCTATTTTAGGTTTAACCAAAATAACTTTTTGTCCTCTTTCTTCATAATTATGGGCAACTTGTAAAAGTGCGGTCGTTTTTCCACAATTCATTGCTCCATACCGAAAATATAACTTACTCATAACGTCTCTTCTCCTTTGATCTTGGATGTGCCTTTAAATATACTGCACGTAATCGTTCATTAGAAACATGTGTATAAATCTGTGTTGTTGATAAATTTTCATGTCCTAAAAGTTCTTGTACACTTTTCAAATCTGCTCCACCATTTAATAAATGAGTGGCATAAGTATGTCTTAATGTATGTGGAGTAATTTTCTGTTTTAACCCACTTTTCTTTACTTCTCTTTTTAAAATATCACGAATTCCTGCCGTTGTTAACTGATCTCCATTTTTATTTAAAAATAAATATGGGGAATTTTTATGATGAGACAAAAGAGGTCTTGCATCCTTTAAATACCAATCGATCAGTTCTGCCAATCGACTTCCATATAATACAACACGCTCTTTATTTCCTTTTCCTAAAACAATTAATTTCTTCTCATTCTGATGGAGATCTGTCATACGAACCGAAACTAATTCACTGACACGAACACCAGTAGAATATAAAAATTCCATAATTGTTTCATTGCGAATGGCCAGTGGAGTTTGTTCTTTCTCTGCATCTAATAATTGTTCTATTTCTAGTTCGTTTAAATAATGTGGTAATGTTTTATCTAACTTAGGATTAGAAATTAGTAAAGTAGGATTATCGCGAATCATTCCTTCTTCTGTTAAGTATTTAAAACAACTACGAAGTGTACTAATATATCTAGAAATCGTTTTTTTCGCATATTTTTTTTGATATAAATACATCAAATAACTACGAATCGTCGTATAATCTATTTCAGCAAGAGAAGTAATACTTTCTTTTGTTAAAAATGTCTTAAATTCTTTTAAATCTTCTCGATAGTTTGCAACCGTATATTCTGAATACTGTTTTTCTGATTCAATATATGTAATAAAAGAAGCAAAAGCTTCTTCTAATTGATTACTTTTCTTCATCTATAAAAATCGGATCTCCACGATCAATATCCAGTGCAAAACTATCATCATCAAATGAATCTTTCATTTTTTCTACTTCTGACATTGGAATCGAATTCATGGCTTCTAGATTAGAACCAAGTAATAAAAGAATTTGTTTTACTTCTTGCTCATATGCATTTGTCATGCGATCAATACGCAGTTGAACTTGATCTCTTTTTTTCATAAGTTCTTCTTTTTCCTGTCTTATTTTTCGCAAGTGAAATATCTTTTGGTGTATTTCTTTTTTCTTTTCTTCACTCATCCAAGAAACATGTTGTAAAAACATATCATCAAATCGATTCATCATTGTTTCTATCTTTTTCTCATCCATAACTCTTCATAACTACCCGGATAACGAATAGTTCCCTCCTTCATTTCCTCATCAAAACCGACAATATCATCATCTTTCACCATTGCATCCGTCTGCATTTGTTCATAGGCCCATTGCAACTGTTGTGTTTTCTCATCAATACTTTTTTCTAACTGTAATATTTCTGAATAAAGTTGTGATTTCGGATGTTTCTGTTTTAATGTTACTAACTTTTCTTTTAAACGTTGTAATTCATTGACACAATTATAAAAATCATTTTTAGCCTGATAAGATATCCCCGTCACATAAATATCTCCACGAAGCACTTGGTCTTTCCAAGAAACTTCTTCCGGTACTACCTTTTTCTGAACTGGTGTATTACTTTTTTGAATTAGCTGTAAATCTGTTTGATAATTTTTATAAGTAACTAAAAAACCACGCATTTTAGAATAATGATTCAATTGTTCTTTTTCGTATTTTTGTAATTCTTTCTCTATTTCTCTATTTCCGTTATTTTTTTGATATTGTTGATAAAGTTTTAAAAAATGGTCTGAAATAGCTACCTTTTTTTGATTTTCTAAAACATATTGTGAAAAAGATATAGGATAGGATAATTCTCGAAATAAAGTTTCATAACATATTTGTTTTAATTGACGATAACTCTTTTTTCGCGTATTTAATAAAAGTCCATCTTCCATTGCTGCATCTAATAAAAGTGCCAATTCATGACTACGATAAAGAGGTTCCAATTCCACTTCTTTTCTTCCATCTGTTTGATAGTTTTTCCTTTTTTTATAAATACGAACTGTTGGTATATTACTAATATTGGAAGTGTGAAAAAAATGGTGTATTAATTGTTGTTGATTTTGAAATGCCATTGTGATTTGATCAATATCTTTTAATGTCATTCTCTCTTTTGAATTACTTTGTTTCAATTCATAGCAAACTGTATTTTTTCCACGCTCTATTACAGTAAATAAACCTTCACTTCTAGGATTTAATTTTCCTTTATCCGCATATATTTTTAAACGATATTCTGAATAATTTTCACGCATGTTACCACCTATCTTTATTATAAACGAATTTATCAAGAAAAAAAAGAAAGAAAACTATTTTTCTTCCTTTTCTAATCTTTTTAATACTTCTTTTGTCGTCTGTGCTGCTTTTTCACGAATTGCATTTGCACTCTTTTCTAACATTGGTGTTCCTTTTTCTACTGCATAATTTACAAGTTCTACTGCAGCATCCTGAATTTGTTGTGCTTTCTTTTTCGCAATTTTCAACACTTTTTCTTTATCGAGATCATCAATATCTTCTTTTAATTGATATAATTTTACTTCGAATGTTTCACGAACTTCATCAACGTCAATATCTTTTATCTTTGCAATCATATCGTCAATCATACGTTTTAAATCTTGTCTCGTTTCACTACCTTTTTTTGGAGCAAATAAAATTCCTAATGATGCACCAACTACTGCACCTAGTGCGAACTTCCCAAATCCACTACTTTTCTTTTTACTCATAATATAACCTTCTTTCTATTTATTTAATAATCGATTCACTAAATTGGTAATCCAACTAGCAATCGAATTACTAACAGAATTCACTGCATCTGCAGTTGTATCAATTACATTAAAGAGATTATCTAGCTTAGATGATTTTACGGTAATGTCATCAATCACTCTATCTACCTTAGTAAGTGTATGAAATAGTTTTAAACCTAATGCAATTAAAACGACTAATAAAACAATAGCTAACATATAAATTATGATTTGAAAAAAGACATTTACATTAATAATCATTCTTCTTCATCCCTCTTTTCATAAAAAGAATCAATTAAGTGAAATAAATCACTATCATCTAAATCATCTTCTGTATCTTCCTCAGGAGTTGCTCTTCTTTTACGCTCTTTCTTTGGCGTTTCTTCTTCCATATTCATTGCTTCTTCTACTAAATTTTCATCTTCTTTTTTTGGCTCATCTAATTGAAATTCCGCATCATCTTCTACTTCCACATGAGAATCCATTGTCATTTCATCTTTTTCCATGTCTAACTCTAAATCTTTAAAAATATCATCTTCTAATCCATTCATTGGCGCTTTTTTTTCTTCTTCCTTCTTCGTTTCAAATAGTGTTGCATCAATATCATCTTCTAACGTTCCATATGCTTTATTACGAACATCATCAATGGTAAGTTCTCCTCCTACACGATCTGTTCGAAATTCTCTTTTTGGTACGATATCATCTTTGTGATAATTCTTATCTAATACACCGTACACTGGAGAGATAATTGGAGACGGTTTAAAACTCTTTTTCTCTTCGTGAAGACGTTGTTTACTCATTTGATAAGCAACTCTCTTTGGTTCTTCTTCTTTCTTTTTCTTTGGTTCTGGTTTTGGTTTTGCAACACGTCTTTCAATGTTTTCAAAATCTTTATCATCGAAAAACACTGGAGCAGGTTTCTTTGGTTCCTCTTTCTTCGGTTCTACAATCACAGGCTCTTTTTTAACCTCTGGTTTTACAACTTCTTTTTCCTTTGGCTCTTCTTTCGCAACTTCTGGCGCTGGTATTTCAACTTTAATTACCTCTTTTTTAATTGGTTCTTCATATACTTCTTCCTCTTCTGTAAATAAATTTTTTACTTTGTCTAAAAAACCCATATTTTCACCTCTTATATTTTATCAATCATTCCCCTAATTATCTTCCTCATATTCTACGAGATGAGAATTTGACGAATTATTTTCTTTATCTTCGAAAATATCGTATTTCTCCTCTTTATTCGTAAAATAATTTTCATTTAACATCAACTTAATTACTTTGTTGTTAAATTTTACAGTGGATAAAATATAACTTGCATTCAAAACAACTTCGTTAATGCTTTTCTCATCAACCATTGCTTCAATCTTGGCGTAGTTATACACGAATTCAATGACATATTTTCCATTTGTTTGTTTTTGAATTTCTAGGTATCCTTCTTTTCCATTTGCATCAATTTTTTTGGAATAATATGCATTTGGATCTTCTTTATAATCTGTCTCTACCTTGTGATAATAACTAACCGCATCAATATATAAATAGTAATAATTTCCATTAGAATATAACTTATCATTCAACTCTGTTGTATCAATATAAGTCACACCTCTTGGGACATAATATTTATACCCTTTTCCTACACGATTATACAGTGTATTATTTTTTGATAATACCACACTGACGATATTGTCAATATTGGTCGTATCAATTCGTACTACCGTACAACCAGTAAATAAAATGATACTTACGAGCATTATCACTAAGCTCTTTTTCTTCAAGATACCTCACCACTCTTTAGTTCATTATAACAAACTTTTTTTAATTCACCTAATCTTAACACGAGTTTACATGTAAATATTTTGTCTAATCTTTTTTCACAACAATACGATAGATTGGATAACCTAAGTTATGAAACTTCGTTTCATATTCCGTTGCGACATTTTCTAAAATTTCATCATCGTATAAATCCAATGAAATTTCTTTGATATGATATCCATATTCTGTAAAAGACATAATTGAATATTCAAACAACTTACGATTATCTGTTTTCATAATAATCTCTTTGGTATTTTTAAAAACAGTATCGTATGCCTTTAAAAACTCAGGACTTGTTAACCTTCTTTTCGCATGTCTTTTCTTTGGCCATGGATCGGAAAAATTTAAATAAATTCTATCGATTTCACGATCAAATACTTCATCTATCTTTTCTGCATCAAAACGCATTAATTTTAAATTAGGAAGTTGTTTTTCCTCTTGTTTTTCTAAGGCACGAATTAATACACTATCATACTTTTCTATTCCAATATAATTAATCTCTGGATGTAATTCTGCCATTTCTGTAATAAATTTCCCTTTCCCCATTCCAATTTCAATATGAATCGGTTGTTCTTTTGCAAATAGTTCTATATAATGGCCACAATATTTTCTTCCATCTTTTATCACTTCATCTGATGCTTCAATTCTCTCTAACGCACCAGGTACTTTTTTTAATCTCATCAAACCACCACTTTCATTATATCATGGACCCACTTACAAAAAAAGTAGAAAAATGAAAATAATATGGTACAAACAAACTATTTTTACATATAATGAATTAGAATGAAAAGGAAGTGTTTTATGAAAAAAGATCGTAATTGTGGAGGGAATATGTATCCAACTTATCAAATGAACGGAATGATGCCTATGCAAGGAGGTATGCCAATGCCATATCCTATGCCAGGTCCAATGGGAAACTTTCCAATGATGGGAGCAAATAACATGACTAGTGTGAATCCACTCACACAACAACAAATTAATACAAGTGATTCTATGATTAGTCAATTACAAAGTCAAGTGGATTCCTTAGAACGTCGCGTCAATCGTTTAGAGAGTATGATGCAAAGTGATACCAAATTCTCTAACACATCAAATTATCAAATGATGTAAAACTCAGTTCTGATCACTGAGTTTTTTACTCTAAAATAACATCCATTCGTGATTAAAACGATAGAAAATTTTATATAAAAAACACTTAGCATCTGCTAAGTGTTATCATATATTCATTGGATGTTAGAAGCTTCCGCCTCCACCTCCACCTCCAAAACTACCACCGCCAGCTGAGAATCCGCCTCCAAATCCTCCTCCGGATGAATAATTTCCGCTACTTGCAGCACTACGAGCATTGTAAGCAGAAGTGATTGAGCTATTCAATGTACGATTCACAACATGACTAAATATCAACATGTCAGTAAAAGACGGATCATAATAATATCCTGCAACAGGGGTAGCCCCCATCTCATTCATTTTGATTTTCATTGTTTTCTCTAATTCTTTGGCACATCCAAATACATATGCATATACTAAGAACTTCTCCCATAAAATCATATCTGGTAAGTCTTTTGTATCAAATTTACCAAAGTCTTGTAAAAATCTTTTTAAAGCACTCCACTTTTCATATTCTTCTCGTCCAAACTTTGTTTTCTTTTGAATAGAAACAAAATAAATAAGACTTGCAATTCCCACTAAGAAGAAAATAATAGAGAATAAACCAACTTCCATATAAATACATAGGAAACCTAGTACAAAGCCTACAACAGATGTCAGGATTGGTATTCCTTTCAAAGTTTGTGTTTCATAAAAATTTAAACTTTTCGCATGTTGCAATGCAGTCTTTTTGAAAAGTTCAAAATCGCTTATGAAAGATGAGTAAGATTTTGCTTTTTTCTTAAATGCTTCTAATGTTGTTTCTTTTCCGTCTGTCTTTTCTTCAAATACCCAAGTGATTAATTTTTCTTCTTCCTCTAATAAAGGTCTTACATTGTCGTGATAAATGATTTTATAATTTTTCTTATCGATCTTCTCATAACGAATCACTTTATCAGAAATTAAGTTTAACAGTGTTGCAGAAAAAGAATTATTATCTATTTTTCTTTTAAATAAATAATCAACACAAGCAGGTCCATAGTTATTTGGAATATCACGGAAATACTCAATATGTGGAACTTTTAATTCTTTATCGTATTTTAAATAAATTCTATAGACATAAATAATCATAGCAATCACATAGATGATGGCAATTCCACCAAATACAGTATTCAAAGTTTTCATTCTAGCATCTACTATTTCTTTGATTTCATCATATCGTTGTTTTAACGCTGGATATTCTCCTTCTGTTGTATAACTTGCTAAAATGTTTAATTGCTCTTGTGCTTCATTCAAATCACTCGGTCTTTTTGTCGACTCTACTTTATCTAAAGCCATTTTAACAATTTGAAACTGACCATCGATAAATTCTTCACGAAGACGATTTGCTTCTTCTGCTTTTTTTGTTTCGACATTTAATATCATAGGTAATGCGGTTACATTGGTTGTCTTGTTACTAGTTGGAATAGCAGTTAAATCAAATACAAAACGAGTATCAAATGCAGTATTTGGAAATATATCAGATACTGTAAGTTGTATTTCTGTTTTATCAATCAGTTTAATATTTCCATTGAGAGGTCCATGGGCCCATGCTCTTAATTCTGTCTGATTGTTTGGTATATGAATATGTGCTTCATAGTTATGAATACGATTAGATAATTCATTACCCATCAAATTCCAACCTACTTCGGCAATATCCGTATGGCGAATGGCAACATTTTTAACTGTATATTCTAAATAAAAACCAAGGGCTCCACCATTATTTTCATTATACATACGATACGCTTCGCCATTACTTTTCGTTGTTACAATATATTTTCTTTTATCTCCATTGGATGCAGATGATACTTTTTGAAAAGATTTACCCGGTTGATTAATCAGTGAAAAATCATAATCATTAGGAATTTCTACTTCAGCGATACGAGAAAGTTCGATTTTATCTCCATTATAAATATCACTACCTTCAAAAGAACTTTCTGTTCCATCAAAACTTGGAGCATATTCATTCCTATAATTGATGATTCTTTCAAATCCGTTATACTCTCCATTTAATATAATTAATTCTTTTACATTTAAATCTCCATTTTCTAATACTGTAATATCAGAATAGAAATGATCAATCACTGGTGTTTCACTTGCTTTGAATGTTTGGAATCCTGCCAAAAATAAAACACAAGTAAATAAAAATAAATACGTGATTGTCTTAATTTTTTTCATATTTACACTCCTACTTTTAAAAAAGACTTACATATGGTAAGTCTAAAATTTTACGTTTGGTACTTCTTTATCTTTTTCATTTGCTTCAAAGAACTCAGCTTGTTTAAAGTGGAACATTGATGCAATGATATTAGATGGGAACATTTCAATTTTATTATTGAATGACATTACCGTATCATTATAAAATTGTCTTGCATAAGTAATTTTATCTTCTGTTTCTTGTAATGTTCTTTGTAATTCCATAAAATTTGTATTTGCTTTTAAATCTGGATATGCTTCAGCAATTGCAAATAAACGTCCTAATGCTTCAGTAAGAACATTATTTGCTTCCATTTCTGAATGTGCATCGGTTGCTGATACTGCCTGATTTCTAGCAGCAATTACTGCTTCTAATGTATCATTTTCATGAGATGCATATCCTTTTACTGTTTCTACTAAATTGGGAATTAAATCTGCTCTTCTTTTTAATACCACATCTACTTGTGCCCATTGATCTTGAACACGATTTTTTAGTGATACCAATGTATTATATGTTTTCGCAACAAAAGCAATTAGCAATACTACAAGGATAATCACTACAATTAAAATAATCATACCTGTACTCATATTAACCTCCATATCTTGCCTTTAGTATATCATAGTTTATGATTCTTGAAAAGAAGTAATGTATATTTTTTTATTCACTATTCATAATATAGTTGAAAGGATGATATAAATGAATATAGATATTAGAAAAAGTATTTATAAAAACTTTACAGACACAAATGAAAAAGAAATTCGTGATTCCATTGAATCTTCTATTCAAGAACAAGATGAAATTACACTACCTGGATTAGGAGTATTTTTTGAAATTATATGGCAACACAGTGAGGAAAATCTAAAACAGACATTAACAAAGTTGTTAGTAAATGAACTATCTCATTAATTTTCCACACAATTTCACATAATTTTTCTCTAAAATATATATTATAATATGTTTAAGGAGGAACACAATGAAAAGAAAATGGAAATATCTCTATTTTCTAATTCCAATTATTATTTTAGCAGTGGTTCTAGTAATTGGAATTAGAAATGAACGCAGTGGGTATCGTAAAGTAAATGGAGGATATTTATATCGCTTTAAAACAGAAGATTATAAAACAGTATATACAGAACAATTTCAAGAAGAACGCGATGAAAAAATTGAAGAAATTAAATCTCTTAGAAGTTATACATTTCAAAATTCTCTCATGATTATCAATCCTTATCAGACAAATACGAATTCTCTTTATGTATACTTTAAAACTACTACTCCTAGTAAATTAAGATATACAATTCACGTAGAAGATAATGATATCAAAGATTATACAAATACGCTTTATAACGAAGGAGAAAATGGCCTTACAACCGAGCATGAGTACTTATTAACTGGTCTAATTCCTGATAAAGTAAATCACATCACGCTTGAGTTATTAAATGAAAATAACGATGTCGTAAAAACCAAATCAATCGACATACAGGCTGGTAGTTTACTAAGTAATAAGAAAGTGAAATTAGAGAAAGAAGATGGAGAAAGTTCTGAAAACCTAGTAAACGGTTTATATGCAGTTCTCGGAAATGACTCGAATAAAACATACTTCTTATGTCTTTATGATAATGATGGAATTATTCGTTCTGAAATTCCATTTACAGGGTATCGTGCAGATAGATTACTATTTCAAGATGGATTATTATATATGAGTGTGGGTATGAATAAAATGGCTGCAATGAATCGTCTTGGTCAAGTAGAAAAGATTTATTCACTTGGTAATTATGAAATGCACCACGATTATATATTTGGAAAAGACAATACATTACTTGTATTAACAGATGAAAAAGGAGCAGATACAGTAGAAGATTTAGTACTCTCTCTCGATTTGGAAACAGGTAAAGTAACAGAAGTAATTGATTTAAAAGATTATTTTGGATCTTATAAAGATATGACAGTACTTCCTGAAGATAAAGATCAATTAGATTGGATTCATATTAATGCGATACAATACGACGAAGAAGATGATAGTGTACTTTTAAGTTCAAGAGAAACTTCGACCATTATTAAAATGTCAAATATTTATGAAGAACCAAAAATTGATTATTTAATCGGTTCCAAAGCATTCTGGGAAAATACAGAATACAGTGATTATTTACTAACTCAAATTGGTGATTTTACATTACAAAGTGGACAACACTCTATCACTTTAGAAAAAGATGATAGCTTAGAAGATGGAACTTATTATCTGTATTTTTATAATAACAATTATGGAAAATCAACAACATATCCAAATTTTAACTGGGTAGAAAACTATCCTGGTATTGGTACAAAAAGAAAAGTTGAAGAAGGCGATAATTTCAAATCTCAGTATTATAAATATCTCATCAATGAAAATGAAGGAACTTTTGAACTCGTAGATAGCTTTGACGTAGATTACTCTGGAATTGTTAGTAGTGTACAAGATATTGATGGAAATACAGTTGTCGATTCTGGTATGACTTCTACTTTTACAGAATACGATAAAGATCACAAGTTAATTGCGAAATTCGATGTATTAAATGATACCCTCATTTACCGTGTCTATAAGTATGATTTTATGAATTTCTGGTTTACAAAATAAAATCAAGAGTAAATACTCTTGATTTTTTATTTTATTTTACTTAACTTCATGTTATACATGTCTACATAACTATTTAAAAAAGTATTTTCAATCGTTCTTACCTCTTCTTTGATTTCTTTATGATCTTTATGATAATCACGTGCTAATACTTCCGCATTTAATAAATTTATCTCTTTTCTCGTATTATAATCTAATATTGATAAATCACGATTGGCTTCTATTTGAGCAATATCAATTGTCAATAATAACAACATTTGATCGTATTTATCCACATCTATTTCGCCATTCACACAAGCAACAGATCGACTCGTTTTATCTGCAATCATTCCCTGGATAAACATATCTCCTTTTTTCATATACTTTTTTAATGAAATTTCTTTATTTTTAAGTCGCCTTGATTCATATAATCCTGCAATAAAGTCTCTTAAATCTTCCGTTGCTTTTTTTTGATTAGATACGTATGTGAAATTTGTTTGTGCAATCATGATTTGACTATTAAACGTACTTAAGTATAATTCTATAAACTGTTGTGATAATGTTTCAAATTCTTCTGTATCCAATTGATATTGCTGAAGTACTTCTCTGATATTTTCTATGTTCGTCTCATCCAACAAACTGTTTTCTACTGACATTTTTGTTTGAATAATAAGTGGTTCTACAATGTTAATTGCTTGATAAATAGCGGTAGAACAACTGAATACAGATAGTGCTTTATGGTAAACAGATTCTATCATAGTTCCAGTTGTGGATGCAATCATACGGCTATTTCCTTCATCTTTAACGCCATACATATAAAATTCATGGTTGAGATTGCCTGACTGTTCTAGTTTTACTTCATCTATCTTTCCTTCTCTTGCATCTTGTATCCCTGTAATATAATATATAATATTTTCTAAAAGTGGTGTAATCGTTTTACTTGTTTCTCCATTCATAATGTGTCTACCCCTCTTCTACTCTCTATTATCATTAGTATAGCATACTTTTATATTTTTTCGAAGAAAAAAAGAATTATTCATTCTCCTTTTCTAATGATTGATAATATGAAAAACGTTTTTCAGCAGCTTCTTTATTTTCCTTTAATAATTGTTCTGCTTTTTCAGGATTAACAGTTTTTAACATAACATAACGTGTTTGCATATTTAAATAATCATAATATGTATCAAAATTTACTTGTTTACTATCTAGTGTAAAACCTGTCTTTGGATTTCTTCTAAAAATTGGAAAATATCCACAAGCAGTAGCAAGTTTTTCACTCTCTATTGATTTTGACATACCACCTTTTAAGCCATGAGCAATACATGGAGAATATGCGATGATGATCGATGGTCCTGGATGCTCTACTGCTTCTTTAATAGCACGAATTGTCTGCATTGCATTGGCTCCTAATGAAACAGTTGCGACATAGACATTTGGATACTGCATAGCGATACTTGCTAAATCTTTTTGATATGTTTTCTTTCCTGAAGAGGCAAATGAAGCAATACTTCCTTTTGGACTAGCTTTACTTGCTTGACCTCCGGTATTAGAATATACTTGACTATCTAATATTAAAATATTTATATTTTCATCACTAGCTAGTACTTGATCGATACCTCCAAAGCCAATATCATATGCCCAACCATCTCCTCCAATACAGAAGAAGACACTTGCTTTGATATATGGTAGATATGACTTTAAATAATCTGGAGTATCATTTTTTAGAGTATTATATACTTCTTTTGTAACTGTAACATCGTTTTGATGTTCTATCCATTTCTGATATAAATCAGAATGATCTTCCATATGTGATTCCATTAACGTTTGAATACGACGTTTCATTACTTGATTAGCAACGACCATTCCGAATCCAAATTCAGCATTATCTTCAAATAGAGAACTTGCCCAAGGTATTTGATATGGCATTTCTGGAACACTTCCCCCATAAATGGAAGAACATCCAGTTGCATTAGCAATGACTAATGCTTCACCATATAATTGTGTTAATAATTTAATATATGGAGTTTCTCCACAACCAGCACATGCTCCATGGAATGCGAATTTTGGTTTTTGGAATTGACTGGTTTTAACAGTAAATGGATTTGTTTGTTTCTTTTCTGTTACGTATTGTTCTAAGTAATCATAAATTTCTTGTTCATGATCTTTGGCTTGTGATTGATAAGGACTTGGAATTAGGGCTTTACTTTGACGAAGTCCTGGACAAGTATTCATACAAAGACCACAACCAGTACATTTTTTTATGTTAATGGCAATTGTATAGTACATATCGTCCATTCCTGGACCAATTGCTTTTTTACATCTTCTTTGAATTAATTCTGGTGCTTTTTGATATTCTTCTAGTGTTAATAAATATGGACGGATAACTCCATGAGGACAGACAATACTGCATTGATTACACATGATACAGTTATTCATAATCCAACTTGGAACTGTTTCTGCCATTCCTACGCTTGGTTCTTCCACGCCTGGATGGAAAGTACCATCTTGATATGGAACAAAAGCAGAGGTAGGAAGTTCATTCCCTTTTCTTTTACGAATCATTTCAATAGTTGATAAAGATTCTTGTTCAGTTTCTTTTTCTATAAAGGAAGAAGTATCTAATTCATTTAATACAGCCATCGCATAGTCGATTGCTTTATGATTTTTAGATATGACTTCATTTCCTTTTTTAGCAAATGTTTTTTCCACATATTCTTTTAAATAAGCATTTTCCTGTTCTGATTCAAAAATCTTTAATACCTTTAAAATAACTGTTGCCATAATCATACTAATTTTATTTTGTAATCCTACTTTTTGCGCTAATTCATAGGCATTTAGATAATAGACTTTTAATTTCTTCTTTTTAATGACAGATTTTGTTTTTTTAGAGAGAAATTCTTTTAATTCAGATTCTGTTTTACTTGTATTGATAAGTACAATTCCATTTTCTTCTAAGTCATCTAATAAATCAAATTCATTAAAATAATAATCTTTGGTTACCACTACCATATCAGGACTTTCTACGTAGTAAGTAGAACGAATTGGTGTTTCACTAAAACGTAAATGAGAAGTTGTAACACCTCCTGATTTTTTAGAATCATATTGAAAGTAACCTTGAACATATTCATCTGTCTTATCGCCTATTAACTTCATAATTGTCTTAGCTGCACTAACCATTCCATCAGAACCATATCCATATATTTTCATTTCTTTGGCTGTTTTAATTTTATAAATCGAATCTACTGGTAAACTAAGATTTGTCATATCATCGATAATACCAATCGTAAATTCATGATCCAATCCATCCTCTAATGCATCATAAATTGCTTTGATTTGACGTGGTGTTGTATCTTTACTAGATAAACCATATCTACCCCCAACAATATGAATATTCGTATTAGAAAGTGCTGCTTTTACGTCTAAATATAATGGTTCTCCCTCACTACCAGGCTCTTTGGTACGATCTAAAACAGCAATCTTTTCTACCGTTTCTGGTAATACTGCTTTTAAATATTCTATAGAAAAAGGACGATATAAATGAACTTCGATTAATCCTACTTGATATCCTTCTTTATTTAAATCATCAATCGTTTCTTTGATCGTTTCACAAACACTTCCCATTGCAACAATCACAGAAGTTGCATGTTCACTTCCATAATAAGTAAATGGTTGATAATTCGTATGCATTTTTTGATTGATCATTTGCATACATTCGTTGACAATATCAGGAATACGTTCATAATAAATATTTCTCACTTCTGTCGCTTGAAAATAAACATCATCGTTCTGAGCAGTTCCTCTTGTAACTGGATTAGATGGTGTTAAAGCTCTCGCACGGAATCGTTCAATCTCATCAAAATTTACCAAACTCTTAACTTCATCGTCTTCTAACACTTGAATTTTTTCAATTTCATGACTAGTACGGAATCCATCAAAAAAGTGCAAAAACGGAATACTTGCTTTTAATGTTGCAAGATGAGCGATTAAAGCCATATCGGATGCTTGTTGTACAGAAGAAGAAGCAAGATAAGCAAATCCAGTAGCTCTAGCTGCATAAATATCTTGATGGTCTCCAAAGATACTTAAAGCATGAGTCGATAAACTACGAGCCGCAACATGCATAACAAATGGCCACATTTCACCAGCAATTTTATACATGTTTGGTATCATTAAAAGAAGTCCTTGGCTAGCTGTATAAGTACTCGTTAAACAACCTGCTTGTAAAGAACCATGAACCATACCAGCTGCTCCTGCTTCACTTTGCATTTCAACGACTGTCGGAACATCGCCAAATATATTTTTTCTCTTTTGTTTTCCCCATTCGTCAATATGTTCTGCCATAGGACTAGATGGAGTAATTGGATAAATACCTGCCACTTCAGTAAAATAATAGCTCATACGAGCACAAGCTTCATTGCCATCTACAGTAATTTGTTTCATAACATCACTCTTTCTATTCAAAATATAATTATTTTCTTTTCTATTTTATTATAACATTTTTCCTTCAATTTTAATATCTGCAAAAGAAAAAATAAGATGTTTGATATTATATCGAACACCTTTTTTATTCTTTATTTAACTCATCTAATATCTTTTTCATTTTAATGCGAATTCTCTGTAATGCATTATCAATTGCCTTTTTATCTTTATCTAAAATAGAAGATATTTCTTGATAAGAAAACTGATTCATTCTTAATGTAAATACTTCATCTTCAAAATCAGTTAACACTTGATGCATTCTTTCAATTAACTGTTCTTCGCTTTCTCTCGAAATCAATATCACTTCTGGATCTGTAGAAGTATCTTTCAAAAATGATTCTACTCCATAAGTCTGATCTGTACTTGTAGTATCAATTGATAGTGATTCATTTAAAATTTTATGTTTTAAACGACGTTGATTAGTAACTAATGATAACATTTTTCTTTCAATACAAGTTCTAGCAAATGTATAAAAACTACTTTCTTTATAATCATTATAATATCTCATTGCTTGATTAAGACCTAATAATCCCTCTTGAATAAAATCATTTAACTCTAATCCAGTATTTGGAACAAGAGCAAAGAATTTTTTAGCAAATTTAACAATCATTGGTTTATATTTCTCATATAAGATTTCTTCTGCATCTTCATTCTTTTCTGCAATATAAGAAAGTAATTCATCATCGTTATAATCTTTATACTTCATGATCCCCCTACTTTCGTTTTGAGATAGCTTCATAAATAATAATTCCTGCAGCAACACTAGCATTCAAACTATTAATTTTTCCATTCATAGGAATCGTGGCAATAAAATCACAGTTTTCTTTTACCAAACGTGCCATGCCATTCCCTTCGTTTCCAATTACAATGGCAGTTTTTCCACGATAGTCAATCTCTTGATAATCTGATCCATCCATATCCGTTCCAACAATCCAAAAACCGTTTTCTTTTAATTCTTTCATCGTTCCTACGAGATTGGTTACTTGCGCTATTTTGACATAATCAAGTGCTCCAACAGATGTACGCATTACTGTACTATTTACATCAACACTTCGATTTTTAGGAAGAATAATTCCATCCACCCCGGCAGCTTCACAAGTTCTTATAATTGCTCCCAAATTATGAGGATCCTCTAAATGATCTAAAATAACTAGTAATGCATTTTCTTCTTTTAGTAATTCATCTAGTGGTGTATATTCATAATCTGGAATACTTAATATAATACCTTGATGATTTCCTTTAGCAAGTTTATCTAATTCAAATTTATCAACAAATTTTATAGGAATATTTCTTTTCTGTAATTCAGAAATAATATTTTTATCTTGAAAATTTCTATAGATATACGCTTTTTTAATTGGTTGACGATTTCTTAATGTTTCTATTGCGACATTTTTTCCATAGATATACATAATGTACCTCCTAATATCCAACTCATAATTTCTTCAATTCTTTTTTGATTGTTTGTTAGTTCTAAATAACCGATTAACGCTTCTAATCCTGTTGCTTGTTTATAAGTAACAATATCTGTGTTTTTAGGACGATGAGCACTCTTATGATTACGAGCACGTTTAACAAGATTGATTTCTTCCTCGGTCAGTAAATTTTGATCTATCATCTCTTTTAAGAATTGACTTTGTCCTTTGGCACTGACATATTTAATAGATTCTTTTTGGAGATTTTGAACTTTACCAATGCCTTGTTCTATCAAATATTTTCTCACATATACTTCATAAATACAATCACCTAAGTATGCGAGAACTAAAACATTCATTGAATTTACCATTTCATTCACCTATTTCTTTTAATTTCATAAGATCTTCTAAATCTTTAGAACGATGTAATTGTTTTTTTAAAGCAATGACGTCTGCAACAGAAGCAGTTGGATACCCTTCAATCCAATCAATTTCTTTTGGCCAATACTCTCTAAAAAATTCTATATTTTCTTCTAACTTACAACAACCTTTTTTATACTCTTGTATATGATATTGCTTTTTTAATTCATCATAATACTGTTTCGTTACAACGAGGTCAATATCATGGGAGCACTCTTTTAAATCATGTAAAACTAAAGATGCTCCACTAATAACAACATATTGTGTGACATCTAAATCTAACTTTTTTAAGTTACTGAGTATTTCCTGTTTTGTCAACATATCTATCAAATGTAATTCCTTTTATTTTTCCATCTTTTACATCTTGTAAAATAAGAGCCATCACACGATCATAATCAACCTCGCCCCCACGCATCATACATCCTCTTCTTTTACCAATTAAATCTAATACTGGAACCAAATCATCTTCCTCATCTATTTCTTCAATTCCATAACGTTCTTTTAATAAATCAGGATAGTAATGATAAAGTGATAATAAAATATGACAAATTACTTCATAAATTGGTAATACCTCTTCTTTAATGGCAGTAAGACCTGCAAGATTAAGAGCAATCGTTTGATCTGTAAATTTTGGCCATAATATTCCTGGAGAATCCAATAGTTCTACTTCATCATTCATACGAATCCAGTCTAGTGTCTTTGTAACACCAGGCTTATTTCCTACATTAACCGCTTTCTTACCTACAAAACGATTAATGAATGTACTCTTACCAACATTTGGTACTCCTACAACAAGAGCTCTAATTTTACGCTTTTTTAATCCCTTTTGCTCTCTTTTTTCACTCCATCCAGAAAGTAAAAGATGTGTTTTATCCATAATTTCTTTCATTGGTAATTTTCCTGTTAAATCTGCAAGAACAACTTGATACCCTAATGATTCATAATAAGATATCCATTTCTTAGTCTCTTTCATATCACATAAATCTGACTTTGTCATAATCAGTAAACGTGGTCTCATCGATAAAATATCTTCCATGTCTTGAATCTTAGATGAATATGGAATACGTGCATCCACTAACTCATAGATAATATCAATCATATTAATATTTTCTTTGATAAGACGCTTTGTTTTCGCCATGTGGCCTGGGTACCAGTTGATACCAATTTTATTAACCCCCTCTTTTTTATTATTATTTGACATATAAATCACTTCCTCGCATAAAATCTATTTCATTATATCATACTTTTTAATCAAAAGAAAAAGTAGACATTAATCTACTCTATAAATTGTAATTTGTAATTATAATTCTATTAAACTATTTTCAAAATCTTTAACATAGTATTTTATATTTTTTGTTCCTTTTGAAATGATAGTATGTCCTTCTTCTTCAAGTAATCTTTTTTGTAATTCTATTGCCTCTGGGTATTTTACATTTAATTCACCATCAGATTTTAAAGTTCTCCAATATGGTGTTATATCCTCATTTCTCTGATAACTTGCCCAAGCAACTATATTTACAAATATTCCTGCTGTCATTGGGTCTGTAAAGTCTGCTTTATTTTGTTTTGCCAAATAATCTCTCATTTGACTAACTGTTATCAGCTTTCCCTTTGGTACTTTTTTCATTAACTCATCATAATAAAGTGGTGGTGCAAAAAACATTTTAGTTCCACCATACTTTTTAATTGTTTTTTCATCTTCAACTATTTGTATTTTAGGCATATCCTTATTATTTTTCATCATAGCATTAAAATCTTTTTTATTTTCATTTGCCATACTATCAACTCACTTTCAAATTACTATTT
>ERZ1643251.1268-NODE-1268-length-29488-cov-5.869500_pt1 | contig 29488 bp, 24 predicted proteins | sample MGYA00579261_ERZ1643251 | MGnify/ENA primary metagenome ERZ1643251 (study PRJEB29033, sample SAMEA4952267) | chicken gut metagenome | biome: Broiler Chicken; feature: Gastrointestinal Tract; material: Caecum | place: Ireland | collected 2018 | study: Broiler... | reverse complement strand
AGGTGCGTCGCCGACAACGATTTCGCGCTCACGCCCGAACAGCTCGAAGGCGCAATAACGCCCAGAACAAAGGCGCTCATACTCGCTTACCCCAACAACCCCACGGGCGCAATCATGACGGAGGAGCAGCTTTCCGCCATAATTCCCGTAATTGAAAAGCACGATCTTTTAGTCATATCCGACGAAATTTATGCCGAGCTGACCTACGTCGGCAGGCACGTCTCCATTGCTTCGCTGGGGGATATGTCGCGGCGAACGGTGCTTATAAGCGGTTTTTCTAAGGCTTTTGCCATGACGGGCTGGCGCGTCGGCTTCGTGTGCGCCCCCGCCGAAATCGACGAGGCCATGTTCAAAATTCACCAGTACACCATAATGTGCGCGCCGCGCGTCAGTCAGCACGCGGCAAACGCCGCCCTGGCAGAGGGCTTCACCGACGGCTTTGCCGTCGTTGAGGAGATGAGGAGCGAATACGCCCGCCGCGGCAGGTTTCTTGCAAACGCATTCAACTCTATGGGGCTCAGATGTTTTCAGCCCAAGGGCGCGTTTTACGTGTTCCCCTCGGTCGAAAATACGGGGCTCGGCGGCGATGAGTTTGCCAACAGACTTTTGCAGTCGCAAAAGGTCGCCGTCGTCCCCGGTTCGGCTTTCGGCGGGGCGGGCGATTGCCACGTGCGCTGTTCTTACGCCACGTCCATGGCACAGCTTTCAGAGGCTATCGACAGAATTTCGGCGTTTATGAAGGAGATAAGGTAATTTTTGTAAAAAAATTTAGTCCGCGGTGCGTCGCTCAAATAATTGACAAAAATTTTGATAAACTATATAATATAGCAGACGGTAAGTGCAGATATGTGGTAGGGTTTTCTCCGCCACATATCTTTGTTTATTTCGGGCGCGCCCCGCTTTTGCGTCTGCGCGGTCGGCGTTTGTGTACACTTTGCATTGTGGCGCACAATAATAGTCGCTGCGCCCGATTCTTTCCGCGCTCATTTAAAATTTAAATATCAATAAGAGGTATTAAAAATAAAATGGCAGAACAGTTTGTTATGACCCAGAAAAATCTCGACGATTTGAAGGAGGAGCTTGAATATCTTGTAAAGACCAAGCGCCCCGAAATTATCGAGCGAATCGCCGAGGCGCGCTCACACGGCGACCTTTCGGAAAATGCCGAATACGACGCCGCGAGGGAAGAACAGCGCTCCAACGAGGGAAAAATTGCCGAAATCGAATATCAGATCAAAAACGCCGTCGTGCAGGAGGAAATAACCGATAACTCCTACGTGCATCTCAATTCGGTCGTCACGGTATACGACGAAGAGTTCGGCGAAGAGGAAACTTACACCATTTCGTCCGTCACCGACGTTGACGTCATGAACAACAAAATTTCCTCCGAATCCCCCGTCGGCGCCGCTTTAATGCGCCATAAAAAGGGTGAAGAGGTGCTTGTCGCTTCTCCCGACGGCGAATATAAACTGAGGATAGTAAACATAAGATAAAACTTGTCCGATATGCGCGCATTTTAAAATTGGTGCGCGCATATTGTCGAATTAAAGGTTTCACGTTTAACATTTTTAAGGATTTTCTATGGAAGAGAACAAGAATACAACCGTACAGACAACAGAGGAAGAGGAGCGCGAACTGCTCGCCGAGCAGGCGCGCATACGCCGCGAAAAGCTTGCAAAACTCATCTCCGAGGGCAACAACCCTTACGAAAAGACGTTCTATAACGTCACCGCCAACTCGACTTACATCAAGGAAAACTTTGAAAAGCTCGAAGGCAAAGAGGTATCCATTGCGGGCAGGCTGATGTCCCGCCGCATAATGGGCAAGGCGTCCTTTTCGCACATCTCCGACCGCGACGGGCTCATTCAGATCTATGTAAAGCGCGACGACGTCGGCGAGGGCGACTATATGTCGTATAAAAAGGACTACGACATAGGCGATATCGTCGGCGTAAAGGGCTACGTGTTCAAAACGCAGACGGGCGAAATTTCGGTGCACTGCAACCACATCGAAATGTTGTCTAAATCGCTCCTGCCCCTGCCCGAAAAGCAGCACGGGCTGACCAATATGGACATAAAGTACCGCCAGCGCGACTTAGACCTCATAGTCAATCCCGAAGTGCGCAAAACCTTCATCGCGCGCTCCAAAATCATAAAGGAAATACGCGCCTATCTCGACGGGCTCGGCTATCTCGAAGTCGATACGCCCGTTTTGACCACGCTTGAAATCGGCGCGGCGGCGCGCCCCTTCAAGACCCGCCACAACGCGCTCGACATCGACATGTACCTGCGCATTGAAACCGAACTCTATTTAAAGAGGCTGATAGTCGGCGGTTTGGAGCGCGTCTACGAAGTGGGCAGAATTTTCCGCAACGAGGGCATGGACGCCTTCCATAACCCCGAATTTACCTCGGTAGAGATGTATCAGGCTTACACCGACTATAAGGGCATGATGGATCTCATCGAGAATATGTATAAAACCATCACGCTCAACGTCTGCGGCAGCACTACAATAACCTATCAGGGCACGCAGATAGACATGGGCGCAAAATGGAAGCGCATGACCATGAAGGAGGCTGTCAAGGAGGCGTGCGGCGCCGATTACGACAGCTGGGCAGACGACGCTGCCGCGCGCGAGTGCGCAAAGGCTCTCGGCTGCGAGGTTGAAGAGGGCGATTCCGCCACTCGCGGTCACGTCCTTATCGCGCTCTTCGAGCATTTTGTCGAAGACACTTTAATTCAGCCCACAATAATCTACGACTATCCCGTAGAAAATTCCCCCCTCGCAAAGCGCAAGGCGTCCGACCCCGCCTTTACCGAAAGGTTTGAATATTTCATCTGCGCGCACGAGTTCGGCAATGCCTTCTCTGAGCTCAACGATCCCATCGACCAGAAGGCTCGCTTCGTAAAACAGGTCGAAGAAAAGCGCGCCCAGGAACCCGGCTGCAATGCCCAGGTAGACGAAGATTTCATCACCGCCTTAGAGTACGGTCTGCCCCCCACGGGCGGTCTCGGCATGGGCGTCGACCGTCTCGTCATGCTCCTCACCGACAGCGCGACGATCAGGGATGTGATACTTTTCCCCACGATGAAACCCAAGCGTTAAATCCGCACATATATGCTTCGCGATACATTGTCGCGCTTACGGGGTTGCTCAGTCACTTACCTTTAAGTAAGCTCCTTCGCAACTTCCGCGCGCTCCGCGCCTCGCTCGCATCTCTGCACGGATTTTCGGTAGACCGTAGTTTGAAGAAGCCTTAAATTGTCGGGTTTGCGTTTGCCCTCGGTCACATACGTCTTTGTATGCTCCCTTCGGGACAATCCGCGCTCGCCTTGTCTTGCTTGCATCTATTGCGCGAAGCCGTAGACCGTAGTTGGTTGAAACCCGCATTGTCGCGCTTACGGGTTTGCTCAGTCACTTACCTTTAAGTAAGCTCCTTCGCAACTTCCGCGCGCTCCGCGCCTCGCTCGCATCTCTGCACGGATTTTCGGTAGACCGTAGTGTGGTGAATTTATTAATTGCCCCCAAAGTATGTCATTTCGACTAAGTGCGGCGCAGCCGCACGCATGGAGAAATCTATCAGCAAAGCAAGTAATAAGGAATAGATTTCTCCACTCGCTATCGCTCGGTCGAAATGACATATTCACGGGATAATCAAAGATTGCTACAATTCATTTATATTGCCTATGCCGTATAAATATCATATTTTAAGTCAACTCAATAAGTATGCCGGCAGGGACAAGGTGCGCCTGCACATGCCCGGTCACAAGGGCAGGGGCGAATTCGCCCGCCTGTTCCCGCAGGCTAAGTACGACATAACCGAACTTTCCTTTTCTGACGACTTGCAAGACCCCTCGGGCGCGATAGCCGCCGCCCAGAGCGACATTGCCTCCATCGTCGGCGCAAAGCGGGCATATATCACCACCGACGGCTCGTCCTCGGGCGTAATGGCGTGCGTTTACGCCGCCTCGCGCATAGGCAAAAAGCTCATCGTACCCCGCAACAGCCACAAAAGTGTGTTCAATGCCTGCCGCATACTCGGCGTCGAACCCGTAATCGTGCAGGGCGAAGAGAGGGAGGGTGTTCTCCTTCCCCCCGACCCCGACCTCATAAGTCGCCTCGTCGCCGCCGACGTGCATATCGCCGGCATGATTGTCACTTCGCCCGATTACTACGGCAATATAGCCCCGCTTGACGACTATGCCGCCGTCTTGAAGCCGCTCGGCAGGTATCTCTTCTGCGACGGCGCGCACGGCGCGCACCTTTTCATGGAGCCCGATGTATACTGCGGCGCTCACGCCGATATGTGGGTGAACGGCGCGCATAAAACGTTGCCAACGCTCACGCAGGGGGCATATGTATGCGTCAACGACGAAGATTTGTTTGAGTATGCCGAGCAGTCCCTCGCCATGTTCCGCACCACCTCGCCGTCCTATCCCATAATGGCGTCGGTCGAATACGGCGTAAAATTTATCGCCAACCATCCCGAAATTTATTATGCGGCGAGCGCGAATGTTCAAAAATTTCTCGGCGAGCATTCCGACTTCGTGTTTTACCCCTCGGACGACTGGACAAAGCTCGCCGTCGACTTCAAACCCCTCAACATATCCCCCGCTCTCGCGCAGCAAAAGCTCGAAAAGAGGGGCATATATGCCGAGATGAACGACGGCAGATACCTTTTATTTTACCTCTCGCCCATGACCTCGGCGCGCCAGCTCAATAAGCTCGGCAATGCGCTGATGGGTGTCGTTTCATCAAAAAAACTGCGCGACACATACAGGGAAATCGGCGGGGTTATTCCCCCCGCGCCCCGCACTTACAGCTATCTGTACGCCCTCGGAGCTCCGTCTGAATGGGTGCCCGTAAAGGACAGCATAGGCGCCATGTGCGCGGAAAACTCGGGCGTCACTCCGCCCTGTATTCCCGTGGTCGTTGCGGGTGAAATCATAACGCCTCGCGCGGCTAAGCTTTTGCAGTCCGGCAAGAGCACGTTTGGTCTGCGCGACGGAAAAATCAAAGTGGTCAGAAGATGAAAAGAGGATTTTTTGTAACTTTTGAGGGCTGTGAAGGTTCGGGCAAGAGTACGCAGCTCAAACTGCTCGCCCAAAAGCTCGACGAGGCGGGCGTCGACTATATGATGACCCGCGAACCGGGCGGCAGCCGGATCGCCGAACGCATACGAGAAATCATTCTCGACGGCAAAAATACCGCCATGTGCGACGAGTGCGAAGCGCTTTTATACGCCGCCTCGCGCGTGCAGCTTTTAAAGGAAAAATTGATCCCCGCGCTCGAAGCGGGCAAACTTGTAATATGCGACCGCTACGTCCATTCCTCGCTCGCCTATCAGGGCATAGCAAGGGGATTGGGCGAGGAATATGTGGCGGACATCAACTCGTTCGCGCTTGAAAACTGCCCGCCCGACCTGACGATATTTCTGGATATCCCGCCTGAGCGCGCCTTCGAGCGCAAGCACGGCGCCGACAAAAACGACCGCATGGAACAGCTCGGGATGGAATTTCATAAAAAGGTTTACGCCGGCTACCGCTCGTTCATCGGCAGATATGCGTACTTTACGCCCGTCGACTGCTCGGGAACAAAGTGGCAGACGGGCGACAAGATATGGAATTTGCTCGTTGAACGGGGCATAGTAAAGGGGTAATCGGGTAGTCTGTGAAATGTCGCCTTAGCATTGTCCGCTCCGCCATTGTCATGTTGAGCGCAGTCGAAATATCTCGGAACGGTAGCGACGGATAATGGCAGCGGCGAGATTTCTCCGCTCGCTTACGCTCGGTCGAAATGACAAGGGATATGGCGTTTATTTCACTCGCGAAGTGTAAAATATACAATTTAATAATCTCCGCCACAACGCAACATTTATGTTGCATTTCACGAATACCGCAGGTATTCATTTCATGCGCCGCAGGCGCATTTGACAAACGCGCAGCGTTTATTTCACGCACCAAAGGCGCTTCCTTCTACTATCATGCGTCAACTTCTTCAAAGTACAACGGCATATAAAATTCTTTCGCGCGATGCCTCCTCGGGCAAGCTTTCGCACGCATATATGCTGTACTTTCAGGACTCGGCTAACATGCGCTTCGCCCTCAAATATTTCTGCCTCGCCCTGTTCGGCGCGGACGAAAACAGTCGCGTCGGCTCGCTCATCATGGACGAAAGCTTTTCGGATGTAAAGGTCTATCCCGCCGTCGGCAAAAAACCGTCGGTGTCCGACGCCGACGAAATTATCGGCGACTGTGCGTTGAAGCCCATCGAGGGCGACAAAAAGGCGTATATATTTGACTGCTTCGACGGTGCCTCGGCAATCGTTCAGAACAAACTTTTAAAGGCGCTCGAAGAGCCGCCGTCGGGCGTATATTTTCTGCTCGGCGCAACCTCTCTCGCGCCCGTGTTGCCGACCATACGCTCGCGCGTCAAACTGCTTGAAATCCAGCCCTTTTCCGAGGTTCAAATCGCGCAGGCGCTCGACCGCCTCGGTGGCGACAGCCGGATCAACGCCCTCGCCGCCAGCAGCTGCTCGGGCGACTTCGGTCAGGCGCAGGCAATGGTCTCTGGGCAGTGGTTCAAAGAAATTTTGTCAGCCGCGCAGGAAATATGCCGCGCGGACAGCCTTGCAAAAGCGGGCGAAGTCAGCCTTAAATACGGCGACGTAAAGGAAAAGACCCAGCTTTTGCGCCAGATGCAGCTCATCTACTGCGGGCAGCTCAAAAACTGCCTTTCGCAGGGGGATATAAGCGGGTCAACTTTCACCCGCCCCGCACTTTTACACGCCGTCGGCGCCGTAAACAAGGCGCTGGAAGACCTCAATTTCAACGCGGGTTTTTCGGCTCTTTTATACGACATAACGGCGGGGATAATAAGGGAGAACGACAAATGGAAAAAATTGTTGGTATAAAATTCAAAAACACGTGCAAAGTTTATTACTTTGCGCCCGGCAAAGACACATACGAAAAGGGGACTGACGTAATCGTCGAAACGGCGCGCGGACTCGAATACGCCACCGTCGTCATCCCCACGACAGAGGTGGAGGACGAAAAGATCGTTTCGCCCTTGAAGCCCATAGTCAGGCTCGCCACCGAAAAGGACAGGGAAAATATTCTCCGCAACGAGGAGCGCAAGCCCTCGGCTATGCAGCTCGCGCGCGAAAAGGTTGAAAAGTGCGGGCTGGTCATGAAGATTGTCGACTGCGAGTTTGCCTTCGACGGCAGCAAAGTCACCTTCTATTTCACCGCCGACGGCAGGGTCGATTTCAGGGAGCTTGTAAAGGAGCTGTCATCGGCGTTCAGGCTGAGAATAGAGCTGCGCCAGATAGGCATACGCGACGAAATAAAGATGATCGGCGGCATAGCGCCCTGCGGCAGGGAGTGCTGCTGTTCGAGCTGTATGCCCGACTTTAAAAAAGTATCCATAAAAATGGCTAAAAACCAGGGCTTGTCGCTCAATCCCGGCAAAATTTCGGGGCTGTGCGGAAGGCTGATGTGCTGTCTTTCATACGAAAACGAATACTACGCCGAAGCCTGCAAAAATGTTCCCAAAGTCGGCAGCGAGGTCGAAACGCCCGAGGGCAAGGGTCACGTCGTTAGCGTCAATATGCTCAAAATGGAAGTTAAAGTAAAAATTGAACAAAAGGACGTTGTGACATACCGCGATTTCCCCGCCGACAAGATTAAATTCCGCCGCGGCGGCGCGCCCGCAAAGGACGAAGAGGAAGAAAAGGCAGAAGAAGAGCTCAAAAAATTGCTCGATTAATTAAAAAAATGTCGTCGCCCCCTTTACACGTGAAAAAATGTGTGATATAATATCTGTGTGGCAAAGGGTTGCCACCGACTTAAAATATAATGGAGGAACAACCAATGGCACACGTAATTTCCGATGAATGCGTAAGCTGCGGCGCATGCGCTGCTACTTGCCCCGTGTCCGCTATCTCCGAAGGCGCTGATAAATACGTCGTCGATGCCGATACCTGCATCGATTGCGGCGCTTGCGAAGGTGTATGCCCCACCGGTGCAGTAAAGGCCGAATAAGCATTAAAAAACAAAGACAAAGGCGGCGGCATTTGAGATGCCGCCGCCTTTTCTTTAATTTTATTCATATGGAAATAAATCTCTGCCGGGGCGAAGTGCTTGAAGAGCTTTACGCCGACAAAAAAATTATCCAGAACAAAAATTTATACCGCTTCACGTCGGACAGCATTCTGCTGTCCCGTTTCGCGCGCGCAAAATACGGCGACGTGGTTGCCGACTTCTGTTCGGGCAGCGGCATAGTCGGGCTGCATTTTTTATGCCTGAACGGGCATATATCGGGGGTAACACTCTTTGAAATGCAAAAAAGCCTGTCGGATATGTCCGCGCGCACGATAGAGTATAACGGTTTTGAAAAGGCAAAGGCCGTCTGCTGCCGCTTGCAGGACATCGGCAGGGAATACGACGACAAATTTTCGCTCATACTCTGCAACCCGCCTTACGAGCGCGGCGGGCTTGAAAATGCGACTTACGAAAAGGCTATCTGCCGCAAAGAAATAACCATAACTTTGCCCGAAATTGTAGAGGCCGCCTACCGCAAACTCAAATACGGCGGCAGGTTCGCCCTCATAAACCGCGCCGACAGACTGGCAGAGGTAATCTACCTTTTAAAGGCGCGCGGCTTAGAACCCAAGCGTTTGCAATTCGTCTCGGGCACGGCGGGCGGCAAGCCCTATCTTATAATGGTCGAGTCGACCAAGGGCGGCAAGCCCGGCATTGAAATTTTGCAAACGTTGATCAACGCCCCTGCGGGGGCGCAGCTGTGAAATGCCGCAGATGAGCTGCGGCGTGAAATAGCGGCATATATGCCGCTGTGAAATGCGCCAAAATCCTTGTCCGTCGCTGCCATTGTCATTTCGAGCGTAAGCCGAGAAATCTGCGCGAAGCGCGACAATGTCAGCTTAGAGATTTCTCCATGCGCCCGCCCTTGGCGGGTTTGGTCGTAAGGAGCAATGCGACGGAATAGCGATTGTTACCGTCAGGTCAATCGCGTCAATGACAAGGAGTATTGTTGCCGTGAAATGCAACATGAATGTTGCGTTATGGTAGACGATTATTCTTTTAAAATAATTTTCGCAACAACGCAACCCGAAGGGTTGCATTTCACGAATACCGCAGGTATTTATTCCGCGGCGAGCAAGGTATTCTCAAAACAACACAGTGTGTTGTTTTGCCTTGCGAGGTGAGCGAGGGCACAAGAAAGCCCGAGCGGCGACCGAGGCGGCTGCTTTCCTTACTGCCGCCGAGAAGCAAGCGCATTTCACAAACGCGCAGCGTTTATTTCAAGTATAAAGTGCATATGATAACATTTGTTTCAACCCCCATCGGCAACTTAAAAGACATATCCTTCCGCGCCATCGAAACGCTCAGGGCGGCGGACGTCATCTTCTGCGAGGACACACGCCATTCCATTAAGCTTTTAAACGCTTACGACATTAAAAAGCCGCTCCTCTCCTGCCATAAATTCAACGAAAGGGAGGCGGCGGAAAAAATAATCTGCGCCGCGCGCGAGGGCAAAAACGTGGCGGTTATTTCGGACGCGGGCATGCCCGTCATCTCCGATCCCGGCAACATAGTGTGCGCCCAACTTAAAAAGGAGGGTGTGCCCTACACCATAATTCCGGGCGCAAACGCCTTTTTGTCGGCGCTCGTCCTCTCCGCCCTGCCCGCCGAAAGGTTCGCCTTTCTCGGCTTCCTTCCCGACAAGGAGGGGGAGCGTCGGCGCTATCTTGAAAAGTATAAAAATCTCGACCTCACTCTCTGTTTCCACGCCGCCCCGCAGGACGTAGACCGCTATATATCAGACATGTACGCCGTTTTCGGCGACCGAAATGCCTGCGCCGTGCGCGAAATTACCAAAGTGCACGAGGAGTCCGTCGCCTTTACGCTGGCGGGCGGTCTGCCGGGGCAGAAGAAGGGCGAATACGTGCTCGTCGTCGAGGGCGCGGGCGAGGTGCAAAATCCCCTCAATTCCCTCAGCGAAAGGGAGCATATAGCCCACTATATGGCGCAGGGCATGGACAAAAAGTCCGCCGTCAAGCAGGCGGCGAAGGACAGGGGACTGACAAAATCCGAAATGTACAAATTCGGCATAGATTTATAAATTTTTGACGGCAAAAATTGTATTGGGCGGCACATATGTCCCGTTCAATTTAAAATTTAACCGCAAATTTACAGGAGATATTTTATGGATAAAAAACAAAACAGCCTGCCCGACGGCGAAGGCATGACTATATACGAATACGAGGAGCGTTACGTCCGCCGCCAGAATTCGCGGGGCGCGCGGCTGCTTCTGTTTGTCATCGCGGGGCTCGTCGGCGTGTTCCTGGCGTGGTGCCTGCTCTCTATCACCTTGCAGATATGGGCTTTGAACGAGTACGCGGGCTACGCCGCCGCGGCGATAGCCGTCCTCTTGTTCATCTTCATCTACATAGTGCCGGTAGTTAAAATCTGCCGCTCGGAATATTTCATGACAAACGTCAATTCTGCCCACGCCTGGCAGGCAAAGCGGCACAACAAGCGCGTGCGCCGCAATATCGCTTCAAAGATAGTCGACTTTCATTCGAGCGTCGACGGCGCGGGTTGGTACGACGACAAAATGGTCGGCGACATGTCCGTGGCGTTGAAGTCGGGCGACGACGTTGCGCTCAAAGCCGCGCTCACCGCGCTGTATAACGGTAAGATCAATCGCACCGCCAAGGACATGATTTTAAAATGCTCCTTAAAATCCGCCGCGTATTCGGCGCTGTCGCAGAACTCTAAAATCGACGCCGCGCTGGTGGTCGTCGTCAACCTGCAACTCGTCAAGGACATAGTCTTTTTATACGGCTTCCGCCCGTCTGACGCCCGCCTCGTCAAAATTTTCGCCTCGGTTTTGCAAAACGCGCTCATTGCCTACGGCTTAGGTTCGGTTAAAATCGGCAACGGCATAGTCAAGACCATGGGCGAAGCCGCCAAGGGCATACCTCTTCTCGGCACGGCTATTTCGGCAATTGTCGACAGCTCCATTCAGGGTCTTGCAAACGGCACCATGACGGCGGTCATCGGTTTTCAGACCATCAAATATTTAAATAAGGAATACCGTCTGCAAAACATTTTAGACGGCATCGACCTGCCCGAAACCGAAAGTGAATTGCAGGAGACGTGCGAGGAGTTGGAACAAGAGCTCCGCAAAAACCCCAAAAGGCAAGCCATTTAATCTTTGTTAATTGCTACATATATGTGGGGCAATGATGTAGCTCGGGATAAATACGCCTATTTTGTCATTTCGACTAAGTGCGGCGTAGCCGCACGCATGGAGAAATCTATCAGTAAGGTGAAATATGCCTTCTCACACAGCGCAAGGACGACGCTGTGTTCGGTCACCGCTCGGGCGACCTGATGCCCTCGCTCACCTCGCAAGGCAAAACAGCACACTGTGCTGTTTTGAGGAAACCTTGCTCGCCATGTGAAATAAAAACGGCAAGCCGTTTTTGTGAAATACCGCCCCAACCCATAGCATTAAAAAAACCTATCGCAAGGCGGTGTGAAATGCACAGCTTTGCTGTGCGTTGATGTGAGCATGAGTGCGCCTTCGGCGCGAAAAAATGCACCCCGCCTGTCATTTCGACTAAGGCGCCGAGAAAATAATGTACATCCTTAGCACTCGCGCAAAACCGTGGCTTTTGCGCGAAAGCGGCGCGACAAGCGTAAAAAGAAAGAAGGCAACTTTGTTGCCTTCTTTAAAACTGCGCTTTGCCGCGCCGCTGGTCTACCTGCGCGGATATTGCCGCACCATTTGGTGCGGCAAGGCATCGCCTGTCGGCGTATGCGCGAGCGGGCGCCGCGGATTTTCTTTGGTTTTCTTACCTGCTGTGTGGGCGGCGCTGCGCAGTTTAAATAAAAGTCGATAAAGTAGCCCCGCCCGCAACCTTTTGGTTGTGGGCGGGGTTGGTGCACCTGAATGGATTCGAACCATCGGCACCAGACGTCGGAGGTCTGTGCTCTATCCAGCTGAGCTACAGGTGCGTTTAGCGGGTTTTATCCCGCAAATTTTTTTTATTTGTTGGGGCATATGTGCGGGGCTATTTTGCGTAGCGCGCGATTATGCCGAGCAGAATGTTGACGGTTTTCTGCATGAAGGGAACGGGTATAAACTCGTTTCTGCCGTGCGCGTTGTGACCGCCCGTCGCAATGTTGGGGCAGGGCAGACCCATAAACGAAAGGTTGCTGCCGTCGGTGCCGCCGCGGGTGGGCTCTATCCTCGGCTCTACGCCCTCGGCCTTCATGGCTTCCGCCGCCGCGTCGACTATGTGCATTTTGGGCTGAATTACGCGCGCGCAGTTATAGTATTGGTCGCGCATCGAAAATTTGATCCTTGCGGGATATGCCGCGGCGAATTGGTCGGCAACCGCTTTGGCGAACGCCTTGCGCTCCTCAAATTTTGCGCTGTCGTGGTCGCGGATTATGCCCGAAAGCTTGCATTTTTCAACGTCGCCGCCAATTTCGTTGATAAAGTAATATCCCTCTCTGCCCTCGGTAGTCTCGGGGCGTTCGTCTGCGGGGAAGCGCGCGATTATGTCGCCGGCGACGACTACGGCGTTTATCATTTTACCCTTGGCAGAGCCGGGGTGAATGTTCTTGCCCTCTATCTCAAAGCTGAACGCCGCACCGTTGAAGGTTTCGTACGAAAGTTCGCCTATCTCCTCGCCGTCGACGGTGTATGCAAAATCGCACCCGAATCCCTTGACGTCGAAGAGCGCCGCGCCGTGCCCTATCTCCTCGTCGGGGGTGAAGGCGATGCCTATGTCGCCGTGCTTAAACTCGGGGTTGGTCGCCACATATTGCGCCATCTGCATGATTTCGGCTACGCCCGCTTTGTCGTCCGCGCCGAGTATTGTCGAACCGTCCGAGGTCACAATATCCATGCCTACATAGTTTTTAAGGGCGGGACAGTCGCTCTCCTTAACCTCCGCGCCGTTGCCTATTTTAAGGTCGCCGCCCGTGTATTTTATGACCTGCGGCTTTACGCCGAAGCCCTTGGGCTGGCTGACTACGTCTATGTGCGCGATAAACCCCACGGCTGCCTTTGCGGGCGAGTTTGCGGGAATTTTTGCGTAAACGTAGCCGTGTTCGGTCATTTCGGCTGCTATGCCCATGGCGCACAGCTCGTTATACAGCGTTTTCGCGAGGTTGAGCTGGCAGGGCGTGGAGGGGGTGACGGCGGCGTTGTTCTCGTCGCTCGGGGTGTCAACTTTTACATATCTTAAAAATTTTGATAAAACGTCGGGCATGTCACACCTGTCTGAAAGAGTTGCTTTTGCGGTCGTATTCGTAGCCTGCTTTTGCCATTCGCCCGCATATATCCTCGGGCGAAATGTCGTTTTCGTCGCAAAAATCTTCAAGCGATGAATACTCGTCGCGCAGTTTTGTGTTTATGAACGAAAGTAAAATAAAATTATCCTGCGGCAGTTGCATATGTTTAAAAAATGGGGTGCGCGCGTGGCGCGTATAAAGTGAATACAGCGTATTTATGAATTGTCGTCCGTAGCCTTGTCCGTCGCTACCATTGTCATTTCGAGCGTGAGCCGAGAAATCTGCGCGAAGCGCGACAATGGTAGCTTTGAGATTTCTCCGCTCGCTGTCGCTCGGTCGAAATGACAAGGCTATCGGTTTTTCGGCGACTGTAAGTAGAGCCGCCCCAAGGCGAGATTTGCGTTAATTTTTAAATAATTAACGTCGCAAGGCGAATTCATTTCGCCGCCGGCCCTCGCAGCGACTGTAAGGGAAACAGCCGCTTTGGTCGCCGTTCGCGCGTATAATGCGCTCACTGTTCTCGCAAGGCAAAACAACACACTGTGTTATTTTGAGAATACCTTGCTCATCTCAATTTGTCGCGCAAGCGAGCTCACCTGAGGGGAATTTGCGCGATTATATAATATGGGGGCTATGATAAAATCGCGCAAAGGGGAGCTGGCTCCCCAAATAACGGCGCATTGGTGCATGTCCTCTAATGCACAATGCGCGTTAACGCTATTATTATACCACATTTATTTTTATTTGCAAAGCCCCACGCGATATGTTATAATAAAATTATGGAAAAAAAGACTGTGGTCGTGGGAATGAGCGGCGGGGTAGACAGTTCGGTCGCCGCCCTGCTGTTGAAGCGACAGGGTTACAACGTAATAGGGCTGTTCATGCTCAATTGGGAGGAAAACGACGTCAACGGCGCCTGCACCGCCGAGGGCGACTTCGAGGACGTGCGCAGGGTGTGTGCGCTGCTCGACATCCCGTATTACTCCGTCAACTTCGCAAAGCAGTACATGGACAGGGTGTTTAAATATTTTCTCGACGAATACTCTGCGGGCAGGACGCCCAATCCCGACGTTTTGTGCAACCGCGAAATAAAGTTCGGCCCTTTCCGAGAGTACGCGATGTCCATGGGCGCCGACTACATCGCCACGGGGCACTACTGCGGCATAGACCACAACGCCGACGGCAACCACTATCTTTTGAAGGCGGCGGACGAAGGAAAGGATCAGACCTATTTTCTCAACCAGGTCACCCAGCCCCAGCTTGCAAACGTGCTATTTCCGCTCGCAGACCTTAAAAAGGAGGAGGTGCGCAAAGTAGCCGAAGAAAACGGGCTGTCCACCGCCAGAAAGAAGGATTCCACGGGTATATGCTTTATCGGCGAGCGCAATTTCCGCGCCTTTCTTTCGCAGTATCTGCCCAACAAGCCGGGCAAAATCCTCACCCTCGGCGGCGAGGAAGTGGGCGAGCATATAGGGCTCATGCACTACACATTAGGTCAGCGCAGGGGGGTTAATATCGGCGGCAAGAGCGGCGAAAGCGGCAGGTGGTTCGTCGTAAAAAAAGATCTCGAAAATAACATTTTATACGTTTCGCACGGCGACGAAAGTCCCCTCTATACAACCTCGTGCGAGGTGGGCAAAATAAATTGGATAGGCTATATGCCGCCGTCAACCACATTTTCCTGCCGCGCAAAGTTCCGCTACCGCCAGGGCGAACAGAGTGTTAAAGTCACTCTCAACAAAGACGGCGGCGCTCACGTCGACTTCGACCGGCCCCAGCGCGCGGTCACGCCCGGTCAGTACGCCGTGTTCTACGACGAAAAGCGTTGCTTGGGCGGCGGCGTGATATTATAACGGCGCATTTATATGTTATGTTGCAATGCGGAATGTCGTTCGCTGCATTAAATAAGCTTTTATTGCAACAAATAAATTAAATAACAAGAGAATAAATACAGAAGTAATGCGCGCCCGCGGGAATTCCGCGGGCGCGCATTATATTCTTTCGCTCATTTATCCCGCCGCATCGCGCGGCTGAGCACCAAAGGGGCGGAAAAGTGGCGGCGAATAAAATACGGGCGGGGGCGCATGACTGCGCCCCCGCCCTTCTGAGGGATAAAGCTTTAATGCCTGCCACAAGGCGTTAAAGCGGTTTTAGCCTTTCAACGCGGCATATGCGCCGCCCAATCCGCACAAAACGCCGCCCACCGTCAGCAGCCACGCGCCTATCGCGGGCGCAGCCTCGGCGAGTTTGTACCATGCGTTGCCGCATAGCGTGTATGTGCATATCAAAGCGACAATCGCGCATACTATCGTAGCGGCGGCAAATATCGCAACGATAAGTTTAAGAAGTTTTTTCTTCATGATGAGTTCCGCCACGGCGCCTATAAAGGTTATTGCCGCAACAACTATCGTTATGATGGCAAACGCATATGCCGCGTCGAACCCTTCATAAAGTCCCAAAGCTTCGGTTATGTCGCCTCTTAACTGACTGATTTCGGAGAAAGTGCCGCCGTATTCGTTGGCGGATACCCAGTCTGTCAGAATGCCGACAATTGTGAGCGCCAGCCCTGCAAGGGCTATTATTGCCGCAATGACGACGGCAATATTGAGTTTTTTGGATTTACTTTTTGCCATAATTCCATCCTCTCTTTTTATTCTGCACCGCGCGGCGGTGCGATTTTTACGATACTATTTTATCACTATAATTTGAGTTTGTCAACAGTGTGTTTAATATTTTATTGTTTTGCGCTGCATATTGACAGAACGGGTATTTTAATGGTAAAATATACATAATAATAAATGTCATGCGGCGCGGGTGCAACGCGCCCGCGCCGCAACTTCCGCCGCGCCCGCGCGGCGGACTGCGAGGTTTTACATGTCGAGAAATAATTGCGATAATCTTATAGAGGCGGATAACCTTAAATCCGAGCGCAAAAAGTATCAGCGCAGGCTCATCCCCGCAAATATAATAGTCATTATAATTGCTCTCGTCGCGGCGGCATTCCAGTTTTTTATGCCTATGATAAGGGCGGACGTCACCCTTAATTCCCAATCGGTCGAATACATCAACTCGATGATGGGAGAGCAGTCGGGCGGAGAGATGGACGAGGAGCAGTCGCAAATGCTCTCCTACGTTTTGCAGGACATCGACGCGCGCGTCACGGTGGAAATTTCGCCGCTCGACGTGCTTTCGCTCGGCGCAATGCCGCAGGCGCAGACCGTGCGCGACTTTATCGCGGGCGCCGCGGACGGAGTGGAGGGCGCCGTCGAAAGCATGCTTGCCCAGGCAACGCCCCGCCTCGCCGCATACACCGTCGCGCAAGCTGTCGAGGCGCTGCCCGAAGAATACGCCGACGCCCCCGTGGAGGATATAGAGGAGGTGGTTTCGCTCATAAACGAGGGGCAGTATGATGACGCAAAGGCTCAGCTGCGCACCTCGGCGGAGCAGTTTGCCGCCTCTATCGGTTACGAGCTCACCGAAGAGCAGCTCGACGCCATAGGCGAAAATTTCGACAAACTCATAGACGAAGGCGTGGACGAAAACGGACAGTTCTCATATACGCAGGCGTTTGAAGCGGTTGCGGGCGAGCAGGGTGTGGAAATTCCCGATCTTACGGGTTTCGTCGGCGACATGCTCGCGCAGATCAGCGACGATGACGCCCGCATGACGGGTACGGCGTTGTTCGGAGTCGCCGCCGTCACGATAGGTTTCACGTCCGCGCTGTGGCTCATCATGGCGCTCATAGCTTTCATAAGAATTTTCACGCCTAACAAGCGCTTCACTATGTGGTACGTAAAGTTGTTCTGCTGGCTGCCCTGCGTGCTGTTCGTCGCGCTGCCGTTCGCTGCGGTCGCGCTCGCGCCCATGCTCTCGTCGATCGTCGGCGCCGAAGCTTCGGCGGCTTTCGAAATGCTCGCCTCGCTCCCCGTGTCCTTCGGCGGCTCGGGCATAGTGTCGGGCGTCTGCCTCGCCCTTTTGTGGCTGATTTCCATCTTCTGGCTCTTCCCCATCAAGCGCAGAATACGCAGACTCAACAAAATGATAGACTGACGGTTTTTTGAATTTAATCGACATATATAATACAGCCGCCCGCGCAAATTCTTGCGCGGGCGGCTGCCCCTTTAAAATGAATTTTAAAAAGTTTAGTCGTGCACTTTAAGGGAGTGAATCATCTTAACAAAGGCGGGGTCGGTGTGGTCTGCAATTCCGCTCTTGCCGAGGGACAGCGCGCTTATCTTCGCCATATCTTCGGGCGTAAGCTCAAAGTCGAACACGTCGATGTTCTGCCTGATCCTGTCGGCGTGAACCGATTTGGGAATGACGACAACTCCGCGCTGAATATTCCAGCGCAGCGCAACCTGGGCGGCGGATTTGCCGTACTTGTCGCCTATTCCGGTCAGTACGGGGTGGGTAAAAATGCCGTGCTGACCTTCGGCAAAGGGGCCCCATGCCTCGGGTGTAACGCCGTATTCCTTCATGACTTCGAGCGCCTTTTCCTGCGCGAAGAAGGGGTGCAGCTCAACCTGGTTTACCGCAGGCACGATGTCGACCGTCTCGCAGAAGTCGGTCAGAACGTGCGGGTAAAAATTGCACACGCCTATGGCTTTAAGCTTGCCCGCGCGATACGCCTCCTCCATGGCGCGGTATGCGCCGTAGTAATCGCCCATGGGTTGGTGAATGAGGTATAAATCGAGGTAATCGAGCCCTAAGTTTTTAAGCGAACGGTCTATTGCGTCCTTCGCCTTTTCGTAGCTCGCATCCTGCACCCAAAGTTTGGTGGTTATAAAAAGCTGGTCGCGGGGAATGCCGCTCTTGGCAATGGCCGCGCCCACAGCCTGTTCGTTCATATATGCCGCCGCCGTGTCGATGAGGCGATATCCCGCGTTCAATGCCTCGGCAACCGCCTTTCGCACTCCGCGGGGTCGGGTACCTGAAACACGTCGAACCCGAGCGCGGGAATTTTAAGTCCGTTATTCAAAGTAAAATATTGCATATTAATTCCTCCTTTTCAATTCATTCTGTACCTGTATTATACTCCGCCCGCGCCCGTTTGTAAAATGCCCGTTTTTTATCGTACTATAACTTGCACGCATACTGTTGACAGCGCGCGCTGCGCGCGCTATAATTATAAAAAATAGTTTAAATGGCGCCGCGCCAAGGGCGGCGCAAAGGAGGGGTGGGGTGTTTGAACTGCGCGATTTGTATCAGCTTATAAAAATTGCCGACTGCGGCACCATCTCCCGCGCGGCGGAGGAACTTTACCTCTCCCAGCCCGCGCTCAGCCGCGCAATGCAAAAGCTTGAAGGCGAGCTGGGCGTCGCGCTCTTCGACCGCGCCAAAAACAAGGTTGAGCTCAACGAAAACGGCAAATTTTTCGTCGGCATCGCGCGCTCGCTTATTTCGGAGTGTGAGGACGGCGCCCGCCGCCTGCGCGACTTCGACAGGGAGCGCAAAACCTTCGCCGTCGGCGCCTGCGCGCCCGCGCCGCTGTGGGAACTCATGCGCATTCTCGGTTCAAATCTGCCGGAGGGGCGCATTGCCACCGAAATATGCCCCGACGACCGCCTTTTGCGCGGACTTTTGTCGGGCGCGTATTCGCTCGTCGTTTTAAGCGCGCCCGCCGATTTCGAGGGCGTAGTCTGCCGCTTTTTGTGCAGCGAGCGGCTTTTATTGTGCCTGCCCCCCGAACACAGGCTTGCGGGCAGAAAGCAGCTCACCTTTGCCGATATCGACGGCATAACCATGCTCCTTTACGAGGGCATAGGGGTGTGGGGGGACGTCCGCTCCCGCCTTCCGCACACGCGCTTTATCGTGCAGAGCGGGTTCGAGGACTTTGCCGACCTCGTCAGGCAGTCTACGCTGCCGTCTTTCACCACCGATTTATCTTTCAATTTAACCGACATAAACGGACGGACGGCCGTTCCCGTCGTCGGCGAGGGCAGCGAGCACAATTTTTACGTCTGCGCCCCGCTAAAATACAAAAATCTTCTCCCGCCCGAGCGGCGCTTTGAGGAGCAAACGCAGCTTAAAGGAGGCTCAAATTGATAAAGTTTCTGCATTGCGCCGACATTCACCTCGGCTCGGCGCTTACGTCCCGCCTTCCGGCGGACAGGGCGGAGGAGCGCCGCCGCGAAATGCGCGCAACTTTCGGGCGCATGGCGGACTATGCCGCTGCCAACGGCTGCGCCGCCGTGCTTTTGTGCGGCGACGTGTTCGACGGCGACCGCCCTTTCAAAAGGGACAAGGAATATTTTTACGGCGTAATAAAGGCTCACCCCGACATACAGTTTTATTATCTGCGCGGCAATCACGACTGCCGCCAAAGTTACACCGAACAGCTCCCCAACTTAAAGACCTTCGGCGGGGAGTGGACTTATTACGACTGCGGCGGCGTGACGATCGCCGGCACGGAGCTTTCGCCCGAAAACTGCCTTTCGCTCTATTCGTCGCTGTCGCTCGACGGGCGCAGGGTAAACATAGTCATGCTGCACGGTCAGGTCGCGGGCGGTTCGGGCGAAGGGCTTATAAACCTCAATGCATTGCGCGGCAGGGGGATAGACTATCTCGCCCTCGGCCACGTCCATTCATTTTCGGGCGGCAGGCTGGACGGGCGGGGCGCATACGCTTACAGCGGCTGCCTTGAAGGCAGGGGATACGACGAGCAGGGGCAAAAGGGCTTCGTCCTGCTCGAAATAGGCGGCGGTGGCGTAAAGAGCGCTTTTGTTCCCTTCGCATCGCGCACTGTCTCGGGCTGCGTGTGCGACATTTCGACTTGTCCCGACTGGGCTTCGGCGATGCGCGCGGGCATGGCTGCCGCGCCCCGTTCGCCTGGGGATATGGTGCGGTTGATGCTCGTCGGCGAGGCGCATTTCGACGCTTCCACCCTCGCGGCAGATCTGCAAAAGGAGCTCGAAGGGCGCTATTTCAGCGCCTCTGTCGTCGACGAAACCCGTCCCGCGCTCGCGCTCTCGTCGCTCGCGCGCGAAAACACTCTGCGCGGCGCGTTTGTGCGCGCCGCGCTCGCCTCGGACTATCCCGAAGAGCGCAAGCAGGGCATAATCGCCGCGGGGCTCAAAGCGCTCTCGGGCAGGGAGGACGAATTATGAAACTTTTAAACTGCCATATCGAAAATTTCGGCGCGCTCTCTCACTTTGACTTCACGTTTGATCCCGCACTATCCCGCGTTTACGCTCCCAACGGCGGCGGCAAAACTACGCTCGCCGCGTTCATAAAGGCGATGTTTTACGGCCTTCCCGCCGACAGCTCGCGCTCGAAGTTCAACGAGCGCAGGCACTATTATCCCTTTTCTGGCGGCAAGTTCGGCGGAAACCTCACGTTTGAAAAGGGCGGCGCCGAGTACCGCATAGAGCGGTTTTTCGACCGCACCTCGGGCGACGATGCGCGGCTGTTCCGCAACGGTCTGCCCTGCGCCCTGCCCGAAGGCGGCATAGGCGGGCACTTTCTCGGGCTGGACGAGCTGTCGTTTTCACGCACGCTGTTCATCACGGCGGAGCGGGGCGAGCTGTCCGCCACGGGCGGAATAAGCGCGCGGCTGGCTGCCCTCTCATCGCAGACCGAAGGCTCCGGCGCGCAGACTGCTGCCGCCTCTCTCGAACGCGCGGCAAAAACTTTGCAGTCGCGCGGGGGCAGGGGCAGGATCGCCGAGTGCGAGGAGCGCGCAAAAAAACTGCGCTCCGAAATTGCCAACTTGCAGACCATTTCAGAGGGGCTGGGCGAAAAATACGCCCGCTCATCTTCGCTTGTCTCGCGCATATCCTCGCTCGAAAGCTCGCTCGCGCTGTCGGGCGGCGCGGCGGTAGCCGCCGCCGAACGGCGCAAAATTTATCAGGATTTACAGGCGGACGCGGCGCGCGCTTCCGCGCGCGCCGCGCAGCTCGCGGGCGAATATCCCGCGGGCTTCCCCGTGCAGGACGACGTTGCAATCTTAAATTCGGCATCGTCCGAGGGGCGCAAAAAGGATGACAAAAGGGCGATGTACGCCCCCGCGTATATCTCGCTCGCGCTTTCTCTGCTTTTAATCGTCGCAGGGTGCGCGCTGCTCGCTTTCAATACCTTCATCGGCATAGCCGCCGCAAGTTTAGGCGTACTCTTTGGTATAGCCACGGCGTTCGTCATGTTCGGCGGCAAAAAGGGCAAAAATATCCTCTCTTCCCGCGCCGACGAGGTGCTCAAAAAATATAACCTTTCGGGCATGGACTATTCCTCCGCGGCGGCAAAACTCTCGCGCGACATAGCCGAATACGCCGCCTTGAAGGAGCAGGCAGACCTCGCCTCTTCGCGCGCGCTCTCCTACGCGCAGGGCAGCGAAATTACCCCGACGGAAAGTCCGCAGGGCGAACAGTTGTCCGCACTCCGCCGCGAACTCGCGTCGGTTGACCGCGACATATCCGACGACGAAAGCGTAATTTCCGTCCTTCCCCAAAGGCAGGCTGAGCTCGAAGCCGCCCTCGCCGAGGCAGAGCGACTCAAAAATACCTATGCCGACTACACCGCCGCGGCGCAGCTGATAAGGCAGGCGGAGCAGACCATGAACGCCTCGCTCGTCGCGCCCGTCGCACAGGCTTTCCAAAAATATTCCCGCCTGCTGCAAAACGCCCTCGGCGACAGCGTTTACGTCGACAAAAATTTTGCCGTCGCGTTTGAAGGCGGCGGCGAACTCCGCCCCGAAGGTCACATGTCGGGCGGTCAGCGCGCGATAGTTTCGCTGTGCTACCGCCTCGCCCTCGCCGATACCCTCTTCGGCGGCGACAGTCCCTTCGTTATACTCGACGACCCGTTCTGCGAGCTTGACGGCGAGCACATGGCGCGCGCCGCCTCGCTCCTTTCCGAACTTTCGCGCGGCAGGCAGATAATTTATTTTTATTGCCACCCCTCGCGCGCCGTTTAAGCTTGCGGTAGGCGCGCACATATGCTATAATCATTGCGTAAAGCGCCGCCGCGGCGGGCAGCCGCGGCGGCAAAAATAAAAGGGAGAAATGTTTTATGGAAAAAATTATTCTGGCCGGCAGGGAGTGGCGGTGGACGCGCCTCCCTGAAAGCTTCTCGGCGGAGGGCGAAAAATTCGTCGTCGTCACCAACCCGCACACCGACCTGTGGCAGCGCACCTATTACGGCTTCTGCAACGACAATGCGCCCGTATTGCAGACCGTAACCGACGAGCAGTACTTTTCGTTCACCGTAAAGACGGCTTTTGAAAGCAAACACCGCTTCGACCAGTGCGGCGTGGTCGTCTACTTCGACAGCGACAATTGGCTTAAAGCCTCGGTCGAGTACGAAAACGAGCGTTTCCAGCACCTCGGCAGCGTCGTCACCGCGGGCGGCTATTCCGACTGGGCGACGACCGAGATAGGCGCGGACATAAAGAGCGTGTGGTACAGGCTGAGCCGCCGCGCCGAAGATTTCTGCATAGAGTGTTCGTTCGACGGCGTAAAGTTCAGCCAGATGCGCATCTGCCATATGCCCGCGGCGACGGGCAGCGTTCCCTTCGGCATATACGCGTGCAGCCCCGAGGACTCGTCCTTTGCCGCAACCTTTTCGGAGTTTGAAATTTCGGAGTGCAGGTGGAAGGCGCACGTCGGTCAGCCGCCAGATAAAAATTTATAAACTTAAACTTTTAAAAATTACCCCGCCGCGCGGGGAGCTTTTGCTCCCCGCGCGGCGGGACTTTTAATTTAGCTTTTCAATATAACTTTCAGGACACTTGGTTAATAGATTTCTCCATGCGCCCGACTTCGTCGGGCTTAGTCGAAATGACAAACAGGGGCAACGCCGCACTTAGTCGAAATGACAGGCTTTTTTTCTTTGTCATTTTGGGCGGCACATATGTGCCGCCCAAACTGCGTCATTCTTTCTTTTTGTGGCGCTCCTTCCAGTCGAGTATCTTTTCAAGCCTCGCTTTTAGTTCGCCCTCTTCGCCCTTGCCGTCGGGGCGGTAATACCTCTTGCCAGCAAGCGAGTCGGGCAGGCATTGCATGTTTGTAAGCTTGTCCGCCGCATCGTGCGCGTACTGGTAGCCCTTGCCGTAGTCCAGCTCCTTCATCAGCTTTGTCGGCGCGTTGCGTATAACCAGCGGCACGGGTTCGGAGAGCATTGTCAAAGCGTCGCGCTTTGCGCTCTCGTAGGCGACGTACAGCGCGTTCGATTTGGGCGCCAGCGACATATAAACCACCGCCTGCGTCAGGTGTACGGTGCATTCGGGCATACCTATAAGTCGGCAGGCTTCAAAGGCGTCTATGGCAATCGAAAGCGCCCTCGGGTCTGCCAGCCCTATGTCCTCGCTCGCAAACCTCGTCACCCTGCGCGCCACATATATGGGGTCTTCGCCCGCTTCAAGCATGCGCGCCAGCCAGTAAACGGCGGCGTCGGGGTCGGAGTTGCGCATCGATTTGTGCAGGGCGGATATCAGGTTATAGTGCTCCTCGCCCTTCTTGTCGTACAAAAGCGACTTGCGCGAGGTGCATTGTTCAACGATTTCTTCGGTAACCGTCACGCCGTCGCCGTCGGTCACGCCGTTTAGCACCGCCATTTCAAGGGTAGACAGCGCTCCGCGCGCATCGCCGTTGGCGAAGTTGGCAATGGCTTCCAAAAGGTCGTCCGAAATTTTAACATTCTGCCCGCCGAACCCGCGCGCGTCGGTGAGGGCGCGCTTCAAAAGGGTGATGAGGTCGGGCGTTTCAAGGGCGTGCAGCACAAAGACCTTGCAGCGCGAAAGCAGAGCGCCGTTTACCTCGAACGAGGGATTTTCGGTCGTCGCGCCGATGAGTATTATGCTGCCCTTTTCAACGTAGGGCAAAAAGGCGTCCTGCTGCGCCTTGTTGAAGCGGTGAATTTCGTCCACGAACAAAATGGTCTTTTGCCCGTAACGGCGCGACTGTTCGGCGCCTTCCATAACCTGTTTGATTTCCTTTATTCCGCTCGTCACGGCGGAAAAATCGACGAACTTAGCCTTGGTTCTGTGGGCTATTATGCGCGCCAGCGTCGTCTTGCCCACCCCCGGCGGGCCCCAGAATATCATAGAGCCGACGGCGTCGCTCTCGATTATGCGCCGCAGGATTTTGCCCTCGCCCAAAAGATGCTGCTGCCCGCAGAACTCGTCCAAATCCCTCGGGCGCAGCCTCTCGGCGAGTGGCTGCGGCACGTCGCTTTCAAATAAAGTCGGCTGATAGTCACTCATATTTTACCCCCGCAATATGCGGCAATTACCGCATAAATCCTATGTGCATTATAATTTTTATTGATTGCACTCCAAATAACGGCGCATTGGTGCATATCCTCCTATGCACAATGCGCGTTGATTTTCAAATGAATTGCGTTTGCAAGTAAAACCGCGCTTTTGCGCAGCAAGACCACATTTGCTGCGGTCAGCAGCCTCAGCACAGTGAATTGTCGCGACTATATTATATGTGGGCTATTTTAAGGTCGCGGCAAGAGCGCGTGGCGCTCAACTTAACGGCGCATTGGTGCATATCCTCCTATGCACAATGCGCGTTAATATATTTGCGTTAATTATTTTTCGTATGTAACTTCTCAAAAAATATGTCGTCGCTTAAATATGCGTCGGCTTCAAGCCCCGCGCCCAGCGCGCACATCACCTTTGTCAGCGCGCTTTCGGTACATTCGTCAAAGGCGCAAATAACGCTCTGCGGCAGTCCCACGGCGCTGGCATAAACGTTCGCGCGGCTGTCTACCGAAGCTATCACCACCGCAACGCCCCTCTCGCGGCAGTATTCGGCGAACTGTTTGAAGTTGAGGTTGCGCCCCGAGGTGCAAACCGTGTCGCTGTGGTAGGGTTCAAGAACTACCGCGCGGGGGGCGCGCCTGTCAAAGTCGTACAGCGAAAAGTTTAAAAGCGAACGCGCGGTAATCAGCATTACGTCGCGGCATATGTCGGGGGCAACCGCCTTTTTTTTGCCTTGGGCTAACTGTTCCCTCGTCGGCATGGAGGGGGAGGGCAAAAAGGTTACTTCGCCGTCCTTTACCACGGCGAGCGACTGTCCCAGTACGCTGCGGTACCACCCCGTAATCTGGTCGCAGAACATAAGGCGGCTTGCAAGATGAATTTCGCAGGGCGACTTGCCGTTTGCAAACGCCACAAAAACGCCCTTTGCGTCCGTTTTTTCAATAAAGTCCACCGCCGCAATAAAGTTTTCAAGACCGTTCTGCCTGCTGTCCTCCAAGGGATACAGCGAGGAAACGAGCATTATGGGCAGCCCCGCGTCGCACAGCGTAAGCGAAAAATAGTGCGCGTTTATGCACAGCGAATCGGTGCCGTGCGTTATTATTATTCCGTCGTATTTTGCGGGGTCAACGCCCCTGACTGCGGTATATATGGCGTGCAACTGCTCTTCGTGCACGTTTTCCGACAGCATCGAAACGGGCTCCTCGCAGTCGAAAGTTATGCCTTCGCCCCGCTCGGCGCGGTACATCTCCAAAAGCCGCCTGTTGGCGTTGCCGTCAAGGTCTACCCTGCCGTCTCTCGCCGCGCTGCCTATCGTTCCGCCCGTAAATATAATCTTAATGACCTTTTTCATACGTTACCTCGCACAAAAATATTATACTTTGCGCGCAAAAGACTGTCAACTTTCTGTTGATTATCGCGCGGGTTTATTATATAATTAAATCAATACATATTTTCGGGGGAAAATAAAATGTACGATTTTGAATACTTTGCGCCCACAAAAGTGGCGTTCGGAAGAGGCAGCGAGGACAAGCTCTGTCCTCTCTTGAAGGAGCAGGGCTGTAAAAAAGTTTTGCTTCATTACGGCGGCGGCAGCGCCGAAAGGAGCGGGCTGCTTACCGTCGTCCGCGCCGCCTTGAAGGAGGCGGGCTGCGGCTGGATCGAGCTGGGCGGCGTTCAGCCAAACCCCAGACTATCCCTCGTGTACGAGGGTAACGAGCTGTGCAAAAATGAGGGCGTCGACTTTATTTTAGCCGTCGGCGGCGGGTCGGTTATCGACAGCGCCAAGGCGATAGGCTACGGGCTTGCAAACGGCGGCGACGTGTGGGACTTTTACGACGGCACGCGCAAGCCCTCCGCCTGCGCGCCCGTAGGGCAGCGAAATGAGCAACTCGTCGGTAATTACAAAGGAGGGCAAGGATGGCGGCTTGAAGCGCAGCTGCAATTCAAACTATGCCCGCCCCAAATTTGCCGTCATGAATCCCGAGCGCACCATGACCCTGCCCGACTATCAGACGGCTTGCGGCTGCACCGACATTTTAATGCACACCATGGAGCGCTACTTCACCTCCGGCGGGAACATGGGCATAACCGACGCTATCGCCGAGGGGCTTATGCGCACGGTCATCGCCAACGCCAGAATTCTTGTCCGCAATCCCAAAAATTATGCCGCCCGCGCCGAGGTTATGTGGGCGGGCGCGCTGTCGCACAACGGGCTTACGGGCTGCGGCAACGACGGCGGCGACTGGGCGGTTCACGGCATCGAGCACGAGCTGGGCGGTCTTTACGACGTAACCCACGGCGCGGGGCTGGCCGCCGTGTGGACGGCGTGGGCTAAGTATGTTTATAAGGACTGCTTGAAGAGGTTCTACCTCTTTGCCGTGCAGGTCATGGGCGTGCGTCCCAGCGGCACGCGCGAAGAGCTGGCGCTCAAAGGCATCGAAGCTTTCGGCGAATTTTTAAGGAGCATAGGCATGCCCACGACGTTGACCGAACTCGGCGTAAATCCGACAGGGGAGGAGTACCGCAAAATGGCGCAGCTGTGCGCGGCGACGGGCGGCGGCAAAAAGGGCAGCGCTAAGGTGCTCTTTGCCGACGACATCGAACGCATACTGCGCAACGCGAAATAGAAAAATTAAAAGATAAGGAAGATAATGATAGCGCCCGCCAAAATTGGCGGGCGCTATCGTCAGATTTATGTTTTATCAAATTTATGCTTTTCTAATTTGGATATGAAATAAAAAAGGCGAGGAATACCCCCGCCGCGGTGAACCTTGGGAATTTCAACCCAGCCCTGAACTATTTTGTAATATTGTTATACACCAAAATTATTAAAATATCAACATGCATGACAAATTAATGTGTTCCCGAAAGTGTTTATAGAAAAAGATACAAATTAAATCATGGTCGAATATAGCAGTTTGTTATTTCGAGCCTGCCGAGAAATCTATCAATATGCTTCGGTCGATAGAAAAAATTAAAAAAATGCTTACATTATCCATCTTTTCTGATAGATTTCTCCACTCGCTGACGCTCGGTCGAAATGACAGGGTGAAACGATAGATTTCTCCGTGCGCCCTCGGCAACTCGGGCGCTGGGGGGGGCTTAGTCGAAATGATAAACATAGGGGAGCGCTCTGTCGGAATGACAGTTGATAAGTAAGCTTTTCGGGAACGCCAGACAAATTAATAGTAAAACATAATGCGTGTCGTCCAAATATTATCCGTCGTAGCGCGCGGCGTTTACAATTCTTCTTTTCCGGGTGGAATGTATCCCTCGCCGTAAATTTCTTTTGCCGAGGAAACTATCATGAACGCCTTTTTGTCCTCTTCGTTTACGATGTCGCGCAGATGGGGATATACTATGGGTCTAACCACGCACAGCAGCATCTTTTTTTCGCCGCCCGTGTAAGCTCCGCGCGCGTCGATAAAGGTTGCGCCCGCGTCAAGCTCCTTCAACACGCGGTCGCATATGCGCCGCGCGGGCTCCTCTTCGGAGATGATGAACACCATCTTTGCCGAGTTGCCGCCGTAGAGCACCCAGTCGAAACACAGCGTAAACACCACTACCGAAAGCACGGTAAAAAACAGTACTTCAAAAGTATTCTCTTTGTACGCGAATACCGAGCAGGCGACGATTATTATGTCCGAAACCATGGTTATGGTGCCGGTAGAGATGTGGCGGAACTTCTTTTTGAGCACCTTGACGGGAATGTCCGTGCCGCCCGACGACGACCCGCACCTGAATATCAGCCCCATGCCGCAACCGAATATCGCCCCGCCCGCCACGGCGTTTATCAGCATGTTGTCTGTGAACGGCAAAATGTCGTGCCCGTAAATTTCGGGCAGACGGTCTAAAAAAATGTATTCGGTCAGCCACATCAAAAGGGAGGACAGCGCTATTACGTACAGCGTTGAAAAGAAAAACTCCCTGCCGAACACCTTCCAGCCCCACAGCAGCAGGGGCACGTTTATGGCAAAGGCGATTATGCCCGTCGGCACGCCCGTCACCTGATTGATTATCAGCGCAATGCCCGTGGCTCCGCCGCCCGCAAGCCCGCCCGCCTGCAAGAACATGACTACGCCTATGGGGTACAGCACGCACCCCAGCGTAATCAGCGCATAGCGCCTGACGTACTGCACAATTATTTTTTTTCGATCATTTTCCATATTTATATTTTATATCCGTTCGGCGTTTAAGTCAACCCTTTTAAAAAAACGGCGGCTTGCGGATATATAAAAGCTGCGCCTCGGAGTGCCGAAAGGCGTTTAATTTAAATAAGTATGTCATTTCGACTAAGTGAGCGGTAGCGAACGCATGGAGAAATCTCACCTTGTTTCTTGCTTTACCGATAGATTTCTCCACTCGCTGTCGCTCGGTCGAAATGACATGCGGGAGAGAAGTTGCGCTCGGTCGAAATGACAGATAATAAATAGCACGATTTTTGGGAACACCTCTGCGCCTGCGCCCCTTTACAAATGCGCGCAAATGTTATACAATATGTTCGGGCGGGCGCTTGCGGTACGCCCTCGGCGTGACGCCGTACTTCTTTTTAAATGCATCCTTGAAGTAATTCCCGTCCGAAAAACCGCATCCCGCCGCTATGTCGGTTATGGAGCGGTCGGTTAAGATGAGTTCGAGGGCGGCGCGCTGCAACCTCGTGAACAGCAGGTATTCGTGCACGCCCGTGCCCGTCGTTTCGCGGAATTTTTTGGAAAGATAGTTGGGCGAGTATCCCGCCGCGCAGGCTATGTCGGCGGCGGTTATGTCGTCCATGTACCGCTCGGAAATAAACTTCGCCGCCGCCACTATCTGCCTGTCGGTGGTGTGAATGTCGTCGGGCAGGTCGTTTACAAAATGGCACTCCCGCCCGCACAGCAACAGCAGCTGGCACAGCAGCGTTTCGAGCATTATTTCCGAGCGTCCGTCGGCTATGCGTTCCTCTTTGAACATGCGG
>ERZ1643251.1267-NODE-1267-length-29496-cov-6.686220_pt1 | contig 29496 bp, 27 predicted proteins | sample MGYA00579261_ERZ1643251 | MGnify/ENA primary metagenome ERZ1643251 (study PRJEB29033, sample SAMEA4952267) | chicken gut metagenome | biome: Broiler Chicken; feature: Gastrointestinal Tract; material: Caecum | place: Ireland | collected 2018 | study: Broiler... | reverse complement strand
TATTATATCACTTCTGGCAGTATCGCGCCTACTTTTCTGTGCGGTATTGCCTTAGGACTTCTTTGCAGCCCTCGGGCAGCCTAAAACTCCGCACAAATGAGATGAATTTAGGATGAACTGTGCTGTCCCTATTGCAAAGAAGCTCCTGACGCTTTTATAATAGGATAGGAATGTCAGATTCAAACCGTATAAATTTCAAGGAGAAGAGGACAATGGCTTTGAAGAACGGAAGAAAAGGCTTGCGGGATTTCCTGTGGACCTGTGCCAGTATTTTGTTGGGGAACAGCATTTTGGCTTTTACAATTGCGGCTTTTATTATGCCTCATGGGATTATCACCGGAGGTGCCACAGGCATTGGCATCTTGGTCGGCCGTTTTCTGCATACAGATGTGGCGGTGAACGTACTGGTTTTGAATCTTCTGGCTTTGCTGCTGGGATATATTGTGTTGGGCAAGAAGTTCTTGCTGACAACAATAGGCAGCTCATTGCTTTACCCTGTGCTGCTGGGGTTTATGCAGAGGATTCCGGGGATTACCTCTCTGACAGATAATGTGCTGCTTGCCGCACTTTTGGCGGGAGGACTGGTAGGGATTTCTGTGGGAATGGTAATGCGTGTGGGTGCGTCCACAGGTGGAACAGATGTTCTGAACCTGGTTCTGCACAAATGGTTCCATCTGCCGGTCTCTGTATTTGTTTATCTGACAGATTTCTTAATTCTGGGAGGACAGGCTCTGTTTTCTGATTCGGAACAGATTTTATATGGAATTGTATTGCTGGTGGTGGAGACCATCACTCTTAACCGGGTTATGCTGCTGGGCCAGTCCCAGATTCAGATCTTTGTTATTTCCAGCCAATTTGAGCTGATTCGGCAAAAGCTTTTGGTGACGCTCAATGCAGGCGTAACGATGATGATGGTGGAGACTGGCTGTGCCCAGCAGCAGCAAAAGGGCGTGCTCTGCGTGATTCCTCCCCGAAAACTGTATGCGGCCAAGGAGTTGATCCAGTCTATCGATCCGGGTGCTTTTATTACAGTCACCCAAATCAAAGAGGTGCGGGGACAGGGCTTTACGTTGGAGCGGAAGGAACAGCTGCTGAAAGAGTGATACGGAGCCCACAAGCGGTATATTTTAGATGCTTCAAATAGAAGGAAATGGTGGATTGCAGCCTTTCGCATGAAGCTGAAAGAGCGAAAAAGTAATAAAAAGTCCTCTGAAATCCATGATTTCAGAGGACTTTTTTCTTCGGTTTATAGTAATAATATCTGGTGGCTTACTTGGAGGGGATCAATTCCTTCAGCTTAAGTGCTTTGTCAATATTTCCCTCTACCTTCAGCTTGCCCATAAAAACAGCTGCAACTGGATCTGATTTTCCGCTGGCAATTTTAAACAAAGTATCGGCGGAGCAGGTAAACATGGCGTCGTGGTCGTAGTATTCATAAGGCTCTACAAAAATCGCGCCGTCCTTTACCTCTACATAGAAAATGCCGTTGGCTTCTCCCGTTATATTGAATTGGTACGCCAGATGCTCGCGAATGCCGCTGGCATCAGCTTTGGCCAGCAGATCCTTTGCTTTGGAGAACATTTCTTCAAATGACATAGTAAGCTCCTTCCCTGATACATAGATGGTATAGATTACTGCAGCGCAAGGCAGTCTTCAGACAGAACCGGATGATACCGGTAGAAGTAAAACATATTTTAAGTGGGGCGACTGTTGCCGCAATATTGCCGGATAACTGTACGGGTAAAGAAGTGGCCCAAAAGGCAGGGAAGAGAGAATCCGATGAGCAGAAGATAGATCAGGCTCAGCGGAAACGCCAGAACTGCTGCCAGAATCAATCCATAGCAGAAAACAGCCGCCAGAAGGGCACGGAGGGGGCGTCCCACACCAAGTGTCAGGGACAGGCGCAGGGAAGAACGAAAATCTGTGCCGGTAGAAAGGATTCCGTACAAATAAGAGGAAGCCAGAAGTGTTACCAGGAACACCGTGGAACAAAACATGAAGGGGAGGAACAGCAAAGGGTTCTCACCGGCGTAACGCAGATAGAACCAAGCGCCGTAACCTGAAAGAAGCAGGGGAGCAGCTACCAGGAAGAAAGAGGCATATGCCTGCCCTGCATGCTGTCGGAAGGCAGACCAGTAAGCACTGAAACCATGTACGGATTGATCCACCACCATGGAGCGCACCACCTGATTCAGAGCCCGGACAGCGGGAGGAATGGTGATCAGGGGGAGACAGGTGAGCAGAAAGAAAAGGTTTACCTTTATGAGATTCCCGCATTCTCCCTGAAGAATTTCAAAGAAACGGGCTGCGCCGGTCTTTTCCGGGGGCGCCTGATCTGTGTCCGGCGGCGGCTCCTGAAAATAATCATTGCGAAAAAACACAGGCACACTCCTTTCGCGCCCCATACGGGGAAAGGGACACTGATGATAAGGCCAGTCTACCATGGCTGGATGGCGGTTTCAATAGTGAAAACGCCTCAGAGTTGCTGCGCTGGCAGAAAGGATTACACATAAAGCTATATTACCCAAAGCGATTAAAAAATCCTGAAGTGCACATAGGGAAATGATAGTAACGAATGGAACTTTATTTTGGTCGGAACAAACAAAGAAAATGAAACTTATCTGTTAATTTTAAACGAAAATACTAAAAATATACCAGGATGTCACATAATATGCACAAAATCGGATGCTTGTAGCATTTGGGCATATTTCGTATGTGCCAGTCCATTTACAAATTTACCGGACAGGGATTATATTTTTTCTATAAAGATCCTGCCTTTTCAGGGATACGGCAGGAAAATGCAACAGAGGAGTGGAGTTATGAAAAGGAAACCTGGTATCCTGGCAGCAGCGTTGGCCCTGGTGCTGCTGCTGACTCTGAGTGGGTGCGGCGCCTCCGACGGCAAAACCCACCTTACGTTTCAGATCTGGGACGTAGCCCAGCGTGACGGTATGCAGGCTATGTGTGACGCCTACACCGCACAGAACCCCGACGTGGTCATCGAGGTGCAGGTGACCAGCTGGAGCGAGTATTGGACCAAGCTGGAGGCTGCCGCCGAAAGCAATACCATGCCGGACCTGTTCTGGATGCATACCGACCAGATCCTGTACTATTCTGAATTCGGCATGCTGGCCGACGTTACCGACCTTTTCCCCTATGAGGAACATTACAGCGACATCTCCATCAGCAATGCCACTGGCTCCGATGGGCGGATGTACGGGGTGCCCAAGGACAAGGACAATATCTGCCTTGTATACAACAAGGAGATGTTTGATGCTGCCGGAGTAGCTTATCCCGACGAAACCTGGACCTGGGATGACCTGGAGTCCGCCTCCCAGGCTATCTATGACGCCACGGGAAACTACGGCTACATGGCCTATAACGACGAGCAGTTGGGCTACCACAACTTTGTCTATCAGAACGGCGGATGCATTCTTACTGAGGACAAGACCAAAGGTGGCTTTGACCAGGAGGCTACCCGGGAAGCTGTGAAGTATTATGTTGGCCTCCAGGACTATGACTGGTGTCCTGATCAGGCCTATTTTGCCGAGACCAGTCCCGGCACTGCCTTCTTCTCGGAGAAGGGAGCCATGTTCCTGGAGGGCAGCTGGAACCTGCTCTCTGAGATGAACAACTATCCCGATATGGTAGGTAAGTGGGATATCGCGGTGCTGCCTGCCGCTCCCAATCCGGTCAGCGGTGATGGCCGTGCCACCATTTCCAATGGCTTGACCTATGCTACCGGTGCCCACGGGAAGAACCTGGAGATTGCTTTGGATGTGCTTACCTTCTTTGCCGGTGAGGAAGCCCAGCGGATTCAGGGCGAGTCCGGCGCTGCCATCCCCGCCTATGAGGGCCTGGAGGAAACATGGATCAGTGCCTTTGGTAAGTTTGACTACCAGATGGATCTGGAAGCCATTATGAGCCAGTTTGACTACTGCGTGCAGTATGTCAATAACGCTGCCCGTCCCAAGTGGAAGAGCGGTGTAGTGGATATCATGACCAGTATCTATAACGGCACGGTGGACATTGACACCGGCCTGGATAGCATCCAGGAACTTATCAATACTGAAACTGCCAAGAAATTGGCTGATGCTTGAGAGGAGGGGTAAGACATGCGTAAAAAGGCAATCCGGCTTTCCGTTGCTGCCCGGCGGGAGCAAAACTGGGGCTGGTTCATGGTGGCGCCTACGATCATCGGCCTTCTGATCCTTAATGTGTGGCCCTTTATTCAGACGCTGTATGCCAGCTTTTGTGAGCACCTGGGCTTTGGCCACTATAAGTTCATTGGCTTTGAAAACTACATCAATATGTTTCAGGATGCGGACTTCTGGAAGGCTACCTGGAACACCGCTTATTTCTGCATTCTGACGGTGCCTGTGGGGCTGTTTTTGTCCCTGCTGGTAGCGATCCTCCTCAATGCCAAGATCAAGGGCAAGGGCTTTTTCCGTTCCGTGTTCTTCCTGCCCATGATCTGTGCCCCTGCTGCGGTAACCATGGTCTGGCGGTGGATTTTTAACAGCGAGTACGGTATCCTCAACCAGATCCTCGGCACCCACATCAGTTGGATTACGGACTCCAAGGTGGTCATGATTGCCTGCGCCATCGTAGCTATCTGGAGTGCCATCGGCTACGATGCGGTGCTGCTGCTGGCAGGTCTGCAGAATATTTCCAAATCCTACTATGAGGCTGCCTCCATTGACGGAGCCAGTAAGATCACCCAGTTTTTCCGCATCACCCTTCCCATGGTTTCGCCTACCCTGTTCGTGGTGCTCATCATGCGCCTGATGGCCTCCATGAAGGTCTATGACCTCATCTACATGATGGTGGAGGATACCAACCCCGCCCTCACCAGCGTGCAGAGCCTGATGTACCTCTTCTACCGTGAATCCTTCGTGGCGGGCAGCCGTGGCTACGGTTCTGCCATCGTCATTTGGACCGTGCTGCTGATCGGTATTGTGACCATCATCCAGTTTATCGGCCAGAAGAAGTGGGTCAACTACGAGATTTAAGGAGGACGTGTGATGAAGACCAATTCAATGGGACAGTCCAAGCGGACGTCCACCTTCCTGACATATTTCTTTCTGATCCTGGGCTCTGTGGTGATGATCTTCCCCTTTGTATGGATGATTCTTACCAGCTCAAAGACTGTGTCTGAGAGTATGCAGATTCCGCCCACGATTTTCCCTGCTCAGCTGATGCTGGATAACTTTGTAGAGGCCATTAAGAGCTTGCCTTTCCTGAATATGTACATCAACACCGGTCTTATGATCCTCTTCCGGGTGGTGTGCGCTGTGGCCTTCAGCTCCATGGCGGGCTATGCCTTTGCAAAGCTCAAGTTCAAGGGAAAGAATATCCTGTTCTCTATTGTCCTTATTCAGATGATGCTGCCCAGCCAGATTTTCATTATCCCCCAGTATCAGATGGTAGCCAAGCTGGGAATGGCCAATACCATCTTTGCCCTTGTATTCCCGGGTATTGTCAGCGCCTTTGGAACCTTCTTCCTGCGCCAGGCCTATATGGGCATTCCTGATGAGATTGGGGAAGCTGCCTATCTGGATGGCTGCAACCAGTGGCAGACATTTACCAAAATCATGTTTCCCCTGACCTCCTCTTCGGTGGCCGCCCTGTGCGTGTTCACAGCAGTGTTTGCGTACAGTGACCTGATGTGGCCGCTGGTGGTAAACTCTGATCTGAACATGATGACATTGTCCTCCGGTCTTGCCACCCTGCGTGGTCAGTTTTCCACCAACTTCCCGGTGCTGATGGCCGGAAGCCTTCTGGCTATGCTGCCCATGGTGGTGCTCTATATGTTCTTCCAGCGTCAGTTCATTGAGGGCGTGGCCATGACCGGCGGCAAATAACCGCAAGCCATTTCCGCATTTTGACAGCCCCGGTATCGGCGCGCCGACGCCGGGGCTGCCCCTTTGCACAGAGGATGGGGCCTTTTTTGGCCACGCTATTGCATCGCGCCGGAAAATCCTTTAAAATTGCCCCAGCCATATTTTTTCTTCTGAGAGGATTTCTCCATGATCATTTACAACAAGGCAAACAATACCTTTACTCTGCATACCCGTAATACTACCTATCAGATGAAGGTGGATCAGTATGGGGTATTGCTGCATACCTATTATGGCGCCCGGGTAACGGATGCCGATCTATCCTATTTGATTCGCCGGGCGGACCGGGGATTTTCTCCCAACCCCAGCGAAGCCGGCCATTGCCGCACATATTCACTGGATACGTTGCCCCAGGAGTATTCTACCTGCGGCGTGGGAGATTTCAGATTGCCCTCCCTGGAACTGGAGCTGGCCGACGGGAGTCATATTGCGGATCTGCGGTATGCCGGCTATGAGCAGCGAGAGAGAAAATATGCGCTGGAAGGGCTGCCGGCGTTCCACGGCGATGGGGGAGAGACCCTGGTCCTGTTTCTCGAGGATGCTGCGGCCCATGTAACAGTAGAGCTGTACTACGGAGTTTTTGCAGACTATGACCTTATCACCCGTGCTGTTCGGATTGTAAACCGGGGCGAGGAAACGATTGGCCTGTGCCGGGCCGCATCCCTGTGCCTGGATTTCCAGCGGGCTGACCTGGATCTTATCACTTTTGACGGGCGCCATGCCATGGAGCGGGGCTTCAACCGAGCTGCCCTGCGGCCTGGCGTCCAGAGCGTGGGCAGCATCCGTGGTACTTCCAGCCATCAGCATAATCCCTTTGTGATGCTGTGCCAGCAGGATGCCGGAGAGGACCATGGCTTGTGCTATGGAGCCATGCTGCTGTACAGCGGCAACTTTGAGGCGGCGGTGGAGCGTGCTCAGTTTGAGGACGCACGGCTGGTTATGGGAATCCATCCCTACCATTTCCGGTATAATCTGGCGCCTGGTGAGAGCTTTACCACGCCGGAGGCGGCCTTGGTCTGCTCACCCCAGGGCTTTGCAGGAATGACCCACTGCTTCCATCGGGCGATCCGGGAACGGCTGGTCCGGGATGCTGTGGTGGGCCGTAAGCCTGTGCTGGTGAACAGCTGGGAAGCGACCTACTTTGACTTCGACGCTGAAAAGCTGATGAAGCTGGCCCAGGAAGCCGCTTCCATGGGGATTGAACTGTTCGTGCTGGATGACGGATGGTTTGGAAAGCGCAGTAATGACCGGGGTGGCCTGGGAGATTGGTGGGTGAATCAGGAGAAGCTTCCCGGCGGCCTGAGCGCCTTGGCGGACCGAATCAACGCACTGGGGATGCAGTTTGGTCTGTGGATCGAACCGGAGATGGTCAGTGAGGACAGCCAGCTGTACGCGGAGCATCCGGATTGGGCTTTGTGTGCGCCCAACCGTGCCTATACCCGTGGCCGCAGCCAGCTGGTACTGGATTTCTCCCGGCAGGAGGTCAGGGATTATATTTACGGTGAACTGGGAAAGGTGCTTTCCAGTGCCAATATCACCTATCTCAAGTGGGATATGAACCGTAGTCTCTCTGAGGTGTGGTCCGCCGCTTTGCCTGCGGACAGGCAAGGCGAGCTCTATCACCGCTATGTCCTGGGCGTTTACGAGATGCTGGAAAGCTTCCACCGGGATTATCCCCACATCCTCATCGAAGGGTGCAGCGGCGGCGGAGGACGGTTTGATGGCGGAATGCTTTACTATACTCCCCAGATCTGGTGCAGCGATAACACGGACGCTGTGGATCGCCTGCGCATTCAGTATGGTACGTCCTTCTGCTATCCGGCCTCCACAGTAGGGGCCCATGTTTCCGCTGTGCCTAACGAGATCAATCATCGCATGACGCCTTTGGAAACCCGGGGCGTGGTGGCGATGTCCGGTGTATTTGGCTACGAGATGGATCTCAGCCGCACCACTGCGGAGGAAAAAGAGGTGATTGCCCGGCAGGTTCAGCGGTACAAGGAGTGCTGGGACTTGGTGGCGGAAGGTGACTATTACCGCCTCAGCAGTCCTTTTGGCGATGCCGCATATACCGCCTGGGCCCATGTTTCCCAGGATAAACGGCGGGCTCTGGTTTCTCTGGTTACTGGTACTACCTGTGCTGCACCGCCGTTTTTGACACTGCGGCTGAAGGGGCTGGATCCCCATCTGTGCTATCGGGTCAACGGGGAGGAGAGCTATCCCGGCGATGTGCTGATGGCGGCAGGCTATGCGCTGCCGATGTTCAAAGGGGACTATCAGTCTCTGCAATTGTGCCTGGAGGCGGAGTAACGGGCAGGAAAAAGGCTGACTGCCAATAGCAGTCAGCCTTTTGCGTGAATCTGGTTTTCAATGCGCCATTCCCGGGGAGATATTCCATAACGCTTTTTGAAGGCCCGGGAGAAATGAAGCTGGTTGGGATAGCCGCACAGCTGGGCAATGTCACCGATGGAGGAACGGCTGGTTTTCATCAGCTCCGTAGCTTTGGACAGCCGCATGCGGATCAGAAATTCCTGGGGGGGACAGCCCATGGTTTCTTTGAAGAGCTTACTGAAATAGCTGCGGTTGAGCTTACACACATCGGCCAACTCTTCTACCGTCAAATCCCGTTGATAATTTTGCTCCATGTAAGTGATGGCTTCCTGGATATAAAAATCCCGCAGCTGGCCGCCGGAGGCGGTGCGCCGGGTGGAGGAGGACTGAACCAAGCCGTCCAGGAACAAGAAGAGGTGCCCAATCAGATGGAGGGTGGAGGCCTTGGAGTGGTTGGCAATATAGAGCATGGTGTCCCGCACGGCCTGCCCTTGGGCAAGGGTCTGGGGAATATAGATGGGGTGGGAGACATCCAGGCCGGCATAGGTGAGATACTCTGTCACACGCAGGCCGTCAAACTCCAGCCATACATATTTCCAAGGTTGTTCCTTGTCCGCACAATAGGTGTTGACCTGACCTGGGCAGATGAGAAATCCCTGATCCGCCGATAAGTCATAGCGGTGTGTCACCCCGTCCGGAGCCGTGGAATCCAGGAAACCCTGCCCAGAAATCACATAGTGGAGCAGAAAATGGTTGCGGACAAAGGGACCGAAGGAGTGGAGGGGAGCGCACTGCTCCCAGCCGTATTGATACAGGCGCAGGTCCAGAAAATTTTCATTGGGAAAGATAGAAAAGGAGAGCTCGTTCACCGTGTCACCTCCGCTTTTCCAGTGTAGCTGCCAATCTGAAATTTATAATATTATATCATATATTTCACCAGAAACCAACAGATAAAGAAAGATGTTTTTATGCATGATGCTGCCGGCTGCTTTGACTGCCTGACAGAAGACCCTTTTATCAGCAGAAAATGGGCAGCGGAAAGGCTCCGGGTGTGGAGCAATGGATATTTAATGCATAACAGGAGGGGGACAATCATGATCAGTGCGTTTGCACGCCGCCTGCAGGAGCGGCGGGATGAGCTGGAATGGCTGTATATGGAGCTGTATGACCAGCGGGACCGGCTGGAGGAACTTCTCCAGCGGATGGCAGAGGCCTATGGCCAGCGTGGCCAGAGCTTGCGGCGGCTGGATGCCAAGAGAGAAAAGGATCCCACATGGTTCCGTTCAGGAAAGATGCTGGGAATGACCATGTATACCGATCTTTTTGCGGGAAACCTTTCCGGGCTGGAAGAGCGGTTGGATTATCTCACAGAGCAGGGAATTACGTATTTGCATTTGATGCCGCTTCTGAAGATGCCTCACCCCGACAATGACGGAGGCTATGCGGTGGAGGACTTTAACCAGGTGGATCCGTCCATTGGCACCAATGAGGACCTCAGCCGCCTCACTGCCGCCATGCGCCGCCGGGGTATGAGCTTGTGCCTGGACTTTGTGATCAACCATACGGCGGACACCCATCCCTGGGCCATGCGGGCCAAAGCAGGGGAGCAGGAGTATATTGACCGCTACATTTGCTTTGACACCCCGGATATTCCCCGGGAGATGGAAAAGACCATCCCCGATGTGTTCCCGGAGACCGCGCCGGGCAGTTTCATTTATCAAGAGGAGATGCATAAGTATGTCTGCTCCTCCTTCCATCCCTACCAGTGGGATCTGAACTATCGCAACCCAGCGGTGTTCAATGATATGGTGGGCAGCATGCTTCATCTGGCCAATCTGGGGGTGGAGATTCTGCGCATTGACGCGGTACCCTATCTGTGGAAGGAAATCGGAACAACCTGCCGTAACCTGCCCAAGGTCCATACCATTATGCGGATGATCCGCCTGATTATCGAGACGGTCTGTCCCGCAGTGATCCTGAAGGGAGAGGTGGTGATGGCTCCCCGGGAATTGGCTCCCTATTTTGGAACAGTGGAAAAGCCGGAGTGTCATCTGCTTTACAATGCTTCCACAATGGCCACTCAGTGGAGCGCGCTGGCCAGCGCAGATGTTCGTCAGCTCAAGCGGCAGCTGGATGATCTTCACAGCCTGCCGTCCCACTGCTGCTTCGTCAATTACCTGCGCTGCCACGACGACATTGGCTGGGGCCTTAATGAGGAGTTTGGTAAGACCATCGGTATGGATCCTGTAACCCATAAAAAATATCTCTATGAATTTTTTGAGGGAAGTTTTCCCGGCAGCTTCGCCCGGGGAGAGCGGTATAATTACAGCCCTGTTACCCAGGACGCCCGGACTTGCGGTACCACTGCCAGCCTCTGCGGTATTGAAAAAGGACTGTATGAGGGAGATGAAAGCCAGGTGTCCATGGGCATCCAGCGAGATCTCATGATGCATGCCGCCATGATGTGTATGGCTGGTTTCCCCATGCTGTCCAGCGGAGATGAGATTGGTCAGTTGAATGGCTATGATTACCACGACGATCCGGCCCGGCGGGAGGACAGCCGCAACCTGCACCGTACCCGTTTCAATTGGGAAAATGCAGCATTGCGTTCACAGCCTGGTACCGTTCAGCAGAGGCTTTGGGATGGCCTCCGCCAACTGGAAAAGCTGCGTGCCAAGGACAGCTGCTTTGGCCCGGATGCCTGGGTTACCACCTGGGATACCGCTAACCGTCAGGTGCTGGCCTTAGTGCGCAAGACGGAAGGGGAGACGCTGACCTGCCTCTTTAATTTCTCCGGTGAGCCCCAGAGCATCCATATGGATGCCATGGAAGGGGAATTTGAGGACCTTATTACCGGGGAAAGGGGCCTGTGCAGTACTCGGCAGCTGAAGCCCTTTCAGTATTGCCTGTGCCGCCGCAAAGATTGATTCCATGCATAAGACGAAGCCGCGCCGCTTGACTGTGGCGCGGCTTTTTTGATCAAATAAAATGTTTGACGCTGGGGGAAATGTTTGCTAAGATAACAACCATAGTTAATTTGCTGGCTTTATAGCTGTAATCAGCGCTTCTCCTGGTTGATTTAGACAAAGCTTATCGGGGCGGCAGTTGGGTGTGACGTACTGCTTGAAAAGAAGTGAGGTAAAAAATATGGCCACAACAGCAAAGGACATCATCAGACGTATCCAGGAAGAAAATATCCAGATGGTTGATTTCAAAATGGTGGACATCAACGGGCAATATCGCCATGTGACCATTCCGGCCCGGAATTTCACCGAATCCACCATCACAGAAGGCATTGGATTTGATGCCTCCAACTATGGCTATGCAGTGGTGGAAAAGAGCGACATGGTCTTTATCCCGGATCCGGAGACCGCCCAGGTGGATCCTTTCTGCGATATTCCCACGCTCTCCATGACCGGTAATGCCATGTTGATTGACTACCCTCATAACCGGCCGTTGTCCCAGTATCCGCGGAATATTGTCTTGGCGGCGGAGGCGTATATGCGCCGCACAGGTGTGGCTGATACAATGCTGATCCTGCCGGAGTTTGAGTTCTACCTTTTTGACAACGTGACCTGGGACGTACGGCCTAATGCCATCGGCATGACCATTGATGCCCAGCAGGCCCATTGGAACAGTGGCGTCAGCGGTACTGGGACCATTGTTCCCCGTCAGGGCCATTATCACATTGCCAAGCCTCTGGACCGCACCTACGAATGCCGCAGCGAAATGTGTATGCTCATAGAGGAGGCTGGCATTCCGGTAAAGTATCACCATCCGGAGGTAGGCGGCGCCGGCCAGTTTGAGATCGAACCCAAGCTGGGAGAGATGTCAAAAATGGCGGATGCTACCATGATGATCAAGTATATCATCCATAATACCGCGCAAAAGTACGGTTTGAGTGCTACCTTGATGCCCAAGCCCGTTTATGGAGAAGCGGGCAGCGGCATGCATGTCCATATGCTGCTGCTGAAGGATGGAAAACCTGTGTTTTCTGATGACGACGGTTATGCGCATTTGAGCAGGGAGGCCCATTATTTTATGGGCGGACTCCTCAAGCACATCCATTCTCTCTGCGCCATTACCAACCCCAGTACCAACTCCTTCAAGCGTCTGGTGCCAGGGTTTGAGGCACCTGTTACCGTAGGTTATGCCACCAGCAATCGCAGCGCGGTGATCCGCATTCCCGCCTATGCCAAGACGCCGGAACTGCGCCGCTTTGAACTGCGGAACCCGGATGCTACCTGTAATCCTTATTTCTGCTACGCAGCGCTGCTGATGGCAGGCTTGGATGGCATTGAGAACCAGATTGATCCTCATGAGAATGGCTGGGGTCCCTACGATGTGAACCTGTATACACTCTCTGACCATGAGAAGGCCAAGCTCCAGGGCTTGCCCACATCCCTGGAGGCTGCTCTGGACGCGCTGGAGCAGGATCATGACTATCTAACTAAAGGCGGCGTGTTCCCTGAGACATTGATCCGGAACTTTATCGCAGGCAAGCGGCGGGAATGTGCTGAGATGGCGCAGATCCCCCATCCCGCAGAGTTTGCCCGCTATTATAATCTGTAACTTGTCGCCCCCTGGCCGTGATGGTTGACGGACGGATGACAATTGCATGCAGCAACAAACAACAGCAAGCCGGGTTTTCACCTGGCTTGCTGTTGTTCTGGGGCATCAGAACGGGGAAGGAGCGGTTTCAAATACATCAGGAGTTTTCAGCAGGAAATGATTTTTCTTATAACAAATCATTCCTTCTTTTTGCATTTTGGAGAGTTCATGACACATAGCGCTTCTGTCCACGCCCAAATAATCGGCCAACTGCTGCCGATTGTATGGAATTTGAAAGGAATGACTTCCGGACCGCTTGGCACGCTCGGATAAATAGGACATCAGCCTGCCGCGAATTGATTTGGAGCTGGTATGCAGGATCCGTTGAGAGAGCTGCAAGCTTCTATGAGCGCATACCGTGAGTAGGTTCCGCACAAGCTTTGCATGAAAAGGACAGCTGTTGGTGCAGGTAGACAGGATCCGCCCCACATTCATAAAGAGGACAGCAGTATTCTCTGTGGCGGATACGGAGATCAAAAGCGGTTCTCCCGGCAGGCAGGCGTACACCTCAGCAAAGACAGCCCCCGGGGAAACGTATCCCAGAATGCTGTTGCTGCCCCAGATGTCTCCGTAGGATATGACGGCCATGCCTGACAGCACAATGCCAATACTTTCGGTGATGGTTCCCTCCGAAATAATTACTTCTCCTTTCTTATATGTCCGCTTTACGGCCGCCAAACATTGCAGCAGAGAGGAGATGTCCTCTTCTTCTATTCCACAAAACAGCTGGGTATCAGACAGCAGCATACCTATTATTTCTCCTTTTGTTGTTATAACAACAGACTTTTCTTTTTGATTATAGTATGCTCTGATCATCCCTTCAAGTTAAAGAAAAGGAGATTGTCATGATTCGGAAAATTATTCAGATAGATGAAGAGGCCTGCAACGGCTGCGGCGCATGTGCGGCGGCCTGCCATGAAGGAGCTATTGGGATGGTAAATGGGAAGGCCAGGCTGCTGCGAGATGATTATTGCGACGGCCTGGGGGACTGCCTGCCTGCTTGCCCCACAGGCGCTATTACCTTTGTGGAACGGGAAGCGGCAGCCTATGACGAAAAGGCTGTACAGGAAAATAAACGGAAGCAGAAAGAGCCCTGCGGCGGGGTGTCCGCTCACGGCGGCTGCCCCGGTCATCAGATGCATCGCTTTGACCGTCAGACCGGAAAACCTCCGGTGGCGGCGGAGCTGCCCTCTCAGCTGGGCCAGTGGCCCTGCCAGATCAAGCTGGTTCCGGTAAATGCCCCGTATTTCCGGGGTGCTCATCTGCTGATTGCTGCCGATTGTACCGCCTTTGCTTATGCTAATCTGCACCAGGAATTTATGGCAGGGAAGATTACCCTCATCGGTTGCCCTAAGCTGGACAGCGTGGATTATAGCGAGAAACTGGCGGCCATCATGGGAAACAATGATGTGCAGAGCGTAACCGTCGTACGCATGGAAGTACCCTGCTGCGGCGGACTGGAAGCGGCGGCGAAAAACGCTCTGCTGCGCAGCGGCAAAGAAATCCCGCTGCAGGTAGTGACGATTTCTGTGGATGGGAATATTTTGAGTTCCCAGGCAGCAGCAAACCCCTAATCATCTAAGTGGCCTGCCAAGCGCGGGATAGCAGGAGAGAAGAGAGCTGCCTGCATAATCAGACTTATTGTCAGCGCTATGCCGGTGCTTTTGAACCAGGGTAGTTATCTGACGGTTGCTCTTGACAAAAGTAAAAAAATACATATAATAGGTAATTGGTTACTTATTATCAAGGAATGGGATGATGCCGGATATGATGCCGTTCGGTCTGAAAATTGCGATTATCAATCGGGCTTTCCGCAAAAGAATGGATGAAAAGGCCAGCGCTATGGGGCTGACATCCGTTCAGCTTCGTGTGTTGGGATCTGTCAGCCGTCTGGAGGCAGCGGGAGAAACAGAAATCCACCAAAACGATTTGGAACGGATTGAACATGTTACCCATCCGGCAATGACCAAGCTGCTGCAGCGGCTGGAAAGCAAGGGATTTATCCAATGTGTTCCCAGCGCAAAGGACAGACGGTATAAGAAGATCACCTGTACGGAGAAGTCAACCGGGATCCATAAAATGATTCTGGCCCAAGATGAGGAGGTTCTATCCGAGCTGTGCGAGAACTTTACGGAGGAACAAAAGGCAACCTTACTTCAGCTGATGGATATGCTTTTGAAGAACATTGACGTGGAGTAAAGGTCCTTCCGGCAGGAAAACTGAATTCCCCAGGCAGTGCGCCGAGGAAACCACTCGGACGTGCTGCCTGCCTTTTTGCCCAAATAGGTAACTAGTTACTTAATAAGGAGAGAATGAAAACATGGAAAAAACCGTATCAGAAGCAAAAAGCCCCTTTGGAACCGAACCAATCGGCCGTTTGATTGCAAAATTTGCGATTCCCTGTGTTATTTCACTGCTGGTAAACTCCCTATATAACATTGTAGATCAGATCTTCATTGGCTGGGGCGTGGGCTATCTTGGTAATGGCGCCACCAATGCTGTGTTTCCCATTACCATTGTAGCGCTGGCGTTATGCCTGATGATTGGCGATGGTGCCGCTACCTATCTCAGCTTGAAACTGGGAGCAGGGGATACTGCCAGCGCCAAACGGGGGGTAGGTAACGCCATCGTTATGGTGACCGTAGTCAGCATTGTGCTGGCGGCAGCGTTCCTGGTGTTTATTGATCCTATCTTGACCATCTTCGGTGCCACAGATGTGCTGCGGGACTATGCGCTGGAGTACGGTACCATTATTGGCTTCGGGCTTCCTTTTATGATGATACCGGGTGCAGTCAATTCCATGATCCGGGCTGACGGCAGTCCCAAGTATGCCATGCTGTCCATGGCTCTGGGGGCGGTGATCAACACCATCCTGGACCCTGTGTTCATTTTTGTATTCCATATGGGTGTGCGGAGCGCTGCCATTGCTACGGTAATTGGCCAGGTGGCGACATTCATTATGGCGGTTTGTTATCTGTTCCGCTTCAAGACCTTCCGTATTGACAGCACTGCTTTCCGGATACACGCAAAGACCTGTGCCACAGTACTTAGCCTTGGCATCAGCAGTTTCATTACCCAGTTTGCTATTACCATTGTTATGGCGCTGAGCAACAACCTGCTGGTTTCCTACGGTGCCATGTCCATTTACGGATCAGAGATCCCCATGGCGGCTACCGGCATTGTCATGAAGGTAAATCAAATCCTTATTTCGATCCTGGTAGGTATTGCCGTAGGTACTCAGTCTATTATCGGCTTCAATTATGGTGCCAAAGATTTCAAGCGAGTGAAAAAGGCCCTGGATATTGCTCTTGTTGTCTCAGAAATCATAGCAGTTATTGCATTCTTGTTCTTCCAGTTTGCACCTATGGGTGTTGTGTCCCTGTTTGGTTCGGAAGAAGGGCTGTATAATGAGTTTGCGGTTATGGCCTTCCGTATTTTCCTGCTGCTGTGTCCCCTGACCGGTTTCCAGACGGTAGTAGCTGTATATCTTCAGGCAGTCGGCAAGCCGATCAAGTCAGCGCTTCTGTCCTTGGCCCGTCAGATCATTTTCTACGTGCCTACCATCATCCTGCTGCCGCGATTCCTGGGCGTGGTCGGTGTGCTGTGGACGGGCCCTGTGGCTGACGGCCTGGCTTTCCTGCTGTCGGTTGGCTTCCTGATCTATGAGAGGAAGCAGCTTAAGAGCATTTCCGAAGCAACCAAATAACCCCCAGAGGGGCTAGAACAAGAAGGAGGTTTTTGACATGCAAAACAGAGTCATTACGATCAGTCGAGAGTTTGGCAGCGGTGGGCGTACCATTGGCAAGAAAGTAGCGGAAGAGCTGGGAATTCCGTGCTATGACAGTGAATTGCTCCAGAAAATTGCAGAGGAAAGCGGCTTTGATGAGAACTATATAAAGGATGCCGGGGAGTATGCCCCAGGCGGATTTCTGGCTTCCGCATTTTCACACAGAGGGGCCGGCCCCAACAATGCAGATTATCTTTGGGAAATACAATATAAGATCATTACCGAGTTGGCTGAAAAGGGGCCTTGCGTGATTGTAGGCCGGTGTGCCGACTATATTCTCCGGGATAAAGCAGACTGCCTGAAGGTCTTTGTCCATGCAGATCTGAGCTTTAGGGCGGAACGGATCGTAAAGGAATACGGAGAGCGGGACGTATCCCCTGAGCAGCGCCTGAAGGACAAAGATAAACGCCGTGCAGCCTACTACCGGTTTTATACGGATATGAAGTGGGGGCATGCCCAGAATTATGATATTACTCTCAACAGTGGAACCCTTGGCATCGATAAATGTGTCGCTATCATCAAACAACTTTATTAAAAGTGAAATTTGCAGAAGAAAAAATAGTTTTGCCGAGGTATATATTCCCAACGGCATGACTGCTTTGTGCCTGTGAAGAATAAAAATCAGGCGGGGCCTCCCTTCATGGGAGGCCCCGCCTGCCTGCTGCATTGGACAGCAGTACGGTATGCTTTTTCGCAATATCAGCGTTATTTTATGAGACTGTGGGATTGGCTATGTCGGGAGAGTTGCCTAAATGAATACGGACCAGAGATTTCGGGCGGCCTCGATTGGAAGAATTCTCCTTTGAATATACTTCGCCGCAGCCAGCCTCAATAAGGCGGCTCATGATACGCCGAGCACTGCGGGTAGTGACCTCAAGACAATCGGCCACATCGTGAGCATCAAAAACATCGCTGTGCCGCATATCAATAATGGCACGCAGCTTCAGAATGGAAGCGGGCGATAATCCGGTTTTTTCAGCCAGCTCTGCCACCTTTGGATCATTTGAGATCAGTTGATAGCGCAGTTCATTTTCGCGAAAGAGGGGGCCTCTCAGTTCGTTATTTTCATCAATGCAGTAGAGATCCTCCGGATTGGCCTTATTCAAAGCACAGCGAAGAGCTTTTCTCGCGTTGATATCAGCCTGGTAAGCGGTGACGCCAATGCCGATTCCGGAGCTCAGGCTAAGGCCCTTACTGCGGACTTGCTTCTGAAGTTCCGTGAGCAGCCGCAAACTGCGTCGTTCCAGCAGTATGCCGGCATTGGCATAGATAATATATTCCCATCGGCTTTCCTGGAAAACAGCGGCCTGTAGTTCTTTGCTGTACCGGATGATGCTTTTATAGATGTCTGCTTGTTCGATCATGCCGGAGTAGTAGTTCTCCTCCAAGATCTGAGTATTCCGCAGCTGCAGTACCTCTGCGGCAATCTGTGCCTGTTCAGCGCGGTTAATGGCAAAGTCGGCTTTCAGGCGTTCCAGAGCAAGACGGGTTGTGTTGCGCGTCGGCCCCATATAAATTGCCTGATAGCCATCTTCCAGCAGCTGCTGGAAAACCCATTTCAGGGAAGTGAGGGCAACGGCGGTGTAGCCTTCGTCCTGCAGTCCTTTATGCCAGCGAACATAGTGCTCTTCCTCAATATCCTCTGGAGTGGGGTAGGAATATATATTTTTTGCCAGAATCTGAAAGGCGTCCAAAACGTCTTCAATTACCTGAGGCTCTACAATATCGATGCTCAGGGAGTCGAAGTTTAGATTTTGCTTCTGCATGGACAAAAATGCCCGGGCAACTGCAACTGCGGAACGGGCTACGGAGGCCGTAGGCTTTGCTATCTTGCAATTACTCTTTACATAGCTTTCGACCGCACGGCCTGTAAACAATACCGCGTCACATTCCCGCTCACAGTCAGGGTATACCTCTGCGCAGGCGGAAACCTGCTCCCGTACATAGCAGCGGACCTCCACAGAGGGGTCAATATAATGCAAATCCCTGGCAATACTTTCGCAGGAACTCTTAGGGCCGATGATGCCGATTTTCACTGTATACACCTCATGATTCATCATGTAAAAAGCAATCCCGAATCCTACCTTGCGATAGCATTCGGGACTGCATTTATTATAGCGTAGAACCGTCGAAGAAATCAAGCCCGGAATGCTCCCGGAGAAATGCAAGGTATTCTTCTTTCGTGAAAACAGGGTGGAAAGCATCCATTACAGCCTTAGCGCAGCCGGCCTTGTCAAAGAGCAGATCGATCACCGTCATAGCCATCATTTTGGCAGGGAGGATAAAGGCAGCCTCCTGGTCGGTCACTTTGAAATCGCTGGCGTGAAGCGCACCGGAAATTCCTCCGGTCCAGATATGCATACAGGGGACGATGTGGGAAATATCTCCCAGGTCAGTGGAACCGGCGCTTACATACTGAGGAATAAAAGCGCTGTCTGTGCATCCCAGGTAATTTTTAACATTCTCCTTGTATACGGCAGTCAGCTCCCGACTGGAGTGTAGGGGAAGATAGCCGATCTGATTCTGGATTTCTACTTTTCCGCCAATGGCCAGTGCGCCGGCCTTCAGTGCCCGATCCACTTTTCTGGAAGAATCCAGCATGGCGTCAAGACTGGCGGCGCGGACCATCAGCTGCATCTCAGCCTCAGCGGGGACGGTATTTACCATTTCACCGCATTTGGTGATAATGGCGCTGACGCGGACCTTGTCCTCATCCCGGAAGGTCTCCCGCAGAGTGTGAATGCCGTTGAGGGCCAGCTGTGCCATGTTCAGGGCATTGATACCTTCAGAAGGGGCAAACCCTGCGTGTGCGGCGCGGCCAATAAAGCGAACGCTTTTTCCGATAAAACCATCACAGTCCGTATCCAGGCAGCAGACAATGTCTTTGCTCTGGGTGTTGATAAGATGGGACTGGAGAACCATGTCCACATCATCCATACCACCGCGGAGGAGGTATTCCTGCTTGCCGCCGTAGTATTTGATTTTTCCCTGAGCAACCAGGCCGCTGCGGTAGTCCGCATCCACGTATTCCTCAGCAGGGATGGCGATAAATTTGACAGCGCCGTCCAGGCTGGGAAGCACCCCGGACTGGACAAGGCCCACGGCGCAGCCGTAGAGATATGCCAGCTGGGCGTGGTGACCGCAGGAGTGGACGTTGCCGTTGGCATCACAGTCGGGGTGATCCGGACAGTTTAAACTGTCGAGTTCACCCATAATTGCGACCACCGGGCCGTCCTCGCGGCCGGCCTTGGCGGAGCAGCCCGTATAGGCAATGCCGTCCTCCACGGCCAAACCGAGCTGCTGAAAGACTTCTTTCATTTTCTCGGTGGAACGGAATTCATGGTAGCCCATCTCGGGGTGACGGTAAATGTCGTCAGCAAAGGCGAGAATAGCTTCACGGTTTTGATCAATAGCCTCGCTGCAGCGGAGCTTTAATGTTTGCTTGTCAATCATAGTAAATCTGTCTCCAACATGCTCATCATGCGACGCATGACCTTTGTGCATTTCAGTACTTCGCTCATATCAAGAGATTCGTCAACGGTATGGACATCCCGCATGCCCAGTCCCAGGATCACGCTGCGATACCCGTGACCGGCCAAAATGTTGGCGTCGCTTCCGCCGCCAATAATCATGCAATTGGGGGTGACGCCCTCATCTTCCATGGCCTTGACCGTCATCCGTACGAGATTGCTGTCCAGAGGAACGTTCAGGGTGGGATAGGAAAGCTCGTGGCAGAAGTCCACAGTGGCCCCCATTTCCTCCGCAGCCTTGCGGCAGCACTGCTCCATGTAGGCGACCTCGTCGTGGAGGACATCCATGCTGTGGGAGCGAATCTCAGCCGTAAAGTATACGGAATCGGTCACCACGTTGGTGGCATCGCCGCCCTCGATCCGACCAATATTGGAGGTAGTCTCCGGGGACAGTCGGCCGATATGCATGGCGCTGATGGCTTTGGCCGCGGCGACAATGGCGTTGATGCCCTTTTCGGGCTCAATGCCGGCGTGGGCCTTTTTCCCGTGGAAGGTGGCACGAATGGCCTCCATGGCAGGGGCTTTATAGGCGATGACGCCGGTGTTCCCGGTGGCGTCCGGAACGACAAGATCCTTGCAGGGCAGCATGTCCAGATCCATGTGCTTGGTACCCTGCATGCTGATCTCTTCCGAGCAGGAAAAGACCAGATAGAGATCCCGGTGAGGAGCCTTCGTTTCCAGAAGATCCTCAACGGCTTCCAGAATGGCGGTGATACCGCCTTTATCGTCGCCGCCCAGGGTAGTGGTTCCGTCGGTACGAATGATATCGCCTTCTACAATAGCGTGAATGTTATCGCAGGGCTCAATCTGATCCGTGTGGGCCATAAAGCCGATAGGGTCGCCGGGCAGTGTGCCGGGAATGTGGGCAACGAGGTTTTTGCCGTTGCCGCCATACCCCTGACCGGCCTCGTCGGTACGGAAGGAAATGCCGCGCTCAGTAAAGTAGCGCTCCAGCCATTCCACCATGTCCTTTTCCTTTTTGGAGGGGCTGGAAACCTGGATCATTTCCAGGAACCGTGTCTGCAAACGTTCTCTAGAGATCATATTATTTCACCTGCTCATCTGTGTCATCAGCCAGTTCCTTCTTGTAGATCAGCCGGCCAGCGAAGATGGAGCCGAATACCGCCACCAGAATGACAACACTGCCGGAGAAACCGCCCAGGAAGGCGAGGTAGCCGTTCTTGCTGAGCCAGTTGATAGCAAAAACGATAACGATGGAGACAACAGCCAGCTTGGGGCGGGAAACAGCGAACTGACCAAAGACAGCGCCGAAGAGGGCGGGCAGCAGGAAGTTGAGGGCGGTAGTGACGGATTCAGGCAGAATGGCAAGGATAGCATTGCTGCCGACAGCGCCGATGGTCAGGATAATGATGTTGACGATAATGGAAACGCCGATGCCGATGGTGGAGATGATGGTTCCCTGTCTGGAGCCGAATTCCACGCCGGCGGCTTCCTGTGCTACGGAAGAGCAGGGGAGACGCATATTGGAAGTGTTTCCGGAGAGGAAGGTCATGTAGGTGCCGGGGATGCCCAGAATAGGGAAGTAGGAGATAGGCTCAACGACATAGAAAGCACCGCTTACACTGATCTGGGCCAGGGTGCCGGTAAGGATAGCGGAGAGGGGAGGCCAATAGCCGAATACAGCGGAAAACACCAGTGCCGGAAGGAACATTGTGATAATGCCCAGCAGCATAGTGATCTTGCCCCACTTGATAATTCCGGGCATATAAGTTTCAGAATAGTAAGATTTCTTATCCATAATTTCTTATCCTCCCCTTACATAGTACTCCAAACGGAACCGATGATCATACCAGAGAACATTGCGATAGCAAATGCCCACTCGCGCAGCCAGCCAATATTTTTGGTTCTGGCCAGTTTGGTCAGGATCATCATCAGAACACAGCCGCAGATAGTAGCGATAGCGGGAGCGCCGGTGAGAGCAAAACCGCCTTCGGCATTAAAGAAGTTGCCGGAGGACAGATTGGCAAAGGCGCCCAGCATTGCGCCGGCGGAAATGATGGGGACCATCTTCTGACGGCCGCGGGAAAGCAGATGATTGACTTTCTCCATCTTGTCAGTGAACAGCAGGGTAAAGACAAGCCAGCCCAGAGAGCCGCAGCACATAACCCAAACGCCGCAGGAGAAAGCGAGAGGATCCAGATTGTCCAGAGTAGTACCCATAGCCTGAGCGCCGAAGCCAGCAGCCATGGCCTCGTAGTTGACAGAGCCGATGAAAGACAGGCGCATCCAGGAAACAGGGGCTCCCATGGAGATAATCAGGGAAATCATGGTGACCAGAATTACGATGGCAGGGCCAATGGAAGCGATAACACTGCTTTTGACAGCCATCTTGACCTGCTGCTTGCTGATTCCCTCTTCAGCAGCTGCAGCCAAGGACTTGCGGATAAAGATAACGGACTGCAGGACGACAACGCTGATGGCGATTGCTGCGGCCAGCCACATAACAGGGTGGTTAGCCAGTTCCAGGTAATTTACATTCATAAAATTCCCTCCTTAATTTTAGGACACGTCCCAATATGTCCTAAAATAAGATTACAAAACAGAAGGAAAAAAGTCAAGGTAATTTTGTTGGCCACTGTGACAAAATCTGACCGCTATTTTTGTTAAATTATACAATTTCTGCCGCGCAATACAAAACTGTTATTGGGAATTATGAATTTATCGTGAAAAAATCCTATGCAAATATATGGAAATATTGATCATGGGTGTGGGTATTACTGAAACATAAATGCTTTGCAGAGAGGAGGGATACGAAAACAAAAATTACGAAATAGATCTGCATATCCCTGCCTTTTTGTTAAAGGTAATCCCCCGCCTGTGCCAGATGAAACCAACTGCGCAGCCGGGGAATAAAACTAGATATATTTTCCAAAATAATATGACTATATTTTGCTGTTGGTGGAAATCCATTTTCAAATGTGGACAGGCTTCGGAGCACCATGTCGCAGCTGATACAGGTACTGACGGGAAAGAATTTCAGGCAGCCAAAAGCACCTCCAGGTACTACCAGTAGATTTCTTTCCTAGGCTTGATCAGAAAAAGTGTGGCTAACACTCTGTAAATTCATATTTTACGGGTTGAATACCGCTGGTAAAGCAGATACATACCGTGCCGTCCTGCGTGCGATGAATTTCCAGTTCCGCATCTTGAGACAAACCAGGTTCGTGTTGCCGGACATAGGCCACAGGATCATCCGTCTCCACGTTTTGAAAATCATAAAGCTTGGTGGGCTTTCCGCCGCAGGGAGGCTGCCGGCGCTCAATAATCAATTCATAGCTTTTCATAAGGAAGGTCCCTTTTAGTACAACTCACACGTTTTCCTCTCGACACATACCTTTTCCAGCATGGCGGAGACGCCCGCCAGCTTGGCAGCGTCCAAGAATTTGGCGTGCTGCGGGCAGATTGTGACGCAGCGCATGCAAGAAATGCACTTTGCCGGCTCCACAGCCTTCACATCTTTTGCGTCAATGGCTTCTGCGGGACACTGTTCTGCGCACAAGCCGCATTGGGTGCATGCGTCTCCTGTCTGGGGAATCATACCGCTGCCGCCGGTTTTTTTATAGGGACGGTTGCCTGGAATCGGACCGGCTTGCGCACCGGATTGCAGACGCTCCAAAATGGCTTGTCCGTAGCTTGCCAGAGTGACCAGATCTTCTGCGTCAGGCCGCCCCGCGGCAAAGCGGCGCGCAATAGAGTGTTCTGCTATGGCGGCCACAGCAGCCGTTACCGTGAAACCGGCGGCTTTTGCCAGATCTTCCAGTTCCACCAACGTATCCTCATAGGCGCGGTTTCCGTAGACACAGACCAAAACAGCTTTTGCACCGTTTCCCTGCACCTTTTGGATGCGCTCCGCTGCAAGACCGGGAACTCTGCCCCCGTAGGACGGTGCGGCAATGACTACCGTATCTTTTGGCTGAAACGAGAACTGTGAAAAATCTAGTCCAGCATTGGTCAGGTCCACGGTAGCTACCCGTTCCCCCCACCCGGATGTCAGGGCTGTCACAGCTTTTTCTGTACCACCTGTGGGACTGAAAATCATCGTTGTATAGTTCATAGTAAACTCCTTTCTGACTGATTCATGAAAAGAAACAATATTTAATGATCTCATGGTTGGGAGATTAATCTAAATACGTGCTCCGACGTTTCCTGTCCGGGTTCCAAAACAAGAAACTGCGCATCCCAGCGGCCGGAAACCAACTTTTCCAAGATTAAGTTACTGCTCTCCACGTATATCACAAAGTACAGCGGATTGGGTCTGCGTTTTTCTGTGCCTGGGCGACATAGCCTTCTGAATAGCAGTTATATGCGCCTGTACTGCTTTTACATCGGAGTACCACTCCACACGTCCGTTTTTTCGGCCGATTCTGTATTCTCGCCCTGCAAAACGAATATAAAGGAAATCTGCGTCGTGCTGGAGGCTGAATTTTTGAATCATTTTTGCTTGGTCGTACTTTATGAATTCCATTTCCATGCGGTCACGCATGATTTCATAGTTGGACGGTCGCACTTGTCCCATATAGGTTGGATCATTCCTTTTTACTATAATTGCAATAATTACAGGTATTCGCTAAAAATCAAGCCAATCGCTGGATGATGCAATTAGCAATGTCCCGCAGTGTATATGCCTTCAGGGCCTGCTCCATGGCAAGTTGTGCATCAAGCAGAGGCGTTTTCATGACATCCCGGATATTCCGCCCAATAGGGCATTGAGGGCTGGGACTGGGGTGAAAGTCAAAAAGGGGAGCATCTGATTTTTTCTTAACTGCCTGGTATGCATCCAGAAGGGTGATCTGCTCCGCCGGCTTTGCCAAATGGCAGCCGGGAATTCCGTTTTGGGTTTCTATCAGTCCAGCACGTTTCAGGGCAGACATCATCTGGCGGATCACCACCGGATTGGTTCCCACGCTGAGTGCCATTAGTTCTGAAGAAGAAGGCCGTGCTTTATTCAGTTCGATCAAAGCCAGCATGTGAACTGCCACGGTAAAACGTGTGTTGATTCTCATTTTCCATCACCTGTATGTATTATAATTACAGCTTGAGTAGTTGTCAATCAACTTTAACTTCTCCATAGGTAGGGGAGATAGGCAACTTAAATGTGTCGATGCAAGGACATATAAGTATTTACAGATGATTTTTTTAGAATTATAAAAATTACAAAAAATAAATTTGCTGCCCGCAGGTGTATGTAAGGAGCAGGTCCTGCGCTCTGTATTCATTTTGCCGAAAGGATGAGGCAGGGGACGATAGTGTGGAACGGAAGCTGTTCTTCTTCCAAAAGGAGGGTGGCTGATTTCCTTGGATCGGAAAAACGGATGGCCGGTGATCATAGTGCCGCTATGTGCGGCGGGACACGGTCTAGTTACGCGGCAGTGCGGCCAGGTAGGCCGCTGTACTCTGGGGCATCTCTGCGCCGCAAGGTCCTGCCGTACTGGGCACTCTGATCAGCTTTTTGCATCTGAGAGCATCATTTCCCTCAGTGCCGCAGCTGCGGCGCTGAGGCATTTTGTTTTATCTTCCAGCAGGACGATCGTCCTTTCCGGCTTTAATCCGAGCACTTCGATAGGGACGATCACTTTCTGTTCCAGATCTCGCATGGCCATGAATTCCGGCACAAACCCGATGCCGAGCCCTGCTCTGATCATCGGCAGTATCTGGTCGGAGGTGGCCAGGTCAATATCCGGCTGCCACTCCAGCCCATAAGGCAGAAACAGGTGAGAGTAAAATTCGTAGGTTTTTGCATGCCGTCCCAAACTGACAATCGGATAAGTGAATACTTCGCTGGGGGTGATTCGGCGCTCTTTGGAGTAGTCAGAGCATGCCGCAGCGACAAGGATCTCTTTAAAAGCCAAAAGAGGGGTACTTTGTATGTCGGGCAGGGAATCGGTGGGGGAGGTGACAACAGCCAGATCCAGCAGTCCCTTACGCAGAGCTGCTGCCGTACTGGAAGTAGACCCATTGGTAATATGAAGGCGGATGCCCGGGTATGCAGCTCTGAATTTTGCCAGCACGTCCAATAGGACGCCGTACAGTGCAGTTTCCGTAGCCCCGATCCGAATGGTGCCTGTGCGCATCTTTCCAACGCCGGACAGCTCATTTTCTGCCTCTCTTAGCTGGGAGTAGGCGATTTGCACGTGGACGTACAGTTTTTCTCCCTCTGGTGTGAGGGTGACGCCCTTGTTGGAGCGCGTCATCAGACGGCAGCCAAGCTGGCTCTCCAGATTGTTCATGTATTTTGTGATGTTGGGCTGGTTGCTGTGCAGGATTTCTGCAGCGCGGGAAATGCTGCCGTATTTTGCCACATAGTAAAAAATCCTGTAATAATCATAAGAGACCTTGTCCATGCTTTCCCTCCATACACGATCCATATAGCGGCCATGTAATATATACTTTTTACATGGTGATGAAATGATTATATTCTATGTGAATGGAAAAGTCTATACGAGGAGGGTGTAAGTATGGGAAATTTTGCGATCTGTATCGGCCGCGAATATGGAAGCGGCGGCAGAGAAGTGGGGGAAACACTGGCGCATGAGCTGAATATTCCGTGCTACGACAAGCTGCTGATCAAGCAGGAGCTGGCCAAGGACGGTGTCAGTGGTGGAGTTTCGGATCAGCTGGATGAGAAACTGCCCACGGCTATCCTGTCGGGCAATGCATTTGCGGATACGGCGGCGATTATGCAGAACTTTTATTTTGCTGATGGGCAGGCCGCATATGCCGTTCAGAGGACTCTGAAGCGGCTTGTGGCGGAGCAATCCTGCGTGATCATCGGGAGATGCGCCTCTGTATTCCTGGCTGGCTTGCCGCTCCTGTCGGTATTTATTTATGCCGATGATGGTGACTGCCTGCGCCGCATCGAAGAAAGGAACCATATCTCCGAAGAGGAGGCGCGCAAGCGTTTCAAGCAGATAAACAGGCTGCGCAGACAGTATTTTGACTTCTATTCTGATACGGGGTGGGGGAAGCCGGAGAGCTATGATCTTATGCTTTCCAGCAGTGCTCTGGGAATAGAAGGATGTGTGGAATTGATCAAAGAGAGCCTCTCATACAGAAAGGCGGTGTGTTCCCATGAATAAGGATCTGACAGTCGGAAAGCCGTCCACAGTCCTGTGGCAGTTCTGCCTCCCGCTGTTTGGAAGCATCATTTTCCAGCAGATATATAATATTGCCGATAGCCTTGTGGCCGGGAAATTTGTGGGGGAGGACGCCCTCGCCGCAGTGGGCAACAGCTATGAGATCACATTGATTTTTATTGCCTTTGCTTTCGGGTGCAATATCGGCTGCTCTGTGGTGGTATCGCAGCTTTTTGGTGCCAGACAGTACGGTGAAATGAAGACCGCCGTAAGAACAGCGATGATCGGAAGCGCCGTGCTGTGTCTTGCCCTGATGGCGGCCGGCATCTTTGGCAGCGGGGCGCTTCTCACATTGATACGTACACCAGAGAATATTTTCTCTGATTCCAAGCTGTACCTGGACATTTATGTGTGGGGGCTGCCGTTTGTATTTTTTTATAATATCTCGACGGGGATTTTCTCTGCCCTTGGTGACTCCAAGACGCCGTTTTGGTTCCTTGCTGCGTCATCAACGGCCAATATCTTTGTTGATATTCTTTTTGTCAAGGCATTTGGCATGGGTGTTGCAGGCGTTGCATGGGCAACTTTTCTTTGCCAGGGGATCAGCTGCCTCCTGGCACTGCTGTTCGTGCTGAAACGGCTGCAAGGGATTCCAACCGATGAGAAAGGTGAATTCTTCTCCTTCCCGATGCTGAAAAACATAGCCGTCATAGCGGTTCCGAGTATCATGCAGCAGAGTTTTATATCTGTGGGGAATATTCTGATACAAAGTGTCATCAATGGTTTCGGTTCCAGTGTGGTGGCGGGATATTCTGCGGCAATTAAACTGAACAACCTGGTGATCACTTCGTTTACGACGCTGGGGAACGGGATCTCAAATTATACAGCTCAGAATCTCGGTGCCGGCAAGCTCCCGAGGATAAGGGAAGGTTTTCGTGCCGGCAGAAACATGGTATGGCTGCTTTGCATCCCGTTGTTCCTGCTGTATATGTTCTGCGGCCAGACATTGGTGTCGTTTTTCATGGATGAGCCCTCCTCTCAGGCATTGCAGACCGGAATTGAGATTTTAAGAATTCTTTCCCCGTTCTACTTTGTTATTTCGGTGAAGCTGGTGGCAGACGGTATCCTGCGGGGCACCGGAAGAATGAAACAGTTTATGGAAGCGACCTTTACAGACTTGGTGCTGCGGGTGCTCCTTGCGTTTCTTCTCCCCCAAACGGCGTTGGGCTCTTTGGGCATCTGGTGCGCTTGGCCCATCGGCTGGACGATTGCCTGCATCTGTTCTGTGGTGTTTTACCAAAAAGGGGAGTGGGCAAAGGCGGCTTCCTGATGGATGACATTAGCGTACCTTCCTGACGGAAGAGGACTTCGGACAGGCAAGATAGCCCTTATAAATATGCCGGAGCGATGCTAGCATCGAATAATGGGTGAATGAGCAGAGGCTCGTGCTACTTTATGTGTAGCACGAGCCTCTGCCTATCAGGGGAGATAAGCAGTAGAAGACTGAATTGCAGTTTCGAATGATTCAGCCACTATTAGCGATAAGTAAGCTGCAGGACGGCATTGGGAAAGCGAGAAGGGACGGCAGCAAAAATCCATAGGCCAGGAAAACTGCTGTATTTGGTTAGGAATCGGTATCTTTCTCAGAGGGGACAATACAACAATTTTATTCAGAACCACGGCAGGTTTCTCAAAATTACGAGCAGATAAAACAGGGTTTGAATACAGGCAGAATTTTATTTGCAAGTCAAATAGAAACGCATACGCTGTTCAACAGTACACTGGACGGCGCTGCCCTAAAAAAGGTAGTATTTGCCTTTGCTTTGCTTATATCTCATGCTTGTGCTGTGTTGCGTACAAAACTATAATAACTTCGGGACATTTCTGTAACATTTCAGCTTTAAGATAAAAAATGCATACGCAAAAGGGAGGGAGTGAACGCATGAGAAAGATACTGATCGTGGAGGACGATACTCTCCTGAATCGTACTTTAGAGTATAACTTGGCATCGGATGGCTATGATGTTATGCCTGTCTGCGATTATAAAGGCGCTGTTCAACAATTAAAGGAGAAAGAATTTGATATTGCGCTCCTGGATATTAATTTGCCCGATGGCAGCGGGCTGGATCTCTGCGAAGAAATGCGGGGACGCGGCCAGAATACTTACATCATTTTTATTACTGCCAACGATAAGACATTTTTGCATCAATTCCAAGTGGGGAAACAGCAAAAATCAAAAAGTTTTT
>ERZ1643251.1266-NODE-1266-length-29498-cov-29.896953_pt1 | contig 29498 bp, 29 predicted proteins | sample MGYA00579261_ERZ1643251 | MGnify/ENA primary metagenome ERZ1643251 (study PRJEB29033, sample SAMEA4952267) | chicken gut metagenome | biome: Broiler Chicken; feature: Gastrointestinal Tract; material: Caecum | place: Ireland | collected 2018 | study: Broiler... | reverse complement strand
ACTTAATTATTAAAGTGAATTTTTTATCTATTATTTGTTGTTTATAAGTGATAAATAAAAATTTGCCTTTTTTATGATTTTTTGATATAATTATTTAAGTCTTTTACTTGGAAGAAAGGAGTAAAAAATTGAGTAAAATAAAAATGTTTTCATTAGGTGGACTAGATGAAAACGGCAAGAATATGTTTGTTATCGAAATTAATAATAATATTTTTATATTTGAGGCAGGATTAAAATATGCTGATGAGTTCACTTTAGGAATAGATTATATTATACCAAATATCAGCTATTTAAAAGAAAATAAAGATCGAATAAAAGGTATCTTCTTAACACATGGACATGAAGAAAATGCTGGAGCTTTGCCAGATATAATAGAAGCTATTGGTAGTGTGCCTATATTTGCTTCTAAATATACTATTGATATTGTTCATAAAGAATTTGAAGCATATAAAATGGATACTAAAAATCTAAAGGAAATTAAAGCTTATATACCGATTGATGTATGTAATATTAAAATATTTCCTGTTAATTTATCGCATTCAACTCCTGACAATTTTGGATATGCTATTTATACTGACGATGGAGTAATATTTTATGCTGCTGATTTTGTTTTTGATTCTCTAATGAAAGGACCTTATAGAACTGATATTGGAAAACTTGCTTATATTGGCAAGCAGAAAGTATTATGTTTGCTTACTGAATCAATATATGCTGATAAAGAAGGATTTACTTCACCAAAACATCGAATATCTGGTTTGATAAGAGAAACTTTAAATACTTCGGATGGAAGAATTATCTTTAATGTTTTAGATTCGCATTTATATCGAATTCAAGAATTATTTAATGAGGCCAAATTGACAGATCGAAAGATCGTTATTATGGGTAAAAGACTAAAGAAAATAATTGATACGGCCATAGAAGATAATTATTTGTTAGTAGATAAAAATGCTATTGGGGATCTATCAAATATTAATGATAAAAATGTTATTATATTAAATGCTAACGAAAAAGAAAAGCCTTATTATAATATTATGAAGATTATTAACGGTTATGATAAATTTGTTAAATTAACAGAAAATGATACAGTATTTTTGGCGACACCAATTTATCAAAATAGAGAAAAAACTTATTATCATTTACTTGATGAAATATCTAAAATTGGTGCCCACGTTGTTAGCCTTTCACCTAAACAATTTTTATCGCATCATGCTTCTCGCGAAGATTTAATGTTAATGATAAATCTAATGAACCCTAAATATTATTTTCCAATTAGAGGAGAATATAAAAATCAGGTTCAAAATGCTGAAGTAGCCGAGTTAGCGGGAATTTCTAAAGATAATATTATTCTTAAGGAAAATGGTGATGTAGTAACAATAGAAAATGGCCAATTAAAAGAAGATACCAAAAGAGTTCCTTGCGGTTCAATACTAATCGATGGTAATTCATCTGATGATATTGGCGAGGTGGTATTAAAAGATCGCGAAATATTATCTAATAATGGAATAATGATTGTATCTGCAACTATCGATAAAGAAAGTAAAGAAATACTATCTGGTCCAGAAATTTTAACTCGTGGCTTTATTTATGTCAAAGATTCATACGATTTAATTAAAGAAGTTAAACAAATAGCGGAGCAGATTATTTCGGAAAATACTAAAAGTGTAAAATATATTGAATATAATAAAATTAAAAATACAATTAGAGATGAATTATCGAAGTTTTTAATTAATCAAACTGGTAACAAACCAATGATAATTACGGTCATTCAAGAAATATAGAAGAAATTCTATGTTTTTTTGTTAAAATATAAAAAAACTATTTTATTTTATTTTATTTTTTGTTATAATAAAATGGAGGTATGATATGAAGAAAGTATTGATACTAACTATACTATTAATTGTATGTACAGGTTGTGTTAGAGTAAATAATATTGATAATTACGACATAATTATTGATACTGTTATCAATAGTAAAAAATCCCTCAATACTTCTTCGATGGGGTATAAATACTATTTACCAATAGGAGTATCTAAAGTTTACGATAAAGATTATAATCAACGATTAAAAATAGAAAATTTGTATTTATATTTGTATGTTGATATAGTAAGTTACTATTATCGTAATTCTTTAAATTTTAATGAAGAAGGTACTGACTGTTATTATTACAAAAAAATAAATAATGCTGAAAAAATCGGATATATCAAAATAACAGAAGAAGATAAAGATAAATATTTTATAAAGATAATTTATAATTATGCTAAAATTGAATGTTATGTTCCAGAGACAGAAATCGAAAATATTCTCGCTATTTCTATGATTATATTAGATAGTATTGAGTACAATGACAATTTAATTGAAAAAATTCTTCAGGACGAATATTTTTCAAGTATTGATAAAGAATATAAAATTAATAAACCCGATAATACCGAAAGTAAATTCTCTGAATATTTAAGTGAATATGTCCAGGAAGAAGAAACTATAATTCCAGATTTACCTGAATATTAAAAAGGAGCGAAAGTATGAAATTTTTAGATAAAATAAAAGACTTATTTTCCGACGAAGAAGAAGTTATTGAAACTAAAGAAATTGAAGTCGAAGAAAATGAAGACCATCAGCTTCCAACTTTTATGAGAAATAAAATTGAAGAAGAAGAAAAACAAAAAGAAGAAAAGAAAAAAAGGGACAATCCTGTTGTAAGAGAAGAAGTAATTAGTGATAGAGAAATTGTAAGAACAAGAACTAATAGTAATTTTTCTTTTCCCATTGATTTAGATGATTCTGATTTAAGTGATAATAATATTCATAGTGGGCAGAACGTTTTACATAAGGAAAAGAAAGTTTCAGATCTCTATTCTAAAAAGGAGGATCCTAAACCTAAAAAGTTTAAGCCAACTCCCGTTATATCTCCTGTCTATGGTATTTTAGATAAGAATTATACTAAAGATGAAGTAAAAGTTCAAGATATCAACTCTTATGAGATTCAAAGGCCATCTCGAAAAATAGATTTTGAAACAGTAAGAAACAAAGCCTTTGGTAATTTGACTGACGATATAAAAAATAATTTATGTGAAAATTGTGAATTATACCAAGAAGTAAAGATAACTAAAAATGCTGATAAAAGGAGAGCCGACGATAATTTATTATCCGACATGACTGAAGAAGATGATATTTCATTAGGAACTGCCGAAGAAAATTATTTTGATTTTGGTGTCAGTTACGAACCTCCTAAAAAAGAACAAAAAATGGATAGTACGACCACTAATATTGATGAATTAGAAATAAATAATAATATTAAAATTATTAATCATAATGGTGAGGAGAAACCTGCTGAAAAAATTGATGTTCGTGAAGATAATCTTAAACAAATTACACCACCATCTCCTCCTTTACAATCAAATACTGACGCTTCAAAGGAGGCTAGGGATATTCCTCTTGAAGAATTAGATAATGATATTTTTAATCTTATTGATTCCATGTATGATGAGGAGGAAAAATAATGAATGCTAATGATATTTTGCCAGTTGTTATATATATATTGTCTTCTATTTTATTAATAACTTTAATAATATTAACTATAAAGATAATAATAACAATGAATAAAATTGAAAAAGTCGTCGATAATATTACTGTCAAGATAAAAACTCTTGATGGCTTATTTTCTGTTGTCGAAGTTGCTACAAATAAATTTACAATCATAACGGATAAAATTGTCGACGTAATAGCGGCATTATTCCAAAAGATATTTAGTTCAAAAAGAAAAGGAGAAGATAAAAATGAGTAAAAAGGGATTTGGAAAATTTGCTTTAGGAGCAGGATTAGGTGCAGGTCTTGCTTTACTATTTGCTCCCAAAAAAGGTAGTGATTTAAGAAATGATATTAAAAAGAAAATCAATAATTTCATGAAAGATGTCGATAAGATGACTGTTGAGGAAATAAAAAAAGAATTTACGAATAAAGTAGATGAAATAAAAAAAGGAATTGAAGAATTAGATAAAGAAAAAGTATTAAAAATAGCTAAACAAAAAGGTGAAGAGTTAAAAGAAAAGGTAAATGAATTGGTACAGATGGCCAAAGATAAAGGAACTCCCGTTCTTGAAGGAATAGCAAATGATCTTAAAGAAAAAGTAACCTCTGTAGCCCAAGAAGTAATTGATAAATTAAATGAAAAATAATCCTTCAAAAAAGGATTGTTTTTTCTAAACTAATAAAAAGAGAGGGGATGAGATAAAGTGAAAGCATTAATAACTGGTGCTTCTTCCGGAATAGGAAAAGATATGGCATTATCTTTATTAAGCTATAACTACGAATTGTTTTTAGTATCGAAAGATAAAAATAAATTAGATAAAGTTTTTAAAAAGTATAAAAATAGAGTGACAACTTATGGATTAGATCTCACGAAAAAGGAAGAATGTATCAAACTGCATAAGATGTTAAAGGACGAAAAAATAGATATATTGATAAATAATGCTGGTTTTGGAGATGCTGGTAATTTTTCTGAAACTGATTTAGATAAAGAGTTAGCTATGATTGACTTGAATATCAAAGCCTATCATATTCTAACAAAATTATTTTTAAAAGATTTTGTAAAACGTAATTATGGAAGAATCCTTAATGTCGCTTCAATGGCCGGATTTATTCCTGGACCCTATATGGCAACATATTATGCTACCAAAAGCTACATCGTTAGTCTTTCATTAGCAATTTATGAAGAGCTAAAAAAAGACCATTCGCAAGTTAAAATAGCAGTTTTTTGTCCAGGTCCTGTTGTTACCAATTTTAATAATGTTGCTAATGTAAATTTTCATATTCCGTCACTAAATAGCAAGTATGCTAGTAAAATAGCTCTTGATGGTATGTTTAGGGATAAATTAATAATCATACCCCCAAATATGAAATTAAATTATGTCTTATCTAAAGTTAGTCCTACTAAAATAACCTTATATGCAAGTTCATTAATCCAAGAAAGAAAAGAGTAGTAGTTTCATTTTTTAAATATTTATTGTATAATGAAAAAAAGGAGTGATTTTTATGAGTTTCACTTCCACTGTCAAAGATGAGGTTGCAAGATTAGATACTTCGAAATTAGAGAATATCTCTGAATTATCAGCGGTATTAAGAACTGCCGCTACTTTTGACGATAATATTAATATAACTATCGAAAATAATGCTGTTGCCCGAAGAGTATTTAAATTAATAAAAAGTGTATATGGCTTTTCACCATCGATTATTGTTCGACATAAAAAACTAGGTAAAGGTTATACTTATATCTTATCCGTTAATAACCATCAAAAAGTAATTTTAAATGATTTATCAATTTTTGATGACAATAAATATTTAGCTGTTCCGAAAGAGTATATAATTTCTGATGAAGAACAAATAAGGGCATATTTACGGGGAATATTCATTATTACTGGTTCAGTTAATGATCCTAAAACGTCAAGATATCATTTAGAATTTGTTTTAGATGTTAAATCATTTGCCGAATTTATCAAGCGCCTTTTAAATAATTATAATTTAAATAGCAAGATAATAAAAAGAGAGAAAAAATATACTGTCTATATAAAAGAGGCCGAAAAAATTTCTGATTTTTTAAGGATAATAAAAGCTTTTTCTGCTGTTATGTATTTTGAAGATATAAGAATATATCGTGATCATAAAAATATGACTAATAGATTAAATAATTGTGAACAAGCTAATATTGATAAAGTATTTTTGACTGCTTCTAAACAAATTGCTATAATAGAAAAGTTATTTAAGTTGGGAGTTGTTGATTTACTTGATGAAAAGCTTAAGGAAGTAATAGAGTATCGTATGAAATATAAAGAAAGCTCCTTACAAGAACTTGCTAATATTATTTCTATTGAAACAGGGATAGAAATTACAAAATCAGGCTTAAATCATCGTTTTCGTAAAATCAAGGAAATTTTAGAAAAAATTGAAAATAAACAATAGAATTTTACCAAAAAATGTAAAAAAACATAAAATGTCGAAAAAAGTATTGACATATCAAAAAAAATAAAGTAATATAAAATTATCTAATAGAATACTAGATGAATATTACACATATAATTGTTTAAAAGATTTGTGTGTTTTTGGGTTGTAGTATTGGCCTATTATATTTATTTAGTTTGTGGGTGTTAAAAGAGAAATTTTAATTCTTATCGGTCTATTAGATATGCATATATGTATGAGAAAGAAACTCAAAAGATAAGAGATTATTATTAATCAGCTGACATGGATTATTAATAATTATTCAATTAAACTGGAAAATGTACTTTTTGTCAGAGGGTACATTTTTTTCTATGTCACATATTCAAAGCTTATAGAGTTAAAAATTTTTTCCTAGTTTAAAGAGTATATCAAGTTATCATATTATGTGATATACTATTGTTGAGGTGTGACATATGAAAGAATTGTTAAGTCCTGCTGGCGATTTTACATCGCTAATAATTGCAATTAATAGCGGTGCCGACGCTATTTATTTGAGTGGTAAAGCATTTGGAGCACGTAAGTTTGCACACAATTTTACAGAAGATGAATTAAAAGAAGCCGTCTTTACGGCTCACTTATATGGAGTAAAGATATATGTTACAGCTAATATCATTATATATCAAGAAGAAGTTGAAACATTTCTAAAATATATAGATTTTTTATATCAAATTGGTGTCGATGCTTTAATAATGCAAGATATTGGAATGATTTCTTTAATTAGAAAAAAATATCCAAATTTTACTATTCATGCTTCGACTCAAGTGCATAACCATAATAATGAAGGAATCTTACTTTTACAAGAACTAGGTGTAACAAGAGTTGTTTTAGATAGAGAGATGACTTTGAAAGAAATAAATGATATCACAGTTGATATTGAAAAAGAAGTATTTATTCATGGTGCTCTTTGTAATTCTTATTCTGGTTGTTGCTTATTTAGTAGCATGAATGGCAAAAGAAGTGGAAATCGTGGCGAGTGCGTTCAGCCATGCCGCCTACCATATAAAATTATGAAAAATAATGAATATCTTCCCGCTAATGGCAAGTATTTACTTAGTACTAAAGAATTAAATACTATTTTTAATCTTAAGCAATTATTAGCTTCCGATATTATATCATTTAAAATTGAAGGCCGAATGAAATCACCGGCATATGTAGGATATGTAACTAGTATATATCGTAAGTTTATAGATAATTATTATCACAAAAAAGAAGTATCTTTAACTGCGCAAGAAGAGGATAATCTCAAGATACTTTTTAATCGTGGCTTTACCGCGGGTCATCTATTTGAAGATAATATATTAAATATTTCTACATCAAATCATCAAGGTTTGCTAATCGGTAATGTCATTGAAGTAAACGATAAGAAAATAAAAATTAAATTAATTCATGATTTATCTCAAGAAGACGGTATTAGATTTGCTAGTAGTGGGCAAGGGATGATTGCCAATAAAATTTATAATCAAAAAATGCTACTTATTAAAAATGCCACTAGTGGGGAAGTGATTTATTTAGATAATAAGGTTAAGTTAAAAATAAAAGATCTTGTTTTTAAAACATCCAGTTCTATTTTAGAAAAACAAATAAGATCTATGCCTAAGAAAAAAATTCCTATCACTATACAAGTATATTCTTCTCAGGATAGTTTATTTATAATTTTTATAGATGATCAAAAAAATAAAGTAGAAGCCTCTTTTAAGGTCGAAAATGCTGTCAATAGATCCACTACTGTTAAAGAGATAGAAGAAAAAATTACAAAATTGGGAAATTCTCCATTTAGTGTTAATAATATCAATATTAATATAGCAAATAATATTTTTATTAGTATGAAATTATTAAATGATAAAAGAAGAGAATTAGTAGCTAAATTAATAGAAGAAAGAACAAAAATAAAACGAACTTCTATTACAGATAAAATAGACCTAAACTTTGTCAGAGAAAATATAACTGAATATGAAATTTCTATTCTTGCAAGAACAGAAGCTCAAGTAAATGCTGCTTTACATTCTAAAGTAGATAGAATTTATATGGATGAAAAATTATATCAAAAATATTGCTCTTATTCAGAAGCTTATTTAAGATTGCCCAGAGTAATAAGTACATTTACTTATAATGCCCCTAATATACTAGCAACGGAATTAGGTGCAGTACACAAATACAAAAAGGCTAATTTAATTAGCGATTATTACTTGAATGTTGTAAACAACTACAGTATTAAATTCCTTTTAGATAATAATGTAAAAAGAGTTACTTTATCACCAGAAATAAATTATTCTAAACTCTCACATTTATTATTAAATAAAATAGAATTAATAGTTTATGGAAGAATTGAACTTATGATAACTAAATCATGTATTCTTAAAGAAACTATTAAAAGGTGTCCTTGCTCTTTGGAAGATGAATATTTTCTTGTCGATCAAAATGAAAAGAAATATCCTATTATTCACGATAAATGTTTGACGCATATTATGCATTACAAAAATATTAATTATTTAGATAAAATAGAGTACTTTAAAAAAATAGGTGTCAAGAGTTACCGTTTAGAATTATTTGATGAAAGTTATGAAGAGGTAATAGCATTAATAAATAGGATAAGAAATGATATATTAAGATAGTAAAAAAAAGATTTTAAAAAATCTTTTAGTTATAACACCAGATATTATTTTATCTTAAATCTATTATTAATTTACTAATAAGTTGTGGTCATTTCTTATTAAGAAATAGTTTTAATTTTCACATTTTTTATAATAGGCATTTTTAACATCTCTTCTATTTCAGTACTGTCCCATCCCCAATGATAATATCGATTAAATTCTTCTAAAAACTTTTTTCGTCGATAGTAAGTGTTGTCAAAAAGAGTATCAATTGATTCCAATTTTTCAAGAACACTACCAATAATAGTATCTCTTATTTCATATAATTTTGTCTTTGCCATCAGATACTGTTCGATCTCTTCAATATTGATAAAATCTATATGTTGCTCTTTCATAATATCATATAATTGCTGAATAGTTATATTATTTTGAAGTCCATGATAGTATTTGGCTAAAAGCATGATTGAGAAATCATCAACTATTTCTGTTTTAGGGTTTATTTCTAAAAATATGGATGGTATTTCATAAAAGTATTGATTTCTAAAACTTATATTTAAACGTATAACTTCAGATTCATTATAAGGAATACAACGTAACAAATTTCTTTGCTCTGGTGTCATTTTTCTTTCAATATTATCCATAAAGAAAATAGAATTTCTATTTATATGATTAGATATTGGATATTTCAACATATATATATTGGTTAAATAATTGATCAAATTTAATATTTCTGTTTCACAATAACCAGCCCTTTTTTCTGTACTATTTATTTGCATATATATTTCTCCTCTCTAAAAAGATTATATAATACTAAAATGACAAAAAATGTCGAATTTTGTCATAATAGAGATTACTTATATTATAAGACTCTATTTTTTACATATCTTTAATAATCTTTTTATCCTATTGTTCTCTTTTATAAAAAGCGTAACAAATGTCTATTTTCTCTATTTTTTAAAAAATAAATTATAAAATAATTGACAAAAAACTTGAATAATAATATAATAGTATATATTCAAATCAATGAGAAGGACATGATTATATACAAAATTTATTTGTAGAGAGTTAGTGGCTGCTGAAAACTAACAATAAAAGTTTATAATTACTACCTTCGAGAGCGTTAGGAAACTAACTGCCGGCAAAAGCCGTTATCTAATTAAGACCCAAAAGGGATGGTACCGTGATCTTATATCACTCCCTTAAAGGTCTTTTTGCTTTTTATAAGTAAAGGAGGAGATTATAATGCAAAAAGATTTTGTACCAATATATGTAAACAGAGGTGAAGGAAAACGTGAAAAGTGGCATATTGATGTGTCAAATTTAAATTTGACAGAATTGCTTGCTTTAAGGGAAGGTATATTTTATAGTGGTCCATCAGTTTGGATGTTAGATCAAATCATTGGATCGCGCCTTCCTAAAGTAAAGACAAGAAAAAGGGAACAAAAAAAGAGGTGGTTTAATGGTAAATATTAAAGAAAATGAGGACTTGAATAAATTAAATCATAGCTGTGCACATCTTTTAGCTCAAGCAGTTAAACATTTATATCCCGATGCAAAATTTTGGGTCGGTCCCGTTATTGAAGAAGGTTTTTACTATGATATCGATTTAGGTGATGAAGTAGTAAAAGAAGAAGATTTACCTAGAATTGAAAGAGAAATGAAAAAGATAGCTAAAGATGGCAAGAGGATAGTAAGAAATGAATTATCTAAAGAAGAAGCTATAAAAAAATTTCAAGATGATCCTTATAAATTAGATTTAATATCTCGAATGAACGAGGATGAAGAGGTAATTTCTTGTTATACGCAAGGAGACTTTACTGATCTTTGTCGTGGTCCGCATGTTGAAACAGTAAAAGAATTGAAATATTTTAAATTACTTAAATTCTCTGGTGCTTATTGGAAGGCAGATTCACGTAATAAAATGCTTCAAAGAATATATGGAGTATGTTTTCGAAAAGAAGAAGATTTAAATGAATATTTGCATGAACTAGAAGAAAGAAAAGCTAGAGATCATCGAAAGATTGGAAAAGAACTTAATATCTTTATGGCTCATGATCTAGTAGGTAAAGGAATGCCACTTTGGCTTCCAAATGGTTCCATAGTTCGAAAAGAATTAGAAAATTATATTTATCACAAAGAAAATAGACTGGGCTATCATCATGTATATACACCATGTGTAGGAACAGTCGATCTATATAAGACTTCTGGGCATTGGGATCACTATCAAGAAAATATGTTTCCATCTATAAAAGTAGATGATGAAGAATTTGTCTTAAGACCCATGAATTGTCCTCATCATATGCTCATATATGCTAACACAATTCATTCCTACCGCGAACTACCAATTAAAATAGGCGAATTTGCTACTGATTTTAGATATGAACCATCAGGAGCTGTTAAAGGGTTAGAAAGAGTAAGATGTATGTGCCAAAATGATGCTCATATTTTTGTAAGACCGGATCAAATAAAAGAGGAATTTAAAGAAGTAGTAAATTTAATATTAGAAGTTTATAAAGATTTTGGCCTAAAAGACTATAAATTTAGACTGTCTCTTCGTGATCGTGAAGATAAACATAAATATTTTGATGATGATGAAATGTGGGATAATGCTGAAAATAAGTTACGTGAAGTATTGGATGAGTTAGATGTTGAATATAAAGAAGCAATAGGAGAGGCTGCTTTTTATGGTCCTAAATTAGATGTTGAAGTAAAGCCTGCTGTTGGACCCGAAATAACTTTATCAACTTGCCAGTTAGATTTTCTTTTACCTCGAAGATTTAATTTAACTTATGTCGATCAAAATGGCCAAAAAAAGATTCCTGTTGTTCTTCATCGAGCTATATTTGGAACATTTGATAGATTCACAGCCTTTTTACTAGAAGAAAGTAAAGGAGCATTACCATTATGGTTATCACCTATTCAAATAAATATTATTCCAGTCAATAATGAATATCATCTCGATTATGCTAAAAAATTATTTAGTATTTTTACTGAAAAAGAGTATCGCCTTACAATAGATGATAAAGATGAAAAAATGGGCTATAAAATAAGGGAAGCTCAAACTAGAAAAATTCCTTATACTTTAGTTTTAGGTGATAATGAGAAGAATAATAATACAGTAACATATCGTAAATTTGGTGAAGATAAAACTTCGACAGTGACGATAGAAGCCTTTTTAGAGTTAATAGAAAATCAAATTAAACAATATAAATAATGTAAAGTAAAGAATCATTACTTTGCATTTTTTCTTTCCTTTTGCTATAATATTATTGGAGGTACTATGGAAGAAAAAGCCCTTGATGTCTTAAAAATATTAACTAGTCATGGTTATCTTGCTTATATTGTAGGAGGATTTGTTAGAGATTATTTGCTCGATCGCAAAACAAATGATATAGATATTTGCACTTCTGCTACACCGAAAGAAATACTAAAATTATTTGATAATGTCATTGTTTCTGATGTAGAATATGGATCCGTAGTTGTAGTTTATAAAGGTTATAAATGTGATATAACAACTTTTAGAAAAGAAATAAAATATGAAGGTAATCGCAAACCTATAAAAATAAAATATATTAAAGATGTAAAAAAAGATTTACTTCGCCGAGATTTTACCGTAAATACATTATGTATGGACTGTGAAGGTAAAATATTAGATATTTTAAATGTGAAAAAAGATTTAGAAAATAAAGTGTTAAGAACAGTTGGCAATCCAAGATATCGAATTAAAGAAGACTCTCTGCGGATTCTTCGCTGTGTGAGATTTGCCACTATTTTAGATTTTGATATTGAACCGAAAACTAAACATTTTTTATCAAAATATAGTTACTTATTAAAGAAATTATCTATGAATCGTAAAAGAGAAGAATTGGATCGTCTTTTTTCTTCTAAAAATAAAGAAAAAGGAAGAAAGCTACTAATTGATATTGGACTTACTAATGCTTTAGATATTAGCCGTTTAAATAGTATTACTCTTTGTACTGATTTAATAGGTATATGGTGTCAGTTAGAAGTTGATAATATCTATCCTTTTACTAAAATTGAGAAGGAACAGATGAAAAAGTTAAGAGAATTACTCCAATATGATAAAATAGATAATTATCTATTATATAAATATGGGTTATATTTATGTACAGTCTATGCAGATATAAAAGGTTTATCTAAAAGAGTTCTAAATACTAAATATAATAATTTACCAATTTTAACTAGAAAAGATATAAAGATAACGGGAGCAGATATATCACGTTTATTAGATAGAAAGCCCGGTAAATATATCAGAGATATTCTAGAAGATCTTGAAAAAAATATTCTAACGAATGCTCTTCTTAATGAATATGATATACTTAAAGATTATATAATAAAAAAGTTTCGAGAAAAATCATAAACTGATGATTTTTTTCATTTAAGAGCAATATTTTTTTTACCAGTCATAATAATTAGTATGAAATATTTATATTTAATAATAATAGTAATTACCTTGACATCATGTACTTATCGTGAGGAGAAAGAAGATTATAACTATTTAGAAGTAAATTCTTTAAGATTTATTAGAAACGAAGATGATACTTCCATTTTAATAAATGATAATGGTTCTTTCTCTCTCCTTCTTCTCGGTAAAGAAAATGTTTTTGTAGATGTTGATTATCTAATTAAGCTATCTGATCGAAAAACAAAGATGGTGGCAAAAGAAGAATTTCTTTTGGAAGATGATCTTGTAATTAACAACATAACATTTAAAAAAAATGATAAAATAGAAATTGATTTTAATAATTATAAATTTTGTATATATATTCATGAGCTCGATCGAGATAATTATGCTTATTGTGATTTTCTTTATTTATATGATCCTAAACAAGATTTTTATATAACTTTAAATAGTAACTTATTAGTTCTATTCTATCAAACTTATACTAGATTTAATTATAAGTTTCTTTATCATTTAGCAACTGTATGGATTGACTCTTATACTATTAGTGAAAAAAGCTATACGAAAGTAACTATAAATAATAATTCTTTTACTGTTACAAGTAGTGGAATAAGAGGTAAAACTATTCACAAAAGAGAAAAAACATAGTATAATTAACATAAAGGTGATGTTAAAACGAAAAAGAAACTAATTATGGTAATTATCGTTATAATTTTTATGATTCCTTTAATTCTTATTATTTTTCCTACTGTTAAAAATGATAACTATCACCGTAATTTATTAAATGATATTTCTAAAGAAACGGGAATTAAAGATATACTTTATGTCACTAAAGATAATAACTATTATATTATTAAAACTACAGATAAAATAAGCGTTTTTGATCTAAATTATAAAGAAGTATATACTGTTAATACTAAAGAAATAGTCTCTTCATCATTAGAATTAACCTATCGTAGAAATAATCTTTATTATAAAGAAAAAATACGTGAAGATAAAAAATTACTTTATAACTTTTATGATGTAAAAACAAACGAATTAGTATATAAAACATTAATAGGAGGTACATATGAATGAATTAGAAATGCTCTTAAAAGAAAAGCCTATAGTTTTACCCCGCTACCTATTTAACTATTATATAAAGTTAGGAATAACTCCCGAAGAACTAATAATTCTAATTTTTATTATTGATAAGGGCGATAAAATAGTTTATAATCCAGAAGCTATTTCTTCAGCTTTAAGTATTGATAAATATAAAGTCATGGAAATATTAAATAGTTTAAATGAAAAGAAAGTTATCTCTATTACTGTTGAAAAAATGGGTGGTAAGAGTGAAGAATATATTTTGTTAGATTTATTATATAAAAAAATAACTAATTTACTAATTGATCGTCAAGAAGAAAAAACAATTGATAATAGCGATATTTTTTCTATTTTTGAAAGTGAATTTGGAAGAACTATTTCATCGATGGAATGTCAAATTATTAAAGGATGGATTGATGATAACTTTTCGCATGAATTAATTATGGAAGCATTAAAAGAAGCTATTTATAATGGAGTAACAAGTTTAAGATACATCGAAAAAATACTTTATGATTGGCGAAAAAAGGGATATAAAAATAAACAAGATGTTGCCGCCGCTAAAAAAAGTTACCATGAAAGTAAAAAAGAAGTCAAAGATGTCTTCTACTATGATTGGTTAAATGATGATTAATGAAATATTATCTTATTTAGATAATTTATATCCCAATCCTCGATGCGAATTAGAGTATGCTAAAGACTATGAACTTCTTCTTGCCATTGTTATGTCAGCTCAAACGACGGATAAAAGAGTAAATATGGTAAATAAAGTTTTATTTAATAAATATGATAGTTTAGAGAAATTAGCAGCGGCCGATCTAAAAAATATTGAGAAAATTATAAAACCTATTGGAACGTACAAAAAGAAGAGTCTTTTTATTAAAGAAATAGCAACTAGATTAGTAGAAGATAAAGTAGAGAAAATTCCTAATAATCGCGAATATTTAAATAGTCTACCTGGTGTCGGAAGAAAGACAATTAATGTTTTCTTATCGGTTATTTATAATGAACCGGCAATTGCAGTAGATACACATGTTGATAGAGTAAGCAAAAGACTTGGTTTAGCTAAAAATTCAGATAAAGTTCTAACGGTGGAAAAAAAGTTAATGGCAAAGATTCCTCGAGCGAAGTGGAGTAAAGTACATCATCAATTAGTTTTATTTGGTCGATATCAATGTAAGAGTATATCTCCTCTTTGTGAGGAATGTAAGTTAAAAAATCTTTGTAAATATTATCAAAAAAAGGTTAAAAAGAATGAAATTTAAAAAGATATATATTGAGATAACTAATATTTGTAATTTAAACTGTTCTTTCTGTAGTAAAGACTACCGAACAAAACGAAATTTATTATCTGATGAATTTGCTACTATTATTAAGAAAATAGATAAATATACTGACTATATTTATCTACATGTCAAAGGAGAACCACTTACACACCCTGAACTTGATCAAATATTATATATAACTAAAAAATATCAAAAAAAAGTATGTATCACTACTAATGGAGTCTTATTAAAAGATAAAATAGATATTTTAAAGAAATATGACAATATATATCAAATAAATATTTCACTCCATAGTGAAAGCAACAAAGTAGATTATTTGAATGATATATTTGAAGCTGTCGATAATCTAAAATGTTATATAAGTTACCGTTTTTGGACATTAAATGAAGGAAGATTAGATTGTAAAACTCGAACTTATCTTAAAGCAATAAAGAGCAAGTATCAGGTTAAAGAACTCTATAGTGGATTAAAATTACAAGAAAAAATCTATATAAGTTTAGAAAAAGAGTTTATTTGGCCTGAGGTGAGCAATAATTATTATAAAGATGGATACTGTTTGGGAGGCAAAAAACATCTTGCTATCCTTGTTGACGGAACCGTATCAATTTGTTGTTTGGATAGTAGGGGAAGTTCCAATTTAGGTAATATTTTTTATGAGCCATTAGAAAAAATTTTGGCTTCATCTAAATATCAAAATACGATTCGTTATTTTCAAAAACAAAAGTGTTATCTAGAAATATGTAAACATTGTTCTTATAAAGAAAGATTTGATAAAAAAAGAGAAATAGTAAAAATATAATAAAAAATCTAACCTCAAGAGGAGGAATTTAATATTATGATGCTATAGCAGTTTATAAAAATAGCAATGATGAAGATAAAAAGATTATTAAAGAATAAATAGTTATTACTTTCTATTAGTTAACATTATTTTGTAAAGTGAAATTATCATTTTTGCTATAAAAAAAGAAAAAAGTTTTTACTTTGCTTTTTTTATGCTATACTAATAATAGTTGAGAAAAGAGGTATCGTATGTGCGGAATAGTGGGATTTGTTGACAATTCAAAAAATAAGAAGAAGACAATTAAACAAATGGCTGATTTAATTAAACATAGAGGTCCAGACTCGGAAGGATTTTATACAAATGATAAAGTTGCTTTAGGATTTCGAAGACTTTCTATCATTGATTTAGAGGGTGGAAATCAACCTATATTTAATGAAGATCAAACTAAATTAGTTTTTATGAATGGTGAAATATATAATTATCAACTATTAAAAGAAGATTTATTAGCTAAAGGGCATCATTTCACCACTGATTCTGATACGGAAGTTCTACTTCATGGTTATGAGGAATATAAAGAAGATTTTTTACTGATGCTTCGTGGTATGTTTGCTTTTGTTATATATGATGTCGTTTCTAACGAGTTATTTGGAGCTAGAGATTTTTATGGAATTAAGCCTTTCTATTATTATTTAAATAAAAAACAATTTATATTTGGAAGTGAGATTAAAAGTTTTCTTGGCCATCCCAATTTTAAGAAAGAGTTAAATAGAAATATGCTTGAAGATTATTTAACTTTTCAGTATAGCGTTGGCGAAGAGACCTTTTTCAAAAATGTCTATAAATTACAACCTGGACATTATTTCAAATATAAAGATCATAACTTGACTATAAAAAAATATTATAGTATAGCATTTGAACCAGATAATAAAAAAAGTGAACACCAGTGGCAAAAAACACTTAAAGAAATATTGAATGATTCTATCAAAGCACATAAACATGCCGATGTAGAAGTAGGAAGTTTTTTATCTAGTGGAGTTGATTCATCATTTATATCTACCGTTGCGCATGTTGATAAAACTTTTACGGTCGGATGGGATAATCAAAAATATAGTGAGATAGATTATGCTAAAGAATTATCACAAATTATTGGTGTTAAAAATACTAATAAGAAAATATCTAAAAAAGAATATTTTGATCATTTTGCGCATATTCAGTATTATATGGATGAACCGCTAGCGGATCCTTCAGCTATTGCTCTATATTTTGTAGCAAATGTTGCCTCAAAAGAGGTAAAAGTAGCTTTATCGGGAGAAGGATCAGATGAAATATTTGGTGGTTATAACATTTATCATGAACCTTTTTCTTTAAGCTTTTATTATAAAATACCATATCCAATTAGGAGATTACTAGGTATATTGATCTATCCTTTAAGACATCATCGAGGTTTTAATTTTATTTACCGAAGAAGCCTCAAGCTCGAAGAACGTTACATTGGAAATGCTTTTATGTTTGAACCTTCAGAAACAAAGCAAATACTAAATTATAAGCCTCAAAAAGAAAATTATAAGAGGCTAACTAAACCATATTATAACAAAGTAAAAGCATATGATGATGTATCTAAAATGCAATATATTGATTTTAACTTTTGGCTCGTTGGCGATATTCTTCTCAAAGCCGATAAAATGTCTATGGCTAATTCTTTAGAAGTAAGAGTTCCTTTTTTAGATCGTCTTCTTATAGATACAGCACGAAAAATACCCACTAAATATAAAATAAAAGATGGTAAAACCAAATATTTATTTCGAGAAGTTGCTCGTGAAGTATTACCCCAAAAATGGTCAGATAAGAAAAAATTAGGTTTTCCAGTGCCAATTAGAGAATGGCTTAAAGAAGATGATATTTATAATTTGATTAAAAATAAATTTTTGGAGTCTGAAGAATTTTTCAAACCTAACAAAATTATCAAATTACTAGATCAGCATAAAAAAGGAAAAAGAGATAACAGTAGAAAAATATGGACTATTTATTCATTTCTAGTATGGTATGAAGAGTATTTCATTAAAAGATAGAGAAAACATCTTCTTCTTTTTTAATTTTTAAATGTTATTTCTAATATATAGAGAAAGAAGGTAATATGATGACAGATATTGAAATAGCAAGAAATACAAAGTTTAAAGATATCAGTTTAATAGCTAAATCTCTAAAGATTGATAATATGATAGAACTATACGGCAAGAATAAAGCGAAGATATCTTTAGATTTATTAAATAAAAAGAGGCATAGTAAACTTATACTAGTAACCGCTATTAATCCAACCCCAATGGGTGAGGGAAAAACAACCGTTTCTATATCTTTATCTGATGCTTTAAATAAATTAGGTCAAAAAAGTATTCTTGCTCTTCGTGAACCATCGTTAGGTCCAGTATTTGGCGTTAAGGGGGGAGCAACTGGAGGTGGTTATGCTCAAATAATTCCTATGGAAGATATCAATCTTCATTTTACTGGCGATTTTCATGCTATAACGACTGCTAATAATTTACTTGCCTCACTTATTGATAACCATATTTATCATGGCAATAAATTGAATATTGCTGAAGTAATTTTTAAAAGGTGTTTGGATTTAAATGACAGACAATTAAGAGTAATAAATACGGGCTTATCTAACGAAAAAAACATTGTTCCAAGAATTGATGGCTTCGACATAACCGCTGCGTCAGAAATAATGGCTATTCTTTGCCTTAGTAAAAATCTTGATGATTTAAAGCGAAGACTAGGAAATATTGTCGTTGGCTATACTATTTCGGGGCAGGAAATTTTAGCTAAAGATTTAAAAGCTGAAGGGGCGATGACTGTTATTTTAAAAGATGCTATCAAACCCAATCTTGTTCAGACATTAGAAAAAAATCCTGCTATCATTCATGGTGGTCCATTTGCCAATATTGCACATGGCTGCAATAGTGTAATAGCCACTAATATGGCTATGTCTTTAGGCGACTATACAATAACGGAAGCTGGCTTTGGGGCAGATTTAGGAGCAGAAAAATTTCTTGATATTAAATGTCGCTTTGAAAATATTATTCCTGACGCTGTTGTAATAGTCGCTACTATTAGATCCTTAAAGTATCATGGTGGAATGTCTAAAGAGCAAATAGGTGAAGAAAATCTATCTTTTTTAGAAAAAGGGTTGCCTAATTTATATCGTCATATCGAAAATTTAAGGTCAGTATACGGGTTGAATATTGTTGTGGCAATTAACAAATTCAATACTGATACTGAACGTGAAATATCTTTTTTAGCTCATAAATTAGCAGAGAAAAAAATACCTTTTGCAGTGACTACAGGTTATTTGCAAGGGAGCAGTGGTTCCATAGATCTGGCCCAAAAAGTAATTGAAGAAGCGCAAAAAGATAAGGATTTTAATTATGCTTACAATATTACCGATGATATTAAAACTAAAATATATAAAGTAGCTACTAGAATATATGGAGCTGAAGATGTCGAGTACAGCAAAGAAGCTCTCGAGAAAATAAAAGTATTAGAAGTAAACGGTCATTGTAATTTACCAGTATGTATTGCAAAAACCCAGTATTCTCTTTCCGATGATCCTAAAAATTTATTGTGCATGGAAAAATATAAAATTCATGTTAAAGATGTCATTTTAAAAGGAGGAGCGGAATTTATAGTCGTTCTTACAGGAACAATTATGACTATGCCAGGTCTTCCTGAAATTCCGAATGCTGAAAATATAAATATTATAGATAACAATATTGAAGGAATATTTTAAGAATATTCTTTCTTTCTTTTCATTAATGTGCTAAAATACTAACAGAAGAAGGAAGTGCTTAAAATGAAGGTTGGCATATGTTCGTTAGGATGTAAAGTAAATCTTTACGAATCTGAATTTATAATTAGTTTATTAAAAGAAAAAGGTTATACGGTAGTAGATTTTAATGAAAAAGCTGATATTTATATCATCAACACTTGTTCTGTAACTAATGAAAGTGATAAAAAGTCACGTAAGATGATTCACAAAGCTAAAAGAAATAATAAAGATGCAATTATTATTGCTATGGGATGTTATATTCAAGCAGATAAAGAAGATATTGAAGCAAATATTCTTCTTGGAAATAAAGATAAATCAAAGATAGTAGCAATAATTGAGGAATATCTGAAGACAAAAGAAAATAAGAAAATACTTTATGATTTGACGAAAGTAGAATTCGAAAAGATGGAAATAACCGAATTTACAAATCATACGAGAGCCTTTGTTAAAATTCAAGATGGATGTAATGCCTTTTGTTCTTATTGTATCATTCCTTATGTAAGAGGTGGAATAAGAAGTAAAAAACCAGAAGATGTCATAGATGAAGTTACTCATTTAGTTGATAAGGGTTATAAAGAAATAGTTTTAACGGGTATTCATACTGGTAAATATGGTTTGGATATAAATGCTTCTCTCGAAGAATTATTAGAAGCTCTAGTAAAAATACCAGGTCTTTATCGCCTTCGATTATCATCGATCGAAATCAATGAGATAACACCTAAGATAATAAAACTGTTACGAGAAAATGATATTATGGCCAAGCATCTTCATATTCCTCTGCAATCTGGTAGCAATAAGATCCTAAAAAAAATGAATCGCCAGTATACCAAAGAAGAATTTCTTGATAAGATAAAAATTTTAAAAGAGATTCCCAATATTTCTCTTACAACAGATTTAATCGTTGGCTTTCCTGGTGAGACAGAAATTGAATATAAAGAAACTTTAGAAACATTAAATAAAATAAAATTTACTAAAATCCATACTTTTCCTTATTCGCCAAGAGAAGGTACGCCCGCTAGTACAATGGCTGGACAGGTTTCTCCAGAAGACAAAAAAAGAAGAGTTCATGAAATAATATCTTTATCGAATGAAACAGAATTATCTTTTTATAAAGAAAGTGTTAATAAAGTATTTGATGGTGTTATAGAAATTCATGATTATGATATAGTTATGGTTCATACTACTAACTTTATACCAATACTAGTTGAAGAAAAAATTCCTAACAATACTATTGTAAAGGTAAAGATCACCAAAATTGATAACAATCGAGTTTATGGTCAAATATTAGAAATCTATAAATAAGTTTTTATAAGATTATTACTACACTATTTCTATTCTAAAAATATACTAAAATTAGATAAATTTATTTACTTATTTGGCATAATATGTTAATATATAAGTGGCTTTTCAAAAAATATACACAAGTATCGATTTAATTATCCGAGTGCCTTATGGTGGAGATTAAAGATGAAATACTTGGAAGCAGAACGAAAGGAGATGTTTAGAATGACAGTAGTGTCAATGAGTTATTTACTAGAAGCAGGAGTCCATTTTGGACATCAAACCAAAAGATGGAATCCTAAAATGAAAGAGTATATCTACAACTCTAGAGATGATATTTATATTATCGACTTACAAAAGACTGTAGAAAAAATGGAGGAGGCTTATGCTGCTCTAAATAAAATAGCATCTGATGGGGGAAAAGTTCTTTATGTTGGAACAAAGAAGCAAGCTCAAGAAGTTTGTAAAGAGGAAGCTGAAAGGTCTAGCATGTATTATATGACAGAAAGATGGCTAGGAGGAACCCTTACTAATTTCAAGACAATTAGAAGAAGAGTTAATCGCCTCGAAGAAATAGAAAAAATGGAAAAAGATGGTACTTTTGATAAACTACCAAAAAAAGAGGTTATCAATCTCAAAAAAGAGTATGAAAAATTAAATAAGAATCTTTGTGGAATTAGAGAAATGACCAAATTACCACAAGCTATCATTATTGTTGATTCAACTAAAGAATACAATGCTATAAGAGAAGCGAGAAAGCTTCATATTCCTGTTTTTGGCTTAATAGATACTAATTGCGATCCTGATGATGTCGATTATGTTTTACCTGGAAACGATGATGCTGTACGAAGCATTAAAGTTGTTCTTGGATCTTTAACTAACGCTATAATCGAAGCTAATGGAGGTACTATAATTGACTATGTTAGTGAAGACGATCGTAAAGTTTCTAAAGAGAAAAAAGAGCAGAAAAAAGAAAGAAAAGAAGTAAAAGAAGAAACTACAATAGTGGAAGAAGTAAAAGAAGAAAAGCCAGAATTAGATTTAAATATTTTAACTGTTGCAGAACTTCGAGAATTAGCCAAAAAAAGAGAAGTCAAAGGCTATTCTAAAATGAAAAAAGAAGAATTAATTGAAAATTTAAGATAAGGAGGAATATTATGGTAACAGCTAATATGGTTAAAGAATTAAGAGAAATTACTGGGGCTGGAATGTTAGACTGTAAAAAGGCTCTTACTGAAACAAATGGTAATATAGAAGAAGCAATAACTTGGCTTAGAGAAAAGGGCATATCAAAAGCTGCCAAAAAGCAGACAAGAATAGCTGCTGAAGGTCTAGCTTTAGTTAAAACTGAAGGTAATAGTGCAGTAATAGTAGAAGTTAATTCTGAAACTGATTTTGTTGCTAAAAATCCTGAATTCATATCTCTTGTAGATATTATAGCTACTAAAATATTAGAAAATAAGGTAACAACTATGGAAGAAGCATTAAAATTATCTGTAAAAAGTTCGACGATAGAAGATTTGATTGTCGAAAAAACAGCAACCATTGGTGAAAAATTGTCATTTAGAAAATTTGCTTTTATTACAAAAAGAGATGATGAAGTATTCGGAAGCTATTCGCATATGGGCGGAAAAATAGTTACTTTAGTAGTTATGGAAGGTAACGATCAAGAAGTCGCTAAAGATATTGCTATGCAAATAGCGGCTATGCATCCTCTATATCTAGATAGAAATTCAGTGCCGACAGATAAAGTAGAGCAAGAAAGAACTATTCTTACTGAACAGGCCGAAAATGAGGGACTAGATGCTAATAAATTACCAATGATTGTCAATGGCCGTTTAAATAAATTTTATGAAGAAGTATGTCTTTTAGAGCAAGGATTTATTAAAGAGAATAAAATGAAAGTATCTAAATTTGTTGAAGATAAAAAGATGAAAGTATTATCTTTTGTAAGATACGAAGTAGGCGAAGGACTAGAAAAAAGAGAAGAAAATTTCGCTGACGAAGTTGCTAAACAGATAAATGGCTAAAAAAGAGTTTTATTATGATGAAAACTCTTTTTTTATATTAGTAAAATTATTGACATGGAAAAAATACCTTAAAAAAGAAGGATTATTTTGTCGAATGTGTTGATCTTTGATAAAATAATCAATGTAGATTTAGCATAATTAATGTACTTATTCAATAAGTACATCACTATGACCTTTTGTAATTAAATATATTTAAATCGAATACCATTAATTAGGGTGATAGTTATGTTTAATAAAGAAATCCATAAACGAATAAGGATAGTTTTATTAATAGTAATATTTGCATTTATATTAATAGTGGGAAAAGTATTTTATATTGAAGTAATTGAATATAAAAAACTAAATAATCTCGCTAGTAGTTTATGGAGCAGAAACCTACCGATAGAAGCTGATAGAGGAAAAATATATACTGTCGATGGTGAAATAGTAGCGGGCAATTTAACAACCACTTCACTTGTCTTTATTCCAAATCAAATAAAAAATAAGGATTTAGTAGCTTCAAAAATAAGTGAAATTTTAGAAGTTGATAAAAAAATAATAGAGGAACATCTATATAAAAAATCAATGATGGAAAGAGTTCATCCTGAAGGGAGAAGATTATCTTATGAGATAGCAGACCAAATCGAATCATTACATTTTGACGGTGTATATTTACTAAAAGAATCTAAACGATATTATCCTCACAATGAGATGTTATCGCATGTCTTAGGTTATGTTGGGATTGATAATCAAGGTCTTTCTGGGTTGGAACTAGAATATGATGACCTTCTAACGGGAGAATATGGTTCTATTCAATATTTTTCTGATGCTAAAGGAAATAATTTAGAGAGAAGTTCTGTTTATGTAGAACCAGAGGACGGACTCGATATTTATCTAACTGTAAATTATGATATTCAGGCATCTATTGAAAGAGAATTAGATAATATTGTCACTAAATATAATCCTGAAGGAGCTTGGGCGATAGCAATGGATCCAAACACGGGTCAAATATTAGGAATGAGTTCACGACCTAATTTTAATCCTAATAACTATCAAGATTACGATACTGAAACAATAAATAGAAATATGGCTATATGGGCTAGTTATGAGCCAGGAAGTACTTTTAATATTGTACTCGCCAATGGTTAGTCCTAATTAATAGTATTAAATATAAACCATAATTATAACTAAATATAGGATAAATAGTTAATTCAAAAAAGAAATAGTCAATTAAGGTTATTTTTTCTCATCTGTTTCACTAAAATTTGTTTTATGACTTTTATCATAAGTTAAAAGTAAATTTTTAATAATAAAACATAGATTAACCTATATAAAATATAAGATAAATCTATGTTTATAATTATTTTCATGTCTTTAACCTGTATGATTTATAGTAGCTAGCGATTGACAATATTACTAAATATTGATATTATAACAATAAAGGAGGATTTTCAATGACAAAACAAGTTGTTCAAGAAATTTATCTGAAATATTTATCACAATCATCTAATAAATCTCTAGGTTTAGTAGGCTCTCATGAAAATGGACATGATAATAGCGGTGGACATCCTAATTATCATAATGACTCACATGATAATACGCCAGGAGCACAAAAGAGGTTATTAAAGAAACGTGCAACAAATTAATACTTTGATTAAACCAACGCATAGATGTAATATGCGTTGTAAATATTGTTTCCATGAAAAATACGGATACTCTAATGATTTGTTAGATATAGATAAATTAAAAAAATATATTGCATTATTGTGTTCAGAATATGATTTTATTAATATTATTTGGCATGGTGGTGAGCCATTGCTTGTTCCATTATCTTTCTATGAAGAAATTTATGATTTCTGTGATTATTATGACAAGGAATTTTCATTTACTATTCAGACGAATGGTACATTAATTGATCAAGAAATTGTGGATTTTTTCAAAAGAAGATCTACTAATTTTGGACTTTCATTTGATGGATTAAATAATGAATATACAAGAGGTAATACATCAAAAATTTTGGACAGTATAGGATTGTTACAAGAGAATGGTTTTAGACCAGGAGCAGTATTAGTTGTTAATAAGACTAATGTTTCTAATTTAATTGACGAATATAATTTTTTTAATTCTATGGGTGTAGGATTAAAATTAAATCCAATGTTTATTGACGGCAAAGCTAAACTTCACAAGGACGATTTGGGTTTAAATCCTGATAAGTACATAGAAAATTTTGTTAATTTTTTTAGGTATTGGACTTTGGATAGTAATGGTAAAATTAATGTAGCTACTTGTAATGAATTAGTAAATTTAATTTTAAATGAACATTCAGGGGTATGTACCTTTAATTCATGCTTAGGAAAATGGTTGTGTTTTGATTCTGATTCAAATATTTATCCGTGTGATCGACTATGTACTTCAGAATATTCTTTAGGAAATATTGATACTTTATCTAATATAAATCAAATATTTGAAAGTGATGTATTTTATAATTTATTAAAGGAAAGTGTAGAAAAAAGGGCAAAATGTATTGATACATGTGAATATTATAAGAACTGTTATGCTGGTTGCAATGCAAACACTATATTAAATAAAGATGATGGCTATGCAAATGGTATTTCATGCTATATTCATAAAGGTATTTTAGAAAGAATAAAAAGTTATGTTTTAAAATGTATTGAAAATCCACAAGGTTTAAATCCTCAATATGTTAAAATTTTAGAACGTGCTCAATATAGAAGAAGGTAGATATGGAAGAAAAAATAAAATATGTATATCATGGTAGTACACATACCGGATTAAAAAAGATTAAGAAAAATAAAAGCACTCATGGGAAGTATTGGGTATATGCAACTTTATCTAAAGCTATTTCTATAATTTTTATCAGTAATAAAGGTAACGATTTATATTATTATTTAAGTGGTGATGGAACTAAAAATAATCCAGTAATATTGGTTGAAAGAAAAGAAAATATGTTCAAAGATATTTTTAATGTATCAGGAGTACTTTATACGTTAAATAGTAAAAATTTTATGTCAGGAAAAACTGGGTGGTCAGCAGAAGTAGTTAGTGAATTTGATGAAGAGGTCATTCATGAAGAATATATAAATAATGTTTTTGAAAAAATTAAAGAATTAAGTGCCAAAGGAGAGTTAAAACTTTATTTATATCCTGACAGACCATCTTTTATTCCGAAAGATAATAGTGATTTAATACCTAAAGTTATAAGGTGGAAAAAAAGAGGAATTAATATTGAACTATTTTTAGAAATATACCCAGAATTAAAAGAAAAATATTTAGAGAAGTTAAAAGAAGATGATAAATAAATTCATTTTCTTTTATTTAAAAAAATAAGAATCAATGATATAACAACATTTGGTAATGCTAAAATAATAATGTCTAAATTAATATTATTGTTCATTTTCAAGAAAAATATTCATACACTTCTACTGTGGAGGTGTTTTTTTGAATAAATATATAAAAAAATTAAAAAATTATAAAGATGATTTGTATTTATCCCAAAATGATAATAACATGCAAACAACTAAAAACAGAAAACACTATTTTATCAAGCAAATAAAAAAATTTTTAAATGCTGGAACACCAAATTAATGTTCCTAAAATTTCAGTTTTAGAAGTAGAATTAATAATAAATAATGAGCTGCTTGAAGATGGTGTTATTAGTGAAACACAATATCAGGAAGTATGTAAAATAATATACGAAAAGATAAATCAATTAAAAAGTCAAAGCTAGAGGAGGTAAAGAATGAAGTTTTATAAAGTAAGAGAAGCAATATTACAAGGTAAAAATATAGCGACTTTGCCTTTAAGGGTTACTTTTTATGCTCGTGTTTCAACTGAAAGTGAAGACCAATTAAATTCATTAGATAATCAAATTTCTTATTTTAAAGAATTCATTACTTCTAATTCTAATTGGATTTATGTTGATGGTTATATTGATGAAGGTATAAGTGGTAGTACTGTCAAAAAAAGAAAAAACTTTTTAAGGATGATAGAAGATGCTAAAAGCGGTTATTTTGATTTAATAGTCACTAAAGAAGTATCAAGATTTTCGAGGAATTTATCTGATAGTATTAAGTACACTGGGGAATTAATGGCCAATGATGTAGGAGTTTATTTTCAGTCAAATGGCATTAATACTTATGATCCTAATTCTGAATTTATATTGAATATGATGGGAAGTGTTGCCCAAGAAGAAGTTAAAAGACTTTCTGCACGTGTTAAATGGGGACATAGAGAAGCAATAAAGAAAGGAAGAGTTTTAGGATCAAATGCTATAACTGGCTATAGAAAAGATAATGCTAAATTAGTTATTGTCGAATCAGAAGCTCAAGTTGTTAGAAAAATATTTGAATTATATGCAACCGGCAATTATGGCTTTTATAAACTTGCTATGGAATTACATAAGCAAGGAATAAATAATTCTAAAGGTAGAATTTATGATAAAGATACTTTAAAGAGAATTATTGAAAATCCAAAATATAAAGGATTTTATTGTGGGCATACAACGGAAATTATAGATTATAGAACTAAAAAAAGAGTTTATATTCCAAAAGAAGAAAGAATTATTTATAGAGATGAAAACATACCCTCAATAGTTAGTGAAGAATTATGGAATCGTGCAAATGCGATATTAGAATTAAGGAGTAATATTGTAAAAAATAAGGAATTATCTAATAAAAAAACAGAAAGAAAATATGCTTATAGTAGTAAAATATTCTGCAAAGAACATAATTTTAATTTTCAAAGATCAACTGGTGGTCGTAGAAGTAAAAAACCCAGATGGGCATGTGGTTATTATATGAGATTTAGATTAGAAGCCTGTCAAAGTCCAATAATTGCAGAAATGGATTTGGATAATATATTTAGTGATATTATGAATAAGATATTTGAAAATAAAGATTCCATTATAAATGAGATGATGTCTTATTATTCTAATTTAAAACTTTCTAATACATATCAAAATGAAATAAAAAAAGTAACCAATAAAATCGATGAAATAAAAAGAAAAAAAGATAAAATATTAGAATTAAATATTAGTGGCAATATAAATAATTTAGAATTTCAAGAAAGAAATGATGAATTTAATGGGGAAATCGCCAATTTAAAGAAAAGAATTACTACATTAGAAAAAGATTTAATGTCAATTAGTACTGCTAATTTAAAAAATGTTGAATCTGCTATTAAAAAGCAATTAGATTTTAAAACTAACATTCAGTCGCTTGTAGAAGCTTTTGTTGATGAAATAATTGTTTCTAAAATAGATAATGATAGAAACAATATTAAATTAGATATATTTTTAAATTTAATAAAAAAAACAAAAACTACAATTAAAGGATCAAAACATATAGGAAGCATTAATCATAATTCATCAATATATAGTTCTACTTGTGATACTTTAGATTTGGGGAGGGCAGACTTTAAAAGAAACAGCTTTACTTATAATGTTTATTTAGATAGTATCAATGATTAAGATAATAATTAACAAATTTCACTATATTTTTTTATTCTTTTTTAGTACTCGCCATTGGTAGTTACTTTTAAAATATTAACTTTGAGTGCCGCTGTTAATGAAGAAAAAGTTGATTTAATTAATGATACTTTTTATGATGGAGGATCAGTAAATGTTGATGGCGCTAGAATAAAATGTTGGAAGGCTGGTGGACATGGAGCCCAGACATTTTTAGAAGTAGTTCAAAATTCCTGTAATCCAGGTTTTGTTGAATTAGGAAGAAGATTAGGGACAGAGACTTTATTTGATTATATTTATAAATTTGGATATGGTAAAAAGACAGGAATTGATCTTAATGGAGAAAGTTCTGGTATCCTATTTTCTCTTTCTCAAGTAGGACCTGTCGAACTTGCCACGACTTCTTTTGGACAGGGAGTTAGTGTTACTGCGCTTCACCTTGTTGTCTAATAAATGATACCCTTACTATTACTAGAGGAATAAATAGTAAATACACTAAAAAATACGATGTGGAGTATGAATATAAGTGTTTGATAAATATATAGATTTAAATACTACTTTTAATAAAATATGCCAAAAATCTATGGTATAATAATATATGTAAGTGATAAATTATGGGTATGTTTGAAAAAACAAAAATAATTATCTAAAAGTAATTATATTAAAAAATGTTTTCATTAAAAAGGGAGTATGAAATGAAAAATGTAATTGAAGTTAAAAATTTAATAAAAGAATATAAAGAAATAAA
>ERZ1643251.1264-NODE-1264-length-29513-cov-8.156121_pt1 | contig 29513 bp, 24 predicted proteins | sample MGYA00579261_ERZ1643251 | MGnify/ENA primary metagenome ERZ1643251 (study PRJEB29033, sample SAMEA4952267) | chicken gut metagenome | biome: Broiler Chicken; feature: Gastrointestinal Tract; material: Caecum | place: Ireland | collected 2018 | study: Broiler... | reverse complement strand
TAGAAAGGGATCAATCAAATAGATTAATATTTCTATAAGATTGATTATACGAGAAATAAAATGATAGTAATGAGATTAAGAACTTTTATAATAAAAGTTCTTTTCTTCATTCCTATCTCTCCAATCTTTCTCAAGATTGGAGGAAAAAACCCACATCAAATGTTCCTAATAGAGTTATATAACCTATATTGTGATAATACAATTAAACAACTAATTTTGACTTAAAAATATTAGAGATTGTGTTATACTATATTTAGTGAGTGATAAGATGGATATATATAAATTAAAAGTACAAACGAAACAAGTTGGTGGGTATTTCAGTAGTGAGCAGATCGATTTACTGTCGATCATACAATGTAAGAGCAAACAAGAGCTCATCGACTTTATAAAAGAATGTCAGCAGTTACATGGAATGGTAGATATGAATAGGATCGATATGGATCTAGAGGGGTTAAAGCAATTTGTCTTCAAGAGTTATCAAGATACGTTGATGCCTCATTATAGTGATCCAGAGTGTGTCTTAAAATATATGCTCGAACGATTAGAACTGAAAGAAGAGGAGATAGAAATAGTTGTAAAGACACGATTGCAGAAGAAAACGGAAAGTTTATCTTATATAAAAGAGTATATTAAAAATAGATATCCTAATGACGCTTCTAAGATATTTCGAGCATCTCATCAAATCATTACGAAAGAAAGAGATCAAAATAAAGATCCTCAGTTATATGATGAACTTGTTTTGTTAAATGACCACTTGCCAATGTTCCAAACATTATTAGTAGGATCTGGTAAACCGGAAGTGGTTATCAATTTCTTGTTCTCTCAAGATGATGACAAGTTTGATTTTTATTTTTCAAAGCGTGACTTGGATTTTGCACATCGTAATAATAAGCACGTGAGATTTCATACGCTTTTGACAAGAGGAACAAATCTAACCTTTTTTGACGGAATGAAGAAAGACGATATCTTGGATACTTTAAAATCATATGTAAAATACACAATTGATTTTATAAGCGAATATAATAACACACATAAGTTAACAAATGGAGATCCAGTGATCAATGCAATTGATGTATTTAATGAAATAGTCAGTTTTGAAAAGAATCAAGAAGGACAATACGAAAATATATGGGAAGTGAAATATGGAATTTCTATCAAAGAATTTTGCGATGTTTTTTCTTATGCGATAGAACATAGACCAGAGGGTGTAACCTACCTATATAATGAACCTTTCCTAGAAAATAAAGAAAGAAGAGAGAAAGTTTTTGAAGTATTGAAAGATATCAATTTATATGCACCGGGATTTATTGATACTTTAGGTTCACAAATGCATATTACATTTCAAACGAGTGACGAACAGATTGAGGAATGTTTTCAAGCTTTTAAATCACTTCAGGATGTATCTGGGGTGAATATTCAGATTACAGAGTTTGATTTATCGTTAAGTGAGAAGGAAACAATAAAACTAATGGATGTGGATTCTCCATATACTTATAATCAAGTATACGCAATGAAAAAAGAACGTATCGATAAGATTTCATCTATTATCGTAAAATCAGGAGTTCGATTGGATGGAATATCTTATTGGTCTTTAACGGACCGAATTGATTGCAATTTAGAAAGAGTAAGAACGCGATTGTTAGATAAAGGAATTATTACGGATACGAAAGAGATTACATCTGTTTGTGGTGGAATGCTTGCAACATTAAAAGAGGAGGAATAATATGGGTGTTTTATATCATGGGAGTTCAGTAAGAGGCATGAAAGAGTTAGTACCACATCAATCTACGCATGGGAAATATGTTTATGCGACAAAGGATAAAGAATTAACTGTGATCTTTTCTAAAAGAGCAGGAGATGACATGACATATTCTTTGTTTCGGACAGATAAAAATGAACCGTGGCAACTTGTAGAAAGAATTCCCAATGGATTTGAAACGATGTTTTCTAATTCAGCATCTATTTATACAGTGGAGGATACTACTTTTCAAGATATCCATACAGGATTTTCCGAACTGGTATCGGACCAACCTGTTAGGATATTGAATGAGGAAAGAGTGGAAAATGTTTACGAAAAAATAAAAGAATTAGAACAAGATGGTTTGATTCAGCTGTATTATTATCCAGATAGACCAGAGAAGATTCCGGAAGATGATTCTGATTTGATTAATGTCGAATTAAGAATGGCACAGATGAAAAATAGAAAAATAAGGAAAGAAAATTTCGAAAGATTATTGTTTCTGCATCCGAATTTATTAGATCGTGTGAATTCTTTATTAACACAAGAAATAGAAAACTATATCCCGTATAAGAAAGAAGACCTTGTTACGATTTACGAAAAATACGTCCTGTTGCAAATGATTTATCCAGAACGTGAATATTTTTTATCATCTTCCTTGATAGCAATTACAAAAGAGTATCCAGATTTAGTTCCGTTATTGCAAGATAAATTAAAAATGTTAAATCAGACACCTGAAGAAAAGTTAAATTGTTTGATCGATAGGGTTTCAAAATCCATAAAAAACATTCCTAACGATGTATTAGAGCAAACGAAGGAACGTTATTTTCACGATCCGCGATCGTTTCCAGAGAAGGGTGAGGAAATACTAGAAGGATATAAAAAAATATCTATGATGGAAAACCTCGTGAATCAACCAATCGATGATAAAATTTTAGAAAATTCTATTCTCTTGATAGGACCGATGGGAAGTGGAAAGACGACAATGGGAAATTTGTTATCTGAGAAATTGAATATGCAACAAATTTCTTTAGATCATCGCGAACAGCTCGCACAGTTGTATAAGAAAAGTGGTCATTTTAAAAACTTTAAAGAATTTGAATTCTTTTTAACAAGTACAGTGTTAACACATTTACAAGAACCATCTGTTGTCGATTTTGGTGCAGGTCATTCTATCTATGAAGATCCGTTTATGTTTTTAGAGATGAAACATTTAATAGAACAATTTTCACATGTGATTCTACTTATGCCGAGTGAAGAAAAAGAGGAGTCTCTATCTATTTTAAACGAACAAAAAGGAATAGAGGAAGATAGCCAAAGAGCGAAAGACAATGCGCGTTTTGTATATAGTTCTTGCAATGAAAAATTAGCAACTCTCATTCAATATACAAAAGGGAAAAATCCAACGGAAATTACAGATGAACTATTAATGAAATTGGAGGAAAAAACGAAAACTTCAACAATTTAATCTTTCTCTTTTCTATAAATTTATTTGTGCGTTAGAGTTTTGGAAAGATATATGTTAAAATAGAAAAATATAACGGAATCACATGAGTTTAAATGAATGAGGGAGGACAACATGAAATATTGTTATGATAAAAATCTACCTTGGACCTATTCCAAAAATGAGATGGAATTAGTAAAACAGAAGGGAAATGGAATTTTATACGATAGCGAACTTCATAGATTCGAGGATTTCGATCACAATGAGATCGATATAACGGGGGAAGTCATTTTTCCACGTACTGGAGTCGCTCAGATTTATGATCTATTAGATGAGATCGTTCGACAAGGTGGAACACCAGCTTTTTCTAAGGATGAGATGGAACAAGTTAGAAAATGGCCAAAATATGTTCGGACCAAAAGAACCAGTCATATGTTGACAGGAAAAGATCTGTTGGATGAGGAAGTGATCGAACGATTAGAACAGATATATGGAACAGAGTTTTTTATGAAAACGCTAAGGAAAGATTTTAGTGGAATCATTTCGATCGAACTTTTAAAGGATAAAGAGTGTGCATTTTATAAAACGTTAGTGCACCACCCAGATACTGAATTTTTTATCAGTGAAAAAGTAAACATCGAACAGGATCAATACGGAAAGAAAGAATATCGATGCTTTGTCGTAGATGGCGAAATTTACAATATTTCAAGATTTACATCGCGAATTCTACATGAAATCGAACCGCAGGTTTTAGAAAAACTTCAAAATATAGTAGCGTCTTTGAAAGGTAGCTTTCCAAAAAATTACGTACTTGATGTTTTTGAATATGAGCTAAATGGGGAAAAGGATTTAGACGTGCTTGAATTTAATTCGATCGATGCTTCAGGATTATATTTATATAATTCATGTATCGAAAAATCGGATGATCTATTACACAAAAATCCAAGACATGTCGCAACGGAATTTGTAAGTGTGCTAGAAGAATGTACAAGCCAAGGACAAATTACGGGAGATGCTAAAAATTTATATTCTATTCCGGATACTTTTTCAAATGATTTGAGTTGTATGTGCGTAGTAGGAATGCTGGGCGCCAGAGTGTTTGATGCCCATATTTCACCCGAGGATTTCGGACGTCATGTACCGATATTCAATATAGGAAAATTTGTAAATCCGGTGAAATTTGATGATGATTTAGCTAGACATCCAGTGAAAGAAAAAAAGATGTAAATTTGTATAAACGTCGATCCAATAGATGAATCGGCGTTTTTCATTGTCTATCTAAAAAGAAACGGGATAAAATAACGACTGTTTGTTCGTTTTTTTAATAAAATGTGTTATAATATCTGTGGAAATGAGAAAAAAGAAAACTGGTGAGAGTATGGATAAAATTATAGTAAAGGGAGCGCGAGAAAACAATCTAAAAAACGTAAGTATCGAGCTTCCAAAAGATAAATTGATCGTCATGACAGGAGTATCTGGAAGTGGAAAAAGTTCGCTTGCTTTCGATACGATTTATGCGGAAGGACAACGTCGTTATGTCGAAAGTCTAAGTGCTTATGCTCGCCAATTTTTAGGTGGGACGGAAAAGCCGGATGTCGATAGTATTGAAGGGTTGTCCCCAGCCATTAGTATCGATCAAAAGACGACGAATAAAAACCCGCGTAGTACAGTTGGAACTGTAACGGAGATTTACGATTATTTACGTTTGTTATACGCTCGTATTGGAGTTCCTTACTGTCCAACACATCATCGTCCGATTACGAGTCAAAGTGTCGAAGAGATGGTAAATCAGATTTTGAAATTGGAGGAACGTACGAAAATTCGCGTTCTTGCACCTGTTGTACATGGAGAAAAGGGAACGCATAAAGACTTGTTTGATCGACTTCGTAAGGATGGATATGTTCGCGTGATCGCCGATGATATCGAACACGATTTATCTGAAGAAATCGAACTGGAAAAGAACAAAAAACACAATATCGAAGTTGTGATTGATCGGTTGATTATGAAAGAAGATATTCGCAGTAGATTATACGAATCGATCGAAACAGCCTGTAAATTAGCACACGGGAAAGTTTTAATCGACGTCATCGGTGGAGAACCGATTTTGATGAGTGAGAGTTATGCTTGCCCAGATTGTGACTTTTCTTTGCCAGAGTTAGAGCCTCGAATCTTCTCATTCAATGCTCCATACGGGGCTTGCCCAGATTGTAAGGGACTTGGAATCAAATTAAAAATTGACCCGGATCTAATTGTGCCAAATAAAGATTTAAGTATTAGTGAAGGAGCGATCGTTGCTTTAAATATTAAAGATGAGAGCAATATCAATTATACGGAACTATCAACTACTTGTGCTTTTTATGGAATTGATATGGATGCTCCGGTACGTGAATTAAAGAAAAAAGATTTAGATATCATTCTTTATGGATCACCAGATCCTATCGAATTTCACTATGTATCAAAATCTGGAAATACAAGAAAGACGACGCGACCTTACGAGGGAGTGATTACAAACTTAGAACGTCGTTATATGGAGACGAAGAGTGGTTGGATTCGTGATTGGATCGAAAATTTCATGACTGAACTTCCATGTCCTACTTGCCATGGAGCGCGATTAGATTCTTCTGTTTTATCTGTTTTGGTTGGAAAGAAGAATATCTATGAAATAACGCAATTAAGTATTCGTGATTTATACGATTATTTGACAAATTTAAAATTAAGTAAAGAAAAAGCAGAAATCTCTCGTTTGATTTTAAAAGAGATCGAATCTCGATTAAGTTTCTTAATCAATGTTGGATTGGAGTATCTTACACTCGATCGTAGTGCTGGAACCTTGTCGGGTGGAGAAGCGCAGAGAATTCGTTTGGCAACACAGATTGGATCACGTTTAACAGGTGTATTATACGTACTAGATGAACCAAGTATCGGACTCCATCAAAGAGATAATAATCGTTTGATCAATTCTATGTTAGAAATGCGTGATCTTGGAAATACATTGATCGTCGTAGAACACGACACCGATACGATGTTAGCATGTGATTATTTAGTCGATATCGGACCTGCGGCAGGAGAACATGGTGGACAAATTGTTGCACAGGGAACTCCTGAAGAGGTAATGAAAAATCCAAATAGTTTAACTGGAATGTATCTATCTGGAAAAAGAAAGATCGAAGTTCCGGAAAAGCGCCGTAAAGGAAATAAGAAATTTATCGAAATTAAAGGTGCGAAGGAAAACAACCTCAAGAATATCAATGTGAAGATTCCACTTGGAACGTTTACTTGTGTAACGGGAGTATCAGGAAGTGGAAAGAGTAGTTTGATCAATGAAATTTTATATAAAGCAGTCGCTTCTAATTTATATAAATCTAAAGAAAAACCAGGAAAGTTTAGAGCGATTAAGGGATTAGAAAATATCGATAAAGTCATCGATATTTCACAGACGCCAATAGGAAGAACACCGCGAAGTAACCCTGCAACGTATACAGGAGTATTCGACGATATTCGTGAAGTGTTTACTCAGACGAAAGAAGCTAAAATGAGAGGATACGATAAGGGTAGATTCTCATTCAATGTCAAAGGAGGACGTTGCGAGGCTTGTTGGGGAGATGGTGTCAAGAAAATCGAGATGCATTTCTTACCTGATGTTTACGTTCCTTGTGAAGTTTGTGGAGGAACGAGATACAATCGAGAGACACTGGAAATCAAATACAAAGGAAAGAGTATTTACGATGTATTAGAGATGCGTGTCGAAGAGGCAATCGAATTTTTCGAAAACATTCCTAAGGTAAAAGCAAAGTTACAAATGCTTGCAGATGTTGGATTATCTTATATAAAACTTGGTCAAAGTGCTCCTACTTTATCTGGTGGAGAAGCGGGAAGAGTGAAACTTGCAAAAGAGCTTCAAAAGAAGCCTACAGGGAAAAGTTTATTCATTTTAGATGAGCCAACAACGGGATTACATTCAGAAGATATTAAAAAACTACTTGTAATTTTGCAAAGAATAGTGGATAATGGAGATACAGTAGTAGTCATAGAACACAACTTAGATGTCATTAAAGTTTCCGATTATATTATCGATCTAGGTCCAGAAGGAGGAAATATGGGTGGAGAAATCGTAGCGACTGGAACACCGGAAGAAGTCGCAGAGGTAAAAGAAAGTTATACGGGTCAATATTTAAGACCACTATTGAAAGGGTGAGAGGTATGAAATTTAAGTATATTATGACGAGAGATATCGTAGAGAGATTGATGAAAGAATCATATATTCGTATGAATACATTCTATTTATGCGTATATACAATTCTTTATTTAACAATTAGTATGAATTTGATTAAGTATAATTTAGGAATGGCATTCTTACTATATTTAATTGGATTTGTCATTTTGTTAGTCTTCCTTATTATCTTTAGTAAAATATTTATGAAAATGCATATGGCTAAGAGTGATAAACAATCTAGCAAACGTTATGGAACTTTTGAATGTACGATCGATAAAGATGGAATTTTGGAAATTTTGAATGGCGAAGAATCTATGACACATTGGGATCAAGTGACGAAAGTTGTCAATGCTCGTTATATGATTCTAGTTTATACAACGCGCAGTGGAATTACAGTACGCTATCGTAGAGCAAATTTCAAGGACAAAAAAGAGTACGATAAAGTTGTTGAGACAATTCAAAAACATTGGAAAAAAGAGAGAGAAAGAAGAAAAAAAGAAGGAAAGTAGAAGTTGTGTGACTTCTATTTTTCATTGTGTGAGAATGTGAAAATAGAGTGGAAACATTTGGTATCTTTGAAATTCATGATATAATACATAATATAAGGAGAGTGAAATATGACACCACATAATGAAGCAAAAAAAGAAGATATTGCAAAAACTGTGATTATGCCTGGAGACCCACTCCGCGCTAAATTTATCGCAGATCACTATTTAAAAGACGCCGTACTTGTAAATCAGGTACGAGGAATGTATGCGTATACAGGAAGTTACAAAGGAAAGAAAATAACAGTCATGGCAAGTGGAATGGGAATGCCAAGTATGGGAATTTATTCTTATGAATTGTTTACAGAATACGATGTCGATACGATTATTCGCATCGGTTCTTGTGGAGCTTATACGAAAGATCTTAATTTATATGATGTGGTCATAGTCGATCATTGTTATTCAGAGTCGACTTATGCAAAGATGCAGGCTGGATCTATGGATAAAGTTTTGTATGGAACACCTGCTGTAAACGAGCATTTAAAAGAAGTTGCTAACAAGATGAATTTACCTGTGCATGTTGGAGCTGTTTATTCTAGCGACGTATTTTATTATGCAAAACCATTAGATTATAAAAAGTTATACACAGAAAAAGGATGCCTGGCTGTGGAAATGGAGAGTTTTGCACTCTTTCAAAATGCGAAAGTCTGTGGAAAACAAGCTGCTTGTGTTTTAACTGTTTCTGATAATTTAGAAACAAAGGAAGAAACATCTAGCATAGAACGACAAAAAAGTTTTACTAAAATGATGGAGTTAGTTTTAGAAAGTATCTTATAAAAACAAGAGTTTGACGTATACTAAAAAAGAGGTGACTTATGGAATACAAAAAATATGAGCTTTTACCATATCACTTACACGTGATTCATACTGAAAAATTCAAGACGGTAACGATCAAAGTTTGTCTGAAACGACCTCTCGTTCCCGAGGAAATTACGATTCGAAATTTACTTGGAAACGTTCTTTTAGAATCTACAGAAAAGCATCCATCTAGAAGATATATGGGAATGATGACGGAAAATCTGTATGGCTTTTCTTGTCAGATGGATACGTATCGTTCCGGAAATTACATGATGACAACGTTGTCCGCTAGTTTTTTAGATGAGAAGTATACAGAACCGGGAATGTTAAAAAAATCGATTCAATTTTTAATTGAAATTTTAAGTTGTCCAAATGTACAAAAGGGAGCGTTTGATGAACACTCTTTCAATATATGTAAAGAAGGACTGAAAGCTGCAATCGAATCATATGATGAAAATCCAACGAGATATGCAAAGCGTAGATTATTGCAATCGATGGAGGAGAATGCAACGTATGCTTGTATGCCTTGTGGAACACTTGAAGATTTAGAGAATATTACACCGCAAAATTTATACGAATATTACGAAAGCGTTATGAAGAGTGACTTAGTCGACATATTTGTATGTGGTAATGTAAATGGTGAAGAATTAAAAAATATGCTTTTATCTGAGTTTCATATCAAGACGATTAAGAAGCCAGGAAAGAGTCATATGATTACGCATAACAAGTATCGAAAAAGATGTAAAATTACAAAAGAGTCGCGAGATATTACACAGAGTATTTTAATGATAGGATGTAAACTCGATCATCCGACCGAGTATGAGCGTAAGTATGTCATGGGACTTTACAATCATCTCCTCGGCGGTGGTGGAGATTCGAGATTGTATCAAACAGTTCGGGAGAAACATTCTTTGTGTTATAGCATCTATTCTTCTGCAAGTGGAGTAGATAACTTACTCTATATCCAAGCGGGAATCGATAAAGATCGTTTCAAAAAAACGACGGAATTGATTCGCAAGGAAATGAAAAAAATTGCACTTGGAGATATAAAAGAGGAAGAAATAGAGAAATATATCACGATGTATTTAGCAAGTTGTAAAGAGATAGAAGATTCTCCAAACGATCTGATTTCTCTTGTGATGGCACAAGAATACTTACATAATGATCCATTGGAAGTGAAAGAAAAAGAAGTATTGAAACTTACGAAAGAAATGGTTGTGGAGTTTGCTTCAAAAGTAAGACTAGATACCATTTATCTATTGGAAGGAGAGAAGTCTCATGAAGAAACGACCACTCAATAATTTAGATTTGACAGTTTACGAAGAGACGCTTTCAAACGGACTAAGAGTGTATGTGATTCCAAAAGAAAATGGGAATGGAATTTATGCGACGTTTTCTACAAACTTTGGTTCGAATGTAGAAGAATTTAGTGTTAACGGAAAGAAAAAGATGTGCAAGGTTCCATTAGGTGTTGCTCATTTTTTGGAACATCAAATGTTTGAACAGGAAGATGGCATTGACCCGATGAAGTTTTTCGAAGATCGAGGAGCAATGACGAATGCATATACATCTAATACGAAAACGACGTATTTATTTTCTGGGCCAGATCACTTTAAAGAAAACATTAATTATCTATTAGATTTTGTACAGAATCCATATATGACAGATGAAACAGTCGAGAAGGAAAAAGGAATTATCATTCAAGAACTAGGAATGTATGAAAATAATCCATATTTTAAATTGCGAAGTGGAAGTTTACTACAGACGTTTGTAAAACATCCGGTCCGATATAATATTGGTGGTACAGTAGAATCTGTAAAGAAAACGACACGAAAAGATTTATATCATTGTTATCATACGTTTTACCATCCTTCGAATATGTTCGTCGTCGTATCTGGAAATGTCGATCCAAAAGAAGTGATTTCGATCATCACGAATAATCAAGAGGAGAAAGAACAAAAAGAAGTTCCTAAAATCACTTATAAAAAATATAATGAACCAGATCAATGTAAAAATGAATTTGGAAAGATCGAAATGGATATTACAATACCAAAGATTTCTCTCAATTATAAAATGAATATATCACGTATGAAAGATTTGGATTTGCGCAAGTTCTTAATTTACATGGATATTCTATTTAACGTAAAGTTTGGAACAACTTCATTGTTTCACGAGAAAATGTTAAAAGAAGGAATTTTAACAGAGGAGCTGGATGTTGCAAGTGTACGAACGGATCAACACATCGTTTATATGATGTCTGCTGAGACTAAGTATCCAGATCTATTGTTGAAAGCAATCAAAGAAGAATTAGAAAATCTCGAGATAGAAAAGGAAGATTTAGAACGTAAGAAACGAGTTTATTGGAGTTCATATGTTTATATGACAGATGATATACGAGCAATCAATGGAAAAGTCATGGGCAATATCAATATGTATGGGTACGTGATAGATGACGATTACGATGAAATTAAGAGTCTCAATTTATTGGAGATGAAAAAATATTTGAAGATTGCAAACTTTAACCATTGTAATGTATTTATGATTGAGCCTAATCGTAAAAAGTAAAAAAGGTTTCGGTTGAAATCTTTTTTATTTTCCTTTATAATGAAATTAGGATGGGTGAGCTTATGAAAAAAGGATTTACACTAATTGAATTGATGGCTGTTGTGATTGTTCTTGGGGTTTTAGCACTGTTCGTTGTCCCGACGATCGATAAGACGATGAAACAAATTCGTGAAGATGGTTATGAAGAGCAAATTAACAATATTAAAACAGCTGCAAAAAATTGGGGAGCTGACCATATACCAGAATTGCCAGCGGTTGGTGAAGATCTCTATATTACATTATTAGATTTAAAACAAGCTGGACTTGTCGATAAAGATATTACAAACCCTAAAACAAAGGAAAAGTTTCCAGATGATTTACAAATTAAGATTACAAATGATAATGGAAAAATTAAATATGAAGTGGTAGATTAAAGGAAAAGAGGAAAAATATAAAAAAGGATTTCTTTTTTCTTTTTTTTGTGGTAAAATGAAGTATAGTAAAGTGCAGGGTAGCGCACAAAGGAGGAAAAAAAGTGGGACTAAATTTAAAAAAATGGTTAAATGATGGTGATGATGCATATACAAATAGTGGGAGTGGAGATGAATACTACAACCTAAAACCAGAAGAAGCATTAAGTGAAAATGATGGTGGAACAAAAATGATTTTATTAGAACCACGTGCTTATTCTGAGTCTCAACAAATTGTCGATCATTTAAAAAATAGAAATACTGTCGTTGTCAATTTGAAGAGAGTTACGAGTGATCAAGCAAAACGTATTGTCGACTTTTTAAGTGGTACAATTTATGCGATCGGTGGAGATTTGCAGAAAATTGGTGGTGGAATTTTCCTTTGTACGCCAAATAATGTAAATGTTCAAGGTAAAATTACAGAAGAGACAGATGGAAAAGATATATACGATAATGACGATATCAATGCAGACTGGTAAAAAAAGATTGAAATGAGAAAAATAGTGTGTTACAATATGGCGTAACACCGAGAGGTGATGAGAGTGGAAAAATTTAATCGAACACTTCGTGGTTACGATCCTGTTGAGGTTAATCGCTTTCTCGATCAAGTAATTAGCCAGGTAGAGGGGTTAATTAAAGAGTTAAAAGTTAAGAATACACGCATCGCTGAGTTAGAGGCAATCGAGCAAGAAAATAAACGATTACGACAGAAGATTGAACAATACGAAAAGACAGAAGAAACGCTTAATAGAGCGATTATTATGGCGCAGAAGACTTCTGATCAGATGCGAATGAGTGCACGTCAGGAGAGCGAAGCAATGATTAACGAAGCAAGACAAAATGCGAATCGTATTGTCAATGATGCCCTATTAAAGGCAGAAAGAGCACAGGATGAAGCCGATATGTTAAAACGTAATGTCACTATTTTCAAACGTCGTTTAAGAGATATCGTAGAGGCACAACTTGAGGTTGTGGAAGATATAGAAAAAATTGATTTTTAAAGAACATGTGAAAGAGACGTTATAAAATGGAATTGATAGAGAGTCTATGGTTGGTGGAAATAGATATGAAAGTTTTATAAAGATCACTCTGGATGTTTCTTTTGGATAAGAAAAGAACGGTAACGCGTTATAGTTTTGAGTGTATACATATAAATTAAGGTGGTACCGCGGGTAAAACTCGTCCTTAGCAGGATGAGTTTTTTTATTTGATAGGAGGAGAGAATATGAAAGAGTTTAAAGAGTTGGAAAAGGGGAAAGCAAGCGAAGTAGAACAAAAAATTCTAAAGGAATGGAAAAAGAAAGACATTTTAAACTTGACGATTGAAAATAGAAAAGATAACGATTCTTTTGTCTTTTACGATGGACCAATTTATGCGAATGCGAAACCAGGAATTCACCATGTCTTTGCCAAGACGATCAAAGACGCTTTTTGTAAATATAAGACAATGCAAGGGTACCATGTATTAAGAAAGATTGGACTTGATACGCATGGTCTTCCAATCGAAGTAAACGTAGAGAAGAAACTTGGTTTTAAGACAAAAGCAGATATCGAAAAGTTCGGTGTAGAAAACTTTTGTAAGGAATGTAATCAAGCAACTGCAGTCAATATCGATGAGATTAACTACGTAACAGATTGCATGGGACAATTCATCGATTGTGAACACCCTTATGTAACTTGTGAAAACGATTATATCGAATCTGAATGGTGGATCATTAAAGAAATGGATAAGAAAGGTCTTCTATATCATGGAGATCGTGTATTATGGTACTGCCCAAGATGTGGAACAGAACTTTCTGCGAACGAAGTATCACAAGGATATGAACAAGATGCAGTTAATACAGTTATCGCTCCATTTAAAATCAAAGATCGAGACGAGTATTTCTTAGTATGGACGACGACCCCTTGGACATTGATGGCAAATGTCGCACTATGCGTTAATCCAAATTTGGAATATATTAAAGTAAATTCAAAAGGATATACGTTTATCTTGGCATCTTCTTTAGCTGATACGGTATTAGGCGAAGATTACGAAGTATTGGAAACTTATAAAGGTACTGACTTAGTAGGAATCAAGTATGAACAGTTAATGCCATTTGTCGAAGTAAAAGGAAAAGCATTCGAAGTGATCGCAGATGAATATGTCACTGCAGAAGATGGAACAGGAGTCGTTCATATCGCACCAGCGTATGGAGCAGACGATAACCGCGTTTGTATGGAACATGGAATTGTAGTTGTAAATCCTGTTGGACTAGATGGATGTTATACAACTGGACCATGGAAAGGTACGCTTGTAACAGATAAAGATTTAGAACTTGAAATTGTAGGATGGTTAAAAGAAAACGATAAATTATTCAAAAAACAGAAGATTACTCACGATTATCCACATTGTTGGAGATGTCATTCTCCTTTGATTAACTATCCAAAACCAGCTTGGTATATCAAGACGACAGAATACAAAGATAAAATTATCGAAGCAAATAAAAAGATCAACTGGTATCCTTCTTACGTTGGAGAAAAGCGTTTTGGTAACTGGCTTGAAAACATGGTAGACTGGGGAATCTCAAGAAATCGTTATTGGGGATGTCCACTTCCTGTATGGACATGTGAATGTGGACATAAACACGTCATTGGTTCTCTAGATGAATTGCAAGAAATGGTTATGGAAGATGTCGATGTAAGAAAGATGGAATTACATAGACCTTACGTAGATGATCTACATATCAAGTGTGAAAAATGTGGTAAGACGATGTCTCGTGTCAAAGATGTCTTGGACGTTTGGTTCGACTCTGGAGCAATGCCATATGCACAATTTCACTATCCATTTGAGAATAAAGAATTGTTTGAAAGTCAATTCCCAGCTGACTTTATCGCAGAGGGACTCGATCAAACACGTGGATGGTTCTATGTATTGTTAGTTATTTCAACGATTATTTCTGGAGAGTCTTCATTTAAAAATGTCGTTGTAAATGACATGATGTTGGATGCTCACGGAAAGAAAATGAGTAAGTCAACTGGAAATATTATCGATCCAATTGAAATTATGACGAAATATGGTGCGGATCCAGTGAGATGGTATATGCTTTATGCTTCTCCTGTATGGACGCCACTTAAGTTTGATGAAAATGGTGTAAAAGAAGTTTACTCTAAATTCTTCAATACATTTAGAAATACATATTCTTTCTTTGCTCTTTATGCAAATACGGATCACGTCGATCCAAGAACATTCGATGTTCCTTATGAAAAAAGAGAAGAGATCGATCATTGGTTGCTTTCTAAATACCACAAATTATTAGATTATGTTACGAAATCATACGAAGAATACGATTTAAATAAGGTAGTTAGAAGTATTACAGATTTTGTAAATGAAGATTTATCTAACTGGTATATCAGAAGAAACCGTCGTAGATTCTGGGAGAGTGAACTAAACGATAGCAAGAAAGCAGTTTATAAGACAACTTATGAAGTATTAGTTGGACTATGTCAGATGATTGCTCCAATCGCATCTTATACAGCAGAGGAAATCTATACGAGCCTCACAGGAGAGGAGTCTGTACATCTTAGCGACTTCCCTGTAGCAAATGCATCACTGATCAATGAAGACATTGAAAAGAGAATGGATTTGGTAAGAAGCTTGATTTCTCTTGGAAGAAATGCACGTGAAGAAGCGAAAATTAAAGTACGTCAACCAATTAGCGAAGTATTGCTAGATGGAAAGAACGAAAAGACTATTGGAGGCTTAACGGATTTAATTAAAGAAGAGTTAAACGTAAAGAACGTCGTATATAAATCTGATTTAAGCGAATTTATGAACTTTACAGTTCTTCCAAATTATAAGGTTACAGGACCAATCTTTGGACCAGATATCAAGTTATATGCGGAAGCATTAAAAAATCTATCAGTAGAACAAATTTTAGCACTACAAAACGAAGATAATATCGATATTGAAGTAGGGGATATTCCATATAATATCTCTGCTGATATGGTTGTTATCCGCATTCAAGCAAAAGAAGGATTCAATGTTCAGATGGAAAACAATCAATTTATCATCTTAGATACTGAATTAACACAAGAATTAATCGAGGAAGGAATTGCTCGTGAACTTGTATCGAAGGTACAAAATTTGCGAAAGACGAAAGATTTCGATGTTGCAGATCGTATCGAATTATACTATAGTGGAGACGAAGAATTCAAAACAGCATTAGAGCATTTTGAAGAATTTGTAAAAGAAGAAACACTTGCTTTAGAGCTAGTAGAAAAGGATGACTTAAAAGATACTTTCGATATCAATGGTCATGAAGTTTTATTAGATGTAAAAAAAGTATAAAAAGACCTATCGATAAGATAGGCCTTTTTCTTCATACGATAAATCGTAATGTACAATAGCGTGGTTTTCTACTGCGTATTGTATTTCGGCGAATAATTCTTCTCTTTCATCGTGAAGTTCTCTTGGAGTAAAATCTAATATCATATGATGCAATTGATAGAGAAAAGTTTGATATTCTGGTGCATGTACTCTAGTTAAATATGGCGTGAGCCACTCCAATTTTTGCTTTTTTAAATTGTGTCTTAAAATGATTTCATATTCATGTAAATCTGGTTCGAAACTTTCGTTTGCAATATATTCGATAACATTTCGAGAAACAAAACTAGAGACATCAGGTGTAGTTAAATAGGATTCATTTACGAGATGTACATTTTTAATCCAATTTAATTTTTCTTTTGTGTCATTTAGTTTTTCTTCTAGTGTAAATTCGTTTCGAGTTGTTTGAAGCATATTTTCTAAGTCATTCAGAGAATAAAACTCTGAAAGAGTTGGGTAATGCTGTTGAAACCATTTCATCTTGTCGGTTTCATTCCATGTTTTAACTATATCTGCCATTGGGTGTACTATGCAAAAAGCATAGGGTAGCCATAAATCGTTTTTTTCTGGATCGATTCTATTTTCTTTTAACCAATGACTAAATTTGTCGGATGCAATGTATGCGTAATCTTGTGGTTTACACATGACTAAAATTGTTTCTTTCTCTCCCATAGTAAATCCCTCATGAATATATTATAACATATAAATTTCAATATCACATCTAATCGTGACTTTTATTTTTCATAAATTCACGAAGTAGTTTTGTAAGGGCTCTTTTTTCGATACGTGAAACATAGCTTCTAGAAATGCCTAATTGTTTTGCAATTTCTTTTTGGGTGATTTCTTTATCGTCCTTTAGACCATAACGTTTCTCGATGATCTCACGTTCACGTTCCGTTAAAATATGAATGTATTTCTTTAAATTTTCAATACTGTTTTGTTGGTGTAAGTCCATAGCAAAATCTGGTTTTGGTGTCTTTAGAATATCTAGGAAAGTAATCTCATTCCCATCTTTATCAAAACCTACACTTTCATTGATACTGATATTTTTATTGTTTTTTTTATCTCCTCGAAAATACATTAGTATTTCATTTTCGATACATCTCGCACAATAAGTTGTAATTCTTGTATTGTGTTTGTAAGAATAGCTATCGATCCCTTTGATCAAACCGATCGTGCCGATACTGATAAGATCATCGGCATCCTCGCGTCTGTGGTCGTATTTTTTAACGATGTGTGCTACAAGCCGAAGATTGTGTTCAATTAGTTTGTTTCTAGCGTCCTGATCTCCTAGACGCATTTTTTCTACGCATGCTTCTTCTTCTTCTTTAGAAAGTGGCTCCGGAAAAATTTGATTAGAATAGGCTGCTGTTCCAATGGAAAGTTGGGAAAACAACTTTTTTAAAAAATTGAAAAACATAAATCACTTCCTAGTCGTATTGTATGATTTTTTAGAAGATGGTAGACCTGTGGACAAAATAATAAAAAAGTGTTTTCTTTTTTTTATGATCATGTTATACTAATATATAGAATAGTAGAGGTGTGAAGATGAAGAGAAGGGACAAAGGATTTACGTTGATTGAATTAATTGCGGTCATTGTCGTACTTGCCGTACTCACAGTGATTGTAGTACCAATTGTCATTAAACAGATAACATCATCGAAAAGTAATTTGTACTTAAAACAAGTAGATTTAATCGAAAAGGCATCCCAGAGTTGGGGAAATGAAAATGGAAATTTACTTCCGGGAACTGCAGAGGAGTTTGTATACCTCAGCATCGATGATTTAAATGAAGGAGGATATATTGATCGTGACAAAGTTAAAGACCCACGAGATGGATCTCGAATGAACGGTTGCGTCGTTATTTCCTATAGTGAGTTATATCATCAAAATGTATACGAGTATAAGGAAAAGCCATGTAGCGAATTGAATCCAGGAGGAATTCCAACAATTGTTGCAAAAGGAGGAAATCCACAAGGAGTGGAGGTCAATACTACATATGTACTACCTGAAGTGACAGCGACATCAGATGATGGAACACCGTTAAAAGTAGAAGGTCCAATCATCCGAGATAAAAATAACAAAGTTGTTGAAAAAGTTAGTACAGAAAAAATCAGAGATCAGTTTAAACTAACATATCGTGCGATGGATAAAGCGAGTGGAAAAGAAGCGGAAAAAAATATCAATGTAAAAGTCATTGATACGATTGCACCAGTAATCGAGGTGAATGGAAGAAAATCGAGCCATACGATTACACATGAAATTGGACAACCGTTCACTGTTCCGACACCGACGGTTACAGATAATAGTAAATTAGAGTGTAAAAACGATCCAAATAGTAAATGCCATTGGGAAGTAAGCTCGAATGTAAATCCAAAAGTCGTTGGAACGTATAATGTAACGTATACAGCTACAGACGACGGAGAGGATATGTCTGGGCCAAATCCAAATACGACGGTATATATATTGACAGTTAAAGTAGTGGATTTGTCAATTCCGGCAATCAAAGAGATCGTTCCGGATATTACAGAGTGGACAAATAAGGACGTTACGCTTACGATTATTCCAGAGGATAATGACGAAAAATTACAGTATTCATTTGATGACGGAAAGACATGGCAAGACAGTGATAAGAAGACATTTACAAGTAATCAGACAGTCACAGCGAGAGTAAAAGATTCAAGTGGAAATGTGTCTGAATCAAAATCATATACAATTACCAACATTGATAAGATACCACCTACATGTCAAACAACGGTAAATTACGGTGGACGAACATTGACAACGAATGGATGGATCAATGCAAGTCAGACAAAAGTAACAGCTTCTAATCCGATCGTCGTAACAGGAATTTGTAGTGATCAAGGTGGAAGTCAGTGTGTAGGAAACGTTAGTACAAATGTAACAGGTGAAACGAAAAATAGCGACGTATCGCCAGGTACAGTAAGAGACCATGCAGGGAATACTGCAAAATGTGCAACGAAGAACTTTAAAATTGACCAGTCACATCCTACTTGTACAGTAACTTCTTCAAGTACAGGATGGACGAAGAATAATGTTACACTTACAGGAAAATGTAGTGATAGTATTTCTGGATGTACTGGAAATGCGACAAAAACTTATTCGAAAGACACGGATGGAAAGTTCTCTCCGGGAAATGTTAGCGACGTTGCAGGAAATGTAACTGCCTGTGCAGCAACAGGAGAAGTTCACATAGATAAGACAGCACCAGGATGTAATATTAGTATCAATTATGGTGGAAGATCACTTACGACAGCATCCGGGAAAATAGAGGCTGGATGGGTCAACGCTTCTCAGAAGGCTGTAACTGCGTCAGATCCAATTGTCGTAACTGCTGCATGTAGTGACGGTGGAAGTGGATGTGCGCAAACAAGCACTTCACAAAATGTAACTTCTAAAAGTTTTGAGGGAACCAAGTCATTTACGCTAAGAGATAAAGTAGGAAATGAAACAAAATGTACGAGTGGAACGATTAAAGTAGACCAGTATCCGCCATATACACCAATACAATCATCTATTAAAAATGGTGCAGGACAAAATCTTGTCGGATCTGGCTTAATTACAATGAGTCCGTCCTCACTAGATACATCATGGAAAAATAGTAATAAAACATATACCGTAGGTATCGGTCGTTGGACGACAATGTGTACAGGAGATTACTACGCAGTTGTTTCCTACAAGGATGAGGGGCCATCTGGTCGTTTCGATGAGTTTAAATTTACTTCAAGTGTCGATTGGAATTCTAGCAGCACAGCTGGTTGTAGTAATGTAAGGCCGGGGGATCAAATTCCTTCATGGACAGATATTGCCTATGAACCTGATTCTACTTTTGCTGGATCTGCCGGAACGAAGACTTGTAATGGAATAGGTAAATATATTGGTGCTTCTCACGGTACGACGTCATATCGTTCACGAGATCGTGCAGGAAATACTTCAGGAACATTGAGTATTACAATTAATTGGTGTACATAGTAAGGAGGGGAGAAAGTGAAAAAAGAACAGAAACAAATTATCTTATATATAGCAGTTCTCCTCGTCTTTATTGCTCTTATCTTTATACTTGCATTTGCATTCCGTGCGAAACCAAAAACAAAAAATGATGTCGATCGAGAAAAGGAAAGAGAAACTGTGTTGGAAATTGCAACTGAAGAGATGGCTAACTCAGGATATTCTACAGATAACTATCAATTAGAAGTAGAAAGGTATAATAGCGATGGAACATATGATGTTCGTATGTTACAGGATGGTGAGAAAACAAAATTCTATTATACGGTTGATCCGGATACGAAAGAAACGACATTTAATCTAGAGGTGCAATCGAACGCAAATAAGGAGAAAGAAAGGCTGGCTGAGTAGTATGGCAAGGAAGATGTCTAAGAAAAAATACGAAGAAATAAAAAAACAGACGAATCTTTACTTTGCTATCGGCGGAATCTTAATTGTTTGGATTTTAGCACTGACCTTTTCAACGTATCGAGCATTTCAAACAGATGTAGTAAAAGAGAGTATATATTCGAAAGATGAACAGCAAATATTAAGTATGGTAGAGAAAAAACACAATCAAACAAAGTGTGAATATTATATTAAATCGAAGAATAAAGATGGAACTTATACAGTTGCAGTGACGAATTATGACGAAGTTCATATCTTGTGTTATTACGTTGTAAATCCAACGAGTAAGACAATTGCATATTATGAAAATTAGAAAGAGAAACTATGTTACACTTGATGTACATAGTTTCCTTTTGTTTTCGTCTTAAATTGTGTTATACTAATAATAGGTGAGACTATGAGAGAAAAAAATGGATTTACATTACTAGAGCTAATGGCTGTTATCGTCGTATTAGCATTACTAACATTGATTATCTATCCACCGATCGAAAGTGCTTTGATTAAGTCTAGAAATCAAAGTTATGAAACACAGATCAGTGAAATAGAAGAAGGAGCTAAGAACTGGGCAGCGGATCATGTTACAGAGTTGCCAGATGAAGATAATAGTATCAAAGTGACGATAAAGACATTAGAAGATGGAGGATATATTGCAGAAGATCTGATAGATCCTAGATATAACAAACCATTAGATAAAAACAAAGCAGTGATTATTACAAATGTAGGGAATCAATATCAATATAAATTTGAGGACCGCTCTGAAGAGTAAACAGATAAAAAAGACATATATAGATTTTACGTTCTATATATGTTTTTTCGTGAAAAGATCTTTTTATTCCTTGTAAAAGTTGGTATAATATAATAAGGTGATACTATGAGTAAGACTAAGATTGTTGCGACGGTTGGCCCTTCTAGTTCTGAGAAGGATACATTAAAAGAGATGATTTATAGTGGAATGGATGTAGTTCGTCTCAATATGACACATGCTACACATTCATTCTGTGATGATATTATACGGAAAATCAATGAATTAAATAAAGAATTAGATACGAATGTGGCAATCATGATGGACTTGCAAGGACCAGACGTTTGTATCAATAAATTAGAAGAAGGGGAAGCTGAATTAGTAGATGGAGAAATCGTGCGTATTTACATGGATGATAGAGTGGGAAATGCGAAAGGTTTTTCAACGAATTATCATAAGTTATTACAAGAAGTAAAATATAATACGACGATTAAGATCGATGATGGGAAGATTGAATTAGAAGTTATCGATAAAGAAGAGGATGCTTTAGTTTGTCGCATTATACAAGGCGGGATGATTAGTTCACACAAAACATTAAATGTTATAGATACAATGCTTGATATACCTTTTTTGAGTGAAAAAGATAAAGATGATTTAGCATATGCAAATGACCACAATATCGATTATGTTGCACTTTCGTTTGTGACGAGTGCAGAAGATGTGTTAGAAGTCAATGATATGTTGATTGATTTTGAAAATAACCATATGGGAATTATAGCGAAAGTAGAAGCACAACAAGCTTTAGATGAAATTGATGAGATTATTCGCGTGAGTGATGGGGTCATGATCGCTCGTGGAGATTTAGGAGTGTCAATTCCAATGGAACGTATTCCAGGAATACAAAAATCTATTATTAGCAAGTGTCATATTGCTGGAAAAATTAGTATTGTTGCAACGGAGATGTTATCTTCGATGGAAAATTCTATGAGACCGACGAGAGCAGAAGTTTCCGATGTAGCAAATGCTGTTTTGGATGGCGTTGATGCAGTGATGTTATCTGGAGAAACGACGATTGGTATTTATCCAGTAGAGACATTGGGAATGATGGAAAAAATTATCGTATCTGCCGAAGAAGATATTAGTTATTATGCTCTACTCGATAAAGCGATGAGAACGGAAAAGCAAGATATTACAGGATCGATTGCCTACAGTGTGACAGAATGTGCAAACAGATTAAAATGTAAAGCTATTTTGGCTCCGACGATGAGTGGATATACTGCTAGAAAAATGAGTCGTTTTCGACCAAGTTGTCCAATTATAGCTATGAGCCCAGATCGAGACACGGTAAAATCACTCGCTTTATATTTCGGAGTACAACCTGTATATATCAAGGACTTTAATAATTTTGATAAATTGATGGATATTTCTGTAAAGACAGCGAGACAATATGTCGACATGAATCCAGGAGATCGTATCATTATTACGGGTGGATATCCATTCCATCAAGTAAAACATACAAATTTTATGAAAATAGAACAAATTGAATCGTAAAAAGAAAAAAGGGGGGATAATATGTACCAATTGGGAGAACAGTTTCAATTACAACAAGCAGATGGAATTGCAAACAATAAAGCTGTTTTAAAGGGAACAAAATACCGTATTACTGTATTATCCGATATTTTAGTACGTTTGGAATATAGTGAAAATGGTACATTTGAAGATAGACCAACGACATTTGCATGGAAACGTAATTTTCCATCGCCACAATATCAAGTAAAAGAATCGAGTACACATTTAGAAATTACAACGTCACACTTTAAATTAACTTATAAAAAGGAAGCACCATTTTTAGGAAGTGCAATGAATCCTACGTCTAATTTAAAAATTGAATTAGTTGGAACGGATAGAACTTGGTATTTTCATCATCCGGAAGTTCGTAATTTTGGTGCACCAGGAATGGGATTTGATTTAGAAACAAGTAAAAATAAATTTCGCAAAGGACTATTTTCACCAGATGGATTTGCTTCAGTAGATGACTCAAATAGTTTAGCAATCGATGCAGGGGGAGATTTGGTAGCGAGAAATCCTGAAACAGATCTCTATGTGTTTTTATATCATAATGATTTTGCGACTTGTTTAAAAGATTATTATCAATTAACAGGATCACCAGCACTCCTTCCAAGATATGCATTCGGAAACTGGTGGAGTCGTAATATCACTTATAACGATAAATCGTTAAAAGAATTGGTAGATACGTTTCGTGAAAAAGAGATTCCTCTTTCTGTATTAGTCTTAAATGAAGATTGGCACTTGAAAAAAGAAATTAAGAAAAAAGAGATTCATAGTGGGTTTACATTTAATAAGAATTTATTTGCAGCTCCATATAATATGATTCAATATTTACATTCAAAAGGAATCCGCTTGGGATTAAATGTCAATCCAGAACAAGGAATATTTGATACGGAAGAATACTATCAAAAAGCTCTTACTTATTTGCCAGCCGATGAACATGGTGTTATCCCATTTGATGTTTACAATCCAAAGTTTATCGATGTCTATCTGAAATTATTTGTCCATCCGCTCGATGCCCTTGGGGTTGACTTTTACTGGATTGATTATCAGAATAAGGAAGCATGGAATAAACTGTGGGTATTAGATCACTATCATTTTAACGATATGAAGAGAGATTACAAACGTCGTCCGATGATCTTAACGAGAAACCCACTTGTAGCAGCACATCGTTATCCTGTCTTATATTCTGGACAAACGATTGTAAGTTGGGAGACGTTAAAACAAATTCCGTTTTATAACTCTAGTGCTACCAATATAGGAGTGAACTATTGGAGCCATGATATCGGAGGATTCCACAAGGGAATTGAAGATAATGAGCTATATACGCGATTTGTACAGTTAGGAGCATTTAGTCCTATCTTGAAATTCGGAAGTGAAAAAGGAAAATATTATAAGAGAGAACCATGGAAATGGAGTGTTAAGACTTACGAAATTGTAAAAGATTACTTAGAGCTAAGACACCGTATGATTCCATATCTATACGCAGAAGGATATAAATATCACAAATATGGAATGCCATTATTGCAACCGATTTTTTATAAATACCCAGAAATGTATGACGACAACAACTATAGGAATGAATACTATTTAGGAACGGAATTATTTGTCTGTCCTATCATTTCTAAAAAAGACTACGATATGAATCGAGTTATACATAAATTCTATATGCCTGATGGAATTTGGTACGATTTCTTCACTGGTAAAAAATTTCCTGGAGGAAAAAATTACGTATCGTTCTTTAAAGATCAAGATTATCCAGTTTTTGCAAAAACCGGAGCAATCATTCCATTTGGAAATCAGGATGATCTAAATGATACAACGCCACCAAAGAATATGGAAATTCACATTTTCCCTGGAAAAGATAATCAGTACAATTTATATGAAGACGATGGAGTGAGTGATTTATATCGTAAAGGATATTATTTACTAACATCGATTGATTATAATTATCTACCAAATAATTATACAGTTATTATTAGATCTGTCGAAGGGAAAAGTGGAATTATTCCAGAACGGCGAAATTATAAAATTCGATTCCGTAACACAAAACAGGCAAATGATGTTATCGTATATTTCAATGATCAGAAAATTCAATACAGTGCTTATGTAGAGGGGCCTGACTTCATTGTTGAAGTTGAAAATATTCCAACGATCGGTCAGCTTACTTTCAACTGCAAAGGAAACGATATCGAGATCGATGCGGTACGATTGATCAACGAAGATATCGCAGAGATTATTAGCGATCTTCAGATCGAAACAGATATGAAGGAAAGAATTGATGCGATTTTATTTGGAGATCTACCAATTAAGAAAAAGAGAATTGCAGTTAGAAAGTTAGGAAAGCATGGATTAGAAAAACGACACATCAAATTATTCTTGAAATTATTAGAATATGTAAGTGAAGTTTAGAAAAATGTAGTAGACACTGATTACTTAAGTAGTTGGTGTCTATTTACTTTTAATAGGAGGAGAGTAGGATGAACATTATTTTTTTAGATGTCGATGGTGTTTTGAATTCCATTGATCATGCGAAAAAAGTGTACGAAGAGACGCTGAGAGCACATTCTGGGTACGAGTATCCATTTGATCCAGAATGCTTAGAACGATTACAGAGACTAGTTGAAAAAACGGATGCTAGGATTGTAATTACATCGACTTGGAGAAAAACAGAAGAAGGAAAAAGAGTATTACAAAATATTTTAGAACAGTATGATCTTGCGAATCGAGTCATTGGCTATACTCCAATTTTAAATACGAAAAGAGGAGAGGAAATCAAATCATTTTTAGAAACCCTCAACGTAGAAGCTTCCTATATTATTTTGGATGACGATGATGACATGGAAGAATTAACACCATATCTTATTTTAACAAATATGAAAACTGGATTAACAGAAGAAAAAATGACGGAAGGAATGCAAAAATTAAAGAAGTTTTCTAAGCTGTAAGAATTGACAATGAATTTATCATGAAATAAAATACATGAGGGAGGAAAAAATGAAATCAAAAAAATTATTTGCGATTGCTTTAGCGTTATCGACAACTATGATGGGATGTCAGGCAGAAAGCAACAAAGAAGAAACCGTAGATCAGCAAGAAAGTTCATCCTTTGTAATAGAAGGTGGAGTAGCACAAGAAGGAGAAACCAAACGATTTGATGTTGGAAAGCATATGTTTTTTATTCGCTACGCTCCAGTAGACAGTTATAAAGATGTAGGTGGGTCTATAGAGATTCCTGAAGGATACGAAGTATTTGATGTTGAAAATGTAGCAGAATTTAAAGGGATGACGGTTGCGTACGATGTATGGTATCAAAATACAGTTCCAGTAGAAGTGACGGCTACTTATAATGAATCTATTCAAGGATACGATTATTCACAGTTTGGAACGCCAATCGAATTAGAAAAACAGAAAGTATATCAAAAATCGTAAGAAGCTTTTTCATAAAGGGTTGAAACTTACATAAATCTATATTATAATAATACTAGTTTTGAAAAACGAGGAAGAAGAGTAGTAGTTAAATTGGAATGCGTAGAGATGATGTGGCTGGTGAAAACATCACATATCCATTTGATGAACTCGCTTTGGAGTTGCCGTAAGGCCGTTTGAACGCGTTAAGTGAAAGAGATCATAAAGTATTATGGAATTAAGGTGGTACCGTGCTTTTAGCGCCCTTAAACATGATACTTTTTTATTTTAGGAGGGTTTATGGAAGAAGTCATTATATTTATTTTATTCTTTCTACTTGTATATGGCATGTATTATCTATTTGTGATATCTCGTAAGAAGAAGTTAAAACAGTACTATCAAAGTACAGAAGTACGTTATTTAGAGATGCGTTATCACATCGATTTAAAAGATGTTCCGATTCAGAAATTAGCGAGAACACTTGCATTTGCGAATGCGGTTATCATCAGTTTAACCGCCTGGATTGCTAGCTTGCTTCCGAATTTGATTTTACAACTTGTCGTAGGGTTTATCTTGTTGATTTTATTTATCTTAATAGGATATCATTTTGTTGGAAAATATTATCAGAAAAAGTTAGGAACGAAGAAATAGGAGGATGAGAAAGATGTATGATTTTAAAAAGATAGAACAAAAATGGCAAACTTATTGGAAAGAACATAATACATTTGAAGCGAAAAATGGAAGTGAAAAGAAAAAATATTATATCTTAGTGGAATTCCCATACCCATCAGGTGCAGGACTTCACGTAGGACACGTTCGTAGTTATACGGCTCTCGATGCACTCGCACGAAAAAGACGTATGGAAGGATATAATGTGTTATTTCCAATGGGATGGGATGCATTTGGCGCACCTGCGGAACAATATGCGATCGCAAATCATATCCACCCAAAAGATGCAGTACAAGAAAATATTAAAACATTTAAAGGCCAGATTCAAACGATTGGAATTTCATTTGATTGGAATCGTGAGTTTGCAACGACCGATGCTGATTACTACAAATGGACTCAGTGGCAATTTTTGAAATTTTATGAACATGGTCTTGCTTACAAAGCGAAAAAACCAATTAATTGGTGTCCAAAGTGTAAGACAGGCCTTTCGAATGAGGATTCTAGTGGCGGTGTTTGTGAACGTTGTGGAACACCTGTTGTACAAAAGGAAAAAGAACAGTGGATGCTTCGCATGAGTGATTATGCAGAACAATTATTGGATGGATTAGATGATACGAAGTTCCAAGATCGTACGAAAATCGCACAACGTAATTGGATCGGAAAGAGTACAGGGGCAGAAGTAGAATTTAAAGTCGCAGATACAGGTGAAACTTTAACAGTATTTACAACTAGACCTGATACATTATATGGAGTTACTTTCATGGTTGTTGCTCCGGAACATCCGATGATCGAAACATTGAAAGATAGAATTCAAAATATGGATGAAGTACGTGCTTATCAAGATGAAGCTCGTCATAAAAGTGCATTCGAACGTACAGAACTTGTCAAAGATAAGACAGGTGTTTGTCTAGAAGGATTAAAAGCAATCAATCCATTAAACGATACGGAGATTCCTATCTATATTTCAGACTACGTTATGATGGGATATGGAACGGGAGCAATTATGGCAGTTCCTGCTCACGATGATCGTGACTATGCTTTTGCTCGTAAATTTGATATTCCAATTATCGAAGTCATCAAAGGTGGTAATATCGAAGAAGCTGCCTATACCGGAGATGGAGAAATGGTAAACTCTGGAATATTAAATGGTATGACAAATAAAAAAGATTCTATTGCTAAGATGATTGAATATTTAGAAGAAAAGAAAATCGGACGTAAGAAAGTAAACTATAAATTGCAAGATTGGATTTTCTCTCGTCAACGTTTCTGGGGAGAACCGATTCCAATGATCTATTGTGAAGATTGTGGATGGGTGCCAGTGCCAGAAAAAGATTTACCTGTATTACTTCCAGATGTTGCAAATTATGAGCCAACAGATAATGGAGAAAGTCCACTTGCTGCGATTACAGACTGGGTAAATACACCATGTCCACATTGTGGTAAGATGGCGAGAAGAGAAACTGATACGATGCCAAACTGGGCTGGTTCAAGTTGGTATTGGCTTCGTTATATGGATGCTCACAATGATAAAGAGTTCGTATCTATGGATGCGATGAAATATTGGGGAAAAGTAGATTGGTATAACGGTGGAATGGAACATGCAACGAGACACTTATTATATGCTCGATTCTGGAACCAATTCTTATATAATATCGGACTTGTTCCAAATAAAGAACCATTCGAAATTCGTACTTCTCACGGTATGATCTTGGGAGATAACGGAGAAAAGATGAGTAAATCAAAAGGTAACGTTGTCAATCCAAATGAGATCGTCGAGAATTACGGTGCGGATGCGCTTCGTACTTACGAGATGTTCATTGGTGATTACGAGAAAGAAGCTGCTTGGAGTACAAATGGATTAAAAGGATGTAAACGTTTCTTAGATCGTGTATGGAAATTACAAGATTGTCTCAATGATAAAGATGGTTATACAGATGAAGTGTTGATCAATCAAACGATCCGCAAAGTAACAAACGATTTAGAGACGATGAAGTATAATACAGCTGTATCTGCTTTGATGATTTTAGTGAATCGTTTAGAAGAAGCAAAGACAATTACGAGAAATGATTTACGTACATTGATTCACTTGTTAAATCCAATCGCTCCACATATTACAGAAGAGATGAATGAGTTATGTGAGTTAGGTACTCCATTATGCGAAAGCGCTTGGCCAACTTACGATGAATCTAAATGTGAATCTGAAACATTTACGATGGTTGTACAAGTGAATGGAAAAGTACGTGGAAAGATCGAAACAGGATCTGACACGACGAAGGAAGAGATGGAACAACTTGCTCGTGAAATCGACAATGTAAAAGCACATATCGAAGGAAAAGAAATCGTAAAAACGATTGTTGTTCCTAAGAAACTTGTCAATATAGTTGTAAAGTAAGCAATTCATTTGCTTACTTTTTTGTTGTGAAAAAATTGTCAAAAGAGAAATAGTAGGGTATAATGTGATTATGTTCATGTAGCTCAGCCGGATAGAGTGCTTCCCTCCGAAGGAAGAGGTCGTGGGTTCGACTCCCGCCATGAACACCACGGGTGATTAGCTCAGTTGGTTAGAGCGCTTGCTTGACGTGCAAGAGGTCATAGGT
>ERZ1643251.1263-NODE-1263-length-29523-cov-6.414687_pt1 | contig 29523 bp, 30 predicted proteins | sample MGYA00579261_ERZ1643251 | MGnify/ENA primary metagenome ERZ1643251 (study PRJEB29033, sample SAMEA4952267) | chicken gut metagenome | biome: Broiler Chicken; feature: Gastrointestinal Tract; material: Caecum | place: Ireland | collected 2018 | study: Broiler... | reverse complement strand
CGGCGCATAGCCTCCGGCTGCTCCATGATCTCCTTGAACATGAAGTGCTCATAGCCGCCCTTTTCCGCCGCATCCACTTCCCAGTCTACGTGGGAGATCTCTTTCTCCACCGGCTGCATCAGGTGGTTATAGCACTGGATACCGTCTTTGGTCAGCACTGCCACCTCGCCATCATCCATATATCCCACATCCCGGGTATGGCGGATGATAGCGGTAACGTCGCTGGCCAGGAAGCTGCAGCCCTTACCATAGCCCAGAATCAGCGGGCTGTCCTTACGCACCGCAATCAGCTGATCCGGCTCGTCGGCGCAGATAATGCCCAGCGCGTAGGCTCCCTGGATCCGGCGCATTACCCGGCCTACCGCCTCCAGGATGCCCACCTTATCGGTTTCACAAAAATATTCGATCAGTTGGGCCACCACCTCGGTATCCGTCTCCGAGGTAAACGGCACCCCTTGATCCTGTAAGAACGCCTTCAGTTCTGCATAATTTTCAATAATACCATTGTGGACCACCGCAATGCGGCCGCTGCGGCTGACCTGAGGATGGGAGTTGATATCCGACGGCGCGCCGTGGGTGGCCCAACGGGTATGGCCCACGCCAACGGTACCCTCCACCGCCGCGCCCCCTTGGAGCATATCACTGAGGACCTTCAGCCGTCCCTTGGCCTTATAAACTGACAGCCGCTCATCACGCTGGGAATACACCGCCACGCCCGCGGAGTCATACCCCCGGTATTCCAGCCGGCTCAGGCCATCCAGCAAAATGGGGGCCGCCTGCTCCTGTCCCACATATCCAACAATTCCGCACATAAGATTTTCCTCCTGATTTCGTCCGAATCCGCTTCGTCTGGCAACAGTAAGCTATCCTGTACCGGGCAGCCCCAGTGCAGGCGAAACGTATCCGATATTCCATAATAAATCAAGAGGACAAACTCGCAGCCATTTGTCACTCGTTCCCCGGTCACAGTCCCTTTGTTTTGCGGTCACCCGCATATTTGCCGACTGTGTACGCACCCGGAGCGGCGCGGAGGGGCACCCGCCGAATCCTTCGATACTCCCCTCACCTCGTCGTCCCGCCCGTCTGCACTGAACCTTCCGGCTCTTGCAGCTCCCCGGCGGGCACTGGCGCTTATGACAGGGCTCTGCCTGTAATCCTCCTTTCCTTCTGCGACAATGTATCATCACCGCTTTCGCGGTCAATACCTTTTGAATTTTATATGTATCACAACGCCCGGAATCTTTCGGGCCATACCTGTTGGGGCAAGCAACCGCCCCGCACATAATCCTGTCCTTTCCGGCGCATACTGCCAGGGAAAGGAAGTGCATCCATGATTACCGCTTTTTTCCGCACCGTGATTCTCTATCTGCTTATCATCGTGGGCCTGCGGCTCATGGGAAAGCGGCAAATCGGTGAACTGGAGCCAGGGGATCTGGTACTCACGCTGATCATATCAGACCTGGCCTCTGTCCCCATGCAGGACTTTGGAATTCCCCTGGTCAACGGGGCGTTCCCCATCATCATTCTGCTGAGCCTCTCCATGCTGGTCAGCTTCTTCAGTCTTAAATCCATCCGCTTCCGCAGCCTGGTATGCGGCCGTCCCACCGTCATCATCCGGTGCGGAAAAATTCTCCAGGCCAATATGGCCAAAACCCGCTTCACCGTGGACGAACTCTATGAGCAGCTGCGCACCCAGGGGTATAACGACCTCTCCAGCGTAAAATACGCCATTTTGGAAACCAGCGGCCAAGTGTCCGTCCTGCCCTACACCCGCTGCGCTCCCTTGACGCCCCAGGCTGTCGGGCTGGACCTTCCCGATGATGTGACCTTGCCGGTACTGGTGGTCAATGACGGCCACATTCTTGCCGACAATCTCCGCTCCTGCGGGCGAGACCTCTCCTGGCTTCAAAATCAACTCAAGCAGCGCCGTCTTACTTCCCCCAAGCAGGTATTCCTCATGACCGTCGATGAAGCAGGCACTGTTGTCTGTGTGACAAAGGAGGCCCCCGCGTGAAAGTACTTTATCTCTCTCTGGGTGCCATGGCGCTGATCCTTGCCTATTCCCTCTGGGCGGGATTTTATGTACAGGATCAAACGGACAAGTGGTCCCTGCTGTTGGAGCAAGCTGCGCAAGCCGCCGAAACAGAAAACTGGGCACAGGCGGAAAGCCTCCTCATCCAGGCCCGTAAAGGCTGGGAGCACAGCCAGACCTATTTCCACACGATCATCGAACACAGCGAACTCAATGAAGTTCAGATCCTGTTCGCCGCCGCCGCAGAAGAGTGCACCCAACAGGATACCCGGGAATTCTCTGCCCAGATCGTCCTGCTGCGGGTACAGCTGCAATTATTAGCCGAGACCCAGTCGGTGAGCATTAAAAACATCTTCTGACAGGTTTCTCCAGCCCTGGGCCAAGTATACCATACCGCTGTCCCAGACGCAACAGGAAACATACGGCTTCCGATATCCTTCATAGCAGTACGGGGCGGGGGCGGCGCATGGCCGCCCCCGCCCCGCGCCATTGGCCCGTGAACCCGGTCAGTCTCTACTTCTTTTCTTCCAGCAGTTTTGCCAATTCATCCATGAAAGTGTGGATGTCCTTGAACTGGCGGTACACAGAGGCAAAACGGACATAGGCTACTTCGTCCACTTCCCGCAGTTTCTCCATCACCTGCTCGCCTACCATATCCGTGGTGATCTCCCGCTCCAGGTTGTTCTGGAGGTTCTGCTCGATCTCGTCCGTCAGCTCCTCCAGCTTGGCCAGAGGTACCGTCCGCTTCTCGCAGGCCCGCAGCATACTGCCCAGCACCTTGTTTCGGTCAAAGCTCTGGCGGCTGCCGTCCTTCTTGATGACCACCATGGGCAGCGACTCCATGGTCTCATAGGTGGTGAACCGCTTCTCGCAAGCCAGGCACTCCCGGCGGCGGCGGATACTGTTGCCCTCGTCAGCCGGACGGCTGTCCACTACCTTGCTCTCCTTATAGCCGCAATACGGACATTTCATCTGTGGATTCCTCCCGGTAGTACTAGGCGGCAGCACCGCAGAAAAAGTGTTTCCGCCGCCCTGTTTTGCCTATTGTATCATATACGGGTAAAAAATGGTAGGATTTTTTGCCATGTTTTCCAATCTGTCAGGGCGGAAGCGGCTGTCCCTGTCGGCCAAAGGCGTACACCGCGCATAACCGCCCCTCTACCCGCAGCACCCGGGCCAAACAAAATAGGGTCTCCAGCGGGAAAGGCTCCCCCTCCTCCAGCGGGATAGCCAGCAGCAGCCGTTCCCCCTCCCGGCGGCGCCAAGCCCGTGGGAACTTCCGCAGACGCCCGTGCAGCTCCGGAACTGCAGACGCCTCCGCCGGATCATTTGTGCTTTGCCACGCGCTCTCCTCAAACCGGAAGGAAAGCCGTGCCTCCCCTCGCTCCAGCCGTCCCAGAGCAGCAATATCCCGGCTGTACAGTCGCCGGGATACCGTCAGCCGCCCCTCAACCGGCTCCATGACGCCCAGGGGCAGTTCCCCCCGCTCTCCCACCAAAAAGGCCCGGTACAGGCCGTCCCCTGGATCCGCCATGGACGAGCGCACCTCCCGGCGGCTGTCTCCCTCTGACAGGAGGACGCATCCCTTGGGCTGACCCCCGCAGAATAGTCGGATTTCCTCCATCGCGCTCCCCCCTTTTTCCTCTGTCATATCCAAGCAATAAAGGCCCTCTCCGCCAGCATATGCGGAGAGGGCCTGGGGTATGTATGTAGGACAGTGGTCAGCCGATGGTATAGCTGCCCCGAACCAGCAGTGTCACAGCGCCAGAAGCCTTGACGCCCCGGTCAGCAGTCATAGTGTACAAATGGTTCTCCTTCAGAGCACTGCCATGATTGATAGTGCCGCCCCCGGAAATATCCACCAGGCCGGGAGTGCTCTTTCCCTCCGACACACAGCTGGCAGAGCCGCTGCGGAGCATCACCTCACAGCCAGCGGAGCCATACAGGGTCTGACCATCAGACAGAGTCACCTCGTGGTAAGAGGCTGTGGTTCCGGACACCGTGCCAGTACCGGTTACCTGGCCCAGGATCTCCTGCTCTGCCTGGTCAATACGCTGCTCCAGCTCCTGACGGATGGTCTGGTTCTGCTCTCCGATCTTGCTGTCCACCTTCCCCAGCAGCTGGCCCAGGAAGGTATCATTCAGGTAGCTGAGGGTCACCAGAGGATCCCCTTGAGAGCCCGCCTCGGCAGCAATGGCCACAAAGGCCGCAAGGACGGTTCCCACCAGCATCACACAAAGGGCTGTACGCAGTTTTCTCTTTTTCATGGATCTTCTTTACTCCTCTTATGTAGGCTCTTTCTGACAGGCCCGCGGAGGCAGTTCCCTCCGCGGGCCTGTGTTCCTTATCAGACCGTTCCGGGATTCAGATTCACACCAGCTTGTCGCTGTGCAGACCGAAGCTGACCGCGATGGCCGCGTCTACTCTGTCCATCAGTTCCTTGTCCACGCGCCCCATCTTCTCCCGTAAGCGCCGCTTATCCAGCGTGCGGATCTGTTCCAATAATACCACAGAATCCCGGGTAAGTCCATAGTTTTGCGCCGCAAGTTCTATATGCGTCGGCAGGCGTGCCTTTCCCGTCTGGGAAGTTATGGCCGCCGCGATCACAGTGGGGCTGTATCGATTCCCTGTATCGTTCTGAACGATCAGCACGGGACGAACGCCTCCCTGCTCGCTCCCCACCACCGGGCTGAGGTCGGCGTAATAAATGTCGCCGCGTTTTACGCTTGTATCCACAAAGTTCACACTCCGCCGGAAGAAGTGCCCGTATCAGACGGACCACTATCATTCTCCCACGCAACCGCGGAATTTATACCGGGGTTTTCCTGCCCCAAATCATTCTATGCGCCATCCGGCCTCTGCGTCCCCGTCAGGCACGAAAAAAGCCCCGTCGGCTATACAGCCGACGGGGCTTGCCAAGTCACTTTGTACAGGCCTCAGCCACGGAGCAGCAACTCCCGGGCAATTTCCTTTCCGCCCTTATAGTAGATCCGGGGCACCCGCTTGCTCACCGCGCAGGTCAGCTCATAGGAGATGGTACCCGCCAGATGGGCCGCATCATTGACGCTGTTGTGGGGGCCGTATACCTCCACCTCATCCCCCTCCTGCACCTGGGGCAGATCCGTCAGGTCGATCATGCACATGTCCATGCAGATACGGCCGGCGATGGGTGCCATACCGTAGGGAGTCCACACCCGCCACTTGTTGGAGAGGCACCGGTGGAAGCCGTCGGCATAGCCGATGGGCAGCACCCCCAGACGGCTGGGCCGGTGGGTGGTGAAGGTGCGGCCGTAGCTGACCGTGGTATCCGGCACATAATCCTTGATGACCCCTACCGTGGTCTTCAGGGTCATCACCGGCTTGAGGCCCAGAATATCCGCCTGATCACCGATACCATAGGTGATAATGCCGGGGCGGAACATATCGTGGGCAAACTGGGGATAGCCCACGGTAGCGCCGCTATTGGCACAGTGGTGGATGGCAAAGGTGACGCCCTTCTCCTCCAGGCGGTGGATCATCTGCTCAAACCGGCTGTGCTGGAGCAATGTATAGGCCCGGCAGGATTCCTCGTTCTCGTCGGACACCGCAAAGTGGGTGAAAATTCCCTCTACATCCAGCCCCGGCAGGGCACACACCCGGCAGATGGCCGCCAGGGACTCCTCAAAATGGGACTCATCGCACTGGAAGCCCAAACGGGACATACCGGTATCGATCTTGATATGGGCTTTCATCTTCCCGCCGCAGGCCACTGCCTCCCGGGAAAAGTCCTCAGCGGCTTTTTCGCTGTATACTGCCTGCGTCACATGATTTTCCAAAATAACAGGGGTCTGATCCGCCGGGGTAAGGCCCAGCTGCAGAATGGGCAGGGTAATGCCTCCCAGCCGCAATTCCCGGGCCTCATCAATATTGGAGATCGCCAGGTACTCCGCCCCCAGTTCCTCCAGGGTGCGCCCCACTTCAATGGCTCCGTGGCCGTAGGCATCCGCCTTAACCACCCCCAAAAAGCGGGAGTCAGGCCCCATCTGCTTGCGCAGGGCATGGTAGTTATGGGCCAGAGCATCCAGGTCGATCTCCGCCCAGGTTCTCCTTAGTGTACTCTTCATAGCGTTCTCCCATCCTTTTCTTTTGTGTGGTTTTCATAGTATGATATTCAGCTTTCCGCTGTCTGTTGCTCTTCACCCGTAGTCTCTGCCGGCTGGCCGCTGGAAGCTTCCCCGCTGTCGGCAGTCTGATCCACCGTACCCGTTACCTCAAAGCGGCTCCAGGCCACCTCAAATACCACCGCTCCGTCCACACTGATCTCACTTTGCAGCGGCAGAAGGGTTTCCTGATCAAACCAGGTGGTATACAGGGCTCCTTCCTCCTCTGACAAATCAAATGCCAGCCGCAGGCAGGGCCGCTCCCCCACTGTCTCCTCGCTCTGCTCTGTAAGATAGCCGGCAGAAGCGGCCGTCATCAATTTTGGCAGGGCTGCCACCGGAGAGATGGCCGCGGCAGAGTAACTGCCCGCATCCAGAGAAATATCATCGTAGGACAGCGTCAGCTCCTCCCCTTCCAGTGTGGCGGAGATCCCCGCCAGGTTGTCGGGGGCAAGCACTGTGATGGTACTTTTTTCCGGCGTATAGGCACACAGCAGGGTGTATGTCCGCTCCTCCCCCTCGTAGTGGCAGGTGACATCCGCCTCCATAGTGGCTTCAGCCACTGCGGCATACTGTTGCTGCAGCACGGCCGCCGGATCTTTCTCCTCTCCGCCGCCGCAGGCGGTGAGCAGGAGCATCAGCATTGGTGCAAAAAGCAGGGCTTTTCGCACGGGATCCTTCCTCCTTATTCGTTTTCGGCTTCCAGCAGTTCCCGGAATACGGCGCCCAGGCGGCCGATCATATCCGGCGGGGTCATGGCATAGGCCGTCAAATCCCGCCGGCACAGATCCCCCGCCCGGCCGTGGAGCCACACGGCACAGCTGGCGGCGTCAAAGGGACTGGCCCCCTGCCCTACCAGGGAAGCGATCATCCCGGCAAGAACGTCGCCGCTGCCCCCTTTGGCCATGCCGCAGTTGCCGGTGGTGTTGTTCCTCACCCGTCCGTCAGGCGCGGCCACCACCGTACCAGGCCCCTTCAGCACTACCACACAGCCCAGCTTCCGGGCCATCGCCAGAGCGGCCATTTCCCGGCCAGGGGACAGATCGCCGCCCAGACGGAGAAATTCCCCTTCATGGGGCGTCACTACCGTAGGCCAGAGCCGGTCTCTCAGCACATCTATATGCGCCGCAGCCGCGTTTATGCCGTCAGCGTCCAGGATTATTGGAACAGGCAGCTTTTCCAGGAGAAAGAGTGTCAGCGCCTCCGCCTGCGGCGACCGTCCCAGGCCCGGCCCAATCACTGCTGCGTCGCACCGGCTCATCTGCTCCAGCAAAACCTCCCGCTCTTCCGGAAGAGGCTGAGCCATAGCCGTAGCACACCGGGCAGCTACAATGGGATATACCTCCCGGGGCACGCCCACAAACACCAGGCCGCTGCCGGTGCGGCAAGCTGCCTCGGCGGCATATACCGGCGCGCCGGTATAGCCTATGGCCCCCGCCGCCACATATACCCGGCCGAAATCCCCTTTATGTCCATTCGCCCGACGGGGTGGAAGCAAGCCGGCCGCTATCTCTGCGGTTATCATTTCCATAGGCGCGCCCCCTTTCTTTGTGCTTATCCTATCACAGCCGCCGTCTCTTGTCGAGGGAGCGCCATGTTAGGAGACCGTGAAATTTTCGCCTGACGGGTTGACCTGCCCCTGCTTTTCGGTTAAACTGTAACTTATAGATGATTTCAATGGTGGAATCATGTCAGAAGGAGTGTCAGAGGATGGAATTTTCCATAGGCACACGGCTCAAAGAGCTGCGCAAAACCAAAGGAATGAGCATCACCGAACTGGCAGAGCGAAGCGGTGTCAGCACCGGGCTTATCAGCCAGATCGAACGGAATCTGGTGGTGCCATCCGTGGTTAACCTATATCGTATTGCCCAGGCATTGGGTACAGACGTCAATTACTTTTTTGAGACCAGCGACTCCCGCACCGCCACCATCACCCGCCGGGGAGAACACAAAAAAATGATCACCGACCAGGGGCATGGAATCTATGAGCTCTTTACCTCCAGCCGTCTGGGCCATGTCTTGGATCTGGTCCGGGTCACTCTGAAGGGCGGCGAGTCCTATTCTCACGAGATGGTCACCCATGAAGGGGAGGAGTGCGGCTTTGTCCTGAAAGGCACCATGACCGTCCTCTTGGACGGCAAGGAGTACCGTCTCCACGAAGGGGACAGTATCTACTTTAAAAGTACGATCCCCCACAAATACCTCAATAATGATGAGGAGGACTGTGTCTCTGTATGGGCTATGACGCCCACCTTCTTCTGACCTCTCCTGCTTTGCGCCAAACAAACAAGCCCCCGGCAGCCCTATGGCTGCCGGGGGTTTTCACACCGCCTGTCAGCGGATGGGGAAATCAAAATAAGTATCGGGATAAGGCTCGGGGGACACTGCGAAGTGCCACCATTCATATTCAAACGGCACAAAGCCGCTGGCAATCATGGCATCCCGCAGGATATAGCGGTTTTTCCGCTGCTCCGCCGTAACTTCAGGGCTGTCCGGCCAGCTTCGGGGATCCATGTAGTCAAAGATGGAGCCCATATCCAGCTCCTGGTGGGTATTCATATCCACGATGGTCAGGTCCACAGAACAGCCCCGGGTGTGGGTAGACTTGCGGGCAATATACCCATCATCAAACATCCGGTGCTTCTCGATCTTGGGATACTGGACCGGCTTGCGGCGCTGATCTTTAATATCCTCACCCCAACGGCAGAAATCATCCACCGCTCGCTGGGGCCGGTAAGCATCATAAACCTTCAGCAGGTAGCCCTGCTTGCGCAGGATGTCCGCTGCCTTGACACAACCCTCCGCCACCTCACGGCTGGCTACAACCAGGGGCTGCTCATAGCCATCGGCGGGACGGCCCATAAAGTTATCCGTTCCGGCGTACTTGGCATCAATGATGCAGTCCTCAATCAGCTCATCCAGATAGACAAAGCCTTCAGGAAGCTCTCTTGCCTTTGGCACGCATACGGTACTTTGGTTCATAAATCGCTCCTTTCTTTTCTGATCCCGGGATTCAGGTGCTGTCAGTCCTCGTCCTATTATTTTCCGGCTTTTTCGCCAGAATCCGACCGTGGATGCGCACTGGATCCCCAATATATCGCCGCTATCTATAATGGGGAACGCCCCGCAGGGCGTTCCCCATGCTTAGGAACAGTAAACAGTAATACGATCAGGCACCAAGGATAATGCCGACGAAGGTACCGGCATAGTTACCGATAACATAGCCGAGAACGCCGACCAGCATGGCAGGACCAACCAGAGCAGACCACCCCTGGGAGATAGCCATACCTGCGGCAGTGGTGGGGCCACCGATATTGGCATTGGAGGCGATGATGGCGTCCTCCAGGTTGAACTTGAAGATCTTGGCAGCGCCGAAGCAGAAGAGCATGTTGACAACGACCATAATGAAGGTCAGAGCCAGCAGCCAGGGAGCCTCGGTGACAACGGTGTAGATGTTGGCGGGAACACCGATGACGAACAGGAACAGGTAGATGAGGTAAGTACCGATCTCCTGAGCGCCGTGCATCTTCTCCACCTGCTTGTCAAAGAAGGTGGCCACGATCATAGAGATGGTGGTAATCCACACATACTCGCTGCCCAGGAACTTGCCGATAAAGTCCATGAAGGGGTTGGGATCAGCGGGAACCAGGCTCTTGAAGAAGCCACCGATCATCATGGAAACCCACACCACAACGATGCTGTACGCAAAGTTGAAAGCGATGTCCTTCAGGGAGATATCCTTGCGGCTCCAGAAAGCGGCAGCCTGGGTCTGGGCAGCGTCGCGGTTGGCGGTACCGCTCTCCACCTCGTCAATGTGGGGGTGCTTGAAGTTTTTGCGGAAGAAACGCATACCGGCAAAGGCAATCAGTACAAAGAAGTACAGAGCCATCAGCAGGTTATCCGCCACAGTTGCAGCAGCAGACAGGGTATCCGCCGTATCAAACTGGCTGGCCATGGCAGCAAAGTTCACGCCGCCGCCGATGTAGGAACCGGTCATCATGGCCGCTACCTGAGCCAGGCCCTGGTCATTGCCGAAGGGGCCCTTGACCACAAAGTAGGCGATGAAGGCGCCTGCAACAGTACCAACGGCACCGATCAGGAATACTGCCAGCATCCGACCGGTTTCCTTCCAGATTCTCTTGAGGTTGCACTGCAGCAGCAGCAGAGGAATACCCATGGGCACCACAATGCCCCAAACCACATTGTCGTACAGATCGCTGTGAATGGGAATGATGCCGATGTTGGCCATGATCATAGCCAGGATCAGAGCGATGATGGCGCCTGAAACCTTGGAGGCCCACTTGTACTTTTGCTCAAGCCAAATGGAGAGAGCGACGGAAACACAAAGGACGCCCATAAGGCCCCATGTGTTGTCAGCCGCAATCAGGGGGTTCTCAAACAACATATGCCTTTTCCTCCTAAAAAATAAGATCGACGGCTCCGCCAGTCCGCCACAGTTCCTGACTTCCTCGTCACCATTATTATAAATGTAAACAATCTGTGAAGCAATGATATTTTGATGGAATTTTCAAAATCCTACATTTCTCACAAGAGCGAATGGAAATAACTCCCTATTTTCCAGCGGATTATTTTGCTTTTTTGGTGATTATGACGAATATCACCGTGCCACGCCCTTGCCCAAGTCGTCGCCTATTTTCTGCACAGAAAACACATATTCCCCCCGGGCAGCATTGCCTCTCTTTCTGAAAGAAGCTTTTGGAACTTGCTGTACTCATCGCATTTTCTCTTTCTTTTCTCTCTTTCCCCCTTGCCTTCGAATCACTTTTGTGATATAAGTATTGATTACAGTGCGTTGAACGGGAAAATAGCGTGTTTGCGGTCCTAAGAGAGGGCAGGCCGCCGGCTGAAAGCCTGCCTGGATCGTGTCGCTTGGTTCGCCCGGGAGCGGCCCCAGAGATGGGGACGGCCCACTCCGCCGTTATCAGGAGAAAAGTGCGTACAGGATTGTGTACGAATGCGGGTGGTACCGCGGAGGGCTTGCCTTTCGTCCCCATGAGGTGGACGGAGGGCTTTTTTCTTTGCCGCCGCCCGGGAGGTATTCCGTCAAATCAACATCCGAAAAGGAGTTTTTGGACATGAAAGAACAACTGGCAAATATCCGCGCCCAGGCCCTGGCTGCCTTCGCCGCGGCGGCGGACAGCGCCCAGCTGGACGCCCTCCGGGTTCAGTACCTGGGCAAAAAGGGCGAGCTGACCGCCGTATTGAAAATGATGGGTAAGCTTTCTCCTGAGGAGCGCCCCGCCATGGGACAGCTGGCCAATGAGGTCCGTGCTGCCCTGGAGCAGGCTTTGGAGGAGCGCAGCACCGCCCTGGAGGCTGCTGCCCTGGAAAAACGGCTGGAGGACGAGGCGGTGGATGTGACCATCCCCGGCAAGAGTGTGAAGCTGGGCCACCGTCATCCCATGTATATTGCCCTGGATGAGATCAAGGAAATTTTTATTGGCATGGGCTTTACCGTGCTGGACGGCCCGGAGATCGAGCTGGCTACCTACAACTTTGATAAGCTCAACGCGGAGGAAGGCCATCCTTCCCGTGATTGGAGCGATACCTTCTATTTTGATACCGACAGCCGGGTGATGCTTCGCAGCCAGACCAGCCCCATGCAGGTCCGGGCTATGGAAACTATGCCCCTGCCTATCCGGATCATCGCCCCCGGCCGGGTGTACCGCAAGGACGAGGTGGATGCCACTCACTCTCCCATGTTCCACCAGGTGGAAGGCATGGTCATCGACAAGAATGTCACCATGGCCGATCTGAAGGGTACCCTCAACACCGTGGTGGAGCAGCTCTACGGCAAGGGAACCAAGACCCGCTTCCGTCCCCACCACTTTCCCTTCACCGAGCCCTCCTGTGAAATGGACGTCCAGTGCCACAAGTGCGGCGGTGTAGGCTGCCCCACCTGCAAGGGCGAGGGTTGGATCGAGCTGCTGGGCGCCGGAATGATCCATCCCCATGTGCTGGAGATGAGCGGCATTGACCCCAATGTGTACAGCGGCTGGGCCTTTGGTATCGGCCTGGAGCGCACCGCTATGCGCCGCTTCAAGATCGCCGACCTGCGGCTGATCTTCGAAAACGACGTACGCTTCCTGGAGCAATTTTAAGAGAGGGGGAATCGAACAATGAATTTGAGCAGAAAATGGCTGAATGAGTTTGTTACCGTCACTGCCAATGATAAGGAATTCGCGGAGGCCATGACCCTCTCCGGCTCCAAGGTGGAGACCACCGAGGACCTGGGTGCGGAAATCTCCAATGTAGTGGTGGGCAGGCTGCTGTCCATGGAGCGCCACCCTGACTCCGATCATATGTGGGTGTGCCAGGTGGAGGTGGGCCAGGCTGAGCCCATCCAGATCGTCACCGGCGCCTGGAACATCCACCCCGGCGACCTGATGCCCGTGGCCCTGCACAAGTCCACTCTGCCCGGCGGCAAGAAGATCGAAAAGGGCAAGCTGCGGGGCGTAGTATCCAACGGCATGTTCTGCGGCCTTTCCGAGTTGGGCCTGGATGAGCGGGACTTCCCCTATGCCGTCATCACCCCCGCTGCCATTCTGGGTGACTACCACCCCCTGGACAAGGACAAGCCCTCCATCCCCGCCGACATCCAGCCGGGCGACAAGGTCTACGGCCCCGTTGTAGCGGCTGAAATGCTGGAGGTCATGCCCCTGGGAGACGGCACCTTCCACACCTGTGCCAGCATCGGCGCGGAGGGCACCGTATGCCCCGACACCTGCTGCCCCAATCTCCACGTAGGCGACATGGTGGCCTATAATACAAAGACAAACAGCTACTGCACCCTCAGCGACCTCCACGCCCAGCAGGCGGAGTTCCTCCACTGCATCCCCGACGGCATCTTCGTGCTGCGGGAGGAGGGCATCGCCCCCGGGGACAACATCAAGCCCATCATCAACGCCGACGACCATGTAGTAGAATTTGAGATCACCCCCAATCGTCCCGACTGCCTCAGCGTCATCGGCCTGGCCCGGGAAGCTGCCGCCACCTTCGACCAGGAACTGCGGCTCCACGAGCCGGTGGTAAAGGGCGGTGCGGAGGGCTCCCTGGTGGAGCTTCTGGATGTGGAGACCCCGGATCCGGAGCTTTGCCCCCGGTACACCGCCCGGATGGTCCGCAATGTGAAGATTGCTCCCTCCCCCAAGTGGATGCGGGAACGGCTGCGGAGCATGGGTGTGCGGCCCATCAACAACATTGTGGACATCACAAACTATGTTATGCTGGAATATGGCCAGCCCATGCACGCTTTCGACTACCGCTATGTTAAGGGCGGCAAGATCATTGTGCGCCGGGCCGCCGACGGCGAGGAGCTCACCACCCTGGACGGCAATGTCCGCAAGCTCACCCACAACATGCTTGTCATCGCCGACGATACCCGGGCTGTGGGCCTGGCGGGCATCATGGGCGGCGAGAACAGCGAGATCGTGGACGACACCGTGGATGTGGTCTTTGAGTCCGCCAACTTTGACGGCACCTGCATCCGCAAGGCGGCCCTGGCTCTGGGTATGCGTACCGAGGCCAGCGCCAAGTTTGAAAAGGGCCTGGATCCCCTCAACACCCTTCCTGCCGTAAACCGCGCCTGTGAGCTGGTGGAGCTGCTGGGCGCCGGAGAGGTGGTGGACGGCGTTATCGACATCCTCAACCACGTTCCCCAGCCCCGGATCCTGAAGCTGGAGCCGGATCGCATCAACGGCCTCCTCGGAACGGACATTCCGGAGCAGGAAATGGTGGAGATCCTGCGGAAGCTGGGCTTCACCGTGGAGGGCGATCAAGTCACCGTTCCCTCCTGGCGCGGCGACGTCATCGGCATGGCGGACCTTGCGGAGGAGGTTGCCCGTTTCCACGGCTACAACAACATCCCCACCACCCTCATGCGGGGCCAGACCACCCTGGGCGGCTACTCCACCGAGGAGAAGCTGGAACGGCAGCTGGGAGCCATGTGCCGTAGCCTCGGCTATGATGAGATCATCACCTACTCCTTCATCTCCCCCACCTGCTACGACAAGATCCGCTGGAGCGCGGACGATCCCCGCCGCCAGTCCTTCAAGATCCTCAACCCCCTGGGAGAGGACACCTCCATCATGCGTACCACTATCCTTCCCTCCATGCTGGAGATCCTCACCCGGAACTATAACTACCGCAATCAGAGCGCCCGGCTCTACGAGGTGGGACGCACTTACCAGGAGGGCGGCAACGACGGCCTGGCTGTGGAAAATAAGGTCCTTTCTATGGGCGCCTATGGTGAAGATATGGATTTCTTCACCCTGAAGGGGGCTGTGGAGGCTATCCTGAATGATATCCGAGCCGAGGACATCCGCTTTGAGAAACCCTGCCAGAACAACCCCTCCTATCACCCCGGCCGCTGCGCCGATGTATACGCTGGGGGCCGCCGCCTGGGCGTACTGGGTCAGATCCATCCTCTGGTGGCGCAGAACTATGGTGTGGATGCCGAGTTTTACTGTGCTGAACTGGATTTCACGCAGCTGCTGCACGCCAAGGGTCCTGATCCCGAGTATGTTCCCCTGCCCAAGTTCCCCTCCGTTACCCGGGACATCGCCGTGGTGTGCGACGAGGCAGTCACCGTGGGTGCTCTGGAGGAAGCAATCCGCAAGGGCGCAAAGGGCCTGCTCAAGGAGGTCACTCTCTTTGATATTTACCAGGGCAAGGGTATTCCCGATGGCAAGAAGTCCGTGGCCTTCAACCTGGTGCTCCGCTCCGACGACCGCTCCCTCACCAGTGAAGAGGCCGATGCGGATGTAAAGAGCATCCTGGAAACTCTGGAGAAGGAGCTGGGGGCGGTGCTGCGCTGATCCCAGCTGCTCTGCAAACGCAGCTTTACCAGCTATAAATTCATCAGCCTCTGTCGGGGTAATCTTCCCTGACAGAGGCTGATTTTTTACTGTTCCCGCTTCCCGGGATAAAATTCCAGGACCGTGGGGTGTTCATGAGAGGGTTTTTCCGCTATACTGAGTCCATGGAAACAGGCCTGTCTCCTCTATTTTCCCTCAAAAAGGAGGACCCCTTTATGACCGAGATGGAATTTGCCGAACGGCTCAAGCGTTTCCGCAAAGCCAAAAACCTGACTCAGCAGGAGCTGGCCGACCAGCTTGGCGTATCCAACAAATCCGTTTCCCGCTGGGAAAGCGGAGGCGGATATCCGGACGTGGCTCTGCTGGCCCCCCTGGCCCGGGCACTGGGCGTAACCGTGGACGCACTGCTGTGCGACGACCCGCCCATCCGCACTCTGGATACCGCCGACTGGCAGAATCTTCTCAGCTTTGCCTTTGCCATCGGCGGCGGCGTGCTGTTTTTCCTGCTGGATCTCTTTATCCCCACGCTGGCCTGCTATCTTCTGTATCTGGGTGCCATGGCCTACGGCGTGTATCTCCAAAACCGCTACACCTACCACAGCCGCTGGTTTCGTCTGGCCAACCTGGCCATGAATTTCTTTGTCTGCTTCCAGCTCACCGCAGGAGTCGCACAGCTGATCCTGGCACAGTGGTACGCCGGCTCTCTGGCCGCAGGCGACCTGCTCTTTGCAACCATCGACAGCGGCCTTCTCTCTGGTCTGACTCTCCCGCTGATCCTTCTCACTTCCGGACGGGCCCTGGCGGCCGCCCTCCTTACCGCCCTGACCGATCTGGTAATCCGAGCTCTATCCGCAGGCCAGCGGCCCCGACTGTCCTGGGGCGGCCAGATCTCTCCCTGGGAGATCTCGCTCTGCACCCTGTTCCTGCTGCCGCTGCTGTTCTGGGTAGCCTACCGCACACTGTATCTGCCGGAGCTGCTTTACCGCTATCAAAATCTCATCTATATACTTTTGACCGTTTTGTGCTGTCTTGTCTGCTGCCTGACCCTGCGGCGGAAAGAGCACCCTGTCCTCCCGCTGGCTCTGCTGCTTTTTCTGGCGATGTCCGCCGCCCTGTGGGTCCTTGCTGATCGCAGCGCCTGCTGGTCTGTCTCCAGCCAGCAGATCCTCACCACTGACACCGTATCAGACCGCTACCTGCGCTTCGGCCAGTTCATCTGGCCCATGGTACCCTGGACTGTCCTCTGCCCGGCAGCCTACCTGCTTCTGCGACGCATCAGGATTAATTTGTCGAATAAATAAGCACACCCTCATGTACTTCCGCTTTCGATCCCGCAAACCATTGTGCCGCAGTGGTTTGCGGGATATTTTTTAATCAAAAGTCGCCGCATATGCTGTGGCAAAAAGCAGTAAAATTGGGTACTAAAAGGAGAAAGCTGTTGCATTCTGTTGCAAAAGAAAAAGCGCCGACCCGGATTCTCTGGGTCGGCGCTTTCGTGCTTATGGCTTCTTCGTCGGGGAGATCCCCTGGCTGTACAGCCAGTTTGAAATCTCCCTCTTTGTCCTAGCGTTTACATCCGCTTTCATGTCTTTGACCAATTCGTACCTGGTCGCAACATCCGCAGCGCCGTATTCCTGAGACGATGTCAGTTCTAGGAAACTGCGCTGGAGATCAGCCAGGTATGTTTCCGAAAACACTCTTTGCTGATCTGTATCCAGGACGTACTCATGCCCTTTAGTATAGGGGTCCGTAAAGGACTCTGGCATCGTGGTTTCCAAGAAAATGATTTGCGCACGCTCTGTATCTCCGATACCGCTTATGTTCGAGTCGAGCACGGTTTCTGTTAGGCTCTTTCCGCTTACCTGGGCCATGCCGCGTAGCATAAGATACTCCGCAGCGTCTCCCCCACTTTGCTCATAGTCGTAGAGCTTTTCCACCCATTTTGACGAGGGAGAGTACGCACTTGTTGTGTGAACCTTCGCCAAATCGGATGCGTACTCGTAGGCATAGGCAACAGCTTCCGCTCGTTCCGCGTCACTCATATTGGCGTAGGTAGCTGAGTGGATCATACTGTTAAGCAGGGAATACCGTCAAAATTCTGCTTCTCCCACGCCATCGCGGACAAATCCTGGAGCTCCCTATCGAACTTCTTCAAGCCAGTGTCGTCTGCGGTATACTCCCCCAGATACGCCCCATCATCTGCGTCGTACACTACGAATACATCATTGCCAGATTCATCCACTTCCTGGGAAAGTTCGAGATTCGGGAACACGCGGAACACATACTCGTCTGCCTGATCCCAAGTTTTCAACGCCTCCGGGATAAACGCCCTTCTCCTCGCATCAGGATCCTCTGTGTTTAAGTAATACGGAGACGCGGACGTATTGGGATGCCCGGCAAACCAAAAGCCGGGTTCTCCACTCGCCTGCTCGATGAATCTCGTGTACCCCGCCGTAGAGGTTCCATGAAACACCACAACAGGAAGCCCGGTTTTGCTGTCTCGAAGCTCCCCATTTCCGTCTTTAAACCATTTCTGGAACGACTTCAGGCCGTTAATCCGGGACAGTTCCTTTCTGGTTATACCCCCTTCTAGTCCGAAAAGGGGCTCATCTGGGGCGTATCTGTCATAGCTCTTGTCAGTTGATCTTGCTCTGACAGAGTTTTCTCCAGCTCCCGGCTGTACAGATCTCGGAGGAACGTCCAGTGTTTCTCCAGTTGCTCTTCCGTCATATCCTCCTCCCCGGGCCATACCACCAGCGCCTCGTTCTCCCGGTCGTACATCCGCAGCGCGTTCAGAGAATCCTCCAGGTTCGCGATCACTTTCCGGAGAGACTCGATCTTCTGCTCGGGTGTTTCGGTTGTCGTACTTTTGGTACTCATCTGCAACTCCTCTCGTCAAAAGTCTGTTATATGTGTCCTGCGGAAAATTACCCGCGCTTAGCAATACATCGGGCGGTGTATATCTGCCGGAGGGGGTACCATCCGGCAAAAAGCGGGAAAGCATTCGCTGCGCAGCCTGCTTCGGGGTAACATCGACGTAGTGCAGACCAACAGTATACCCGGCGTCGTGCAGACCGTCAATGTAACCTTCAATCTTACCGATGTCCGCCCCGACAGTTGCGAGAACGAAATTCTCCCCGCGAGCTACCGTTTCATCGTATACCCGGTCTCTTACGGCAGAACTCTCTTCATGGACCATTTTCGCGCCCCGACCGTTGTCGTATTCCGGCAAAAGCTCTTTGGCCATATCGCTGTCGATCACGCGGGAGCCGTGTTTTTGGGAGAGGGGATTCACCGCCGTACTACTCTTGCCAGAGCCTGGCAATCCGATCACGATATCCGCCCTACGGTCTCGCCTCACCGGGGCCCCGTACCCGGTCCCGTCCCAGGCCCCTCGCCCCATTAACGTCTCATATGCGCTGTCTCGAATTCCAGCTCTACCGGGGAGCGCAATAGTTTTTGTGAACTTCTCCTCTCGAACATTTCTGATTTCGGGGATATTCCACAGCCTGGACTGTTGCTCCGTGGTCAACGTGGAGTATCCTCATATCGGTTTTACGGGCTGCCGGCTTTCGGTTATACACGCTGGCGGTAGAATTTGTTGGGTCCTGCTCATAGGCAATTCTTGCGTCGTCCGTGATGCGCCAGTCTCTCCCCAACTTAAACCCCCGCAGGGCTCCTTTTCGGAGAAGTTCATACACGGTGAATTTGCTGCACCCCCACTTGGTTGCCAGTGATTCAGGAGTGTAGTATGCAATGTTGGCCCCTTCCATCAAGATCACCCCCTTTCGGGAGTGTTCTGTAATCTGTGCGCTGGGGAACCGGGTCACGGTTTCTCATCAGTTCACTTCTCCTCAATAAGATTATTTCGGCTTCTCGGCTTCATCTCTGGTACCAAGCTGGGCTACCGCCGCCATTCCCTCAATGAAAGAAAGGAGGCGCTCCTGCTCCCAGTCATTCAGGCATGGGACCAACCTCGTCAGGGTCTCCAAAATCTTTTCCTGCCTCGCTGTCAATAGAATCACCTCCTCCGGTTGCATGTGGAATGGGGTGTGTGGTACTATGGGGGAGTGACGGAGCATACAGGAGAGGGGGTGTAGGTGGTGAATGGTATTCTATCCATGGCTGCTATCGGCGTATATCTGGCCGCTTTTGCCGTAGGGTTCGCGTATGTATGCCGCAGCATATATGCGACGCTCCTAAACGTACTCCAGGATTCCTGGAGAGGATCCTTCGAGCCAAGGCGACGGATAACACAGAAAGACGTAGATACCACAAGCGCGGTCATTCACGTTGTACTGATTATGATTGGGGTATCCGCGTATCTGGCTCTCGCGTACGCCGTGTGGGAGCTTGTCATGAATCGAATACTGCAAGCCCTGTAATAAGTCGCCCCGAATCACTTCCCAGTTGTACTTTATCACAACCAAATGGTGTTGTCAACACTTTTCCACAACTCAGTTGTAATTTTCTTGACAAAACCTTTCAGGCGTGTTTTAATTGAAAAGGAAAAGAGGTGACAAAATGAGCAGTATAAACGAAAGAATCTCTGAGGTAGTCACCGCGTCCGGCCTTTCTAAGACAGCCTTCGGGGAAAAGCTAAAGGTATCTCAGCAATACGTGTCGAAACTTGTGAGGGACGGCGTGCCGAGCGATAGAACTATCTCAGATATCTGTCGCGTGTTTCATGTAAGCGAAACTTGGCTGCGCGATGGGGTAGGCGATATGTTCGTGGAAATGAGCCCAGACGAGGAAATATCCTCTTTGGTCGGTGATATTCTCGCGGACGCGGGCGATACATTTAAAAAAAGATTCGTGTCCGCGCTCGCAAAATTAGATGATCGTGGATGGGATGTGCTGGAAAGTCTGGTTAACGACATCGCGGATAAAAAGAAAAAGGACTGAACCTTACGGCTCAGTCCTTTCTGATAAGCGCTAAGATAAAGAAGTATGCTATTCTCAGTTTCCGTTCATCAAGCTCTTTCAACAAATCAATAATTCTCTCACGCATACATACCCTTTCCAGCGAAATCCCGCGAGCTAATAATAGAACATACGTTCTATTATGTCAAGGGTAAGTTTCCGCTGTATCACATAACATCCACGTACGCGCGCGTGCGCGCTCCCGCGTCAAGGTAGAACTCTATATACTGTGTATATAGAGTCTCCACCTTGACGCGGGCATACCGTGATTTTTCGTATAATGGAAGTAGGAACCCACCCAGAAATCACGGAAAGGATGATGAGAATGTACGGAGCAATGATTGGGGACTTTGTTGGCTCAATCTATGAATGGCGCAACATTAAGACGAAGGAGTTTCCTTTTTTCCACAAAAGGTGCTTTCTAACGGATGACAGCTACATGACCGTGGCGGTTGCTCAGGCGTGCATGAACTGGCCAGAGCACAGGAGCGAGGAAGCGTTTGTGGAAGATCTTACCTTTGAGATGGTGCGTATTGGACGCACATACCCGGATGCCGGATATGGTGGGCGGTTCAGCAAGTGGTTGTTTGCGAAGACGCAGCACCCGTACAAAAGCTGCGGTAACGGATCCGCTATGCGAGCGTCTCCCTGCGGCATGGTTGCAGAGTCTCTGGAAGAGGCTGAGCTGTTAGGTCGCCTGTCCGCCCTCCCGTCTCATGACCACCGGGAGGGTATACGCGGAGCCGTCGTAACAGCAGGATGCGTGTACCTTGCCAAAACCGGAGCAACGAGACATGAGATCAGCAGGTACATCAAAAAGCATGGGTATGATATGCGATTTACATTAAACGCCATTCGTCCCATGTACAAGTTCAACGAGACCTGTCAGGGAACTGTGCCCCCTGCTCTAAAAGCGTTCCTGGAATCGTACAGCTTTGAGGACGCCATCAGAAACGCCATTTCTCTAGGCGGAGACAGCGACACTGTGGCCGCTATAACCGGAGGGGTTGCTGGCGCTTACTACGGAATCCCGGATAGCTTTTTGTCCGTTATCCGGGGTGCTGTTTTAGCGCAATGCTTGCGGGAGGAGCAGGATATCATACACAGGTTTACCTCGAAATTCGACGAGAACGGAAAACAGGCAAGAACAAACAGACGGAAGGGTAGTGATTTTTGACATGAACGGTAGGTTCTGCGACAACGGGTGCCCGTACAACACCGAGTCCACCTGTTTCGTCGCTCTGAATTATCGGGATTGCCCGATAGATCGAATATATCAGGAGAACTTGCAGTACGCAGAGGGGGTGAATCGGTGCGCATACTGTTCTAATAATAAGCGTAATCCCACAGGCCCGTGGTTTGCCCAGGCGAATGGCTGCGATAGCTGTCCGAGGTTTTGTCCCGCCTGTGAGGCCCCAAAACCCGTGAACCCGTGAACCCGTGAACCCGTGAACCCGGCTAAACCGAACAAAAGGGAGGAAAAAGCAGTGGCGAAGTATTTTACGAAAGCTCTCCGCTGTCCCGACGGCAGCCGGAAGTACATTAGAGGAAAAACCAGAGAGGAATTAGAACGAAAAGTTCGTCAGGCCCAAGCCGATCTCGGCATGGGGGTCAACATTAACGACAACACAACTGTTGTAGAGTTTGCTCAGATGTGGGTGGATACCTACAAGAGGCCAAAGATCAGGCCGCAATCTGTCGATGCGATCCTACTCACCATGAACCTACACATTCTACCGATTATCGGCGCTATGAAAGTGCGGGACGTTCGGCCTGCGGACTGCGCCAGAGTGATGATGGAGGCACGGGGGAAAGCTAAAAACACGCAGAAAGTCATAAGGACCCGCATGAAGGAGCTTTTCACTTGTGCGGTAGAAAACGGCATAATCGCAAGAAATCCGGTAACCTCCAGCGTTGCCGCTGGCGGGCCCCCGGCGCGGGAACGTGAACCGCTTACCCGCGATCAGCTTAATTTGCTTCTATCCCAGATTCTAGCGAGGCGGGACGTTGAGCTCTACACATTTGTGCTTTTGTGCGGTTATGCGGGTCTCCGGGAGTCTGAAGCATTAGGGCTCAATTTAAAGAATGTAGATTTTGATAAGGGTACGGTTACTGTCTTGGAGCAATACACCGCAAGGAAGGACCGGACAGGTTACACTAGCCCTCTGAAAACGGTGGCCTCCCGGAGAACAGTTCCAGCTCCACCCGCACTATTGGCTAGACTTAACGAGGTTGCGCAGGCAAAGGGAGCGGAAGCGTATGTGTTTGACGTAACCGACCAGTACCTTCTTCGCAAGATCACGCCCCGATTGGAGCGAATGTGCGCGGTGAACGCAAAGGGTAACCCCGCCTCGAGAAAGTCCCCGTATACGGTTCCGTTTTACGTTCACCCGCATCTGTTGCGGCACACGTATGCCACGCTCTGCTTTGAGGCAGGTCTGGACCTCAAGGAAGTGCAGTACCTCTTGGGTCACAGCTCCCCGAATATGACGATGAATGTGTACCTACACTACTCAAAAAACGCTCGTTCCGTTAGTACGGCAGCAAAAGTAAATTCCCTCTTCTCGGGGCCAAATTTAGTTGTGGCAGCAAATTAAAAAGCCTAGTTTGTTGCAGATTGTTGCACAATACAGGCGTATGAACCCATCAATTAACTGGGCCCCAACGGGTTGTAGCCGCATCAGGATTAATTTGTCGAATATTACATCTCTGTAACATTCCCGCTTTTTCTCTTTACAGATCCGGGAAAAGTGAGTATACTATACGACAGAAGTTTGGAAAGGTGGTGCAGGAGTGGACGATTACACCCGCAAATTCGATTTTTCCGGTGAGCAAGATGCAGAAATTCACCGGATTATGCTGACCGTATACCGGGCTCTGGAAGAAAAGGGTTATAACCCAATTAACCAGATCGTAGGCTATATCCTGTCAGAAGATCCGACCTACATCACCAATCACAACCAAGCCAGAACCTTGATCCGCAAAGTGGATCGGGATGAACTCCTGCAGATTCTGGTTAGAAATTATTTGCTGAAATAAGCTGCCCGAGGACATTTGATAAAAAGCCCGGCACACGACAGAGAATCCACTCTGTGGTGTGCCGGGTTTTTTCTTTATATCAAAGATTCTGTTTCTGCCAGAGGCAGGTTTCCCTTTTCCAGAAGAGCTGGATTCTTCAGATATCGCTGCAGGGTCTTATTGAACAAAGCATAATCGTGGCCTGTGCAAATTCGCTCGTCCATAACTACACTGATGGGCATCAGCTTTTTGTCCAGTTCCCCCGTAAGATAGTTGGGAATAGACTTGCCTACACTGAGGAAAACGCTGGTGGTTCCAAACTCATAGACATGGTGAAAAATATGGGTGGTGTTGATAGAGGCCAGGTTGGTAATGAACATACTAGTGTGGAACGGACTCAGATCAATAAAGGCCCGGGGCAGAAGTCCGCAGCGGTCCAGCAGCCGTACCAATGCCATCACCAGATAGGGCAGCACCGGCAGAGAAAACATGAAGCTGGCAAACTTGTCTGTATTATTGTTGTGCTTGGGCTCACTGTTCTTTTCAATAGTTTCATTGATTCGCTGGTTGATGGAAAAAATATCATCTTCCGGCGTCATGAAGATCTTTACCGTCGTCTCATCCGGCGTACCGTCCGCCCGCTTCTTCAGCATCACGAAACTGACGCAGAAGTGGTTGCGATCATAGATCCGGCTGTTCATCACAAAGCGGTTCACATATGGGTGCTGAAGGGAGGCCAGATAATACGCTGCAATGACCACAGACATCCGCGTCAGTCGGATTCCCTTTTCCTTGCGTACCCGCCGTATATAGTCCTTGATGATTTCCTCATCCACATATTCTGTAACATAGTTCTGCGCATCCACGCGCTTGGGCATGATATGCGGGATCGCCTGCTCAATGGCTGTGAGTCCCTTTGCCCGGCGGCCGTCTGCTCTCATTTCTGCTCCTCCTGTTTTTTGACATACACAGTAAGTATATCTGAGTTTTTTCTATTTTTCAACAACTTTCTTCCAACGTCCTCCATAAAATTCCCCACAGTCCTTTCTGTTCTCCAGGACGGTCCCAATAAATTTTTATATACCTAAAAAAAAGTTTGGCACGCTGAAATTTTGTAAAATGCGGTTGATTATTTTAAAGATCTATACTATACTGAATATAACTGGGAAGGCCATGTCTTTTCCCAACGATTGAGGAGGAAAAAACGATGAAGTATAACCGCACTTACAACTTTTCTGCCGGCCCTGCCACAATGCCGGAGCCTGTTCTGGAAGAGATCCGCGATGAAATGATGAACTACCGCGGCTCCGGCATGTGTGTCATGGAGATGAGCCACCGTTCCAAGGTATTCCAGCAGATCATTGACGAAGCTGAGCAGGACCTGCGGGACCTGATGGGTATCCCCGACAACTACAAGGTCATGTTCATCCAGGGCGGCGCTACCCTGCAGTTCGCCATGGTTCCCATGAACCTGATGAAAAACGGCGTGGCCTGCTATGTGGAGACCGGCGCCTGGTCCAAGAAGGCTATTGCCGAGGCCAAGAAGTATGGCGATGTCCATGTGGTGGCCTCCAGCAAGGACCGCAACTTCAGCTACATCCCTGACTGCAGCGATCTGGACATTCCTGAGAACGCGGACTACGTGTATATCTGCGAGAACGAGACCATCCACGGCGTCACCTGGCCCAAGCTCCCCAACACCAAGGGTCACGTTCTGGTCAGCGACCAGAGCTCCATGTTCCTCTCCCGCCCCTGCAACGTGTCTGACTACGGCCTGATCTATGCCGGCGTTCAGAAGAACGTAGGCCCCGCCGGCATGGTGGTGGTTATCATGCGGGAAGATCTGATCCGCGAGGACCTGGATCCCAAGGTTCCCCTGTACATGAGCTACAAGACCCATGCCGACAACGGCTCCATGTACAACACCCCCAACTGCTGGGCCATCTATTGCTGCGGCAAGGTGTTCAAGTACCTCAAGAGCATCGGCGGTCTGGAGGCTATGGAAAAGCTCAATATTGAAAAGGCCCAGGTCATTTATGACTTCCTGGACAGCTCCAAGCTCTTCAAGGGCACTGTGGACAAGGAGTTCCGTTCCCTGATGAACGTTCCCTTTGTTACCGGCGACGCCGATATGGACGCCAAGGTGGTGGCTGCTACCAAGGCTGCCGGCTATGACAACCTGAAGGGCCACAAGAGCGTGGGCGGCCTGCGGGCCAGCATCTACAACGCCATGCCCAAGGAGGGCGTGGAGGCTCTGGTGGAGTTCCTGAAGAAGTTCGAGGCGGAGAACGCCTGATCTGCCGAAGATGTATCTTCTTTTCTTTGTGAACAAAGAAAAGAAACAAAAGAAAAACCTTGCAGCGAAGCTTTGTTTCGCTGTGAAATCCTGCGTATCAAACAGCCGCAAAAAATATAAGCGAAATGAAATTTCGCGTCAAAAGTTCTTTTTGATTCTTTTTTTTCCAAGAAAAAGAATGAATACCGTTTGATTGAGGAGACGATATACTATGAGAATTCTGGTTACCGACGGCATGGACAAGACCGCCCTGGAGCAGCTGAAGGCCAACGGCCACGAAGTAGTAGAGCAGTTCTATGCCCCTGAAGAGCTGGGCGCCGCCCTGCGGGACTTTGATGCCGTAGTGGTCCGCAGCGCTACCAAGGTTCGCGCTAACCACATCGACGAGGCCAAGGGCGGTAAGCTCAAGCTTATCATCCGCGGCGGTGTGGGCGTTGACAACATCGATGTCAAGTATGCTGAGGAAGCCGGCATCACTGTGAAGAACACTCCCCGTGCCTCCTCCAACTCCGTGGCAGAGCTGGCCATGGGCCATATGTTCTCCTGCGCCCGCTTCATCTCCGTGGCTGGCCACACTATGCGGGAAGGCAAGTGGGAAAAGAAGGCCTACGGCAAGGGCTTTGAGCTGGGCGGCAAGACTCTGGGCATCATTGGCTTTGGCCGCATCGGCCAGGCTCTGGGCCGCATGGCCAAGGGCATCGGCATGGAAGTCATCGCCCAGGATATCTTCCATGTTCCCGGCATCGAGGAGCAGATGGGCATGAAGTATGTAGAGCTGGATGAGCTGTTTGCCCGTGCCGACTTCATCTCCCTCCACACCCCCTCCCTCAACGGCGTGAAGCTGATCTGCAAGGAGAACATCGACAAGATGAAGGACGGCGTGGTGTTCATCAACACCTCCCGGGGCGACAACGTCAACGAGGCCGACCTGCTGGAGGCCCTGAACTCCGGTAAGGTCCGGGCCGCCGGCCTGGACGTCTACGCCGACGAGCCTCCCACGAACAAGGCCCTCATCGACCATCCCAACGTCTCCTGCACCCCCCACATCGGCGCCGCCACCAAGGAGGCCCAGAAGCGCATTGGTGCGGAGATCGTGGACATCATCGAGAATTTCGGCAAATAAGCACCAGGAATCGGGGAAATCTCTATAGCCACAGTCATGAATTAAAAAACACCTTCTGCCTTGATATTCGGGCAGAAGGTGTTTTTCTTGTAAGCCTTTTTTGCATCTTTGGGCCTTTGGGGGCATCCCTATAAACTTTACCGTCGGAAAACAGTCAGAACACCGTGATCCCCGTCCACCCGGCAGCAGGCTCCCATAGGCAGTGTCACCATGGGCATACAATGGCCGGAGCGGACATTGGCAATAACTGGCTTGGGATAGTCGGCAAAAAAGTCCCGCAGCAGCGCTTCAGGGCCATATTCTTCCCGGTAGGCGTTACGGCAGCTGGTAAAAGGTCCCAGCACCACCGCCGCCGCACGATCCAGCACCCCGGCATACATCAGCTGGGCCAGCATCCGCTCCAGAGCGTACACGGCCTCCCCTACATCCTCCAGATACAGCACCCGTCCCACAGTGTCAATCTCCCAAGGAGTTCCCAGCGAGGCCGTTACCAGAGACATATTCCCACCAATCAGTTCCCCGCAGGCCGTTCCCGGCCGCAAGGAATATATCGCCTCATCCGGCGGGTTCGCAATGGTCAGTGCATTCTCCATTCCCATTACCGAGGCAAGACCGCCCCAGGACCAGTCGTTTTCTTCAAACTGGAGCAGTCGGTTGGCAGTAGGGCCATGGTACGTCACCAGACCGCAGCGCTGCTGAATGGCCATGTGCAGACTGGTCACATCGCTGAACCCCAAAAAGGGCTTTGGGTTGGCCCGGATAAGATCATAATCCAGCAGAGGTAAAATCCTTGCGCTGGTACTGCCGCCCCGGGTACACCAGATGCCTTTGATAGCAGGATCCGCAAAAGCCATGTTGATATCCCGAGCCCGAGTAGCAGCAGAAGCAGCTGCATAGCCATATGTCGTCTCCTCCCGGCAGGACGCACCGATCCGTACCCGATAGCCCCGCTCCTCCACCGCCTGGGCAATTCGCTCTATCGGCTCCTCTGCTTTCAGAGGAGATGAGGGGGAAACCAACAGAATCGTATCCCCTTTCCTTAGTTTCGGGGGAAAAATCATACTCCGTCACCTCCCAGGAAATCCAACACTGTCCGGACATGAACTGCTGCCGCCAGCGGCAAAGCCGCCGGATCCGCCGCAAAGTGAGGATTATGGTTGGGGCTGGTAAAGCCCTTTTCCTCATTGCCTACACCGACGTAATAATAGCAGCCCGGCGCGGCATCGCTGAAATAGCCGAAATCATCCGTCCCCATGGAGGGCTCCGGCAGCTCCCACACCTGCTCTGCCCCCAGGATCTCCCCTGCCGCACGCCGGAGAAGATCTGTCATGGCTTTGTCGTTGCGGCAGCCGGGATAACTTTCAAAAATCTGAATCTCCGCCTCCACTCCCATGGCGGAGGCAATGCCGGAGACAATGGAGCGGAAATCCTCCTTGACCCGCTCCCGGGCCTCGCCGCCCATGGTACGGAGAATACCGGTCAGCTCCGCCGTCTCTGCCAGGATATTCCCTGCGGTACCGCTGTGGAAGGTACCTACTGACACCACCACCGGCTCCGTGGGGGAAGTACGGCGGCTGGCAATCGTCTGGAGTGCAGAGACGATTTGGGCTCCCGCCACAATCACATCTGTCCCCAAATGGGGCTTGGCGCCGTGGGATCCCCGGCCATGCAGGGTAATGGAAAAGGGATTGGAGGCCGCACAGATGGGGCCGGAACGGACTGACACCGTTCCCGTGGGAATCCCGCTCTCTACATGGCAGCAGAACACTGCGTCTACATGGGGGGCTTCCATACACCCCGCCGCAATCATCCGACGGGCGCCTCCGTCCCCTTCCTCGTCCGGCTGGAAGAAGAGTTTTACATTTCCTGTCAGGCTCTCCCGCCGCCGGACCAGCAATTCTGCCGCCCCCAGCAAAGCCGCCGTATGAAAATCATGTCCGCAGGCATGCATTACACCAGGAACTCGGGAGGCATAGGGCAAGTCTGTTTCCTCGACAATGGGCAGTGCGTCGATATCTGCCCTGATGCCCACTGTGGGCCCCGGCCGACCTCCCCGGAGAAGGCCCAGAGTGCCGGTCCCCACCATGGGAACCACCTCCCAGCCTAACATCGTCAAACGTCGCCGGATCAGCGCCGCCGTCTTTTCCTCCTGGTTGCCCAGCTCCGGTTCCCGGTGAATAGAAGCAAATAATTCCTCCAGCTCCGGTCCTATGGCCTGAGCTTCCCTCAGCAGCTGATCATCCATGACGTAAGCCTCCTGTCCCCGGGCGAACTTTTCTGCCCGGCTTTCTCGCCTTTTATTATACACACTTCTCACCTTCACGTCACCTGTTTCCTGAAAATGCAAGAAAAAACGCCCCGGGCAGTGCCCGGGGCGCTTGGCGCAATATGAGAATGTTTGTCGGCTTAGAAAATGCCCTGCTCCATCATGGCGGTAGCGACCTTCTTGAAGCCGGCGATGTTGGCGCCAGCCACCAGGTTGTAACCCAGGCCGTACTCCTCAGCAGCTTCCACGGACACCTTGTGGATGTTCTTCATGATACCATGGAGCTTCTCGTCCACTTCCTCGGCGGACCAGACCAGGCGCTCGCTGTTCTGGCTCATCTCCAGAGCGGACACAGCCACACCGCCGGCGTTAACAGCCTTGGAGGGGGCCACGATCATGTTCTTCTGCTCCATCAGATAGAACAGAGCGTCATTGGTGGTGGGCATGTTGGCCACTTCGATGTAGTACTTGACGCCGTTGGCCACGATCTGCTTGGCATGCTCCATATGGACGTCGTTCTGCATGGCGGAGGGCATCACCACATCCACCTTCACGCCCCAAGGCTTCTCGCCGGGGAAGAACTGCACGCCGAACTTGTCGGCATAGTCCTTAACCTTGTTGCGGCCGCTGGCACGCATCTCAAGCAGGTAGTTGACCTTCTCCTCGCAGGAGGAAACGCCGTCGGGATCGTAAATGTAGCCGTCGGGGCCGGACAGAGTGACCACCTTGGCACCCAGGTGCATAGCCTTCTTGCAGATACCCCAGGTCACGTTGCCGAAGCCGGCGCAGGCAATGGTCTTGCCCTTGATGTCCTCACCCTCGTGGTTGAGAACCTCCTGGAGGTAGTACATAGCACCGTAACCGGTGGCCTCGGGACGGGTCAGGCTGC
>ERZ1643251.1262-NODE-1262-length-29523-cov-6.415739_pt1 | contig 29523 bp, 30 predicted proteins | sample MGYA00579261_ERZ1643251 | MGnify/ENA primary metagenome ERZ1643251 (study PRJEB29033, sample SAMEA4952267) | chicken gut metagenome | biome: Broiler Chicken; feature: Gastrointestinal Tract; material: Caecum | place: Ireland | collected 2018 | study: Broiler... | reverse complement strand
TGTAAGGAATCAGCCCTGCTCGCGCATCTTGGCAAAGCACTCGCTGCAGTAAACAGGACGATCGCTCTTGGGCTCAAAGGGAACCCGAGCCTCGCCGCCGCAGTTGGCGCAAACCGCAGTGAAGTACTCGCGGGGACCGCGGGCAGCGTTCTTGCGGGCGTCACGGCAGGCCTTGCAGCGCTGGGGCTCATTCTGGAAGCCGCGCTCAGCGTAGAACTCCTGCTCACCGGCAGTGAATACGAACTCCTGGCCGCACTCCTTGCAAACTAAGGTCTTGTCTTCGTACATGATCTTACCCTCTCTTTTTGAATAGAAAAAAATATATTGCGCTCAGCCGTTGCTGATATCGCCGGAAGTAAGGTGCCGTGCTACTTTGCGCCGGATGCGCTGCACGGCGTTGTCCACCGATTTGGGGGACCTTGAAACCGCTTCGGCCATTTCACGTATTGTCAGGCCGTCTAAATATAACCCCAAAATCTTCGCCTCAAATTCGGACAACTGCTTTTGGACATCACGCAAAATGTCCTGCACGCCCTCACGACCGATGATCAGATCCTCCGGATTTGTCTGGGAAGGCAGAGGTGCGCCCAAAGAGGTACTATGGCTGTCAAAGAAGGGTATTTCAAGAGGAACCGACTGGTTCAGCGGCGTATGTTTATCGCGGGCTGCAGCCCGCACCGCAGAATACAGGCGGTTGCGGATACAAGTTTCTGCAAAGGTGCGGAAGCTGGCAGACTTTTCTGTGTCGTACTCCCGGACCCCGTAAATCAAGCCGATCATGCCCTCCTGAACCAGATCATCGCTGTCGCCGCCCGCCAGAAAATAGGGGCGTGCCAACTGTCGGACCAAACGATTGTAACGGGAGACAAGGGTCTCCTCCGCATCGCGGTCACCTTCCCGAACCAAGGCACATAAAGCCTCGTCTGTCAAACTCTGGTATGCGGCATATTCGGCATGGAAAATCGACATGGCTTATTATACCTAGTTCCCCTTCGTTTTGTCAAGTAAATATTAAAAATTTATGAACACCAGCTCTAATTTTTTACAGTTTGCACGAAAGCCGCCAGCCGGTTTGCACATTCGGCAGCCTGCTCCTGGGTCTTTGCTTCTACCATGACCCGGATCAGAGGTTCTGTGCCGGAGGCTCTGACCAGTACCCGGCCGTCGCCGCCCAGCAGCTCCTCCTCTTTCCGCACTGCTTCGGCTAATGCGGGAGACGCCATCACCGCTTCTTTAAGGCCGGGACGGTTTTCCAGCTTAACATTGACCAGGGTTTGAGGATAAGACGGGCAGATGGAGGCAAGTTCACTGGCCTTTTTGCCGCTGCGGCTGAGGATCTGCAAAAATTGCAGAGCGGTAAGCTGACCGTCGCCGGTAGTGGCAAAATCCGTGAAAATAGTGTGGCCGGACTGTTCTCCGCCGATCCGATAGCCAAACTCCAGCATTTTTTCCAATACGTTCCGATCTCCCACCGGAGTGCAGATTAAACGGATATTGTTCTTGTTGCAGAACTCGTGAAGGCCCAGATTGCTCATGACGGTTCCTACGATGGCCCGACCAGTGAGAGTACCCTCGTCCCGCATGTGGAGACCGCAAACCGCCATGGTCTTATCGCCGTCAATGAGATTTCCTTTTTCATCAATCATCAGGCAGCGATCCGCGTCACCGTCAAAGGCTACGCCAAGGTCATATCCGCCGGCGGTGACCATGGCCGCAAGACTGTCCAGATGAGTGGAGCCGCAGTGGTCATTGATATTGACGCCGTTGGGCTTGCGGTGGATGAAGTCTGCTTCAATCTCAAAATTGGCAAAAAGGTCCGGGGCGGTAGCGGCGGCGGCGCCGTTGGCACAGTCTACCAGGATCCGCAGGCCAGAAAGATTATCGGAAATGGTGTCCTGCAAATGCTTGATGTATTCATATTTCAGGTTCTTCATACCCCGGATTCGCTTTCCGATATCGCCGCCCTTCAGGTGCGGCATCGGTTCATCGGAGAGGATCTTGGCCTCCACCCGCTCCTCCAGTGCGTCGGAGAGCTTATAGCCTTGGCCATTAAAGACTTTAATGCCGTTGTGCTCAAAGGGGTTATGGCTGGCAGAGATTACCACACCGGCATCCGCTTCCACCTTTACAGTCAGATAGGCAACGGCAGGGGTAGGGATCACGCCCAGAGGCATTACATCACCGCCAGCGGAAGTAATGCCGGCAATCAACGCCCCCTCCAACATATCAGAGGAAATGCGGGTATCCATGCCGATGGTAATGAGAGGAGAGCATCCCTTCTCCTCCTTCAGTACCATAGTTACTGCCTGGCCAACACGAAAGGCCAGTTCCGCTGTCAGGTTCTCGCCCACAATGCCACGGATACCATCTGTTCCAAATAATTTGCCCATAGTTGTACCTCGTTATTCTTAATTCTTGATGATCTTCGACCATATTGGCTAAAATTTTTTTAATACCCGCTTTGCGGGAATAGTAGCTGATATCAGAAATCATGTCTCCAGCAGATACCGGAGCATCCGTTCCGGATTTTCCAAAAAGCGCCGTGTAAGTTGATAATGCTCTGTCTCCCGGTATTCCACAGATGCGATTCCATTTTCGCTGAGCTCATAAATTCTGGCCCCGGGATAGGCCATGAGAATGGGAGAATGGGTGGCGATAATGAACTGGGAGTCCCGTTCTACCAGTTGATACATCTCCCCTAACAAAGTTAGCTGCCGGGTGGGAGACAGCGCCGCTTCCGGCTCGTCCAGAAGATAAAGCCCTTCTCCGCCAAAGCGATTTTGAACCAAAGCCAGAAAACTTTCCCCATGAGACTGGCTGTGTAAAGACACACCGCCATAGCTGTCAATCAGTCGGGGGCTGAAGGAGGGCTCCTCATCCATCTCGTCGATGTTGGTAGCCACATTGTAAAAGCTCTCGGCTCTTAGGAAAAAACCATCCCGGGGATAGCGCCGTTTGGCTACCGTGATATACTCCCCCAGCTCTGAATGGGTGGCTCGGGTAGAAAAAGTAAAATTCCGGGTGCCTCCCTCGGCGTTGAAGCCGCAGGAGACGGCAATGGCCTCCAGTAGAGTGGATTTTCCACTGCCGTTTTCTCCGACCAGGAATGTCACGGGGGTATCCAGCATAAGCCGGTGCTCTTTCAGCCAGTTTACTGCCGGCAGAGAGTTTAGATAGCTGTTTGCTTCCAAAGGGCGACGGAGAAATACACTGTCAGCATAAATGATACTCATGTCAGAGACTCAACTGATCCATGGCTCCGCCGGGGACACTGAGGCCAAGATGCTCGTAGGCCTTATGGGTAACACACCGGCCCCGAGGGGTTCGGGTAAGGAAGCCGATTTGCATAAGGTATGGTTCGTAGACGTCTTCCAACGTTACGGATTCTTCATTAATCGTAGCGGCCAGGGTTTCCAGTCCCACCGGCCCGCCGCCGTAATATTGAATGATGGCAGTGAGCATTCGGCGGTCAATGTTATCAAGGCCCAGATAGTCTACTTCCAGAGCGGTGAGGGCCGCGTCAGCTACCTCCCGGGTAATGATGCCATCAGCCTTTACCTGGGCAAAATCCCGTACCCGCCGCAGCATCCGGTTGGCAATTCGGGGCGTTCCACGGCTTCGTCTGGCAATTTCCATGGCTCCCTCTGGCTCGATGGGAGCCTCCAGGATCCCGGCAGAGCGGGTAACGATGAGAGCCAGTTCCTCAGGGGTATACAGCTCCAGCCGCAGCGTCACGCCGAAACGGTCCCGAAGAGGGGCGGACAGCTGCCCGGCCCGTGTAGTGGCCCCAATAAGGGTAAATTTGGGAAGATCCAGCCGGATGGAGTTGGCCGATGGCCCCTTGCCAATGATGATATCGATGGCAAAGTCCTCCATAGCGGGGTAAAGCACCTCTTCCACAGACCTGTTGAGGCGATGGATCTCGTCCACAAAGAGGATATCGTTTTCGTTCAGGTTAGTGAGGAGTGCCGCCAGGTCGCCAGCCTTCTCGATAGCGGGGCCTGATGTGATACGGACATTTACCCCCATCTCGTTAGCAATAATGCCGCTGAGGGTGGTTTTTCCAAGGCCGGGAGGGCCGTGGAGGAGCACATGGTCCAACGGCTCGTGGCGCATTTTGGCGGCCTGGATAAAGACCTCCAGGTTGCCTTTCGCTTTTTCCTGGCCAATATACTCCTTTAAAGTTTTGGGGCGCAGAGAATACTCACCCTCATCCGCTGCCGTCAGCGTGGTGGTTACAAGAGAGGGTTCCTCCTCCATATATACATCGTTTCCAGAAAAATCAATACTCAAAAATCCATCTCTCCCCTCTCCGTCCAGCGAAAATTCAGCGGACGGCGGCTGATCTCAGTAGCGCAGTAAAAAATAAATCACATATACCCAGCTCATAAGGCCGTGAACGATGGCCCAGAACACAGAATGCCAATTGACATAGGAAATCACCATGGCAAGACAGGTGCCAAAGGTGATGCCCTTCTTGATAATGGTTTTTGTTGTGTGCTTGTTTTCGTAATCCATAAAAACGCCTCCGCCGGTTCCCGCTCTTTATACCACGCCCAGGTGAGCCGCGATCATCCTTGCGGCTTCTGCGGCGGTAAGAGAATCTGTTGACAGTTTTTCTGTATCCAATGCCTGATATAGCGGTAAGTAGGAAAGGCTGCGTGCAATGACGTCCGGTGTACGCTTTCCTTCGAAAATGTCCCGTTCCAGCCGCTCCCGCAGAACGTTTTCACTGGCAAGCAGGGATAGCTTTACCACTCGTACGTTGTCCAACGAGAGCCGGGAACAGATCGTATCAAGGATAGCCTGCTGATGCATGACCCAACCGAAAATCACATATTGCAGATCCGGACAGGACAGAAATCTGCTCAGCATGGAGCAGATATTGTCAAGAACCATGGCCCTGGTTTCATCCGTTACGGAAAAGGGTCGCATATACCAGCACCAATCCCCGTCCAGGTAGACGCCTGGCTGGAGCAGAGCCAAAAGTTCTTCACACACAGTGCTTTTGCCTACTCCCATGGGCCCGCCAATGAGCAAAAGCGTTTTTGGAATCCTGGGCATGTCATAAGTTTCAGAAGGATCGGCCATACTACTTCACCATTTTTTTCAGAGCCTGGCGAATGATCTGTTCCAGCGGCTGCGTAAGGTCTGCGTCCTTCAGGGCCACATTGATTTCGCTCTGGGAGTAGCCCAGCACCGCCAGAGCGGCGGAGGCCTCAGAAAGCTTGTTATCGGGGATGATGGTCATCGCTGCACCGGGAACGGCGCCGCCTCCTGCGGCAATGGTCTGTCCCTTACTAAGCTTATCTTTCAGCTCCAAAATCACCCGCTGGGCAATTTTTTTGCCGATGCCCTGGGCACAGGTGAGGGCTTTTTCGTCGCCTGTGATAATGCTGAGAGCCAAATTGGCAGGGGTGGAGGCGGAAAGAATGCTGAGGGCGGCCTTGGGGCCCACGCCGCTGACGGAAATCAGCTGCTGGAAGAGGTTGAGCTCCTCTGCTGTAGCAAAGCCGTAAAGCTCCATGGCGTCTTCCCGGACATTAAGGTAGGTATAGAGTTTCCCTGGTTCACCTTTTTTCAGGCTGGCCAAGGTGTAAGTGGTGGTGCGGCAGGCATAGCCCACGCCGCCGCAATCAATAACGGCCAGGTAAGGTTCGATATGGGCCACGGTGCCGTTGAGATAGTAAAACATGGTTTCCTCCATCTTTTGCCCGATTGGGCGATGCTTAGTCCTTTAAAAGATACCGGAATTCACCAGTATAGCAGAGTTCCAGTGAGCATTCCAGCAGGCGGTCCGACAGGTCTAAAAATCCGTCCAGCTTTGCCATCCAATATCCATAGGTCTCATCCAGAATTTCCAGAGTTGCTTCAGAAAATTCCTGCAGAAAGGCCTCCAGAGGCATCTTCCGACCGGTAAAGACACCATAGTTGCCGCAAGGTACCTGGGGGTATTCCATTACATAAACACAGGATGACTCTGCGTCTACCCCGGTGATCTCCACATCCCCCTCCACCTGAACAAAGGGCGCGGAGGTTTGCACATAACCGTATTGGGTCACCAGGTGCAGAGTCTCCCCGTCCAGCCTTAGTTTCAGAATGTGGGCATCATGGAGGCTGTAAGGTGGATCTGATATGGGCTTTTTAACCACAATTTTCATGCATTTACCTCGTGTCGTACTTCTTGGGGTCAAATACGCGCTCAGTATTGAGCAGTGAGGTGGCTGCCCGGCCATGGCAGATGGCCAGCGCCAGAGCGTCGGCAGCATCGTCAGGCCGGGGGATCTCTTTCATCTTCAGCAGCCGCTGGGTCATAAACATTACCTGACGCTTGTCTGCGCCGCCATAGCCCGCCACCGCCTGTTTGACCTGCATGGGGGTATATTCATAGACCGGTACCCCTGCCTGTTCCGCCGCCAGGAGAATTACACCGCGGCCGTGGGCTACGGCAATGCCGGTGGTAATATTCTTTGTGAAAAACAGTTCCTCCACTGCCATTTCCTCGGGCTTGAACTGCTGCAGCAGTTCCGCCATATCCTCGGAGATCTGGAGAAGACGCCGGGACAGGGGCAGTCCGGCGGGAGTGGTAATGACGCCATACCGCAGGAGTGTCTGGCGGCTGCGGTCCACTTCAACCAGTCCGAAACCGATGGTGGCTACACCAGGATCAATTCCCAAAACCCGCATATGACTTCTCCCCTTGCTCGATAAATTCCCAACAATTTATTCTAACATCTGTTTGGGAAAAAGGCAACGAGCAATCCGATCATTACCGCCCCAGTACACAATCCGATCATTACCGCCCCAGTACCAACCCTGCTACCCGGGCGGATTCTGCCGCATCTTTAACGTAGTAGTCCGCACCGATTTGCTGTGCAAACTCCTCGGTAACCACTGCGCCTCCCACCATTACCTTGCAGGAAGCGCCGGCAGCCCGCAGGGCCTGGATGGTCACCGCGATGTTCTGGGCGGTGGTGGTCATCAGAGAGGACAGCCCTACCAGCGGCGCTCCGCTCTCCAGGGTGGCGGCTACCACTGTTTCCGGCGCCACGTCCCGTCCTAGGTCAATGACGCGGTAGCCGTAGTTTTCCAACAGCATCTTTACGATATTTTTGCCGATGTCATGGACGTCTCCCTTTACCGTGGCAAGGATCACAGTCCCCTTATCCCCTGCTCCCTGAGGCAGATGTTGGTCGATAATGGTAAACGCTGCTTTCACTGCTTCAGCGGAAGCCAGCAGCTGAGGCAGGAACAGCTTCCCACGCTCATACAGCTCTCCTACCTTGTCCAGGGCGGGGATGATATGGCTGTTAATGATCTCCAGAGGCGCCGTGCGCTGAAGCAGGTCCACTACTGCCTCCGGCACCAACCCCTTTTTTCCGGATAGAATCAGCTCTCCCAGGTTTGCCTGAGGCGCGTTCGAAATGGTGGTTCCCTGAGTCGGGGAACCGTGTCGGGCAATATAGGCGGCGCATCCGGGATCCTCCCCTATCAAAAGGCGGGCGGCGTCAATGGTATCCATTATCTGCTGGGATGAAGTGTTGACAATAGCAATATTCAACCCGGCGGTCAGACATGTGGCAAGGTAAGTACAGTTCACGGCATCACGGTGAGGCAGGCCGTGGCTTACATTGGACACCCCTAAAATGGTTCGGTAGCCAGCCCGGCGAACCAGTCGAATGGCTTCTGGAGTAGCCATGGCGCTGGCAGGATTTACGGAGGCAGCCATAGCAAGGCAGTCAATAAACACATCCTGGATTCCCAGTTCTGCTGCTGCGTCGGCAATCCGGGTAGCGGTTTCCGCACGACAGGCAGGATCGTCGGAGATTCCGTTTCCGTCCAAAGCCAGGATAATAAGCCCGGTGCCGTATTTGGCGGCCAGGGGCAGCATGGCAGCCATGCTCTCCAGATCGCCATTGACGGAATTGAGGATGGGGCGGCCGCTGCACACCCGCAGTGCCTTTTCCAGTGCGACGGGGTTGGAGCAGTCAATAACCAGTGGCAGCGGGGATACTTTCTGGATGGCCTGCACCAGAGCCGGCAGGGCTGCGGCTTCATCGATGTCCGGTAGTCCGGCATTTACCACCAAAAAGTCTGCCCCCTCCTCCTGCTGTGCGATGGCAAGCTCTCCGGCGTAGTCGTAATTGCCGCTTCGAAGAGCCTCTTGAAATCCTTTTCGGCCGGTGGGGTTGATCCGCTCTCCTACGGTGGCAATGGTGCTGCTTCGAAGCTCCACGACCTTTTGCCAACCACACAGCCGACAAACACCATCCGGTTTTCTCACTGAGGGGACGCGGCCTTCCAGTAAGGGACGAAGGGCCCGGATGTGGTCTGGTGTGGTTCCGCAGCAGCCGCCCAGAATGGCCGCTCCGTCCTGGAGGAAATCCTCGGCGCAGGCGGCAAAGGCTTCCGGCTCTACATCAAATACTGTTTGTCCATTTTCCAGACGCGGCAGGCCTGCGTTGGGTTGGATCATTACCGGCAGATGGGTGGCGGCTATCATCTTCTGAAGGGGCTCCCGCAGCTCTTTTGGACCAAGGGAGCAGTTGATGCCCACCACGTCAGCCCCAAGGCTTGTAAGCGTAACGGCGGCGGCAGCGGGTTCGGTTCCCAGAAAGGTCCGGCCATCCTCGCCAAAGGTCATGGTAACAAACACTGGCAGTGTGGTGCGCTCCTTGGCAGCTAGCAGGGCGGCCTTTGCCTCCAGCAGGTCGCTCATGGTTTCAATGAGAATCAGATCCGCCCCCGCAGCGGCGCCGGCATCCATGATTTCTGCGAAAAGACTATATGCCTCGTCAAAAGACAGCTCCCCCATAGGCGCCAGCAGCGCTCCCAGAGGCCCTACATCCAATGCCACATAAGCCGTATGACCGCAGTTTTCTGCCGCTCTTCTGGCCAGAGTAATCCCGGCTGCAATGCATGGGGCGGGATCCTGACCCAGCTTCCGGCGGCTGGCGCCGAATGTGTTGGCAGTGAGAATATCTGCCCCTGCAGCGGCATATGCGACGTGGACAGCGGTTACGGTTTCAGGTTGAGATAAATTCAGTAGTTCTGGGCATTGCCCGGCCTCCAACCCCATAGATTGGAGCATGGTGCCCATAGCGCCGTCGAACAGATGATGTCTGGTCAAATCGATCATGATGTCACGCCTTTCTTCTCTGCTGTATTGGGGACATCATAGCATAGCGGCAGTCCCAATGCAAATATTTCCCCTATGGCAGGGGGAGGTGCGAGGCTTTACCTCCTCTGCTCAACAACACAAAAGAAAAAAGTGTCAATTCATGAAATTAACAAAAAGAAGAAAAAACCACACAACACGTACTTGATGGGCATGATTGCGTGATTACAATCCGTATACCACAATATTTTCTAGATGTGGTAGCATCTTTTGCATGAAGGCTACTAAATACATGGAAATTTGAGGAAAGTTGGACTGTTTGACGGCTTGCGTTAATTTGGTTTACATAAATTAGTTTACATAAAATTTTGTCATAAGTTACAAAAAACAGACGACTTTTCTTTTTTCCCTTGCGGAATCAAGGCTTTTGAACTATATTAATGTATACCGTCTTTCTTGCGGCTGCGTTTCAGGTACACATAAAACGGCGCTTCTAAACCTTGTCCACAGTGCATATGTTGTGACGAGGTGATGGTAATGCGTGGAAGGCCCTTTATGCGGACAATCAAATGGAAGCCGATGGACCCCTCCCTGCTGCGTGCATTGCTGCTGGCTTTAGTTTTTTTGGCAGGCGCGTTGGCGGGTCATTTATGCGCTGTGTCCTGGGATGTTTCCGCGCAGAATGCTATGAGCGGATACCTGGCGGATTATTGCTCAGTTTATGATATGGGTGGCGTGACAGTTTCTTTGGGAAGCTGTATAGCTCTGTATTTCAGCTATGTAACCCTGGCTTTCCTGCTTGGCTTTGCTTCGGTTGGTATTGTGCTGATTCCCCTGGTGTCCGGTATTTTTGGATTCCTTACTATGTATACCATATCCGGCTTTGTGTGCTGCTTTGGCAGGCCGGGGGTCGTGTTGGCCATGGGGGCGCTGGCGGTCCGGCTGTTGTTTACCCTCCCCTGCTTTTTTGCTATGGCGGGTGCGGCGTGGCCGCTGTCTACGGAGCTGAGTATGCTCTCCTTCGGTCATGGCAGGCGTTCGGCGCCGGTGCTGTATGGGAGCCGGTACTTTTTAATTTTTGGTTTGTGTGTTGTGATTCTTGCTGTCGGCGTTTTCTGTGAACGCCTCTTGACGCCTCTCCTCTTCCGTATGGCATTGGAGAGCGCCGCACTGTAACGTATGGGAAGGAGGAATGCTGCTGTGGAAGATTGTATCAACGCTTACGCATCCTACTTGGAGACAGAGCGCCATTCCTCCGACAACACAGTGGCCTCCTATGTGAGGGATGTTACCCAGTTTGCCAGATACCTCCATGACGATGAGCATATTGTACTGGAGGATTGCCGTGAGGAGCATGTAGAGCGGTATATGGCCCATATGGCTGGAAAGGGAAAATCTCCGGCCAGTGTTGCACGGTGCGTAGCGTCTTTGAAGTCTTTTTACAGCTATCTTCTTTCCCGGGGCGAGATTGACCACAATCCTGCCCGCAATACTGCGCCGATCCGGACGGAGCGGAAGTACCCCCAGATTCTCACCGGCAAGGAAGTAGAATTGTTTCTGGAACAGCCGCAGTGTGTGGATCCGAAAGGCTATCGGGATCACGCCATGCTGGAGCTCCTTTATGCTACCGGTATCCGTGTCAGCGAGCTGATCAGCTTGGACTTGGAGGATGTGAATCTGTCTGCTGCGTTCCTGCGCTGCTCCAGCCGGGGCCGTGAGCGGATTATCCCTCTTTATGCCACAGCTGTGCGGGCATTGGGGGACTATATGCGAGATATCCGTCCTCAAATTGTCCTGGACAGCCAGGAGAAGGCTCTTTTTGTCAATATGAATGGGGAGCGGATGAGCCGTCAGGGCTTCTGGAAGATTATCAAATATTATCAGGAGAAAGCCCAGATCGACAAGGATATTACCCCCCATACGCTGCGCCATTCCTTTGCTGCTCATTTGTTGGAGAATGGTGCGGATCTGCGGTCCATTCAGGAGATGCTGGGCCACGCGGATATTTCTTCTACTCAGATTTATTCCCATCTGGTAAAACAGAAGCTCCAGGATGTTTACCATAAGGCGCACCCCAGAGCGTGACTGAGTTGAAATTACATATTTGCAATAAAAGTTTCTGTTGCTGGTTCGAGCGCTGAAATTTCAGAAGAGAGCCCCCGCCGAATTTTTCGGCGGGGGCTGTTGTGTGTGGCTCCCTGAAAGCCAACTACTTGCGATGACGGGAATTCTTCCGTTGCTGAGCGGTACGCTTCCGCCCTTGCCTTGGTAGATTGGCCCCTACCAGAGCGGCTGCCAGTCCTCCGGCTGCCATGGACAGGCCTACGCCTACCAAGCCATTTTCCACGGCCACGGTTTTTTCGGTAAGCAGTGCGACGGCCAGCGTCAGGGCAAGAAATACGATGGTCACTGCGGATACGGTAAGTACAGCCCCTTCCCTGCGGCTGAGCACACTGTATCCGCAGCCCAGGAAGGATGCCGCCGCTGCTGCCACACATACCATGGGATAAAGGGACTCCTCCCCCAGCAGCTCACGATGGATCAGCAACGCGCAGAGAAGCTGGAGGGCTACATACGCCGCCAGTGCGATGAAGCCTCCAATAATGCTGCTCTTCACCATCCCCTTTGGCAGGGACATGACTACTTTCGACATAAGAGAACCTCCCGGAAAATATACTGACTGCTTCAGTATATTTTCCGGGAGGTGTCCTTATGCGTTGGGACGAGTGTTATTTCACTTCATTGTCAGAGCCTTCGGGGATCTTGGCGGGCTCCTCCTGAGCAGCTTCCTCAGCCTTGGCCTTCTTGGCGGCTTTCTTGTCCACAGGCTGCTGGCTGTTGTTGGTGGAAACGGCCCACTTGGTCAGTTCCATACGGACCCGGTCGTCGCTGGTCTCGATGACAATGGTCTCCTCACCCACCATGACGATCTTGCCGACAATGCCGCCAATCGTGGTGATCTGATCGCCCTTCTTCAGGCTGTTGCGCATCTCTTCGGCCTGCTTTTTCCGCTTGTTCTCAGGACGGATCATCAGGAAATAGACGATGGCGATCATTACCAGGATCATACCAATGCTGTAAAATTGTTCCATGTTACATGCTCTCCTTCGCAATGAATGAACAGACTTCCCATATTATACAGAATAGAAACAGGTTTGGCAAGTCCTAAATTTTCTGCTCCAGCAGGGGGCTGTAATGGTTGCGGAAGGCTTCGTAATCCCCACTGTCCAGGGCCTCACGGATCCGCTCCATCAGCGTGTTGTAGAACCAGAGGTTGTGCATTACTGCCAGACGCATGGCCAGCATTTCCTCCGCTTTGAAGAGGTGGCGCAGGTAGGCCCGGGAGAAGCTTCGGCATACCGGGCAGTCACACTCGGGGTCAATGGGCAGGGTGTCCAGCTTGTACTTCTCGTTCTTGATGTTCATGCTGCCCTTCCAGGTAAACAGCCGGCCATGGCGGGCATTCCGGGCAGGCATGACACAGTCGAAGAAGTCTACGCCCCGGTAGACGCTTTCAATGATGTTGGACGGAGTGCCCACGCCCATGAGATACCGGGGCTTGTCTGCGGGCATGTGGGGCTCCACGGCATCAATGATGTCATACATCACTGACGTCTCCTCCCCTACCGCCAGTCCGCCGATGGCGTAGCCTTCACAGCCAAGCTTAGCAATCTGATCCATATGCCAGATCCGAAGGTCTGCATAGGTGCCGCCTTGATTGATACCGAAAAGCATTTGCCCCGGATTGAGACAGTCCGGCTCCTCCAGCAGACGGTTGTGCTCTTTCACGCACCGCTCCAGCCAGCGGAGGGTCCGCTCGCAGGAGGCCTTCACATAGTCGTAGGGAGCGGGGTTCTCCACACATTCGTCGAAGGCCATAGCAATATCGCTGCCGAGATTGGCCTGGATCCGCATGGATTCCTCAGGCCCCATAAAGATCCGGCGGCCGTCGATATGGGAAGCAAAGGTAACGCCCTCCTCGGTGATCTTCCGCAGCCCTGCCAGGGAAAACACCTGGAAGCCTCCGGAATCCGTTAGAATAGGGCCATCCCAATCCATCATCTTATGGAGCCCGCCCAGGGCCCGGACAACATCGTCGCCGGGACGCAGGTGCAGGTGGTAGGTATTGCTCAGCTCGATCTGACATTTGATGTCTTTCAGGTCGTGGGCGCTGAGAGCACCCTTAATGGCACCCTGGGTGCCTACATTCATAAATACCGGGGTCTGTACCACGCCGCCGTGGGCGCAGGAAAAGCGGCCGCGCCGGGCGCGGCCTTGGGTTTTGATGATTTCAAACATCCATTACTCCTGTCCCGGGTTCTGCACATTGCAGTTCTCGGTAGTCTTTTCATCATTTTCAGCAGATTTTTGTGAGGAAGGATCTTCCTCCAGCATTCCATCAAAGTAGCCGGGATTACGCTGGTCCTTTTTATCCAGCCATCGGGCAATCCGCGGCGTAAGCCACAGGGCGCCGCCGCCGATTACCAGAAACAGCACCAGAAAAATAAACGGCGCGGCAGCCTCTCCCACATAACCTCTTAGTAATGACAGCACAGCGGCACCTCCCTATCGAATGAACATAGCGTCGCCGAAGGAAAAGAACCGATACCGCTCCTTTACTGCTTCCTCATAGGCGGCAAGAATATGTTCCCGGCCTGCCAGGGCGGACACCAGCATGATAAGCGTACTCTCCGGCAGATGGAAGTTGGTGATCAGGGCATCCATGACCTTGAAGCGGTAGCCTGGATAAATGAAGATATTGGTCCATCCGGCTTTGGCCTCCATATGGCCATCCTCTTCCGCCCAGCTCTCCAGGGTACGGCAGGAAGTGGTGCCCACGCAGATTATGCGCCCACCGGCAGCTTTGGTGCGATTGATGAGGTCTGCCGTTTCCTGAGGAATCACACAGTACTCGCTGTGCATATCATGGTCCGTGATCTCTTCCTCCTTCACGGGACGGAAGGTGCCAAGGCCTACATGCAGGGTGATAAAACCAATGGCTACGCCCCGCTTTTCTGCCTCTGCCATCAGTTCCTTGGTAAAGTGAAGGCCCGCGGTAGGGGCGGCAGCCGAGCCATTGACCCGGGAGTAAACGGTCTGATACCGTTCCTGGTCCTGAAGCTCCGCTTTGATATACGGGGGCAGCGGCATGCGGCCCAGCCGTTCCAATACCTCCAGGAAGATCCCCTGGTAGGAGAAACGGATAAGGCGATTGCCTCCCTCCACCTCCTGGATGATCTCCCCGGTAAGTTCGCCGTCTCCAAAGGAGACCTTGGCTCCGGTGCGCAGCTTCTTCCCGGGACGTACCAAGCATTCCCAGACATTATCGCCTCGGTCGATCAGCAACAGAACCTCGCAGGAGCCCCCCACCGATCCGTCACTGTGAATCCGGCTCCCCAGGAGCCTGGCAGGCAGAACGCGGGAGTCATTCATAATGAGGCAGTCTCCCGGATTGAGCAGGGACGGCAATTCATAAAAGTGACGGTGCTCCCATTGGCCAGTTACCTTGTCCAGCACAAGGAGACGGGAGCTGTCCCGCTGCTGAAGCGGTGTCTGCGCAATCAATTCCTCCGGGAGGTCAAAATAAAAATCATGGGTTTTCACAGAGCTTATCCAATCCTTTCCAGGGTAATACCAGTAAAATAAAAACTAAGAATATCCGTGTAACTGAATCCCAGTTCCGCCATGGCTTTGGCGCCGTATTGGCTCATGCCCACATTATGACCGGAGCCGGTACCGGTGATGGTGATCCCATTGGGGTCAGCAGTTGTACTGCCGCCTGAAGAGGCCAGCGGACCTGTGCCGGAGGCGGATGCTACATACAGCTGTCCGTCGGTGATCTGTCCCACAGTACCGCTGCCGGTAATGGTATACAACCCCTGGAGATCCTGGACGCTGCCACCATTCCCCAGATAGTAGCCGTTGCTGCTGCCCCCGCCATTGATGGTAAAACGCATGCTTTTTACGGATTTGGTCTCGCCAAACAGCGTGGTATAGAAAATAGTGCGGCAGGTCTCGCCGGTGACCTTCACCGTTTTCCCGGCGGTATCAGTAAAGGTAATTTCCTGTACATTGCCCACAGCGGTTGTTCTGGTAATGGCAACGCTGCAAACCTGGCCAATGCTGTAACCTTTGTTCTGCAGCATCTTCGTCAGCTGGTCATAGGTATAGCTGACAGTATAGGAGTAGCCAGGAATGTCCGCCGCATTTTCATAAGGATCTATCTTGCCTACCAGATATGGCAGGGCCTTGGTCCACACATTTTCAGAATTTTCTGAGGCGCCGCCGTTGCTGGAATAGTAGTACAGCTCTGCATAAGCGCCGCCGTAGGTAGCTACCATCCCTTGGGTTTCATCGACGGCCTGGTTACTGAGGCTGCTGGCCTTGTTGGTTCCGTAGTATACCTGGCAGTCTGTGGTGTTGCATACGTCAAACTGATAGCTCTTATAGTGCTTAGTCTGAAGCAGCGCATAGGTCCTGGCACATACGGCCTGGGCCTTCAGCGCCTCCAGAGGCCAGCTCGGGCTCATTTCGTAGGGCAATACACCTTTGACATAGTCATCAATATTTACCACATTGATGACATTGATGTTGCCGCCGGTAACCCGCCGATACTCAAATCCGCCATGCCACTTGTATCCCTTAAACCAGGTCACGGCTTTTCCGCTGCCGCCGTCCGGCTGGATTCCCAGGCTTTTTGCTCCGGAGCAGTCAAATTCAAATAGGATCCTGTCGCTGCCCGTGAGGGTCATCGTAACACCGGTAACACTGGGAGACACAGCTGTGCCGGAAAAACTATGAACACCACCCCATAGGTCATACCAGGTATAGGTGGCATAAGTAGCGGCGGCAATTTCCGCTTCTTCCTTGGTGAGAAAATTATTGACCCTCACCCGGAATTGGTTATTGACATATGCCACAAAGCCGGAAGCAAACTGGTTTGCTACATGGGAGGCCTCATCAAAGGTGGCAAAGGTTTCTTTCAGCTGCACGTGATAGCCGCCGATGACGGCCTCCGCCCCGGCCTGAGCTGCGGAATAATAGGTACCACCTTTTATGTAAATGGCGCCGTCTGCGGTCATGGAGATCTTTTCATTTGAGAGACGGCCAAGGGAGGTAAATGCCCGGGTAGACTCGTCAAACCATCCCAAATGGTAGCCGGAGCCCTGCTCATTTTGCAGGTTGGCAGAGAACAAGGCGTTATTGCCGTAGTAGAGGCCAACTTTCAGGGTGTCCTCCGCTGCGTGGGCATAAACAGTCAATGTGACCGCGAGAAATGAACAAAGTAAAAAAGTGCGAAAAAACTTGTACATAGAGCCTCCTGGAGGGGGTATTTGCGGTTGACAGCGAGAAAAATCTGTGGTATGACTTACATCAAATCGCGAAAGTCTGCGCTATACATACATTAGTTTACAGTATACACGGAGGCCGGCTCTTTTGCAAGACACGAATCGACGGATTTCCCGCCCGACTCCGGCTGCTGTGTGGATACAATTGCTTAGGAGGAAAGGATTATGAAGAAGTACCATGTAGGCGTGATTGGTTGTACGGGAATGGTGGGACAGCGTTTTGTCACCTTGATGGAAAATCATCCCTGGTTTCAGCTGACCGCCGTGGCTGCCAGCGCCCGCAGCGCTGGGAAAACCTATGAGGATGCTGTGGCTGGCCGCTGGGCCATGACCACGCCCATTCCTGAGGAGGCAAAGGGCCTGGTTGTGCTGGACGCGGAAGCGGATGCGGAAAAAATTGCCGGTATAGTGGACTTTGTGTTCTGCGCCGTGGATATGAAAAAGGAAGAAATTCGCGCTCTGGAAGAGAAATATGCCCGGCTGGAATGCCCTGTGGTTTCCAACAACAGCGCCCACCGCTGGACGGAGGACGTTCCCATGGTGGTGCCTGAGATCAATGCCGATCATATCCGCCTTATTGACCAGCAGCGCAAGCGCCTGGGTACCAAGCGGGGGTTTGTGGCGGTGAAATCCAACTGCTCCCTCCAGTCCTATGTGCCTGCCCTCCATCCCCTGCTCAAGTACGGCCTTGACCGGGCGCTGGTATGTACCTATCAGGCAATCTCAGGTGCCGGAAAAACCTTTGACCGTTGGCCTGAGATGGTGGATAACTGTATTCCTTTCATTGGCGGCGAAGAGGAAAAAAGCGAGAAGGAACCCATGAAGCTGTGGGGCCATATTGAGGATGGGAAATTGGTGCTGGCAGACGGCCCCTCCATTACCGCCCAATGCTTCCGTGTGGCCTGCTCCGACGGTCATATGGCAGCCTGTTTTATGAAGTTCAAGGAGGGCTGCAAGCCTACCATGGAGCAGATCAAGGCTGACTGGGCCGCTTTCTCCGGTCGGGCCCAGGAGCTGGAGCTTCCTTCTGCTCCCAAGCAGTTCCTCCACTATTTTGAGGAGGAAAATCGTCCCCAGACCAAACTGGACCGGATGCTGGAAAACGGTATGGCTGTGTCGATTGGCCGTCTGCGGCCCGATAGCCAGTACGATTACAAGTTTGTCTGCCTCAGCCACAACACCCTGCGGGGTGCTGCCGGCGGCGCCGTCCTTCTGGCAGAGCTTCTTTGCGCTGAAGGGTACATTACTGCGGAATAAGGCAGACAAAGCAGGACATCTCCCTTGCGTTTAGAAATATACTCATACGGAAAGAGGATAGATGGGGAAAGCCCATCTATCCTCTTTTGCATCTGAAAGACGAAGCGGACGTTTTTTCAGGACTGGAGGAGCTGTTCCAGTGAACAGTACGTCAAAGATAGGACATGTTTTGCATGGTATATAACACCATCGATTATTATATTGCATATAGTAATGTTGTATACTGCTATTAACTCAGATGATATCAGGGAGGTAGCCTTGTGAAGCAGCCTGTTTTTACTGGTTCCGGCGTGGCCATTATCACGCCCTTTACCAATGACGGCGTGGATTATGCGGCGTTAGCCGACCTGCTGGAATTTCAACTGGAAAACGGAACGGATGCTGTGATTGTCTGCGGAACCACAGGTGAGGCCGCGACCATGAGTGCCGCGGAACGGTCTCGGACCATTGATGCGGTACTGAGCCAGGTAAACGGTCGGGTTCCGGTCATTGCCGGTACCGGTGCCAATTGCACAGAGACTGCCGTGGCGCATGCACGGGAGGCGGAAGCGGCGGGGGTGGATGGCATGCTGGTGGTCACCCCTTATTACAACAAAGCTACTCAGCGGGGGCTTGTGCGCCATTATCAGACCATTGCTGATGCGGTAACAAAGCCGGTCATTCTCTATAACGTCCCTTCCCGTACCGGGGTCAAATGTACGGCAGAAACCTATGCTGCGCTGTCGTTGCACCCAAACATCGTGGGCGTAAAGGAGGCCAGTGGTGATTTTGCTTTAATTCAAAAAACCCGTGAGCTGTGTCCTGAGGACTTCTACATATGGTCGGGAAACGATGATGAGACAGCGCCGATTATGCTTTTAGGGGGCGTCGGTGTTATTTCTGTGGCAGCAAATATAGTGCCTGACGCTATGGCGCGCATGACCCATGCCTGTTTGAAAGGAGATTTTGTTACTGCCGGGCGGATGCAGCTGCGGCTTCGGAAGCTTTGCGAGGCCCTGTTCTGTGAGGTGAATCCTATACCGGTAAAGGCGGCCCTTGCCATGATGGGCCGCTGCCGGGAGGTTCTGCGGCAGCCCTTATGCGAAATGGAAGAGGGGGATCGGGAACGCCTGCGGAAGGTATTGGAGGAGTACGGCTTGGTTTGATGAAATTCAATACGGCTAAGCACTGCGCAGTCGGTATTGCAGATAGATAACCAAGAGGGACGGTAATTCACCGTCCCTCTTGGTATTTACAGGGAAAATATTTCTATTTCAGAGGCTTCCATTACAGAAGATCATCATTCCAGAGGGAATTTTTATCCGTCAAAAGAAGACCATTTTCTGTCAAGGTATATAACTTGTCGCACACCTCTGACAAATATTTTCTGTCATGAGATACACTGATGATAACTCCAGGGAAGCTGCTGAGTACACGGCGCACCTGTGGACCGGAAAGAGGTGAAAAATTTCTGGTAGGCTCATCCAGAATCAGTACATCCGTCTTGTCAAGCATAAACTTAGTCAGCAAAAGCTTTGCCTTTTGCCCGCCGGAAAGATCACGGATGGGATGGAACATTTCCTCCTGGGCAAAGCGTATGCTTCCCAGAAAGGTACGGGCCCGGGTCTCCTCCTCCCTGCTGCCGGATGGGGCCAGGTAAGCCACAGGTGTCTCTTCCAGCGGAAGGCTTTCTTCATAGTCCTGCGGCATATACCCCGCCTGCAGGTCATGCCGACTCAGAAGCTTGTGAGCTATTTGTCGGAGCAGCGTGGTTTTACCTGTGCCGTTTCGTCCCAGAATACCGATCCTTTCGCTGCCTCGAACAAACAGTTCTACATTTTGTGCCAGTAGCTTCTCCCCTGCCCGTAGCTCCGGAATCCGCAGGTCAAGAACTGTTTTTCCGGCAGCAGGTACAGATTCCGGCGCAAAACGGAGGAACACCTCTTCTTCCACTTCCGGTAAACGGGTCATATTGTCCGCTTCTCGTTGAAACCGCCTTCCCATGGACTGTACGGTGTGCATCTTCTTTTTCAGCAGGCGGCCAGTGCCGGGATCCTGACGGGATACTGCTCGCTGGGCATGTTCCACGCTTTGCTGTATCCTGCGGAACCGGTCCATTTTTTTATCGAACTCTTCCTTCTCCTTTTTTGCCAGCCTGGTTTGATTTTGAAAGGCGAATTCCCGCCGAGCGGCATATTCCCGGTAGCCGCTGCGGACCGCACAGCATCGGGGCGGCTTTCCTTCACGGGGGTGCTCAATATGGATAATAACATTTGCTGTATTCTCTAAAAGTGTTTCATCATGTGAAATGTAAAGTATAATACCTTTATATCTAATCAAGAAGGATTCCAGCCAAAGCAAGGTATTCAGATCCAGATCACTGGAGGGTTCATCCAGTAAAAGAATGGCGGGCTTATCAAAAAGCAGACGGCTGATCTGGAGTTTGAGCTTTTCCCCGCCGGAGAGTGTGCCTACCGGCCGGTCGCTGAAGTATTCCTCCAAGTCAAATTGCAGCTGCCTGGCAATATCCTTCAGTTCCGCTGGTGTCAGCAGATGGAAATTGGTGCTGGCAGCGCAGTATTCGTAAATACTTTCTTCCTTTTCCCTTTCATTCAGTTCCTGGGCCAGATATCCCAGAGAGCCCTCCTTTATCACGCTTCCACTGTACTGACAATAGCTGTCAATTCGTTCTGGATCGTAAATCCACTGGAGCAGGGTGGATTTTCCGTTCCCCTCTTCCCCGATAATGGCGGCTTTGTCTCCCTCATGCAGCGTAAATGAAAAATCCTCTACCAGGGTGCGAAGATCCCGGCGATGGATCAGAGTTGAATGATTTATTTGCAGCATCATAGACGCCTCCTTCTTGCCCAGCTGATTGCCAGGCAACAAAAAACTGCTTCCGGCAAGCCGAAAGCAGTGCAAAAGGTGCAGGAGCAAGCACAGCACTTCCTCTGAAAGAGAGGCAAAGCCTCTGTAAAAGGAGGACCCGCGGATGGAACCGCTGAAAGTTTGTGTGCAGCAATAAGAGGGCCTGCGACCAAATACCTCTGACTTTCGGCCACAGAGAACCAGGCCCACGCTTATGCGTGCGCCTTGCCGGAATTGCTCTGCAACACGAAAATCAAATTATTTGATCATCCTTTCAGCCCTTTCCTTGCGTTTTTACCATCATACCATGTTCTTTTTATACTGTCAACCAGGCCCCTTTGCAGAAAAGCGTATCTGCTAAAATTTAACAGCAGGACTTGCGCGGTGCGGAGAAATACTATACACTAATGTCATACCATTTTCCTATATCAGATCAAAAGGAGGTATTCAAATGAAAAAGTATGAGATTGTGAAGGAAGTCTACAATCCCTGTGCGCCGGATACCTGCGAGATCACGGAGCAGGAGCTATCCGATCCAGAAGCCTATGTCCGGGATATGTTTAAGAACGACAAATCTGCGGAGTTCTCTGTTACGAAAAAGGAAGGTGCCATCATCGTCGAGGTGGTTTGTGAGGCTGCTCAGCGTCACCGGTACACGTTCAGCGAGATCTGATTTTTTATAGCAGAATGTTTTGTGGGGCGTATGGCTATTAGCCGTGCGCCCCACATTTTATGGAAGCATGTAAGCGATGACGCGAAAGCAGTACAGAAAAGGAGCGTGGGCAAGAGAATCCCACGCTCCTGATTATATATAGGTTTAACCCAGCAGGGCACGGTGAAATACCTTTTTGCCCTTTTTGATGATAACACCATCACCAGCAAAAGCTTCCTGAGGCCACTGGGCATCAATATCTGTCACTTTTTCGTCATTAACAGATACGCCTCCCTGCTGGATCAAGCGGCGTGCTTCGCCCCGGGAGGGAGCCAGGCCGCAGGCAACCAGCAGGCTGATAGCGCCAATCTGGCCATTCTCAAACTGCTCAGCAGTCAGCGTAGTGGTGGGCATGCTGGATTTGTCACCGCCGCCGGCAAAAAGGGCCTTGGCAGCATCCTGAGCCTTCTGGGCTTCCTCCTCACCGTGAACCAGCTTGGTGAGTTCAAAGGCCAGAATTTCCTTAGCCTTATTGAGCTGGCTGCCGGTCCAGGTATCCATTTCATCGATCTGCTCCAAAGGCAGGAACGTGAGCATGCGGATGCACTTGAGTACATCAGCATCCTCCACATTCCGCCAGTACTGGTAGAAGTCATAGGGGCTGGTCTTGTTGGGATCCAGCCATACCGCGCCGGAGGCAGTCTTGCCCATTTTCTTGCCCTCGCTGTTAAGGAGCAGGGTGATAGTCATAGCATGAGCGTCCTTACCCAGCTTCCGGCGAATCAGCTCAGTGCCACCCAGCATATTGCTCCACTGGTCATTGCCGCCGAACTGCATATTGCAGCCGTAATGCTGGAAAAGGTAGTAGAAGTCGTAGGACTGCATGATCATGTAGTTGAACTCCAGGAAGCTGAGGCCCTTCTCCATACGCTGCTTGTAGCACTCCGCCCGCAGCATATTATTCACGCTGAAACAGGCACCTACCTCGCGGAGCAGCTCGATGTAATTGAGGTTCATCAGCCAGTCGGCGTTATTCACCATCTGGGCCTTGCCTTCACCAAACTCAATAAACCGCTCCATCTGCTTTTTAAAGCAGGCGCAGTTGTGAGCAATGGTTTCCTTAGTCATCATGGTACGCATATCGGTGCGGCCGGAAGGATCGCCGACCATACCGGTACCGCCGCCAATGAGGGCGATGGGCTTGTTGCCAGCCATCTGCAGCCGCTTCATCAGGCACAGGGCCATGAAATGTCCCACATGAAGGCTGTCCGCAGTGGGATCAAAGCCAATATAGAAGGTTGCCTTTCCATTATCAATCATGGTGCGGATCTCTTCCTCATTGGTGACCTGGGCAATGAGCCCGCGGGCAACCAGTTCGTCATACAGTTTCATAATATTTCTCCTTATCGTAAATAGTTATCACATGTTATGCTTTTGCTGTGACGCTGTCTTCTGATGCTTTCCTGCCACGCAGTACGTTATATCCTACCACGGATACAATGACAATTACTGCCCCTACCAGAGCCATAGATCCAACCTCTTCATGATAAAACAGTGCTACCAGCAGTGGGTTGAGGACTGGTTCAATACCGGAGATCAAAGAGGCGGTCACTGCTGGCGTAGTACGAAGGCCAATGCACATAAGAATATAGGCAAGTCCCACCTGGAAAGCGCCCAGGATCACGACGCTGGTAATGGCCAGCGGGGTAAATTCCGTTTCTTCCAGTAAAAAGGGAAACCCCAGGATTACACTGAGAACATCTCCCCACAAGACGGAGGAAATGGGGTCTGTGTCCGGCAGGTCGTTCAGCAGGAACACCCCCGCGTAACTCAGCCCGGACAGCAATGCCAGAATATTGCCCAAAGTACCACCCATTTCCAGGCTGTCAACAAAGAAGCACAACACCCCCAGCAAAACCAGCGCACAGGCAGCTAGATCCAGCTTGCCTGGCTTTTTCCGCCAAAATACTGCTGCCAGCAAAATCACAAATATGGGCGCGGTAAATTGCAGGACAATCGTATTGGCAGCGGTAGTCAGTTTATTGGCCAGCGAGAAGAGCACATTGGTGCCGCAGACGCTGACAGATCCCAGGGCAATCCATCTGTTCCAACGGGGACGATGGTGGGTAATGAGCAAATACCCGCCTACTACCACCACAGACACGATGTTCCGAGCACTGTTGATACTCATTCCATTCCATGGGATGACTTTGATACAAAGTCCCCCGATACTGTACAGCACCGCCGCCAAAAATACAAACCATACGCCCCTGCGCTCCTGGGCAGTGCGTGTGCCATCATTCATAGAAAAAGCCCCCTGTCCAATATCTGGACAGAGGGCGAAAGTTCGCGGTACCACCTCTGGTTCGCCGTCCCCTCACGGGATGCGGCCTCATGGAGTCAATCGCCTGACCCCTGCGCTGTATCGGGCGCTCCCGGCGAAGCCTACTGCCCTGGAAGGAGGTTCGGTTCGCAGCTCCGGGATGTATTCATACCGATCCCCTCTCCCCTTTTCACCAACCAGGGGTTCTCTGGCAGGGGTAGCGGCACTACTGCTTCCCATCATCGCGTCAGGAGGCATTATATCGGGAAAAACAAGGTTTGTCAATAGCTACAAGGTCATTGCACCGATGTTTCCTCCAGATATAAAGGCACAAACCGCCCGATTCCTTCTGTAATAGCAGTAATATTATCCAGTGAAAGTACCGTATCCCGCTTGGTTCGCAGGCGGGGAATATAATATCCCAGACCCGCCAGGCGCCGGCAGGCACAAACCGCCACATGAAACTTGAATTTTCGATGATCAGAAGGATAGTAAATGAGTCCTTGGGTCAGAACCTTTGCATGGACGGTCCCCTCATCGGAAAAAGCTTTGTTGAGAGCTGACAGCAGAGATTCATCCCAGCGGCTGAGCTTTGAGGGCATCAGCAGCAGATGTTCACCATCACCCACACAGTCAAAGTTAAAGAACAGGCTGTTGGAGGCTGCACCGGGGTGTTTTTTCCGGAAGGCGGAAGCGCCCAAAAGATTGCGTTCGTTGTTGTCCAGAAACACCAGGCATACTCGCTTATTGTGGGGCAGAGCCTTGGCGATGGCCAGCAGAGCCAGGACACCGGAGGTGTTGCCATTGGCGTTGCTTCGATTGGCTGGACCATAGACAGAGGACCACAGCAGCCCCAGAGCCAAAATGATAAACAACGGCAGCATCAGCCCAGGCTGATTCAAAGGAAAACTCACGGCAAAAGATACCAGAACAGCCAGAATAACCATTATCATTGCCGCAGCAAAATGGTAAATAACATGGGCAGCCACATTAGTGGGAGAAACAAAGTTTGGCACCAGCATCCGGGAGGGGGTATCATAATGGGCACAAAGAAAGATGGTGGCTTTATCCGGATCACCAGCAATCATATTGACGCTGCCGTTGAACTTCCCGTAATGTTCCTCATGAGAACGCCAGCCGGAACGGCGCAGTTCCCCTGCCAGCCATTTCCGAAATTCTTCCTTCTGAAAACTACTTTTTCGTATTGGATAAATGGTCAGCAGGTATTCTTTTAGCTTTTCGATATTTTCCATAGGACCTCCCGTATTAAACGCCGCCCCAGATGGGGCGGCGGATGCCTGTCAGTAAGGAATTTAGCTTGTGCAGCAGGCGTCACATTGTGCTGCTCCGTGAGCCGCAGCGGATTTTCAATGGATATGGATTATTTTTCCACAGCATTCAAGCCAGCCTTATACTGCTGTGCTCCGGTAATCAGTTCCTCAGCTCCCGCCAGCATGGCAGAGGTAATGTGGGCGCCGCCGGTCAGACGGGCCAGTTCATGGCAGCGCTGCTCCCGGTCCAGTTCTTCCACTCGGGTATAGGTCCTCCCGTTATGCTCCCCTTTCTCAACAGAGAAATGGACATCCGCCATAGCAGCAAGCTGAGGCAGGTGGGTGACGCAGAGAACCTGCTTGACACGGCTGACCTGAGCAAGCTTTTCTGCCACCTTCTGGGCTGCCCGCCCGCTGACGCCGGTATCTACCTCGTCAAATACCAGGGTACCAATAGACTCATTTTCAGCCAGCACATTTTTCAGCGCCAACATAATCCGAGCCAGTTCGCCGCCGGAGGCTACTTTCTGAATAGGCTTGAGCTCCTCCCCCACGTTGGCAGACATAAGAAAACGAACCTCATCGATTCCGTCTGCCGCAGGCTGTTTTTCCGTAAAACAGATGGCAAACCGGGCTCGGGGCATATCCAGCTGCCGTAGCTCCTCCTGGACCCGCAATTCCAAATCCTTGGCCGCCGCCTTACGAGCGCCGGAGAGCAGATGGGCAGCTTTCATCACCTGGGCATATTCATTTTGAAGCTCCCGCTGAAGGCGCTCCACTGTATCAGAAGCAAAGGTAATCCGATCCAGCTCTCCGCGGCACTGTTCCAGATATTCCAGCATATCCTCGACAGTCGCTCCATACTTTTTCTTTAAACGATACAGCTGATCTGCCCGACTCTCCAGGGCGTCCAGTTCCTGGGGGCTGAAGTCAAAGGCTGCTTCCATATCCCGCAGGGTTTCCGCTACATCGTAGGCCTCTGAATGAAGATCAGAGAGCCGCTGGTGAAGCTGGCCGAACTGCTCGTCCAGGTTTCGGGCGCCGGACAGGGCATCCTCTGCCTCTCGAAGGAGAGACACCGCACCGCCGCCTTCATCGCCTCCGTTGAGGCTCCAAAGGGCTCCCTGGATAGCGGACATGAACTTTTCACCGTTGCGCAGGAGGGTGCGCCGCTGGAGAAGAGCCTCCTCCTCACCGGGCTTCAGCTGTGCCCGCTCCAGTTCGTTGATCTGAAACTGAAGACTATCTACCCGTCGTGCTTTTTCCGCTTCATCCATCTGGAGAGAAGCGATCTTCTTCCGGGTTGCCTCCATAGCGGAAAAACAGGTGCCGTAGGTACTGAGATACCCCTCCACTCTGCCGTAGCTGTCCAGATAGGCACCATGCTGTTCCTCGTCCAACAGCTGCTGGCCGTCGTGCTGTCCATGAATATTGAGAAGCTGTCCGCCAATTTGCCGCAGCTGAGCCACCGTCACCGGCTTTCCATTGACCCGACAGGCATTTTTACCGTCGGCATAAATTTCGCGCTGCAGTAACAGTTCCCCCTCTTCCGGCGCCAAAGAAAACTGAGACAGAAGAGGCAGGGATGGTACATCTGTAAACACTGCGCTGACGAAAGCTTTGGCTGCACCAGTCCGGATCAGGTCACGGCTGGTACGCTGCCCCAACACCGCACCCAGGGCGTCAATAACAATACTTTTTCCCGCTCCTGTTTCGCCGGTAAGAGCATTAAAGCCGGGGCTGAAGGTGATATCGGCCTCCTCAATCACAGCAATATTCTCAATGTGCAGTAAATGCAGCATGCCAACAGCCCTCCTTACGGGACTAAAGTGAAAAGCAAATACGCTTTACATCCATTCTGCCACAATAATTTTTATTTCAGCATCTCATGAATCTCATCACAGAAGCTGCGTGCGGATTCTGTATCACGCATGACAAGCAAAGCCGTGTCATCGCCAGCCAGACTTCCCACCATATAGGGGATGCTCATACTGTCTAAAGCGGCGGCGGCGGCGTTAGCCAGGCCTGCCATAGTTTTGATGACCACAATATTCTGGGCATAGTCCACGCTGACAATGCTCTCGCGGAAGATGGTGCGCAGCTTATCGGCTACATTCAGCCGATTGCGCTGGACGGATACAGCATAGCGATATTTTCCCTGACCGATGGGCTCCTTGATAAGATGGAGCTGTTTGATGTCCCGGGAAATCGTCGCTTGGGTACAGGTAATTCCCTCTTCCTGCAAACGCTGCTGCAGCTGCTCCTGGGTATCGATGGGCTCCCGCTCGATGATTTCCAGAATTCTGGACTGCCGGTCATTTTTCATTACCGATTCCTCCTGCCATTTTTGTTCGTAATACCTCGTACAGGCTTTTGTCTGTCAGGCGCAGCAGCTCCGTTTCATATCGTGAGCGGCAGACCCGCACTTTATCCCCCTGCCGTAAGGCAAAGGCTTTTCCTCCGTCTACGGAGAGATAGATCTGTTTACGGCCCTGATCCGCCGGAGAAACGGTTACCGTTCCTGTTGCGGAAAGCACAAAAGAACTGGAAAACATAGTATGGGCACAAATGGGACTAATGACAAAGTTCTGAGCGGTAGGCTCCACAATGGGCCCGCCGGCGGATAAGGAGTAGCCGGTGGAACCAGTGGGAGTGGCCACTACCACGCCGTCGCCGCCAAAAACTCCCAACGGATCATCCCCAGCCATTATCTGCAGCCGAATCACACGGGCCATAGCCCCTTTGGATATTACGGCATCATTCAAGGCACTGCTGGCATATACCGTGCGGCCTTCCCGAAGTACCGCTACATCCAGCATCATCCGCTTTTCGCGCCGGAACTGACCCTTGGCCAGATTCCTCAGGAGATTCAGTTCTCCTAATTCCAGGTCTGACATGAATCCCAGGCTGCCCAGATTTACGCCAAGTACCGGCACACCCCGCATAGCAGCTGTCCGAGCCAGATGGAGGATCGTGCCATCACCACCAAAAGCAATAATGAGATCACTGCTTCGCAGTTCCTGCTGCAGGGGCTTGCAGGCTACGCCGTACTGCTGCTCCCCGCCCTCGGGTTTAAAAGGAAGACAGAACACCGTCTCCAACCCCATCTGACGCAGGATCCCGTCTGCTTCCTTGGCGGCGGCAAGGCCTTTGTCCCGGTAGGGGTTGGGACATAAAATTACCCGTTTCACGCCGTCCCCTCCTTCAAAGCGCCATGGGATTCTTCCACCAGCGCCGGGATATCAAAGGTACGTTCCTCCCAGGAGGATTTTTTCAGAAATCCCAGATACTCAATATTTCCTTCAGGCCCGCGAATAGGAGAGTAAGTGAGATCAATTACTGTAAAGCCGCTTTCCTTTGCGTGTTGGAGGAAGTGTTCCAGCACCTCGCGGTGGACGGCAGGATCCCGTACCACGCCTTTTTTTCCCACTTTTTCCTTACCGGCTTCAAACTGGGGCTTAATAAGGCAAACCACCTGACCTTCCTCCCGAAGGACACCGGCAATGGCGGGTAAAATCAACTTCAAAGAGATAAAACTTACATCCACAGAGGAAAAATCCGGTTCCTCTGGGATCTGTTCATGAGAAAGGTACCGGGCATTGGTGCGTTCCAGGCATACCACCCGGGGATCACTGCGGAGCTTCCAGGCCAGCTGGCCATATCCTACATCCACGGCGTAGACCTTACTGGCGCCGTTTTGCAGCATACAGTCGGTAAAGCCGCCAGTAGAGGCCCCAATATCCATACAGACAGCGCCCTCCAGGTGGACGGGCCACAGGGCCATAGCTTTTTCCAGCTTCAAACCGCCCCGGCTGACATATCGCAGTCCGCCTCGCACTTCAATATCGGCATCCTCCGCTACCGGCGCGCCAGGCTTGTCCACTCGCTGGCCGTCGACAAACACTTGGCCGCTCATAATGGTGGCCTGAGCCTTTTGTCGGCTCTCCTGGAGAGCCCGCTGTACCAGCAGCACATCCAATCGTATTTTTTTACCCATGACACACCACCTCACGCACTGCCTCCGCCACGGCTTCGGCGTCAATCCCCTCTGCACGGCGCAGCTGGGCAACTGTCCCCTGGCCGACAAAGTGGTCCTTCAGATTTTTCAGCAGGATTACGCCTGGTGCAGCGCCGTCCTGTGCCAAAGCGGATGCCAGCCTCTGCCCCACAGAACCGTTCTCCACACAGTCCTCCAAGACCAGAAGTTTCCCTGTTTTGGCCACAGACTCTTTTACCGGCTGAATGTCCAGAGGTGAAATTCGATAATATTGGATCACCTCTGCAGAAATTCCCGACTCATTTAACTGCTCGGCTGCATTTAACAGCTCGTTGATCATTACGCCGTAGGATACCAGCGTGATATCCTTTCCCTCCCGTAAGATAGCGGCAGATTCGCCATTCCAATGGGACAAAGCGCGCTCTTCACGGCCTCTGGGGTAGCGCACTGCCACTGGTCCCTCCATTTCCACAGCAAAACGCAGCATGTCATCCAACTGGACAAAGGATCCCGGGCAAAGTACTGTCATACCGGGGATCTGTCCCAGATAAGCCACATCCTGGCAGCCGTGGTGGGTGGGGCCATCGGCCCCCACCAATCCTGCCCGGTCCACCGCCAGCACAACATGGAGCTTCTGGAGAGCCACATCGTGGATCAGCATATCAAAGCTGCGCTGGAGGAAGGTAGAATAGACGGCAAATACGGGGAC
>ERZ1643251.1260-NODE-1260-length-29559-cov-73.746306_pt1 | contig 29559 bp, 28 predicted proteins | sample MGYA00579261_ERZ1643251 | MGnify/ENA primary metagenome ERZ1643251 (study PRJEB29033, sample SAMEA4952267) | chicken gut metagenome | biome: Broiler Chicken; feature: Gastrointestinal Tract; material: Caecum | place: Ireland | collected 2018 | study: Broiler... | reverse complement strand
AAAAATATGTCTAAAACTTTGTTTTTAAAACAAAAGAATATAGTTTCATCTCCTTGCGTGCTTTCTTATAGTCAGGACAATATCTTTCAACTTCTTTCCAAAATTGAGGTTTGTGATTCATGTGTTTTATATGACAAAGTTCATGAACGATTACATAATCTACAAGATTTGCCGGCAAAATGATTAGTTTATAATTAAGTTTCAGCTCACCCGCGGAGCTATAAGAACCCCACTTAACAGTAGAAGAACAAGACGAAATTTTATCTACTTTAAAACCAAATTTTTGTGCTAAAAAAATAGTTCTGTCTTTTAAGACGGAAAACATTGATAAGTATTGATTTTTGATAGTCTTTAATTTATTATTAGTAGATAATTTCTCATAGTCAAGTCTTATATTTTTAGTTTCCATAATTGGAATAGTATTTTCATAAATTAAATTATCAAAATCAAAACTTTTAGCAAAGTTTTCTAACATTTTCATTTTAGCAATATGTTTTTCTATCCAAGACTTTTTAGAATCTAAAAACTTTTGAATGTTACTATCGGAACATTTCAAAGGTGCTTTAATTAAGATAATGTTTTCTGATGTGATCCTAAGAAGCAAAGTTTTTCTTGGTTCTTTAATTATTTTAATTTCCATGCTTTATATTTTAGCACGCTTTAATTTTTAATGCAAACATATTACAAAAATAAATAGATATAACTTCAAAATACATATATTGTTGGCACTTTCTGTCATAATACACTACATATTGTGGTGTTATGCAATAAAAAATTTTTGCATAATACTATGAATTTTTGTTTGACAATTTTTTAAATTAGCTTTATAATTTAAATAAATGGAGGTTCTTATGGCTTTCACTTCCAATGGTCAAGTGCAATATTTGATTTTAGACTCATTGTCAGATGGTTCAAAATATGGACTAGAAATTATTGAATATATCACAAAGAAAACACATGGAGGCTATATTTTAAAAAAGCCTACTCTTTACTCTTGCCTAACCCGTCTTGAAAAGAAAGGCTTAGTATCTTCTTCCTTCTGGGGAGAAAGCGAATTTGGTGGTAAAAGACACTACTACGCCTTAACAGATGAAGGCAAAGAAAATTTAGAAATTTTAAGAAAAGAATTTGCTGGAATTAACTTTGAAGTACTAAATCAAAGAGAGCTGGAAGAAGAGGAAGAAGGGGAGCAAAAACCAGTATTTTTGGAACAAAAAAATTTATTTGATTATGCTAAGCCTGCTGAGCCAAAAGAACCTATAAAAGTGGAAGAAAAAAAGGAAGAAAGTGATGTCATTGACAATCAAATAGATTTCTTCACCTTTAAAAAAGAAGAGGAAGAAAAGGCAAAAGATGACGGAAAGTTTCTTGACGCCAACGAAACGCTTACCCCTTCGCAACTCGCTCAAAATAAAAAAATATACGACTCTTCCAGCGAATTAAAAAAATATCGTAGCCGTAAAAGTTTCTCAGATAATCAAATTGAAATGCCTGTTGTCTATGAGAAAAAAGAGGATGATTTTGAAGAGAAAGTGGCAAGTTTGAAAGCATCACTCCTCGCCTCAAAGCAAAGTCACTATGATAATAACAGCTATTCTAATATGGTTAATAAGTCAACTAATGATGACATATACACCAAGCCTCAGCAAGAAATTGTTGAAGATGTCAAAGATGATGCCACATTCATCACAGAAAAACTTGACTATATTCCTTATCAAAAGCGTATCACTCCGCCTAATATTGAAATCAATGTTTCGGATGAAAATTTGCCAGCACCTATGCGTGACAGCAAGTTAGAGCCAACTTATAATGACATGGTATCAAAAATTATGGAAAAGAAGGCTGAAAATATCGAAAAACCAAAAGAAGTTAAAGTGCAAAAAGTTGAGCGTGCCACAAATACCTTTGCCGATTATGAAACGCTAAAAAACTACTACAATAGCCATGGCTTAGAGTTTAAAGAATACAAACGAACTATCGTAGAACGCAAGCACAACACTAATTTCCTTAAATTTATCTCTTCAATCATCTTGTTCGTTCTTTCAGCTATTAGCTCAGCTTTAATTTATTGGATTGCAAGCGCCACAGGCAATCTCATGACGACTTCAAACTTTTTATACTATACCGTACCCGCCCTTTTCGCTGTTTACGCAATCATACTTTTCATTAGGTACAAATGCGTTGTCAGTCGCAAGGCAACTTTAAAATACAATGCAATAATAAACTTTGTCGTATTTCTACTTGCATCTGTCGTTGTATTTGTTCTAAACATTTGCTTTGGTATGACAGCAGAAACTATGGCAAGTTACCTTACCTCCCTACTCGTTCCTATTTGTGCCCTCCTTATTGTATTTCCAATTAACTACTACACAACCAAGTTTATTTATAAAAAATATGCAAAATAGAAAAAAAGAAGCTTAATTAATTTTAAGCTTCTTTTGTCTTTTTATAAGCATGAAAACAATATCAAAAACGATGAAAATTACGAGTATAATAAGTGAAGCAAGTAGTATTAATAATGTAGAATTTTCAAAAAGAACACATAACAGCGTTATCGCAAGGCAAGATATGAATTCTCCAATAGCTATTGCTATAAAAGCTTGATAGATTTTTAGATTGCTTAAACCTGCAATCAAACTTCCGCTATACACCCCGGTCAGAGGTAAAGGCACTGCCACAAAAAGCGCAAGCGAAGAGAGTTTATAGAAAGTTTTTGATTTTGAAGAAAGAGCTTCTAGTTTTTTATGATATTTACTTTCTGCACAATTTATTAACTTGTCACAAACGAAGCCACTTGTTCGATTTTTAATCTTTCTGACAATAAGTATAATAAAAATACTAGGAAGCATTGAACCTATATATGCACAAATGAACGCAACAATTGGCGATAATGTTGCCTCACCCCAAATAGCATAGGAAAGTCCAAATGGAATAGCGATTTTGCTTTCAATGGTCGGAATAAGCGCCATAAGTATAACCGCCAAAAAGACACAACCAGAAAAATTATCTACAAAAAACTCGACCATATTCTTCTCCCTGTATCATCATATGCTTTGGCTTTATAAAAAAGACTTATCTTAAAGATTTAGCTTTATATAAAATTAAGTAGAAGTTTTTGAAAGAATACGCTCGTATTATTTAAGCCCTAATTTGTATTATAGTTCATCCAAATTTTAAACCTATGTTTATGCTTAATTTAGCTGAAAATAAAATTAATAAGTTTTTAACATTTTTTTCTAATCAATATATAATGATAATGGAGGCACAAAATGAAGTATTCAACAAAATACTGTCAGGGCGATTGTGTTAATTTACGCCCGTGTTGTCCCCCTCCTTTTTGTCAACCATATATTCCACCTTGTCCGAACTATACGAGAGAGCGAACATGTTGTCAGCCCAATAATGATTTAACAATGTTCCTCATTGGCTATATGATAGGACAAAACTCTCAGCGATAACATATACAAAAGAAGAAAGCTATAACAACAAGTTATAGCTTTTATTTTTATAAATTAGAATTGAATTTCTATTATATTCAAGATTATAGAAGTTAAAATATTGAAAATAATAGAAAGCAAATATATTATAAAAATTTACGAATAAGACTGTCCTTAGTTTTAGAATAAGGTTGATAACGAATTGGCAAATCAATAGAAGGGCTCTTTTTAACAATACTTTTCTCATGTGAGAACAACATGAAACTTCTCTTACCATGATAAGAACCATATCCACTATATCCAACACCGCCAAATCCCATTTTTGTAGTCGCAAGGTGAATAATAGTGTCGTTTATGCAACCTCCACCGAAAGGCACAGTGTTTAGAAATTTGTCGATAGTTTTTTGATTTGTTGAAAAGAGATACAAAGCCAATGGCTTTTCAAATTTTGATATAACAGAAGTTGCTTCTTCAATACTTTCAAATGTCAACACTGGCATGATAGGCCCAAAAATTTCTTCTTTCATGCAAGCATCGTCAAGTGTCACATTATCTAAAATTGTCGGAGCTATCTTTAAACTGTTTTCATCACTTTCACCGCCAAAGCAAACCTTATCTTTATCAATAAGTCCACATATACGCTTAAAGTGTTTTTCATTGATTATCTTGCCATAGCTATCATTTTTCAAAGGTTCAGAGCCGAACATTTTAACAATTTCAGCCTTAAAATACTTTAAAAATTCATCTTTTACACTTTTTTCAATCAAAAGATAATCAGGCGCAACACAAGTCTGACCTACATTCAAAAATTTTCCAAATGCAAGACGCCTTGCACTAATCTTTAAATTAGCAGTTTTATCAACAACGCACGGACTTTTCCCACCTAACTCCAAAGTGACAGGTGTTAAATTTTTTGATGCCTTTTCAGCAACTAATTTGCCAACATTCACACTGCCTGTGAAAAAGATGTAGTCAAAGCGCCGTTCTAGTAACGCTGAATTTTCTTCGCGACCTCCTAGAACAACAGAAATGTAACTATCATCAAAACATTCACCTAGCACTTTCTTAATTGCTTGCGAAGTGTTTTTAGCGTAACTAGCAGGCTTAACTACTGCACAATTTCCTGCACTGATTGCACCAATCAATGGGTCAATGGCAAGCATAAATTGGTAATTCCATGGCGACATAACAAGTACCACTCCAAGAGGCTCTTTAACTACAAAACTTTTTGATGGAAACTGAGCGAGAGGAGTTGCGACTTTATCTTTTTTCATCCATTTTTTAAGATGACGAATAGCATATCTAAGTTCGCTTAACACCATACCAATTTCACACATGTAACTTTCTGTCGCACTTTTTCCTAAGTCCAAAGAAAGCGCTTCCATAATTTCTTTTTCATTTTTAATTATTGCTTCTTTTAGTTTTTTCAAGGCATCTAATCTAAATTTATAAGATAAAGTAGCACCTGTTTTAAAAAATTTTCGTTGTTCTTTAACTATGTCTTCAATCATAATATTTCCTTTTAATTAATTTTTGTATCATTAATTATTTGGTAACAAATCAAAATAAATTTCCTTTAATTCCTCTTTGCTCATTAGTTTTGGTACAGGATAGAGCGGATTTGCCTCATACTCTGCATGTTTAGCTAGCTTATCAATATCTTCTTCCTTTAAATCAGTTATTTTAGTTGGAATTTCGAAATGCCTATTAAGTTCTTCAATATAAGCTATAAATTTATTTGAGGCAATTTCGGAGCTATCGTCTTTTAACGCAATACCAGAAATTTTTGAAAGTTTAGCAAGTTTTTTCTCCGCACTTTTGCCATACGCCTTCAAAACATAAGGCAAGATTATAGCATTAGCAAGCCCGTGAGGAGTTCCATATTGCCCGCCGAGAGAGTGTGCGATGGCATGCACATATCCTACATAGGATATTGTAAAACTCACACCTGCATAATATGATGCTTTTAACATATTTTCCCTTGCCACCACATTTTTAGGTTCATCATAGCATGTCTTTAAATATTTGGCAATAAGCTTGACCGCTTTCTCTGACATCTTTCGAGTAAGCCTCGTGGTTGAATGACCAATATACGCTTCTACTGCATGAGTTAAAGCATCCATTCCTGTGGTTGAAGTGATACTTTTTGGCAAGTTAATGGTTGTTTTATAGTCTAATACAGCATATTTTGGTATCAATGGAAAACTGTTAATTGCGTATTTATCATGAGTTTCCGCATCGGTTATGACGGCAGCAAGCGTAGTTTCACTACCCGTTCCCGCCGTGGTCGGCACAGCATAAAGAGGAGGCAATTTTTTTCTGACTTTTAATAGACCTTTCATTTTTGTTATACTTTTCTTTGGATAGACATGTCTTGCTAGTATTACCTTAGCCGTATCCATGACACTGCCTCCGCCAAAAGCAATTATGCCAGCGCACTCATTTTCGTTATAAATTTTAAGCCCCTCCTCAACCATATGCGTGGTAGGATTTGGAAGAATATTATCAAAAATGAATAGTTGAATTCTCGCCTTATCAAGCTTTTCTTCAAGTTCTTTTGTTAAACCTAATCCTCTTATCGACCTGTCTGTTACAAGAAGCACTTTTTCAAGTTTTTCTTTCTTTAACGAGTCTATAACCTCCTCCATATTCTCTAAAATTTTAGGTTGTTGATATGGCAAAAATGGTATCATAACATGGAAGCATTGCTGAAAAATCCTGCAATACATCTTTTTAAAAACACCCATCTCTTTGTCATCACGACCACTATAAGTTATGGAAATTGCAAGCAACACTTCGGCAGGATAGTAGAAAGTAAGACACATTATGTCGAAAATTCTCGAAACATCCCCAAAAACATTAAAAAGTAGCATTAAATCGGAGAGGAAGAAAAGTAAACTCCCAAGCATTATCAAAAGATTTTTGTCAAAATACTTTTTCGTAAATAGATTTGAAATACTTTTCCCTAGCATGAACGAAATGATAAATGCATATACGATTACAATTGGTAGCATGCCATTAAAATCAAAAATTTTAGGAACTAAAATGAGGATTAAGGCTATACCGAATATTGAAATAGAAATTAGTAAGTCGCGAAGGTTAAGCTTGTGAAGCAGTGAATAACTAACGAAGAAAAATATATGACCTATCGCAAACAATATAGCGCCTATCATAAAATAGTCTATAAGCACAATGTCGCCTAGGCAAGCAAAAATAAGAGCAGTAAGCATAAAGTATTTAAAAAGTTTATTCCTTTCTTTACCCATAAAAAAAGCAAAAACAAAATTCAATAATCCAAGCCCAACAAAAAGCACGCTTGCAGTGGTTTTATAGATGTATGGTTGACCTAGCACTATGAACGCTATATCTACCGCGATGATAGCAACTGCAAAAAATAGATTCAACCAAAACAAAGCCTTTCTTTTATCCATAATATACCTCATTATTATTTTATCATTTTATACAATAAAATACAAACAAATATATTTAATATGATAAAAGAAAAACTTAAAAAATTTAAGTTTTTCGCTTTTTTTAATTAAAAATCAAAATTGTTATAGACCAAGAATCAATCCTGCTTCTTTTACGCCCCAAGCCCTCTTATTGTTATTAGGGTCGATATATTTTTTGTTTCTTTCAAGCTCTTCTTTTAAATGTTTTTGATATGCAAGTTTGTCATTGACATTATCATACATGAATTTAATATATTCTTCATTAAAATCAAACTCATTCATATCATTGAATTCTTTTAAAACATTGCTTTTTATTCTTGGAAAATAATGCTTGAAACTCTTTGCAAACTCCTCGCCGGATTTTGGAGTTGCCCAATTATAAGGAAGCTTTTTGAAAACATAGCTTGTATTGGTTGGCATAAACAAGAAAACATGCATATTATTAGATGTCAACTTTGAAGCAAACACATCCGGAACCTCATACGCCGTGCGAAAGACAAGGTAGACACCGTCCGCCTTTAAATCACTAATTGATTTTTTAACATCTTTATAAAGTTTGCTATTTTCACCATCAAATTTAGAAAAATCAAATTCTTTATAAAAATCATCAAAGCCAAAGCACTGACTATTTAAACACTCATTAATAAACGATTTCCAACTCTCTTCATCAACATCGTTAACAAAATTGTTATATCTATTTAAGTTATTCATTTCCTCTCCACTTAATCGTATTAAAACGCTCTATCATTATAGCATACAATTATTTTTTTAGCAATACCCTTAGTTTAGATTTATCTATATTTATGTCATTTTTTGTCAAAAGGACAATGTTCGGCTTACCAATAATAGCGCGCATAGCATAATCATTGATTTCCTCAAATGTAATTTTTTCAAATTCACGCGTTTGCTTTTTTGCCCTTTTACCACTCAAAATATTGCCATATACACTATAAATATCTAAAAAATTACGAGCACGATTTAATAAAGAAGTAGCATCAAGATTATATCTATCAAAATATCTTTTGTGTTCGAGGTCAAAAATATTGCGCGATAAACCATTTGATTTAACCTCTTCAATAAATTCAAGAAGTAAGTTATAAATAAGTTCGACTTTATCATGCGCACACTCTATTGAAAAATTTGTGGTTAAGTCTTTAAAATCTTGATAAAGTCTCATAGAAACGGCATAGCACGATGAATTTTTCACTCGGAATTTTTCAAAGGCCATAGAAGAAAGAACATTTCCTATAATTGTTTTAATATAACCCTCACGCCTTGTTAAATATTCATTCGCCTCAGCATACTTCCATTCTACCTTCAAAAGTGATTTTTGTGTCTCGACAGGCTCCTTTTTTATAAAAACATTCTCCTTGATAGGCATACTGTCATTATAACCAAAACCAAGTTTACCGCTTGGTTTCAAACGCCCTTGAAGAAATTTTTTGCAAGCGTTTTTTACCTGCGAAAATTTCACATTGCCAACGACACTAACTATGGCATTTTCAATAGAAAAATATGTATTTTTAAAATCTAAAACGTCTTGCATAGTTAATTTGCTAACACTCTCCACGCTTCCAGCAACAAGTTCTTGTTCCATATATTTAAAATTTTTTTCTTTTCTTGTGTTTTTAAACATAAGTTCGAAAGCTTGACTGTTGTTCGTTTTTCGTTTTGTGATAATTTCTTGTAAAACTATCTCTTTTTCCTCTTTAAATTCTTTTTCAAAATCTGTAAAATTTGTAAAACTTGAAGTCAAGTTGTCCATCAATTTTTCAAAGTCGTTTTTGTTGCAAAGCCCTAAAAACATCATATTATTTATGCCGGTCATTGCGTTACGATATGGATATAGACTGAAACTGTCATATAACTCTTTTTTTGTAAGAATTTCATTGGAGCAGTTACATAGGCAATGCTCAGTCAAATGTGCAAGCCCCTGTTGCCCCTTTCCTTCGTTACCAGAACCTGCGTTAAATTTAATCGCAACCGCTACCCCGCTTAAAGTTTTTGAGCGAGCATAAATAATTTTTAAACCGTATTTGGTGGTTATAAATTTTCTCATATATACCTCTTAGATGTAATTATAAGTTTTAAAACATGAAAAGTCAATATCGTTATTATGTATAAAATTTAAAAATGTATTACACGCAATCAACCCTTCTTTTTTTTCTAATTGGATGGTTTTATATATTTAATTATCAATCTAAACCTCGCCGTCATCCACGAACAAAGTGAATATGTCGAAGGATCTAAAAGGAAACGGCTTGGTTTTTGTTCTTATTTCCGCTAGGCTCTGTCATCCTGATCCACGTCGCAAACAGCACTTCATTTCGCGTTTCGGCATGAATGCCAAACCGCTTACCATTCGTTTGTTTGCTCCTTTTCCCCAAAAGTGTCACTTTCGGAGACCCCACTTAGAATTTAAGAGAACGCAGTTTGATTTATATGATTCTTCCAATAATTTAACACCACTTTTATGATATTTAAAAATTTAATTGACAAATCAAATAAAAATATTTATAATAAATAGAGATTTTTGATTTTTAAAACAAATTTCCAAAAAAGTTAATAACAATATCATAAATCGCAAATTTTTTAAATTAAACTTTAAATTAAGAGGAAAAATTTAAACAAGAATGTATGCTGATGTGGCTCAGTTGGTAGAGCAGTTGATTCGTAATCAACAGGTCGCGGGTCCGAGTCCCGCCATCAGCTCCATAAACAAATATAGTGTAGTATGCAAAAGACTACACTATATTTTTATTGTGACTATAAATTCGATTTAGTCGCGACTTAAAAAGGTTTGATTATAATTAACCACGCCTCTTTTCGTCGTTCTGAGCAGGAACGCCTTGCGTTCCGTCGTCGAAGAATCTCTATTCAATACACGCATATTCGCTGATTTTAACAGCAAACTGCACGCCGAACAGGTTGTTTGCCTTATACTGCACCCTGTCGCCGTTGGCGTTCATGCAGTAGATGTGATTATAGCTTTTCCCTAGGTCGCGTGTAAAGTATAGCGTATCTTTGCCATTCGCTCTAAGGTAGTCCTTCGCTAGGTCTGAAAACTTAATTTTCCCAAGCTTTTCCGTTCCGTTTTTGTTTGTTGTGAAATTCGAAAGGTCATCATATGACGCCACAAAGATATTTGATGATACGCTTGCAGGCGTTCCATTAAGCGAAGTCGAGCCAAAGGTCGGCATGCTTTTACTTTCGGTTACTAGATATTCGACATCTATTTGATTTTTCATAAGCTCCGTCACACTTTCAGAAGAATAGCCCGCACCCGCTCCGATGTAACTATCTGAAAACGCGTCAACATAGACTATCTCTGCCATTACAGCAAGCGTATCTGTTGTTGTGCCGTAGCCCGAGGTTTGACTTGATGAATAAACAAGTCGCCACCTTATCGGCATAACCTCATACCAATTGTTGTTATACTGACAATATTCTTTTCCGCCATACACCTTTGACTGCAAAGACAAGCCAGCAAAGTAATATGTTGTGCCAACAGTAGTGGAAGAATTGATATTTGAAATGAGCGTGCTGTCGGTCACCTTATCTTGTGGCATCTTGCCGTTTTCTATATACCAGTAACCGCCCTCACTGTCATACTTTGCTGGATTGTTAGCCACCCACTGAGCATAAAGAATGACATCCGCTGTGGTAAAGGTGTTGCTGACAACAATCTTGCCTGTTGAGTCTATTATTCTTGTTCCACTTATTTCCGATGTATAGAAACCATTGAAAGTATAGCCCGCCCGAGTTGGCAAACTTGTTAAACTTGTGATTGGACTACCTGTTGCCGAACTGTTGGCATAAAAACCATTTCCATATTTAACCCAAATTTCTTGCGTGCCACCACTGCCACCGTTTGCGTCTAATGTAATTGAGTAAATACCAGCCTCCCAAATGGCATAGAGAGTTAGCCCAGCGCCCTCTGAATATGTATCTCCTGCATAGAAATTTAAACCTGTGCCGTCTGACTTGGTGTTCCAATGAGATATCTCATAGCCCACTCGTGTGAATAGGTCATACCCCGCAATCACAATCTCTTGCCCACTAGGCACTTGCTCGGTTATCGTTTCATTTTCGCCATAGTTAGAATTGTATGTGATGTTAACTGAGAAGCCTTGCAAGATAGGATAACCGTCATTAGCACTCGGCACAAGCGACCAAACTTCAACAAAATCCCATGGATATTCGCTAGCCCACTTAGAGCTATCTTGATACCAACTTAAACTTTTGGCATTGGCAATCAAATTTTCATCCTTTGACGCCCCAGTGTTAGAGGAAGAACTACCAATACCATACGAAAGCGTGCAGTTCCCACCATAATAGCAGTTGATGATGTCGGAATAAGAATCAGCATACCCCACAATTCCGCCAACATAATCACCACTCCCAGTTACAGAGCCAGTGTTATAGCAGTTGGTGACTGTGGAAGAATCAGCATTTCCCACAACTCCGCCAACATGAGGAGAATCACCCCCAGTTACAGTGCCAGAGTTATAGCAGTTGGTGATTGTGGAATAAGTATAAGCATACCCCACAACTCCGCCGACAGAAGAATATCCATCAATAGCACCGGTGTTATAGCAGTTGGTGACTCTAGCGGAAGATAGAGCATACCCCGCCACTCCGCCAACTCTACTACCACTCCCAGTTATATTGCCAGTGTTATAACAGTTGGTGATTGTGGAATTATAATAAACATCCCCCACAACTCCACCAACATCTTCGATCCCAGTCACAGAACCGGTGTTATAACAGTTGGTGACTGTGGAATAGTAAGTCTCCCCCACAACTCCGCCAACTCTATCACCACTCCCAGTTATTACGCCAGTGTTATAACAGTTTGTGATGGTGGAAGAATTAGCATACCCCACAACTCCGCCGACATAATAATCACCACTCCCAGTTACAGAGCCAGTGTTATAACAGTTGGTGACTCTAGCGGAAGATCTAGCCTCCCCCACAACTCCGCCGACATAATAATCACTACCAGTTACAGAGCCGGTGTTATAACAATTAGCGACATCAGAAGAATTAGCCCGTCCCACAATCCCTCCAACATCACCACCTTTCCCCGTTACATCGCCAGTATTATAACAGTTGGTGATGTCACCACCATTCAAATCCCCCACAACTCCGCCAACATATCTGTAACTCCCCAATACAGCACTAGTGTTATAACAGTTGGTGACTGTGGAATAGTAAGCATACCCTACAACTCCACCGACATATTGATATCCTTGTATATTAGAGTCAATTATTCCAACATTTTTTATTATAGCTTTATCTATCTTTGACTGACCTCTAACATATCCAAAAAGCCCTTGGTAACTATATGTCGAACTTGATCCTGCCTGAGTATATAACCCAGAGATTGTGAAGTTTCCGCCGTCATAGTGCCCAGAAAAATAATAGGAATAATCTGTTCCTATCGCATCCCAATAATGCAATGATAAATCTATGTCCGCGGTTTGGACATAGTAGAGTGATTTGTATGTAGAATTTGTGGAGGAGGTGTTTATTCGATATGCAAGCAAGGCAAGCTGTTCCGCCGTGCGAATTTCATAAGCAGTTGCCTCAGTTTTTCCGTCTATTCCTGCCTCGCCCTCGTTGTCGAAGGCGGTCGCATAATGCCCGTCAGTCCAAAGGTCTGAATTTGTCGGTGCGTTTTTCTCTAATTCATTTTCAGAAGGTGCGTTCTCCCCCCCCCGATATTATCGCTGATATAAGTATTTGAGAGCAAGACTGCTCCGCCAGCGATGGAACAACCTACAAAAAGGAAAGAAAATAGACAAACTAAAATTCTTTTCATTTTTCCACTCATACAAACTCCTTTATTATAGAGTTATTATAATAAAAAATGTCAGTTTTACAAAATGATTAGCGCATTTTATTAAAAAAATTTTTAATTATGATTATTTTTTCAAGATAAAATCAAATGTTTTTATTAATTTATTACTATTATTTTTGCTTAAATTTTTTTCAAAAGTGCTTAGATCAATTTAACTTTTCAATAATGCTTAATTTTTTTGTTTCCCAATAATTTAACGCCATAAATCAATCTACCTAAACTAAAATGCTTGCATTTTTTTTACGCCTATGCTATACTAAATGCGTTAATAACAAAACTCAAACTATTAATCATCCAAACATCTCTAAAAACATTCGACAAAGCCAAATTAAAACTCTTTTGACCTCATAGTAAAACTGGATATTACGGTCCCCTCCTAAGGGATTGTTCTGGGTTCGAGTCCCGGTGGGGTCACCATCAAGATTTAAAAATATTTAGATAATAAGAAGCAGGTAAACGCCTGCTTCTTATCTTATTGTGTTCAATTTATAATCTTTAAATTATAATAATTTTGTATATTAAGACGAGTTATTAAAATTAAAAACTTACAGAGTAATAAAAGTTACGCTCTAAAATACTCACTTTTATTTTATTTAAAATATTTTTTATTTTAACTTAATAGTTATAATTAATATTATTTATAAAACGCTGTGGCAAGTTGGTCGCAACGATTGTTTAGAATGTTATCGCTGTGTCCTTTGACTTTGACAAACTCAACATCTCTTGCACTAACTAGCTCTGAAAGTTCTTTCCAAAGGTCGACATTTAAAACTTCACTACCTCCTGCCGTTCGCCAACCATTTCTTTTCCAATTTGCGAGCCAATTTTGGTTAAAAGCGTTAACAACATAAGCGCTGTCACTATAAACTTTCACCTTTACATTTTCCGCCGTCTTTTCTAAGCCAACAATAACCGCCATAAGTTCCATGCGGTTGTTTGTAGTTTCATCTTCGCCACCAGAAAACTCTTCAGCCTGACCGTCTTTTTTAATGTAAATCCCGCCATAACCACCTTTACCAGGGTTGCCAGAGCAAGCACCGTCAGTATAAATCACATCGCAATCTTCCGCATACTTATGATAATCAATATCATTTGTTTTTTCTTCTTCAAAATAAAGCTCTTTTGCGATATCTTCTAACGCCTTTGTTTGTTTTCCTAAATCTTTCCAAACTTTAACACCATCATTGTCTTTTCTTGGCAAAATGTGAAAATGAAGATGCATAACAGACTGCTCAGCACTTGCGCCACTATTATTTATGATATTGTAACCACTATACCCCAAGGAAATAAAATGGTCGCCAATTTTTTTCACACTTGCAATAATCTTCCCTAAACTACGCGCAGGGCAATCAATAACATTAGTGTAATGTTTTTTTGAGACAACAAGCGTATGCCCATAGACATCGTTGGCAATATCTAAAAACGCATATACATTATCATCTTCATATATTTTATACGATGGCACTTCGCCTTTTACAATCTTACAAAATAGACAATCTTTCATAGAAACTCCTTTCAAGATATATTCATATTTTAACAAAAATAATTTAACAAATCAAACAAATTCTTTAATTTTAAAAATATTTATTAAAATTCTGAAACAAAAAATATAGCGTATTATGATATGCATACTACACTATATATACAAATTTTCCCAATAGCAAAATAACCTAGCGGAAATAAGAAATAAAAAAGAAAAAATAAAAGTTGTGGATGATTTTATATATTTAATTATCACGCCTATACTCGTCATTCTGAGCAATGACATGAAATGTCCTTCGTCGAAGAATCTCAGAAACCAAGTATATCTTTTTAAATCCCATGTTGGGGCTCCCGAAAGTGGCACTTTTGGGGAAGAGGAGCAAACAAGCGAATGGTAAGCGGTTTGGCATTCATGCCGAAACGCGAAATGAAGTGCAGTTTGCGACGCGGATCAGGATGACAATATGGACTTGTTTTCTACGCCCTCTCTTATTTATGATAGGATTTTCCATTGATAATCGTAAAAGCACGGTAAAGTTGTTCTAACAGCATTATTCTAAACAAATTATGCGGAAAAGTCATTTTCGAAAAGGAAATCTTTTGCTTGCAAGCATTCTTAACCTTATCACTGACGCCATAGGACCCACCTATAATAAAAGTTAAGCTGGAATGTAACATGGAAAGTTTTTCGATATTTTTCGACAAAGCTTCACTCGACATACTTTCGCCACCAATATCTAAAAGAATAGGATGGCCAGAAATATGTTTCAAAATCTCCTCGCCCTCTTTTTCTTTAATTAGCTCTATGTTTTGAAGTTTGTTGAACTCTTTTATTTCTGTCACCTTTATCTTGCAAAAGGCTGATAATCTTTTAAGATATTCACTTTCTGCATCGACAGAAAATTTTTCTTTTAAATTACCAACTGCCACAATCGTTATGTTTATCATATCACACCCCAGATAAAGGTAAATATTGTCACGATTGACGAAAGGACAATGGTGGCAATTAAAAGTGCCTTTGAAGTAAAGTCCATTTTTTCTTTTTTATGAGTTACCACGACAGCGTCAGGATGCTCTTCAAAAAAATCTTTTAGTTTGTCTATATCTTCAAGCGCCTCTTCTAGTCCCACTTCTTCGCCCTTATTTTGGATTTTATCTATCTCATCAAAATAGGAAAATTTGGTAAACAGCTCATCAAGTTCCTTTTGCCTTTCGCGAAAACTGTCTTCAACAGACACTCTGAGTAGCATACGCGTAAGAACAAAAAGAAGAACGACAAGAACTAGCAAAACAATGAACATAATTAAGAATCCAACAACCGGATTAGAAGCGGTAAGTTTGCTTAACTGTTGGAAGATACCACCCGTTATCACATCCTTCTTAGTCAAGAAAGACAGCACAGTTCCTACGCCGTTATTCATAAAGTGAATTATCATGCAAGGATAAATTGAGTCTGTCACATACACAACAAAGCCAAGGAAAAAACCGATGAGCGAGGCATAGAAAAATTGTTCGATGTTGAGATGAAGTAAGCCAAACAATAACCCATTCAAAAGTATGCACTTTTTCATACCTAAACATCTTGTGCCGTTTAAAAGCATACCTCGATTTAAATTTTCTTCGCAAACAGCTGGCAAGATTGCTGTAAAAATAAGTCCTAAAACAAGCGTCCAGCCGTTTACCTCACCGCTTGAAGAAGTATAAGGTGATTCATAGCCCACGCTGTCTAAAATTGCATAAAAGAAACTTGAAACAAAGACATTTAAAAAATATATAACCACTCCTAAGCCGATGGCAATTACAATCACTTTAAAGGAAACCTTTTTATAGTTAAAGTCTTCAAAAGTGGCTTTAAAGGTCTTTTTTGTCATTGACTTATAGGTGATTATGGAAAATAGAAACAAAATTCCTATTTGCATAACAGCATTAATTATATATGTCCCAGAAGAGCCTAGGAAAGAAAATAGTCTGAAATGATTTAGCATACGAACTAAAACAAACAGGCAAACAACAATAAAATATATTAAACTTGTCGAGCTAATTGATTTCTTTTCCAAAATTTTCTCCTACAAATATTTTACTATCAAATCACGGCATTTATAACTATAACAGCCGTTGATATTAAAATTCCAACATATAATAAAAGTGGTAATTTGCCAACGTTCATTAAGTTTGAAGGCTCACCCTCCTCTTTGCCTTCTTCCACTTTCTGCTTTTTGAGATAAAAATAATAAAAGAGGAAAAAGAACGAACAGATAGCCACTGCAAGCAAAATTGAAACCACAATATAGACTGCGCCAATCTCGTTTGGCAGAGATAGCGCCTTTATGTTAATCAAAAATTGAATAGTCAAAGTTGTGATGTTGTTAAATAGGTGCATAATCATGGAGTAAAACAAATTGCCCGTTTTGATGGTCACAACACTAAAAGCAATGCCCATTATAAAAGGATAGATAAATTGACTAATGCTTTGATGAGTTAATGCAAACAGCAAGCTTGAAAGAAAGATTGCGCCTATTTTCCCTATGCCACGCGCAAAACCATTCAATATCACTCCTCTAAAAATAAGCTCCTCTGAAAAAGCCGGAATAATGGCAAACAAAAGAATATTGAGTAGATACCACCAAAAATTATCAAGTGGAATAGGAAGATTGGTGCTTTCAATTCCGATAATATCAAAGAGCTTGCCGAAACATCCTTCAATTAATCCATAAAGTCCAATCACAAAAAGTATGCCAAACAGCGCGCAAAGAAGAGTTGTTGTGATATTTATTTTTTTTACACTTAACTTGCAAGCAGAAAAACTTATTTTGTTTGCCTTATTGTAAATAAAAAACAAACAGACAAAAGTTATTTGAGAAATAAGGCAATAAGGTATCGTAAACCATAGACAGTTTTCATATAGATATGTTAAAAAGCTGACCTCTTCTGAAAACTCAACCCCTACTGCGCTGGCAATTCCGTAGCCGATGTAAGCAAAAATTAAAGAAAATAAGATAGGCAAGAGAAAGGCATATAAAAAAACTTTCGCAGTATCTGCGGTTGTGTAAAAATTGCGTCTTGAAAATTGTTTTACTTCATTTTCTTCCATGTTAGATATGATAACATATTAGCAGAAAAAATACAAACATTATTTGACTTAAATTTCAAATTATACTACTATATTGGTATGAATAGATTTATGGAACTAGCTTTAAGAGAAGCTAAAAAAGCAGATAAAAAGAAAGAAGTGCCTATCGGCGCGGTTATTGTAAAAAATGGCAGAGTTATCGCCGTAGGCTTTAACAAGCGCGAAAAAACTAAAAACGCCATTAATCACGCAGAGATTATTGCTATTAAAAAAGCTTGCAAAAAACTTAAAGATTGGCGTCTTGAAAACTGTGAAATGTATGTCACCTTAAAACCTTGCCCTATGTGTGCAGGAGCGATTTCTAACGCTAGGATTAAAAAAGTTTACTATGGTGCAGAAGAAACAAACAGTGCCGACAATCTATGTGAACAAATATTTTCAAGCACTCGACTTAATCACAAAGTGGAACTAGAAAAAATGGAAGAATATTCTTCCATTTGTGCAGAAATTTTAAGCAATTTTTTTAAAAAACATAGGCAAAAGAAATAGTTACGCCTTAATTAACACCATATAAATGTTAAACTCTGTCACATCCGTCGTTACAGTTGATAAAGCATCGACACACAAGTTGCTGTTTCTCCAAACTAGATTATAATAACCATTTGAACCTGCATAAATTCAAAAAATATTAAAAAAGGAACATTCATAGTTCCTTTTGATAATCTCACAACAAATCCATGAGTTGCTTATTAAATTCTTCTTCGGTTATCAAGCCCTCTTCTTTAAGTTTTCTAAGTTCTTCCACTTTTCTACGCTTTTCGTCACTAGCTTTTTCTTCCGCTCTTTCCTCGTGCCTAATTTCTGAGGCTGAGTTGATAATTATGATATCTGGAATGAACATTGAAATGAAAAGTAGTAGCCATGGTATCCAACCGCCCGCAAAGATGACTATTATTAAACCAGCGATATAATATTTTTGCGAAGTTCTGAAATATTTGCCTTTCTTTCTGACCGAGTAAATCAAAAGAATACTTGCAATTATTCCTGCCACCACTTCGATAAAGACGAAATAAATGGAATAATAAGAAATAAGAAGAAGATAATTGCCTAAGATATTGATATAATATTCAGGGTCAACGCAATATAATATAGCAACCACAAGGTTAGCAACCATGTTGATAAGATTTATAATCGCCGAACTTAAAATCAAGTTCCTTTTAGTTTTGTTCATTTTGCCTCCATATAAGCTAAAATTATTATTTCTTATTTACGCTCACATATTCAGATTTTTGACTATAACCAAATATATGCTAACATTTTTGTGAAATAACTGTCAAATCATTTTGAAAAAAACAGAAAATGTGCTAAAAATATAAATGGAGTGAATTATGAGAATTGAAAAAAGAATAATTGTGATAACCGGTGCGTCAAGTGGTATAGGAAAAGGACTTAAAGAGGCATTTGAAAAAAAGGGCGATAAAGTTATTGATATATCTTTGAACGGTCGCGATTATAAATGTGATGTTGGAGATGAAAAAAGTTTAAAAGCCGTCTTTGACGATATTTACTTAAATTACGGCAATATTGATATTTTGATAACCTGCGCTGGTTACGGCGTTTCAGGAGCTATCGAGCTTATAGACGAAAAAGAGGCAAAAAGGCAATTTGATGTCAACTTCTTCGGCACCTCAAACGCTTGTAAATACGCCATACCTATGATGAAACGTAAATCAAAAATAGTGCTAATCTCTTCCGCCACAGCGCTGTTTCCTCTCCCATTTAAGGCATATTACTGTGCAAGTAAAGCCGCAGTTGACAGCTTTGCGCAGTCCTTGAAAATGGAATTGTCAAAAACTGATATTGAAGTAACCTCAATATGCCCTGGCGACATAAAAACAAACTTCACAGAAAACAGAATTAAACTCTACGAAACCAACGAACGCTATGGAAAGTCAATCGAACTTTCGACAAAACCAACGGAAAAAACAGAAAAAAGACGCATGCCACTTTCCTACGCTTTAAAAAAGATTATGAAGATAATTGAGAAAGATAAATTTAAACCTCAATATATAATAGGACGCCAATATCATCTGTTTTATTTCTTTAAAAGACTAACCACAACAAAATTCTTAAATTCTTGTATCACCAAAATATTCTATAAGACAAAGTGAAATAAGTTTTTAAAATTTTTTTAGAATTGTTTATTTTAAAAAAAGAATATACTTGTGAATTAACATCATGAAAATAAAATATATGGTGTAGTATACATAGAATACTACACCATATTTTGTATATAGCTTAACTTCTCCTCTTAGTATACATTATGTTAAATCTTATAGGTGTCAAGCACCCTTATTAACCTTGCAAACTCAACCTGTGCGCCTGCATCAACAATAAGTTTTTCCTTAAAAATTGATTTTGTATTGTTGCAAATCGAGCGCATGGCATCAGTGTCAGTCATACGAATATAATTTGAAATATTTAAAAATGTTTGATAAACATCATGCTCAAACAAAATGTCAGGACAATTATACACCAAGCTTTCAATTAAAATTTGATTTGGCACCTTATTATACGCCCGAGAGTAAATACTGTTATAAACCTTCACTATATTGACAAAATTTTCACAATTCTCAACTTTTTTAGTTAAATTTTTAAATCGCTCATTGAGGTCAACCTCATAATAGCGATTTTTTCTTCCGTTATACATTTTGAAAATGCCATTTTTTTCATCATACATAGTGATATAAATGTTAATCTTTACATTTGTTCCAAAATCTTCCTTTCCAATAATTGAAATATGGTCCTCATATTCATATATAATCGACGAGGTAGAGATTAAGTTTGAAAGATAATATACAAAGTCATTTTTAAGGTTATCAACTGTATATTTATCCTTAGTAACCAAAGCAGTAGGAGTTATATCTTTATCTTTCTTTCTTTTTTTCTTCTTTTTTCTCGACACTTTCCAAGCACGAACAAAACGTTTCCAAAGATTTTTAAAATAATGCTTTTTGTCAATCGAATTTAGCTCAATCTCAGTGTTTGCTATGCCAAGAAAGTAAGTATATTCACTCTGAGAGGTCATGGCGTGAAGATAAATTTCGTTGACAGGTGTAAAATACGCCTTGTCTGGCTGAATAAAAGAGGACTTATTTGATAAATCTTTTAAAGCTTGGTCAACAAGCGCAAAAACAGTATAATTAAGATTTTCCACAAACTCTACATTTGTGCTATCGCGAAGTCCTTCTATTAAATCTTTACTTAAATTTCTCTTCATACCTTGTCCTTTTTAATCTTTTGCCGTGTTTTAATTTCCAAAGCTTATCGTTCAATTAAATTTAAAAGTTTTCCTCAAATCGTTCTATTTCGCTTTCTTTGAAGCATTTGCAACATGAACGCAAAGGTCAACAAGTTTATTAGAATACCCCCATTCGTTGTCATACCATGCAACAAGTTTCACAAATGTAGGCGAAATCATAATTCCCGCTGTAACATCAAATATGCAAGTCCTAGCATCACCGATAAAATCGCTGGAAACAACAGGCTCATCCGTCCAACCCACAATTCCCTTCATCTCATTGTCTGATGCTTTCTTCACAGCTTTTACAATATCCTCATAAGTCGTTTCTTTCTTTAATCTGCAAGTCAAATCAACAACCGAAACATTAAGTGTTGGCACGCGATAACTCATGCCTGTAAGTTTACCTTTCACCTTTGGATATACTTCGCCAACCGCCTTTGCTGCGCCCGTTGTAGAAGGAATGATATTATATGAAGCTGCTCTTCCCCCGCGCCAGTCTTTTTTACTCACTCCGTCAACGGTGAGTTGTGTGGCGGTTGTAGAGTGAACAGTGCTCATAAGCCCCTCCTCAATACCAAACGCTTTATCAATGACCTTAACAAGTGGAGCTAAACAATTTGTGGTGCAAGATGCATTTGAAACGACTTTCATCTCGTCCTTATATTCTTCTTCATTGACACCCATAACAAACATAGGCATTTCCTTGCCCGGAGCAGAAACTACCACTTTTTTAGCACCTGCTTGAATATGAGCGACCGCTTTGTCATAGGAAGTGAATTTTCCTGTCGCTTCTATAACAACCTCGACATTGTCATTTTTCCACGGAATAAGCGCTGGCTCTTTTTCTGCATAGAAAGAAATTTTCATATTGCCAACAATAAGTTTGTCGCCTTTAATCGACACCTTTTCATCAAAATGACCATGAATACTATCGTGTTCTAAAAGATACTTTGCATAGTCAACTGTCAAAAACGGGTCATTAATTGCCACTACCTCCGCATCGTCACGCTTGCTTATAATCCTAAGCGCCAACCTTCCTATTCTTCCGAAACCATTGATTGCGATTTTTGTTTTTTTCATAATTATCTCCTTTTATTTATTTAAGCACTCTTCTGCCCGACCATGCCTAAGCTTGCCGACATAAAGTGTCCTAACAAAATTAAGTATAGCCATAAAAACAGCCATAATACCGATAGTGCATAGAAGTATCGACACAAGCACCATAATCGCCACAGGCTTAAAGCTTGACGAAATTATGATTGAAATTAAAAGCATCAGCACAAAAAACAAAGTCCAGCCGACAAGCCTTGAATATGCATCAAACTTATCATAATCACGCTTTGGAGAGCGTTTTACAGATGCAACCTCTTCTTGTTTTAGCCCTACAAACCTATCAATACGCGTGATATATGAAATATTAGTAAGAGAATTTATCAAATTAAATATGTTTTCTTGAAAGAGTATTGCCGAAATATCTTCAAAATAATAAAAGGCAAATATCTTTTTAATTAATTTTTTCCAAATATTAGCCCACCAACGAGAAAATCGTGACTTTGGCTTTTTAAGATAGCAAATATCTCCTTTGGAAGAGATAAGAGCGGTGAACTCTTCGTTTTTTAGCGGCCGCCTTATAACTAAAATTTTTCCAACCTCTTTTTTTATGGAGTGTAAAGAGTTTATTATTTCTTCCTTGCCACTGTTGTCCTTATAATATTTTACAATAACATTTTTAGGAAATAATAAATCTTTAAATTTATTAAGCACCCCAACATATATAACGCAATCTCTGTTTTTTGAGATTTCGCTTATCATAGACAAATATTCTTGTGGCTTTTCCACCAAAGGAACTATAACATTTATCATCTATTTTTCCCCTGAAATTTTTTTGATACGCCTAGCATGTCTTCCACCCTCAAAAGAGGTTGTCAAAAACACTTTGATAATATTTATTGCCTTTCTTCTTTTAACAAAAAGTGCTGGCAAACAAAGAACATTCGCGTCATTGTCTTTTCTTGCAAGCATAGCCATATTAGAATTAAGACAAAGTGCTGCTCTTATCTTAGGATTACGATTTGACGCCATGCTCATTCCAATGCCAGAACCACAAATGAAAATTCCCACATTATTTTTGTCCTCTAAAACTTTTTCCACGCCAAGCTTAGCAAAATCTGGATAGTCAACAGGCTCTTTGCTGTAAGTGCCAACATCAATCGTGATGATATTTTCCTCATTGAAAAAAGTTTTTAGCTGTTCTTTAAGCATATAACCTCTGTGGTCACTAGCCATTATAATCATCTTTCACCTCTCATACTTTCAATTTTATTTAATAGAATATCAACATTTTTTTCAATTAGTCTTGCTGTAATTCTATATATATCTTCCCCTTGCCCGAATGGATCCAATACATCCTCAAACAATTCCGCGCAAGAGATGGATCTTTTGCCTAAATTTTGCTTTAAAGCGCTTGTCATTGCAACATATAACACTTTTGGCTTAATATTCCTAAGCTTAACACTCTTTCTATCGCGTGCGTCATAACCTAATTCTTTTAAAACACGCTTAGCGTTTTCATTTATATTTTCTTTTTTAGCATTCACACCACAAGAGGAAAACTTTATGTCTTTTAGTTTACGCTCCTTAGCTTTTTTCTTGGCAATACGCTCTGCCATAATGGAGCGACATGTGTTACCTGTGCAGACAAAACATATTTCCATCATTTTTCTTCCTTTTGCGTTTTTACTATTATTTTTTTAGGCTTATAGAGTTTGTCTAAGTTATATTTTTCCCGAATTTTTGGTAAAAATAAGTGGATGGTGTAATTACCTAAATCAAAAACAATCCATTCGCCCTTATTATAGCCCTCAATTTTGTCTTCATAATTAAGTTCTTCTTTAAGTAAATCGGCAACCGTTTTATTTGTCTGCGTGCTTAGAGCAGTGGCAATAATGACAAATTTCTTTTCATCACCAGAAGATAAGTCGTAAACTGAAATGCTTTTTAGTTTATGCTCATCCAAAAATTTAACAATCCACTTTAAGTCTTTCATATAAAAATTTTAACAATTTGCATTTTTTTTGTCAAGAAATTGTCATTCTTTTTCTACTTTTTTTAAATTGGTCATCACATATACGATATTTAACGCAAAAGTCTAATAAATTTTTAATATAAGAACCTTTATATTGATTAAAATTATATATTTTTGTCAAAAATGAGTGTATGAGAAAAATAAGTCTAATCTTTCAAGAAATTTTAAAATTCCTTTTAATATTTCTTCTTGTATTCGTATGGATAAGATATTTTGTCAGAAAACTAATGCTTGCTTTTTTTATCACCTTATTAATTGCCACCGTTATATATTTTTCTATCTTCTTTTTTCTTCGCAAACGCAAAAACAAGGAGGGTTTAAAGATAAAAGAAAAAGAGGATGCTGAAAATATGTTTTTCTCACTTGTATTAGACGATAAAAGAATGGATTTTTTTATGAAGTTAGCTCTTTCAAAGCATAAAAAGGTTAAAAAGTTTAGCAAATACTTAATTATTGAGCATGAAAATAATATAAAAACACTTCTTTATATCAAGGCGGATTTTGAAAACTTGACAATACCAAAATTTGTTGAGATATATAATAAGCTTAAAGGTAAAGCGCAAAAAATTGTCTTCGTCACCTATTCTTTTGATAGAGAAGTGACAGCTTTTGCAGGAAATTTCGACACATATTTTATCTTTTTAGATAGATTTTTGACTTATGAAAGATTGTTTAAATACTATAGCATTTTTCCTGAGATTAAACAAAAATATAAAAAAGATAGAAAGCTAACTTTTAAAGACTTTGTCGCCTATTCATTCAACAAAAAAAGAGCAAAAGGCTATTTGCTCTCATCGTTTTTGCTAGTTCTATCGGCACTCTTTGTTCGCACAACAATTTATTACTGTATTACCGCAACTATTCTCATCATATTTTCAATTTTTTCTCAATTCAACACCACCTTTAACTTCAAAGAAGAAAAGGAAGTTTTGTAAACCTCACAAAAATCAAACATCTGCGTTTGGTCGAAATACCTCAAAAACCAAGTCTAATTCTCTTAGATCCATCGACCAAGCAATGCTTGGATGTTGGATGTTTAATCTCTTTTCGTCATTCTGAGCGACGTCGCAAACTGCACTTCATTTCGCGTTTAGGCATGAGTGCCAAAACGCTTACCATTCGTTTGTTTGCTCCTTTTCCCAAAAAATGACAAGCATTTTTCGGGGCCCCAGCATGTGTCCGTCGTCGAAGGATCTGAGAGAGTAAACCTTTTCATTTTTATCTCAGCCTTAGCCTACGCGCAAGGCGTTCTTTATCTTTTTGGATCTCTGTCTTTTTGACCTTTGGAACATTTTTTGGCTTTGTCATCAAATAGTAGCGGAGTTCATCCAGGGCATGGTCATCTTTTTTTATTGGATTATCGCCATCACCCCACCAATAGGATTTAAACTCACGAATAAGATTTACGCAGTTTTTAAAAATATAAAGTCTTACTCGTCCGTCTGCTGTTCTTAAATAGCTCTTAACGGTTGCAATTCCAGAAAACATATCCTTATTTACCCTAGTGTTGACATTTATTCCATTTTCACTAAAAAGCTCTACGACAGTTTTTTCGCTTGATAGCGTCCTTTGACTTGCGGCAGGGTCGATGAGGGCAGAAAGTTTACCTGAGCTATTCCGCTTCCAATTAAGCCTATCTGCGATATTTTTGATACAATTTGCATGATACGCAACATCCTTTTCGCTTTCAAAATGCTCTGCCACAACATAGACATTTCCATCAAAATCAACTGCATAAAAATGTGCAGAAAGCGGATTATGTAGTCCTGGGTCGATAGAAATATTATCTTGCCACTCCGCTGGCACCTCAAACGGCTCAATCACATGCACATTTTCGTCAAATTCACTGTAAACAAGTCCACTTGTGGCGATAAACTTCCCATAGCGCCTTGCTTCCACTTCCTCAGCTGACATAGATTTTGTCATGCTTTCTATTTCTTCTTTCATTAGATACGGATTGTCCGCCCACTCAATCTGTTCATACCACACTTCTTTATCATCATTTTCATTTAGATAAATGGTATTATACACCCATGTAAGCCCTTTTAGTGGCGTCATAGTGCCAAAGATTTCCCCGCGCCTATCAAGAACACGCATACGGCACTCTTGATATATGTCATAAGGTGGTTCTTCGTCAAACCAAACATAGTCTAAACTTGTTCCTTGAAATTTCTCTCTGCCTTGGTCGCAAGATTTAAAACCGATTTTGCTAAGTCCGCCACATTCGCTTTTCACTAAAATAAAATCAATAACACCATTGTCCGCACTTCCTTGCGCGCCAGCAAGCATAACCACCTTTTCAATTGACGAAGGAGGAAGATAGTGAAGTATCTTTTGCTGAGCGACATCGCGTTGGACTTGTCTTGAAAGCGACACCACCCAACCTTCCGTAACTTTGTTTTTCTTATATGGATGTATTCCTAATGCCAAATATACCACTTCAACTGCCCCACATTCCGTTTTACCCGAGCGATTTCCGCCGAATACCCAGCGATTTCTCTTGGTGCATTTATGGAACAAAATCTGCTTTTGATGAACGACTTTGCCTTTGTTGTAACGGAAAATAGGTAAATTTTTTCTATATTTCATCTCTTTTTCAATTTTTAAGATATTTAAAACTGTTTCTTCCATGCTTTCTCCAAAAAACAAAATAATAAATAATATAGTATTATTAGACAAATTTCTCTTTTTAAAAGAAAAGTGTCAAAGCTTATAATTGAGGTATGAAAAAACTTTTAATCTTCATTTTTGCCTTATTATTACCAACTTGTCCATATATTTCCCATGCAGAAGTGGACGGCGATTTTTATGGAAAGATAGCGTCAGAAAATGTCTATCTCTTTTCATCGCCTAATGCTTCCTCAACTCTTTTTAAACTTCCTTATTCCTACTTTGTGAAAATAAACGACATCAGAGATGATTACTATCAAGTTATCTATAAAGACCTAACGGGTTATGTTTTAAAAAGTGATGTTCGTCTTATGGAAGGAACTCCGTCATCACCATACCTTAACCTGTCCTTTTCTATCTTCACTTCCTACTCTCTATACGAACAAGCAAACACTAATTCAAATGCATTATGTGAATTAAGTGAAAATCAAACCTTAACCTACTATGGCGCAACTTCTGGCGAACTAGCAAGCGATAAAAGTGATATATGGTATTATGCATCCGTAAACAACAATGGAAATATCTATCATGGATATATCTATTCTGTGGTAGCAAACAGCCTACCAAACATCGCTATCAATAATGAGGAATTTAAAGAAGTAGACGAAAGCGCCCTAAGTAGTTCTACGCCTGAGTTTAGCTCTCTATCCACAGGCACAAAAGTTCTTCTGATAATTGCGATTTTAATTCCAAGCGCATTTATTCTCTATTTTCTTATAAAACCGAACAAATTGAGTAAAAAAGTAAATACTGAAAAGAAAATAAGAAAAGTTCACCATGGCGATTACTTTGAATTTGACGATAGCGATTTGTAGTAAAACGCTATTAAAAACAAACGCCTGCAACTTAAACAAATTTACGAATACCACTCATCAAATCATGTTATAAGGCAATGTTTTTAATTGCTAAATCATCACCTTTTGCAGAAGAAATATAATCGTAATAATTTAATATCCAAGTTTCGTTTCTAAGCATATTTTTAAGTTTCAAACTTGAATAACCCAAATTTAAAAGTTTTTTACTAAACATATCCTCAGCTCTATCTAGTCTTCTAAAAACAGTCCTAATGCCTATGCCTTTTTCAAGAGCTATATCTTTAAACTTCATATTCTCAATATAGCGACAAATGAGAATATCGGCGTCTTTTGAATCGAGTTTTGAAAGCATTTCTTCAACCAAAACTTTAAGATTAATAAGTGTCACCTTTCTCTCGCCAAGCTCAATAAGCTTGTTGGACGTTTGATAAACATCGTTGGTATCTAAAGAAAAATGATAGGAATTTAACGCCGTCTTTAATATAATCTTGTCAATAGCATCTGCGACTGCCTCTAAGTGCCTGTATGCACCTAAAATTGTTTTAGCCCAAATATTTTCTTTCATAAATTACTCTCCTTTGTAACCATGAAAAATTATAAATAATAAAAAATGGCAAAGTCAAAGTTTATGCCATTTATTTGTTAATGATTTTTACAATATTTTACAATTACGAAAATTATGACGCCATTTTGACGGCAAAATTGGCTTTTTATGCCGAAAATTCTAATTTTCTTATGACTATTATCGAAAATTATTCGTTTTTATCTTTTAAAAACATTTTCAAAAACGGAACTAAAAAGCGTGGCGCTTTAATGCAAATAATTTTGATATTTTTCTTTTCTTTTTCCATAGTATTAGTTATGCCAAAACCTTTAAATTTGTGACTGTTTGTTTTGACTCTTAGATCCCAAGTGGGGTCCCCAAAAGTGCATGCACTTTTGGGGAAAAGGAGCAAACAAACGAATGGTAAGCGGTTTGGTATTCATGCCAAACCGCGAAATGAAGTGCAGTTTGCGACGCGGATCAGGATGACAAAGCCTAGCGGAAATAAGAAAGAAGAAAGAAAAAATAAAAGTTGTTGATGATTTTATATGTTTAATTATAAACAAATCCTCTTTAAGTCGCGACAAAACCGCCAATGTAATGCGGTTTTCGCTTGGTCGCGAGAGGCGAAAACAAGCGTAAAGCGATACTTTTCGAACTGGTTTCGAAAATGAGCAAGAGTGCAGTTTTCGCCGATGTCATTCTGAGCAAGGGAGTGACCACTGTCGAAACATCTCAAAAACTAAGTCTATATTTGCCATACGCCACAGAAATTTAAGTTTGTAAAAAAAAGTTTGAAAATCATGGCGTTTTTATTAGTATTTATGATGTAAATTTGATATAATAGTGTTATGAGTTACAAAAATGGAAGGCAAATAAGCAAAGTCAGAATGACATTTTTCATTATTTTCACCATACTTATACTTGCAAGTGTGGTTTTTGTTGCGATAAGCCCTGATTTAAGTATTGACGGTGCAAAATGGTTCAGACCCAACATTTTCAAAATTGTTGCGGTAGGCTTAGTTTTTTTGATGTGTTTATGCTTGCTAAAAATCAACAAAAAGAGCATTTTTATAACAATATCTTTAATTGCTTATTGTGTGGCTGTTTACTTTTTATTTAGCATAGACAATGCAAAAACACTTGACGACATCACACTTGCAAAAGATATCATGCTATACGCCCTTCTTGCACACACGCTTATTCTCGCATTATACACGATAGTTCTAGCAAAAGGAGCGGGTTTGAAAGTCCTGAATATCGCAGTTAGAACGGCATTAAGCGTAATCGCATACTTTGTTTTAACTGAATATTTGCCTCAATATTTCGACTTAAAAAACACGCTATTTGCCATCTACTTAATCAATTCTTTAATCACAATATTGTTTTTATGCTTTAATTTTAAAACGCACTATCTTATGATTGTCGGCTTATTTCTTGCCACAGTCGGTTCGGTATTCTATGCATTTAGTTTTGGTTGGATAACTTTATTTAACATAACGGGTAATTTTGTAAAGTTTATAAACTCCTTCGACTTTGGATTTATTCTTTCTACTATTGGCATCTACTTAACAGGATGCGAAGCCGTATTTTCAGGAATGTTTAAAAATAACCGCCTAAGTTTATAAATTTTACGCTTAAACTTCAAAATAAAAAGATAAAAGACGCATTAAAGCGTCTTTTTTTATAAAAATTAAAACAAGCAAAACGCTTGTTTAAGTCAGCTAGACTATAAGCCGAGTTCTGTATCAAACGGTCATCTTTCTAGTTTTGCCGTCGCCGACAAAATCAAGCGGTATTTTTGTTGGACATGAAAGAACACATATACGCCCAAACT